>Ga0209155_1000336_pt1 | contig 21946 bp, 15 predicted proteins | sample GraSoiAngelo_122_FD_185879 | JGI IMG/M metagenome (GOLD analysis project Ga0209155, IMG submission 185879) | Grasslands soil microbial communities from the Angelo Coastal Reserve, California, USA - 14_0927_02_20cm (SPAdes) (version 2) | ecosystem: Environmental > Terrestrial > Soil > Grasslands ... | reverse complement strand
GCGCCGTAGTCGGTGATGTTGGTGACGCGGCCCTTGAACTTGGCGCCGGACGGGTATTTGAGCTCGACGCCTTCCCACGGATCGGCTTCGAGCTGCTTCATGCCGAGCGAGATGCGCTGTGTCTCGGGGTTGAAGCGGATGACCTGCACCTTGACGCTCTGGCCGATATGCAAGGCTTCCGAGGGATGGTTGATGCGCCGCCAGGCGATGTCGGTGACGTGCAACAGCCCGTCGACGCCGCCCAGATCGACAAAGGCGCCGTAGTCGGTAATGTTTTTGACGACGCCCGTGAGGATCTGGCCTTCCTTGAGGCTCGCCACGAGCTCGGAACGCTGCTCGGCGCGGCTCTCTTCGAGGACGGCGCGGCGCGACACGACGATGTTGCCGCGTGAGCGGTCCATCTTGAGGATCTGGAAGGGCTGATCGGAGCCGAGCAGCGGGCCGATATCGCGCACCGGCCGGATGTCGACCTGGCTGCCCGGCAGAAACGCGACAGCGCCGTCGAGATCGACCGTGAAGCCGCCCTTGACCCGGCCGAAGATGCGGCCGGTCACCCGCTCATTCGCCTGGAAGCTTTTTTCGAGCTGCGTCCACGCCTCCTCGCGACGCGCCTTCTCGCGCGACAGCGAGGCTTCGCCATTCTTGTCTTCCATGCGCTCGAGGAAGACTTCGACGATATCGCCGACATGGATCTCGGGCTCTTGCCCGCCCGCCGCGAACTCCTTCAGCGGCACGCGGCCTTCCGATTTGAGACCGACATCGATCAGCGCGGCATCGTTCTCGATGCTGATGACGCGGCCCTTGACGACAGTCCCTTCGAGGCTGTTGGCGACGCCCATCGATTCATTGAGCAACGCGGCAAAGCTCTCTCGTTGAGCGGGGGCGGTTTGGGTAGCGACGGCCATTCGTTCTCCTCGATCCCGAATTGTAAGAGCGGCACCGCCGGGATCGGCGCGGCGCCGGCGGCCGCAGATCGGGCGCGGCCGCATAAACCCGGTCCAGCAGGACGAAAGAAGATGCCGCGGCTGGCCGAAGAGGGGCTAGGGGCCGTGGGCGGCGAGCGCGCGCGCAATAATCTCGGAAGCCAGCTCGAACACCTGATCGGCGTCGAGCCCGGTCGTGTCTAACGTAACGGCATCGGGGGCTGCCGCGAGGGGAGCGACCCGACGCTCGCTGTCGCGCGCGTCGCGTTCCTTCATGTCCTGCAGGACATCGCCGTATATAACCGTCGCCCCGCGCTGCCGCAACTCCCGCAGCCGCCGTTCGGCCCGCGCCTCGGCGCTTGCCGTGACAAAAAGCTTAACGGTTGCCCCGGGGCAGACGGCGGTGCCGATGTCGCGGCCGTCGAGGACGGCGCCACGCGGTCTGTGTCCTTTTGGGGGCGCCGGCGGATGGGCCGCAAAATCCCGCTGCCGTTCGAGCAAGGCAGCGCGGACTTCAGGGATCGCGGCGACCACCGAGGAGGCCTGTGCGACCTCTTCGGTCAAGAGGGCGGGATCGGCGAGGGAAGCCGGGTCGACCCGCCGCGCCGCGGATGTCGCTGATTGCGGATCGGCCGGGTTGCCGCCGGCAGCGAGAACAAGATGGGCGGTGGCGCGGTAGAGCCTGCCGGTGTCGAGATGCGCCAAATTGAACCGCTCGGCAACACGGCGCGCCAGCGTTCCCTTGCCCGAGGCAGCCGGCCCGTCGATCGCGACGACGAAAGGGGCCGCCGCGCGTGCGCTAGTTCGACCAGTTGATCGGCGCGTAATGGCCGTTCTTCCCCGAATTGTCCCAGCGGATGCCGTAATCGGCAAAGGTGCTGCCCGGGCTGCCGACCGCAAGGGCGAGCCGATCCGGCGCGGCGGGATGGCCGAGGTTCGCCCAGATCTCGCCGCTCGGATGCATTGTCGGGATCGGCGCGACCGCGATCTGCATGATGCCGGGAATCTCAACCGATCGTGCCTTGCCGTCGATCCGATAATGGATCGGCACCTTTTTGACCCCGAGCTGGTTGGCGATCAGCGGGACGAACGCTGCCATCGGCCCGCCCTCGGCCCCGGTGAAGATCGCGCCGAGCGCCGCGGTCTGCTGCTCGTCGGCGCGCTCATCGATGTAGGCGGCGACCGACCAGTTGCCCTCCGCCATTGGGCCCGGCGTATGCGCGACCACCGCGATATTGAGCCCGTCAAGCGCTAAGCCGCCGTATTTCCCCTGATCGACATGGAAGATGAGGGCGACATCGCACGCCCCCTGACTCGGCCGCGAGGTCAGCGGCGCGGCCGGCGAGGCAAGGCAGGGGCAGACGACATTGCAGTTGCAGTTCTCGAAGTAATCGCCGGTGAGTTGCCATTGTGTCGCCATTGCCGCCTCCCCTGTTGGCCCGAGTCGCACACCGGGCACCGCTGACACGATCAACCCAGCCCCAAATTCGATCAACCCTCTTTGGTAAATTGCGCGCCGAGGCGGTTCATCAGCGGCACGAAATCGGGAAAGCTCGTCGCGATCGGCCGGGCATCGTCGATCGCGACGGGCTGCTTGGCGCCGAGCCCGAAGACGAGAAAGGCCATCGCGATGCGGTGGTCGAGCTGCGTCGCGATGCGAGCGCCGCCTGCAGGCGGCTTGCCGGTTCCCTCGACAATCAGATCGTCTCCCGCGACATCGACGCGCACGCCGCAGGCGGCGAGCCCCGTCGCGATCGCGGTGAGGCGGTCACTTTCCTTGACGCGTAATTCGGCGAGGCCGCGCATGATGGTGCGGCCGCTTGCGTGGGAGGCGGCGACGGCGAGGACCGGATATTCGTCGATCATCGACGGCGCGCGCTCCGGCGGGATGTCGGCGCCCTTCAGCATGCCGGCGCGAACATGCAGATCGGCAACGGGCTCGCCGCCCTCGATGCGCTGGTTTTCGAGCGCGATATCGGCGCCCATTTCCTTGAGGCTCGCGATCAGGCCAGCGCGTGTCGGGTTGAGGCCGACGCCGGTAATCGTCACGTCGGAACCGGGCACGATCAACGCGGCGACGAGCGGGAACGCCGCCGAGGACGGATCGCCCGGGATGGCGATCGGCGCCGCGGTCAGCTCGGGATAGCCCTCGACCGTGATATGGCGGGCGCCGTCGGCATCGGGCTCGACCCTGATTGTCGCGCCGAAATGACCCAGCATACGCTCGGTGTGATCGCGGGTTGGTTGCGGCTCGATAACCGTCGTCTCGCCAGGCGTGTTGAGGCCCGCCAGCAGCACAGCCGATTTGACCTGCGCCGAGGGCACCGGCAGACGATAGGTCTGCGGCACGGGATTGGCTGCGCCGGTCACCGCGAGCGGCAAGCGTCCGCCCTCGCGGCTCAAGAAATGCGCACCGAATTGCGACAGGGGCGTAATGACGCGGCCCATCGGGCGGCTGCGCAACGACGCGTCGCCCGTCACAAAGCTCGTGAAGGGATGCGTCGCGAGGATGCCGAGCAGGAGCCGCGCCGCAGTGCCGGAATTGCCGAGATCGATGACATCCGCAGGCTCGGCGAGGCCGCCGAGGCCGACACCGTGCACGATCCAACGCCCGTCCGTCTCGCGCACGATGTCGGCGCCCATCGCGCGCAACGCCGCGGCGGTCGCCAGCACATCCTCGCCTTCCAAGAGACCGCTGATCTCGGTGCGGCCGACCGCGAGTCCGCCAAGCATCAGCACGCGGTGCGAGATCGATTTGTCGCCGGGCACGGCGACCCGTCCCGATAGCGGCTTTGCCGGGCGCGCCGCCGCGAGCGCTTGCGGGCGCGGCGCGGCGGCTGGATGAGCGCTATCGTCAGGCATTACCCGCGACTCGCAAAACAACCCTTGCCGGCGCGCCCGCTTTAGCCCATATGCCGCAGCCGAATACCGCGCGCCGTCCTGTCATTGCTTTTGACAGGCGGCGGCTCCTGTGGCAATGGCGCGCCCGCAATCCTCGCTTGCCGAGGCCTGATTTACCCGAGATCTGATTTAAAGGAGCCACCGTGGCCAAACCCGAATGGGGTACGAAGCGTATCTGCCCGAGCTGCGGGACGCGCTATTACGATATGACGCGCGACCCGATCGTCTGCCCGAAATGTTCGACGCCGTTCGACCCTGAAGCCTTTCTGAAGTCGCGCCGGTCACGCCCGGCCCCGCCGGTCGAGAAGGAGCTGGAGCCGGTCGGCGCCGAAGAGATCGATGCCGACGTCGAAACCGAGGCCGAACCCGCGGAGGAGGAAGAGGAGGGCGTGCCGCTCGAAGAGAACGAAGAGGACGAGGAGTTGATCGAGGACGCCTCCGAGCTCGGCGAGGACGAGGACGACATGGCCGAGGTCATCGAGAATGTCGAGGAGGAGGAACCCTGAGCGGCGGAGGGGGCGCGATTTTCCGCTTGCTGCCGCCTCCCGGCGTTCCTAATTTTTCACCCGCCCGGCGCCAGCGCGGGCGCTGCTTCATGGGGCCATAGCTCAGCTGGGAGAGCGCTACAATGGCATTGTAGAGGTCACCGGTTCGATCCCGGTTGGCTCCACCAATCGACGAGGGCTCGGCCAGAGATGGCCGGGCCCTTTTCGTTGGCGGCCGATGCGGCGCAACATGATCCTAGGCCGAGGGCGGAACCGAGCTTAGCCTAGACGTACGTCTCGTCGCCCGGGATGACCGATCGGTAGATCACATCCCGGAATGCAGCTCGATCTGGAAGGAAGCCCTCGATGATCTGCGATGTCCATGCGCACTACACGCCGCGGAATTTCAGCGAGTTCATGGGCGACCGGTTTGCGTCCCCCGTTCACCTGCCGGTGAAGCGCGGCATGGCACGGCACCCGTTTTCGGATTCAGCGGAAGACATCGAGGGACGGTTCCGGCTGATGGACGAGGCGGGCGTCGGGAAGCAGGTCTTGTCGCCGAACCACCCGCCTTATCTCCCCGACGAGGCGGAATGCGTGACCGCCGTCAAGATGCTGAACGATGCTTATGCCGATTTCGCGAGCCGCCACCCGGCCCGCATCAGCTCCTATGTCATGCTGCCATTGCCGCATATCGATGCGGCCTTGAAAGAGATGGAACGCGGCTTCGACGAACTCGGCTGCGTTGGGGTCAACATGAATATCACCTGCCTCGGCCGCTCGATCGCCGAAACGGAGTTCGAGCCGATCTATGCCGAGATGAACAAGCGCGGCGCCGTGCTGTTCGTGCACCCGTCGGGATCGGGGATCTGCTCGCCCTTCATCGTCGACTACAATTACCGTGCGTCGGTCGGCACCTCGCTCGAGGACGCGACCTTTGTTCTGCACATGATCGCGAAGCAGATCCCGCACCGTTACCCCAACATCAAGTTTATCGTGCCGCATCTCGGCGGGCCCATTCCGATGCTGCTGAACCGGCTCGACAAGCAAGGACAGAACCAAAGCGGCCACCCCAACCTTGCCGAGGCGCCGAGCGTCACCGCGAAGAAATTTTATTACGACACGGTCTGCTATGGCTCGAAGGCGGCTTTCATCTGCGCGCTCGAAGCGTTTGGCGCCGATCATCTGGTGACCGGCAGCGATTACCCCGTGCTGCAGGACTATGAGGCGTACAAGGAGACGTTCGCGTATATCGAGCGGCTCGGATTGCCGAAATCCGATACCGACAAGATCCTGCATCACAATGCGCAGGCGCTCTTCGGGTTTGAGCACTGAAATTACGGTTGGGCGAACCGCCGCAGCACGTTCTCCAGCATGCGGGAGATATTGTTGTCGTAATTGCTGTGAGACAGGCTGCCGCAAAATGTGATCGAACCGGTCGAAAACACGGCGCCCCCCGAGACCGTCTCGAAATAGACGATCTCGGCCCGGATCAGCGCTTTTGGCTTCTCGCCGGTAATCGTCGTGACATGAGTCAGAAGCTCCTCCGGAACGGCGACGAAATGCTGCTGATGACCCTCCGACCGCGCGAGGATCAAGGCGTTGGGCGGCGTTCCCAATTCGACATCGGCGCGGTCGAGCTCAAACCCCGCAGCACCGCCGCCCGACAGCCCGAAATCGCCGATAACCTCGTTATCGATGCCGACGAAAATCCACGCGGCTGTCGGATCTTCTGCGCCCGGCATGCGGCGATAATAGGAGCCTTCGAAGAGGCCCTGGGCGGAGAAGCCGACACCGCACAGTTCCTGGGGCGGCCGGCCATTGCGGCGCCATAACCCGCCGTACGCGCCATCCAACGCATGGAAATACTCGCCGGGCTCGGCAGCCCAGGCGCGGATGCCGCCCTCGGCGCGGCGGACCTCGACCACATCCGGGATCGCGGCGCTGTTGGCGATGCGCCAGTAAAACCCGTTGCCGCCGAGATAGGCGAGCCGGCCGCCATTGCCGAGGTAATCCCGCAACGCGTTTAGCGTGTTGGGGGTGTGATATTCGGGATGCGAACCGGTGACGACGGCCCGATACGGCCGCAACAGCGACACCTCCTCGCGATCCAGATCATGGTCGGTGATGACGTCGAAGGGGATGCCCTTCACCGTCAGCCAATCGGTCAGGTGCGTATCGGCCGGGAAATGCCGCAGCCCCGAGCCGCGGTTATCGACATAGGTGATGTAGCCGGGCCGCATCGTGAGGAGCGGCCGGCGCATGCTCGAATAGCAGATGCCGCTGCCATCGGAATGCTTGTTATAGGTCGAGCCGGCATATTCGGGGTGATCGTCGGCATTCCACGGATAGGCGCCCCAATCGGCCTGACGGTTGCGGAACGCGTCGTCGAGATTGCCGCGCTGATGATTGCCGTAGATCTGATAGGTGAAGGTGGAAGCGAGAAAGGCGATCGGCGCTGTGGTGCGCCCCCGCGGCGGCAGGACATAGAACGGCACGATGTCCTGCAATTCGCCGCAGCGGAGCCGCACGCCATAGACGCCGCTCGGCATGCCCTCGGGGATCTCGATCGCGAAATCGGTCTCCCATTCGCAATCGTAAAGATCGTCCTCATGGAAATGGATCGCCGCATAATGGCGCGGCATGTGCCGCCAACTCGTCTCGTCGCCGGTCCAGTAGGAGCCGCGCACGGCGCGGGTCGGCAGATGTCGCAACCGGCCGTGGAGGCCGTGCGGACCCCGGTCGATGATCCGATCGGTCGGGATCCCCGCGCCGAAATCCCACCAGGCCAGGCATTCGGCTTGACTCGGGTCGATCGGCGCCCCGCTGAGGAGGGCGCCTTCGAGCACGGCCGGATCCTCGATCCGTCCGTTGAAAAAAGCCGAGTACGGGTTGTCATGCGAGCGTGCGCCAACTGTTGGACGCGCGCCGAACACGGTGTGACCGAGCGCGCCGGCGGCGCCCGGCATCTCGGCTTCGCCGGAATCCGCGACGCCCCAACTGCGCTGCAACGCCGTCTGGCGCAGCCGCAGCGCGCCGGCAGACGCGATGACGCGCAACTCGTACCAGCGCCGCTGCAGCATCGGCGCCGCGACCTGGACCCGCCCGCCTTGTGCTTCCAGGACAGCGCCTTCGGCCGCGACCGACAGAGTGATGCCGAGTGGTTCGAGCGACAGCACGGTCTGCGGCCGTCCGTCGAGCAGCCAAGGCTGTGCCCGCACGACAATCGTGCACGGATCGGGGAGGCCGATGGGCGCTGGCATTGTTACCACACCGCACGAGCCGGAATGCACGGGCTGAAACCGCGATGGATATCGGCCCGCGAAACCGGGTTCTATCTCTTTGATCTTGAGCCCCGGCCCGGCCGGGTTGGCATCGCCATGGATGATCCGAACGAGGTCGGCGTCATAGGGCTCGTGCCGCTGACTGGAGACCTTGACCGCGATCCGCTCGCCAGGCCGCGCGGAGAAGCGGTCGAGATAGCCGATCAGAGGAACCACCATTTTGAGCCCTCGCTGTTCCGGCAAGTTCTGGAGCGGTTACCCGAAATTCACCTCCTGGCCGGTCTCCGATGCGCGCTGGATGGCATCGACCAGATGGTGAAGCTCGACAGCCGTCGCGAAATCCGGCAGGCCGCTGTCGCCGGCGCGAATAGCCCCGGCGAACCGCGCATACATCTGCCCGACATTAAAGGCTTCGCCGGACGGCGTGCCCGCGGAAGCGACAGTGAAGCGCTCCGGCACGGCCATCGGCACGAGCGCGCCGTCGCGCTTGGCGCCGTGCAGCACGACCTCGCTCAGCTGTGGCGAATCCGCTCCGGAAGCGACCAGCGTCCCCTCGCGGCCGTAAATCTCCATGCGATAGCCGCTGCCGGCAAACGGGACCGCGCCGACATGCGACGACGCGACCGCGCCGTTCTTAAGCCAGCCGCTGACGAGCACGTTGTCGGGCGCGGTGACGTCCAGCCAGCTGTTGCTGCCGGTGTCGAGCCACTGCTTCGCCTGCGTCGCCACGACAGCGGACAACCGCGTGAAATCGCCGGCGACAAAGCGCATCGCATCGATCGTGTGGCCGTTGGCGATCGTCAGCGTGTTGGCGCCAAGCGCGGCGTCACGCTGCCAGGTGCGGTGCGACGGCCGGGTCAGGACGCCGTCGCGGATCATGCTGACATGGACCGCCATGATCTCGCCGATCGAGCCGGTGGCCACCTGCTCGCGCATGTACATCACGGCCGGGTTGACGCGCGCCTGCAGCCCGACTGCGGTGGCGAGACCCTTCGCCTTGGCCAACGCGGCCAACTCCTCGGCCTCAGCCGTCGTCTGTCCGAGCGGCCACTCGCAATAGACGTGCTTGCCCGCTTCGAGCGCCGCTTTGGCCGGTTCGTAGTGTGACGGGACGCGGACGACGACCGCAACGGCATCGATCTCCGGCGAGGCAACCATCTTGCGCCAATCGTCGAAGGCGAGCCGCGCGCCATAGGCCTGACGCGCCGCTTCGGCGCTATCGGCGCGCGTTGTGCAGACCGCCGTCAACTCGACATCGGCGCTCGCCTGCAACGCCGGCAGATGCGAGCGCGACGACCAGGTTCCCCTGACGCTGGCGCCGATCAAGCCCAGCCGAAGCTTCTCCGCCATGCTGCTCCTCCCGTTCGCGCGCCGAATTGGCGCGAAGTCTGGGTCCGCGCCCTCGGCTGACGCGTCATGCCGTGTTCCCATCAACCGGCCGCACGGGCCGCCGCCGTCCGTTCGATCTCAGCCTTGGCCCCAGGATATTTCGTCAGGAAGCGCTCGAAGTCCGCCGCCGCGAGCACCAGCACGGTCCCATAGCCGAGCGAGACTACATCGGCTTGGCGAGGCTGGTGGCTTAAAAGTGCCATTTCGCCAACGAACTCGCCACTCCCGAGGCGTACTCGCTGCGTCGGGAGGTGTACCTCCACGGCCCCGGAAGAGATAAAGAACATCGCCCTCCCGCGCTCACCTTTACGGATGAGCATTTCATTCGGGACCAGCAGCCGGGGCCGGAAGAGACGCACGAGCGCCTCGAGTTCGCTTGGATTCAAACCGCCGAACACCTCAATCGAGTCGATGAGTTTCCGAGTCTCCAAGCCGAGATCGAGCGGAGCCTCTCTGGCCGAGCGCGATCGGGTCGCCTCGTGCTCGCGCTCGATATTACTCAGCAGTTCACCGCCGATCAGGCCCTCCTCGAACAGGCGGCGGTAGCGTGACGAGAGCATCCGAAATCCGGATTGTTGCAGGAAACGCTGTTCAAGGTGGTCGGCGTGCTTGGGATATTGCAGCCGCAGCGCATCGAGAACGCCGGTGGTCGCATCCGTGCGGCTGGTTATCACCTCACCAAGCGTTTGCGCGGCCGCCGACCCGAGGACGGCTCGCAGGCGCTTTTGCGTGAACACCGCCAACTCTTCCAGGGCGAGCCGGCGCACCAGCAGGGTCTCAAAGCGGATCGACAGCTCGCGCCGCAAAGGGGCGTCGATGTGCGCGGTACGATGCAAGAAATGGGCGATGCGAAATCCCCGCGGAAATGCGAGCAACGCGCGCGCCGCTCGGTCATAGCCGCGCCGGTCCTCGGTTCTTGCCGCATCGAGAATGAGGTTCGTGTTGCGTAAAAGGCGCTCGATGGCGACGCCCGAGACGCTGTTCTGCTCGTGATGATCGAGGATGATGCGCCGCTCCCGGTTGGCCAGGGCGATCAGCCCGATCCTGATCCGATCAGGATCGGAGATCGAGTTTTCCAAACCCGGTTGCGATTCCAGCTCTTTGATGCGCTGTTCATAATGCTGGCTGGCGGCCCGCGCAGTCGCCGGCGCGATGCGATATGTCTGCGCCGCGTGGCGAATGACTTCGCGCACATCGGCCAGCGAGAGGGCCAGTACCTTGTCGCGGATCGCCTGATTCAGCGGCGATAGGCGATCAAGCTTGAGCAGGCGGATTACCGGGCGCAGCGTCAACCCGTTGACGAGCAGCGTGAATAGCGCGAAGCCGGTCGCCAAGTCTGCAACAAAATCCTTGCTGTCGGAGTCGAGGGCCGCGTTCTCCGTCACCGATAACGCCAACGCCAGCGTGACCGCACCGCGCAGCCCGCCCCATGTGATCGCGATTTTATAAGCACTGCTAACTTTCTGGCTCAGACGCAACGCACTGAGCAGCGGCAGCACCCCAAACAGCACCGCGGCCCGCGCGACAAGCGCCGCCGCAACCGCGACGAGCAGCAGCCAGAGATCGCGCAGCTGCATCCCATGGAGCAGTCTCGGCACCAGCGTCGAGGCAATCACAAAAATCAGCGAACTCGCCCAGAAGCCGTTTTGTTCCCACACGCGTTCGAGATATCGCCAGCTTGCCGGGCGCAGTCGGACCCGCGCGAGCGCGCCGCCGGTCAGTCCGGCGCTGACGACCGCGACCACTCCGGAAACACCGAGCACATGTTCGCCTAGGAGATAAACGACATAGGCAAGCGCTACCGAGAGGGTGACCTCGGCCATTCGCGATCCGCCGAGAAACGGCAGAGCCGCGCCGAACAGGTAGCCCGCGATACCGCCGACAAGAAGACCGCCCAGAAACACCGCGACAAAATGCGATATCTGGGCGGCGAAGCTCGAATGCGCGCCGCCGGTCAGCATCTCCAGCAGCATCGAGAAGAGGACGATCGCCGCAGCATCGTTGAGCAGGCTTTCCCCTTCCAGCAGTCGGGTAAGCCGTGGCGGGGCGCCGAGATCGCGAAAAATCGCGATAACGGCCGCCGGGTCGGTGGTCGCGACAATCGCGCCAAGCAACATCGCAAGGATCAGCGGCACTCCGAAGAATGACAGTGCAAAGCCGATCGTCGCTGCGGCAGCGAACACGGCCAGAACAGCCAAAGTCAGTATCAGTGCGGCGTCCTGCGCAATCTCCCGCAGGTCGATTGTGAGTGCTGCGTGAAACAATAAGAGCGGCAGGAACACGACCAAAAAAACCGAGGCGCTGATCGGCAGTTCGACGATCGGTCTGACAATGTCGTCAAAGAGGTGGGTCAGAGGGGTATAGAGCAAGAACGACGAGAGTCCGCCGACCGCCACGCCGACGATGGCGAGCAGCACGGTGTACGGCAGATGTAATCGTGCGGCGGTCGGTTGAACGACGCTGATCAGAAGCAGAAAGGCCGCGATTACAAGGGTTACGCTGGCAACGCCGCTCAAGGTTACGTTTCCTGGACAGGTGTGATTGCGCCGACCCTAGTCAGATAAGGGAAGCGCGAGGCTGATCGCGGCCGTGCTGAGGGATGCACGATGTCGGCCGACCCGGGTTCGCGGATGCCTTTAAGCCCCCTCCGCAGAGCCGAAAAAAAAGAGGAGCGCCTGGGTCCGCTTTGTTCCCCAGAAGAACCAATCCCGCCTTCCAGCAGAGCCCGCGGCCAATTTCCGCAAGCAAATGAGCCGTCGTAGTAGCACCAGACGACGACAGCGATAAATGCAACACCGTGTTGCTCCGCGCTCGGCGCAGTCGCGAAAGGTTGCATCACGAACAGGACCAAGCCGATCAGGAAGGTCTGCCAAATGAATTCACCCGCGATGCGAAGGACAGCGGGATCAAAAGATTGCCGAACCCGCATTCTGAATACTCCGAGCTACGCCGCAGAATGGGTCAGAGCGCGGCTCTGCTTATCCCGGAGCCGAACCTAACAAATGGCCCGATCTCGCCGCACCTGTCCTTCGGGGTAGCTGTGTCTTACCGAGCTGATCAACCCGCGGACAGCGTAGACGGGTGACGGGCGCGGTCTGGCGGATGCTGCCGCCGACGGAGATTTGCTCGATCACGAATACCGCGGAAGGGCGGCGCCTCAATCCGCAAAAGAAGGTGCTGAGGCCGGGCGCGGCAGGGCAAAACGGATAAAGCGGAACATAAAGACCGCGGCAAGACCGAACGGCACCCAGCAAAACAGATAGACCATCGTCACCGCATGTCCCACGGCCTGCGGGTCGGTCGCCGCGCCGAGACCGGCGGTGCTGGCGACCACCCCGCAATCGCCGCGCCAAAGGCGATGCGCCGTCGAAGAGGGGCCGTCAGATCTTCGACAGCGACAAGGTCGAAGGCGCGAACAAGGCTTCGGGAGAAAGCTGGCGGTCGATGATCCCTTGTTCGACGGCGTAGCGGCTGATCGCCGCCAATTCCCGCCGGTTTGGTTCGACGCCGTACGACCAGAAATCGTCGCCCATCAGCGCGCGGGCACGGGCCAATTCCTCGACCGGCCAGGGCAACGTGGTGAACAGATGCCCAATCGTCTCGAGCTGGCGGTAGCAGATCTCTTTCGCCTTCTGATAGGCGACGTAAGTGTTCACGGCCAGCCATGGATGTTTTTCGAGCAGCGAGCGGCGGATGCCGACGACATGCATGATCGGAAACATGCGCGTCCGTTCGAAATACGCCTCTTCCGCCGCGCGGTAGTCCGGAAACAGGCGTCGCACCGCCGGATTATGCCCGAAGCAGGACGGCGCCAATGCCGAGATCAGGCCATCGATCCGGCCACCATCGAGATGCTGTGCCAGCGTCTCGCCGGCGGGTAGCGGCCGCAGCTCGATTGCCGCCGGCAATGTCAAGGCGACCCGCGCCTCACGGCCGGGCTGCTCCAGCCCGCCGCTGCGCCATTTCACATCGGCCGCGCGCACCCCGTATTCGTCTTGCAGGATGCCGCGAATCCAAACCGCGGCGGTCATCGCGTATTCCGGCACGCCGATCACTTTGCCGCGCAGATCCTCCGGGCGCTCGATGCCGCGATCGGTGCGAATATAGATCGAGGAATGGCGAAACAGCCGCGACGGGAACACTGGAATGGCGATATAGGCGTTAGCTCCCTTGGCGATGAGCGCCATGCTGTTGGACAGCGACAATTCGGTGATGTCGAATTCCTGATAGCGGAAGGCGCGGTGAAACGCCTCTTCCGGGGACATCGCGCAGCAGATCGTCTCGCAGCCGGCGATCGGCACCGTGCCGTCGAACAAGGCGCGGGTGCGGTCGTAATCGACCCCCGCTACGCTCACCGTCAATTTTGCCATGCTCGCTCCTCGATCACTCGGCCCGCAGGCGCAGCACGGCGCGCCCGTCGATATGCCGGTCGCGCACCCCGGCCAGCGCCTCGCCGGCCCGATCCAGCGGGAAGAGGATCGCCGGCGCCGGCTTGACGAGGCCGCGCTCATAGAAACCAAACAGCTCGGCGTAGCAGGCCTTCAGCTCGGCCGGGCGGCGATAGCGGTAATCGGTGATCTGGAGTCCGCTGACCTCGATATTCTTCAAGAGCAAATAGTTCGTCTTCAGCGTCGGAATGCCGCCGGCGGCGAAGCCGATCACGACGAGCCGGCCGCACCAAGCAAGCGCGCGGATGGCCGCGGTGAAGATGTCGCCGCCGAGCGGGTCGATGATGATGTCGGCGCCGCGTCCATCGGTCTCGGCGTAAACCTGCTCGCGCAGGCTGTCCCGCAGATCCGCTCGCGACAGGTCGATGATCGTGTGGGCGCCGGCAGCGCGCACCGCCGCCGCCCGCTCCGGCCGCGAGATGCCGCCGAGCACGCGCGCCCCCATCGCGCGGGCAAGCTGCACCGAGGCGTGACCAACCCCGCCCGAGGCGCCGAGCACCAGCACCGTCTCGCCTTGAGCAAGCCGCGCGCGACCGCGCAACGCGACCCATGAGGTGTCGTAGACGACGGCAAGCGACGCGGCCTCGGCAAAGGACATCCTCGCCGGCAACAGGTGACACTGCTCGGCGGCGACCGCGACCGCCTCGGCATAACCACCAATCTCGGCCATCGCCAGCACCCGGTCGCCGACGCGCAGATTTGTCACGCCGGATCCCAGTGCCGTGACGATTCCGGCTGGCCCCTTTCCTGGAATGAACGGAAGCTGCGGGAGAAACTGGTAGGCGCCGCCGACGACCAGCATGTCGACGTAATTGACGGGCGCCGCGTGCGTCTCGACCAGCACCTCGCCGGGGCCGGGACTCGGCGTCGCGGCCTCGCGGGCTTGCAGCGCCTCCGGCGGGCCGAATTGATCGACGACAATCGCGCGCATCAGTCTAGCCTTCCGCCGCTGCCGGCGATTTCAGCCGCACGGATTGCGGCTGCACCCGACCTTCTGTCACCCAGCGCATCAGCTCGCGCTTGACGATCTTGCCGCTGGCGGTCAGCGGCATCTCGGGCAGAAAGAGAATGAACTCCGGCATGTCGTATCGCGAGATTCCAGCGGCGGCCAGATGCTCAAGGATCTCGTTCGGGTCGGGTTGTGGGTTTGCGGTGGCGACCACGGCGAGGCAGACGCGTTCGCCGAGCCGCGGATCGGGCAACGGAACGACCGCCGCCTGCTCGATCATCGGATGGCGCAGCGCCGCCGCCTCGATCGGCGCCGGATAAATGTTGCGGCCACCGCGTATGATCACATCCTTCTTGCGGCCGGTGATCCGCAGATAGCCCGCTTCGTCGATCTGTCCGAGATCGCCGGTCATGAACCATCCTGCGGTGTTGAACGCGGCCTCCGTTGCCGCCTGGTCGTCGAAGTAGCCGAGCATCAGACTGGCGCCGCGCCCGCCGATTTCGCCGATTTCGCCCGGTGCGGCTCCGATGTCGGGATTGTCCTGCCGCCAGATGCGAACCTCGTACCCGTCGCAGGCGCGCCCGCACGTCTCGATGATGCGTTCCGGCGGGTCGTCGGGTCGGGTGTATTGGTGGGAGCACGTCTCGGTCATGCCGTAACCGCTTTGCGGCGTCACGCCGTGGCGCATCAGATCGGCGATTAGGGATGCGGGCGCCGCCGCGCCGGAAATGCGGAAGCCACGCACCGCTCCCAGATGCCGCAGGCCGCGGGTGCGCATTTCGGCCAGCAGGTCGAAAGCGTGGGTCGGTACGCCAAACAGAAAAGCCGCGCCGGTTTCCTCCAGACGGTCGACCAGGCTGCCGCCGCGCGGCAAATCATGCACGACAAGCTCGCCGCCGCCGGCGAGCGCGGTGATCAGCGCGCCGAGGCCGAGATTGTGCGACAGCGGGCTCAGCGTGTAGAGCACAGCGCCCTCGAGCCGCCAGTCGCGCGCCATCATCCGCGCGGTTGCAAGCAGGGTGTTGTCGCTGTGCAGGACGCCCTTCGGTGTTCCGGTCGTGCCCGAGGTGAAGGGTAAATACACGATCTGGTTGGGATCGCCGCTCACTGTTACCTCGATCGGCTCGCCGGACAAATCCGCAAATGGCGCCGCGTCGGCCGGACCGATCCGGTGGGTCCAGTGAATGAAATCGCGATCGGCAAGCTCCTCGAAGAGGTCATGCCGGTCGGAATCGGCGCCAAAACCGGAATCGGCGATTACCGCAGCGGCCCGCATCCGGTCCACCAGAGCGATAACCTCGGCAGCGGTGTGGTTCCGGTGCAGCGACGGGCAGCACACATAGCCGTTGCGCGAACAGGCGAGGAGCGCGATCGCAGTCTCGATCCGGCTCGGCAGCCAGACCGCGACACGCTGACCCGAGCGAATGCCGCGCGCTGCCAAGCCGGCTGCGAGGCGAGCGGCGGCCTCGACCAGCTCCGCATAGGTCAGCCGGCGATGACGGTCGCGCACGGCGAAGCTGTTTGGTGTCGACCGTGCATGCCGCGCCGCAACGGCGTAGAGCGTTTCGTCGCCCCAATACCCGGAAGCCGTGTACGCAGCCAGCGACTGCGCGTTCAGCAGGGTCAGTAACGGACCAGTCATGTTGCGGCTTGGCTTTCCCGGCGCCGGCGAAGCAGCGCCTTGACCCGTTGCGGTGTCGCCGGAAGCTGGGTCACGCCGCCGGGCAGGCCGATCGCGTCGTCGATTGCCGCCGCGATGACCGCACCCACCGGCGTGATGCCGCCTTCGCCCGCGCTCTTGATGCCAAGCGGGTTGAGCGGGCTGGGCGCATCTTCGGTCAGCAAGACGTCGATCGGTGGGATTTCCCGCAGCGTCGGCATCAGGTAGTCGGCAAGGGTGACGGAGAGCGGCTCGCCGCGTTCGTCGTAGCGGAACTCCTCATAGAGGGCGCCGCCCAGCCCCTGCACGACACCGCCGACCAGCTGGCCCTCGACCAGCATTGGGTTGATGGCGCGCCCGATATCGTAAGCGACGAGATAGCGCTCGACCGTCACCGCGCCGGTGTCGCCATCGACCCGCAAGACGGCAATCTGAACGCCGTAGGGATAGGTCATGTGCGACGTGCGAAACCAGCCTTCCGCATCGAGCCCGGGGTCGCGATCGCCGAGGGTCGGCGAGTCGGGGGCCAGCTGCCGCGCAATCTCGCCGAGGGTGATCGAGGGGCCGCCGGCCCGGTCGCGATGCCCCACGACTCCGTCCATGATGTCGAGCTCGTCGGGCGCGGCCTGCAGCAGCGCGGCGGCCATCTCCACCGCCTTGGCGCGGAGTTTCAGGGTTGCGGCATGGGTCGCGCTGCCGGTCATCACCGAAGCGCGGGAGGCATGCGCACCGATGCCGTAGGCGATCCGATCGGTCTGGCCGTAGACGACCCGCACGCGGCGGTAATCGACCCCCAGCGTCTCGGCGCAGATTTGTGCCATCGCCGTCGCGAAACCCTGCCCGACATTGGAGCCGCCGGTCACCAATTCCACCGCTCCGGTCGTATCGACACTGACGCGCGTGCCGTCGGCGGGGCCCAGCCCGCCTTTATCGACAAAGATCGCGAGCCCGGCGCCGACCAATTCGCCGGCTTTGCGGCGGCGGGACAGCTCACCCTGCAATGCCGTCCAGCCAATCCGCGCCAATGCCTTGTCAAGCAGCAACGCGTAGTCGCCCGAGTCATAGACGACCTCCGTCCCCAACGCGCTGAGCGGCCGGCTGAACGGCATCTCGGCGCGGGTAATCAGATTGCGGCGGCGGATCTCGATCGGGTCGAGACCCAGCCGCTCGGCCACCGCATCCATCAGCCGCTCGCGGACAAAGCTGCCCTCGTAACGGCCGGGCGCGCGATACGTCGCTGCGGGGGTCTTGTTGGTCAGGCGAAAATGGCCGCAGGCGCGATAAGCCGGGATGCGGTAGGGCCCCGGCAGCATGCTGATCGTCATCTCGAGAACGCGGGCGCCATGCGTGCGCAAATAGGCGCCCTGATCGAGATAAAACTCGTCCTCCAAGGCGAGCACGCAGCCCTCGGCATCAACCGCGACCCGGGCATGGTGACGCTGCTGGCGCGAATGGTTCGCAGCCATCAGGTTCTCGCGCCGGTCTTCGATCCATTTGACCGGCCGTTCGAGCCGCATTGCCGCCAGGCAGACGAGAAAGTCTTCCGGGTAGAGCTCGCCGCGGATGCCGAAACCGCCGCCGGTATTGCCTTCCTTCAGCACGATGCCGGCCGCGCTGCGAGCGAACATGCGTACCAGGCTGTCGCGATTACGGTGCGGCACCTTGGCCGCGCCATAGAGCTCCAGCACATCGCGCGAGCTGTCGTAACGCGCCAGGGCGCCGCGCGTTTCCAGCGGCACGCCGCTGTGCCGGCCGATTTCGAGGTCGAGCGCAACAATGACATGGGCCGAGGCAAACGCGGCATCGACCTCGCCATAGCTTTCCCGCAGGACCAGCGCTTCGGTCGTGAGGCCCGGCGCGAAGCTGCTCGGCGGCGCGGCAGCATCCAGTACCGGCGAGAGCTCTTCGGCCTCGATCGTGACAAGATCGGCGGCATCTTCCGCGAGATACGCGTCGGTCGCGAATACCGCGGCCACCGGCTCGCCGACATAGCGCAGCCTATCCCGCGCCAGCAGCGGCTGCCGGTACGGGCGCAGCGCCTCGTTTGCGGGGTCGCGAAAATCGATCGGCGGCAGATCGGCGATATCGGCCGCGGTCCACACCGACACCACGCCCGGCGCCGCCAGCGCCACCGAGCGGTCGATGCCGCGCAACAGCGCATGCGCATAAGGCGAGCGCACCACCCGCATATGGAGCTGATGCGGGAACGCGATATCGCCGACGAATTGTCCCTTTCCTCGGACCAGCGGCCGATCCTCGAGCCGCGGCACCGAGCGGCCGAGAACTCGCCCCCCGGATGCCTGCGGCCTGGTGCTCATGCGGCTCCTCCGCGCAATTCCGCGAGCGCCGCGCGGACCGCCGTGACAATGTTCTGATAGCCGGTGCAGCGGCACAGATTGGACGAGAGCACCTCGCGTAATTCGTCGTCGGAAATATCGGGTTCGCGCGCCAAGACCCCGGTTGCGAGCATCAGGAAGCCCGGGGTGCAGAAGCCGCATTGCACGCCATGATGCGCAATGAAGGCGCGCTGCACCGGGTTCAGCGCATCGCCCGCAGCCAGCCCCTCGATCGTGCGGATCGCCGCACCCTCTGCCTGCACCGCAAACATCAGGCAGGCACGGATCGGCTGGCCGTCCAGCAGCACCGTGCAGGCGCCGCACACCCCATGCTCGCAGCCCATATGCGTGCCGGTCAGGCCGCATTCGTCGCGGATCGCATCGAGCAAAGTACGGCGCGGCTCCAGCCGCAGCGGGTAGTCGCGGCCGTTGATGCTCAATGTAACCTCGACCGGCTCGCTCATCGCTGCGCTCCCGGAGGCGGGCAGGCGCGCATCAGCGCCCGATAGACCATCGCATGGGTCAATTCGCGACGGTATTGCGCGTCGGTTTGCGGGTCTTGCAGCGGCTCGATGGCTGCCGCCGCCGCGGCGGCCGCCGCGTTGAATGCCTCCGCGCCCGGCACTTCTCCTTCGAGGATAGTCTCGGCCGCGGCAACCCGGCGCGGGACGGCTTCGACGCCGCCGAGCCCAACGCGCGCGGCAGTGATGAGCGTGCCCTCGAGATGCAGCACCGCGAGCGCCATCGCCTGCGCATAATCACCGGCGCGGCGGCTGAACTCTGCGAACCCGAAGCGAGTATCGTCGGGCAGGAGGGGGAGCCGTGCCTCGCAAAGCAGTTCGTCGGGTTCGAGTGCCGTCTCCATCGGTCCGCGGAAGAAGCCTGCCGCGGGAATGACCCTCTCACCCTTGATCCCGATCGCGACGAGGTCGGCATCCAAGGTCGCCGCGACGGCGCACCATTCCGCCGCCGGATCGGCATGTGCGAGGCTGCCGCAGAACGTGCCGCGCGTGCGGATCGGGTAATGCGCGATGTGCCGCACGATGCTGGCCAGCATGATTCCGAGCGGACCATCGACGACCGGACGATGGAACTCGGCATGGCGCACGCCGGCGCCGACGCGCAGCCCACGCTCCCGCACCGCCAGGCCGTTGAGCCCGGCGACGGCGTTAATGTCGATCAGGTGTGCCGGGCGCGCGAGGCGAAAGGCCATCATCGGTGCGAGGCTCTGCCCGCCCGCCAATACCCGGCCTTCTTGCGGCGCGAGCTCGGCGAGCAACCGCAGCGTCGCGTCTAAGGTGGTGGGGCGATGATAGGCGAACGGCGCGGGCTTCACCGATCTCCCTCCGAGGCGGGGCCGTCAACGATGACGGGTTGGCGGCAGATCGCAAGCCTGATCTGTACGCCGGAGGCGCCGGCAAGGACGTGCCTAGCGGCTCGGGCGTGGTATCAATAGAGAGCAGTAGCCCGGTGGGTGTTACGCCTCTTTGTCGGGCTGCCGCGAGGATACCTGCTGCTGAGCGCGTACCCATACAGAGGACCGAGGAGACGGCAGATGAGCGGCGCAGCCCAGTTAGCTCCTAGCGCGGTTTCGGGTCAGGGTCGGATCCCGGTGCTCGATATCGGGCCGTTTCTGGCCGGTGAGCCCGATGCCGCGGCGCCGCTCGCGCGCGCCGTCACCCGCACTTGCGAGGACACGGGATTTCTCGTCGTCGCCAATCACGGTGTACCGCAGCGCCTGGTCGACGACACCTTTGCTGCCGCGGCGCAATTCTTCGCCCGCTCGGACTCCGACAAGCTCGCGCTGAAGATCGGGCAGTACAATATCGGCTACCTGCCGTTCGGCGGTCAGGTCGTGCGGCATTCGCCGGTCAACAAGAACACCAAGCCAAATTTCAGCGAGAGCTTCTACATCACCCGCGACCGCGCGACCGACCACCCGGACATCATCAACAACAAGCCGCTGATCGGCCTCAATCGCTGGCCGCCGGACATGCCCCAATTCCGCGCCGCGACGATGGCGTATTACGCTGCGATGGAGGCCATGACGACACGGCTGGTGCCGGTCGTCGCGATGGCATTGGGTCTGCCACCGGCCTATTTCGCCGAAGCCTTTGCCGAGCCGAACTGCACGATCCGGCTGATCCACTACCCGCCGCAGCCAAACCCGGAGGACAACGAGTTCGGTTTCGCGCCGCACACCGACAACAATTTCATTACCTTCCTCGCGCAGTCGGCGCTGCCCGGCCTTGAGGTGCGCACGGCCGAGGGCGAGTGGATCCGCCCGCCGGCGGTGCCGGGGACATTTGTCGTCAACACCGGGGCGATGCTGGCGCGCTATTCGAACGATCGCTTCCGCGCGACGCCGCACCGTGTGATCAACCGCAACGGTGCCTCGCGCTACGCGATTCCGTTTTTTCTCGGGCCAAACCACGATTCGATCGTGGACTGCGTTCCGACCTGTGTCGGCCCCGACAAGCCGCCCCGCTACGAGCCGACCACCTATGGCGCCTTTACCCAGCGCCTGCTCACCTTGAACTTCGCGCATCGCCGCGCCGGCGGTGACGGAGAATACGCGTGAGCAATCGCCGCTCGGTTGGCGCTGCCGAATGAACGAGGCGCATATCGGGCGTTCGCTGCGCCGGCTCGAAGATTGGCGGTTTCTGACCGGACAGGGGCGCTATGTCGATGACATCGACATGCCCGGCCAGCTGCATGGCATTGTGCTGCGCTCGCCACATGGACACGCCGCGATCGAAGGCATCGATACCGCGGCTGCCCGCGCGATGCCGGGAGTGAGGGGCGTTTTCACCGCTGCCGATCTCGATGCGGACGGCATCGGCCCTTTGCCCTGCATCGCCCAGGTGGCAACGATCGCGCCGATCATCGAGCCGCCGCGCCGGGCCTTGGCGCGCGATCGGGTTCGCCATGTCGGCGACCCGGTGGCTTTCGTGGTTGCCGATACGAACGAGCAGGCGCGGGACGCCGCCGAGCTGATCGAGGTTACGTACCGGCCCTTGCCGGCGGTGGTCGATGCGGCGGCGGCACTTGCCGCAGGGGCGCCGCTCCTATGGGACGAGGCGCCGGGCAATCTGTCCTACCGCTTCGAGCGCGGCGACAAGGCGGCGGTCGAGGCGGCGTTTGCCGGGGCAGCGCATATCGTCGAGATCGAGCTCGTCAACAACCGGCTGGTCGTCGCTCCGATCGAGCCGCGCGCCGCGATCGGGCATTACGACGCCGCCGGCGATCGCCTCGAATTGCTGCTGACCGGCCAGGGCGTGCATAGCCTGCGACAGCAGCTTGCCGATGCGGTGTTTCATCTGCCCGCCGACCGGATCGTCGTGCGCGCGCCCGATGTCGGGGGCGGATTTGGCGTCAAGAACTTCCTCTATCCCGAATGGGTGTTGGTGCTGTGGGCGGCGCGGCATCTGGGCCGTCCGGTCAAATGGATCGCGGAGCGCGGCGAGGAATTTGTCAGCTCGGCGCAAGGCCGCGACAACCATACGCGCGGGCGCCTGGCGCTCGACCAAGACGGCGGATTCCGTGCGCTCGATGTCGACACGATGGCCAA
>Ga0209155_1000334_pt1 | contig 21992 bp, 8 predicted proteins | sample GraSoiAngelo_122_FD_185879 | JGI IMG/M metagenome (GOLD analysis project Ga0209155, IMG submission 185879) | Grasslands soil microbial communities from the Angelo Coastal Reserve, California, USA - 14_0927_02_20cm (SPAdes) (version 2) | ecosystem: Environmental > Terrestrial > Soil > Grasslands ... | reverse complement strand
AGGACAATGACCTCGTGCCCGGCGAGCGCCAGCGCGCGCGCCGCGGCGAGACCGATGACCCCGGCGCCGATGACGACCGCTTCGACTTCGTCCACCCGAACGCTCGCGCTTCTTGTTTGCTCAGGACGGCCCGACCTCGACGCGCGTGTCGTTGAAGCAGGCGCCTTCGGCGACATCGGCCCGCATATCGGCAGACACGAGAGCAGAGATCGTCTGGCCGGTGCGGCTCGTCGCGAGCCACGCGCCCTTCTCGCTGGCGACGACCCCCGGCGGCACGGCGTCCGTCAGCTTCAACGGCAGGATGACCTCGCCGCGCTCGTTCCACACCTTGACCTCGCCGCCCGAAGCGAGCTGGCGGCGCGCCGCATCTTCCGGGTGCATCAAGAGGGGCGGCGCCCGCCGCGAGCCCGGCAGCCCGCCTAGGGTCGAGGAGATGCGCTCGTCGGAAGCGGGCGAGATCAGCCGCAGCGGATAATCGGCATCCGGCTCCCGCCACTCCGGCAACAGCGCCTGCGCGCCCCAGCGCGCCGCCAATGCTTCCGATTTGAGCTCGATCTTGCCCGACGGGGTCGCCGGAAAGACATTTTCGAACAGCACCAGCGGCTTGCCGTCCGCGCCCTTCATCTGCACCGCGCGATCGACCGGGATGCGGCTTGGCCGCACGCCGTTGAGGCGCGCGTCTTCGGAATCGACGGCGTCATCCATCAGTTCAGCATCACTCGCCCGGAAGCACGGCTCGTCAAAGCCGAAGCGAGCCGCGAGCCGCCGGAAAATCTCGGTGTTCGGTAGTGACTCGCCGAGCGGCGCAATGACCGGTTCGGCGCGCTGCAGCCAATGATGGCCGTAGGAGGAGTAGAGATCGGAATATTCAAAATGCGTCGCGGCCGGTAACACGACATCGCAATGCGCGAGGCTCTCGGTCATTGCGACATCGATACCGATCGTGAACACATCCTCGCGCGCGAGGCCGCGGCGCATGCGGTTCTGGTCGGGATGCACGACGATCGGGTTGTGGTTGTAGATAAAGACCGCGCGCAGCGGGGGATCGAGATCGTCCTCGGCGAGGTGCCGCCCGATATCGAGGATGTTTAGCGTGCGGGTGCCGGCCGGCGCGAGGTCGGGGCGCTGCAATTTGGCCAGCGTTTTCGGAAAGGAATTGCTGGCGCCGAGCACGATCCCATTGCCGCGGCCGAGTTTCCCGAGCAATGCCGGCAGCGCGACGATCGCGCGGATCGCGCCGCCTCCGTGCCGGCCGCGCTCTAGCCCATTCCCCGGCGCGACGACCAGCGGATCGGCTTCCGCCATCCACTCGGCGAGTGTCCGGATCTGGTCCTCCGGAACGCCGCAGACCGAAGCGGCGCGCGATACCGGCCATTCGCGCGCTCGCGCCATGAACTCGTCGAAGCCGAGCACATTGGCTGCGATGAATTCTTTGTCGAGCTTGCCGGCGCGCTCCAGCTCGGCCGCGACCGCCCACGCCAAGGGCGTGTCGGTGCCGGGCAGGGTCTGCAGATGCAGATCGGCCTGCTCGGCGATCTTGGTGCGCAGCGGATCGATGACGGCGAGCCGACCGCCGCGGCGCTTCGCCTTCCGGATGCCGCGTACGAGATGCACATTCGACACGGTCGCGTTGTTGCCCCAGACGAGGTTGAGCTTGGCACCTTCGGCGAAATCGGGCGGGCAGCCCGGCACCGCGCCATAGGTGCCGGCCCAGGCCTCGCTGCGCACTCCGCCGCACAGAGCGCGCCGATAAAGCTGGCTCGCCCCGAGCCGGTGGAAGAAGCGCAACGACATGCTGTCGCCGGCGAGCAGACCGTGCGGCCCGGCATAGTTCAGCGGCAAGACCGCCTGCGGCCCCCAGCGCCCGATAACCTCGTCGACCCGCTTGTGGATCTCGTCGAGCGCAGCCTCCCAGGAGATGCGCTCGAACTGCCCGGAGCCTTTCGATCCGGTGCGGCGCAGCGGATACAGAAGCCGCTGCGGCCCGTGCACAAAGGCCTCCATGTCGCGCGCCACCTTTGTGCAGATGACCCCGGCCGTATAGGGCAGCGCGTGCGACCCGCGGACCTTGGCGACACGGCCGTCATCGATCGTGACGGTGATGCTGCACGTATCGGGGCAATCGAAGGTGCAGACGCTGGCGCGCTCTTCGAGCGACATCCCAAGACTCCTTGCGGTCAGGTGACCCGACGGCGATTTTACCCGGGCAATGCGGCGGCCCGCCAGATCCACGCCATTTGTTCCGGGTGTACCAGTTGCGCCGGGTTACAACCTATTGGAGTTGCTCGCCAAACAGCACGGCGACCGGGAATTCGGCGAACAGCTCGCTCCCGCGGATTGGGGCGCGGCCAGTGAAACTGGCGCCGGTGAGGATTTCGTGCCAAAGACCCTCGGCCGGCAGGGCGATCTTGGCCCCGAAATCGGTTGGGCCACCGTCACGGTAAAGACCATAGGTCAGGTGCGGCGCGACGACGACGAGCGCCTTGTCGCGGTGGCGTCTGGAAAAAGCGCAAAGCCGGTTCGAGATCCAGCCTTCCCCGGTGTCGAGCGGCTGGTAATCGCCCGCGGCGAACAATTCCGGGTGATCGCGCCGTAATGCGAGCAGACGCGCGGTGACAAACAGCTTCTCACGCCCGTCCTGCCAGTGCTCCGAGACCTCCGAAATGCCGGCATCGGAAATGTGGTCGAGCAGCTGTTGGCGCCGCGTAAAATCAACCGGCCGCCGGTTATCGGGATCGACCAGGTTGAAATCCCAGAGCTCGCCGCCCTGGTAGATGTCCGGCACACCCGGGACGGTCAGCTTCAGGACGAGCTGCGCCAAGGAAGCTATTGCCGCCGGCCTCGCCACCAACCCGATAAAATCCGCGAAATCGGCGAGGAAGGGATTATGGCGCGTGGCATCGAGCACGCCGCGCACAAAGCGGACGAGCCCGGCCTCGTACTCGGCGTTCGGGTAGCTCCAGCTCGACCGCTCCTTGCCCTCGCGGACCGATTTGATCATCGCCGCCTCGACGCGCTCGGCGAGTTCGGCCAGTCCCGCCGTGTCGCCGGGATCGAGCCCAGGCGGCCAGGCGCCGACCAGCGCTTGATAAAACAGGTATTCGACATTGCGGTCTGGCACCGACTCGCCATCGATCTCGGCACGATGGCGGCGGTTGAGCCGCAGCCACAGCATGACGCGGCGACCCCAAACAAGCGGCAGCTCCGACAAGAGCGCGATGCGCAGCCGCCCATCCTCACCGCGCTTCATATCGTGGGTCGCCGTCGCCAGCATCGCACGCGGCCATTGGCGCGCGCGCTCCTGCGTCAGATGATGAAACGCCGCGCACGACATGCCAAAGCGGCGCGGATCGCCGCCCACCTCGTTCAACGCCAGCAGGCGGAAATAGCGGTAGAAGGCGGTGTCCTCGGACGCCTTCGCCATGACCGGTCCGGTCACCTGCTGGAACTGCATCGCGGTCCGCAACACGTCTTCCGGCCGCGAATGCCCCGGTACCTCTGCGAGGAGAACCCCCTGGATGAAATCGAGGATTGTCGTCTCGCTCGGCCCCCATCGCGTTTTCGCCAACCCGACCGCCCAATCGATATAGCGCCGGTCGTCAGTGCTCGCGCCGCCCGGGCCGATATAGGTGCGGTACACCGGGAAAGCGGCAATGACCTCCTCCAACGCCGCCAGCATGCCGTTGAAGGTGAAGTCGCGGGTCCGCCATTCGCTCGCGGCCAGCCGGTGGAAGCGGCGCGCCAGCACATTCATCTCGCTCGCGAGATTGACCTGCATGATCCGCTTCTTCGACGCGTACAGCACCGCGTCGAAATCCTCGGTTCGGCCGGCGAGCCGCTGATAGAGGCGCGTCATCGACCCTTCCGCGGCCGGATCGACAAACAGCGCCAGGACCTGGTTTGCGAAATCGTAGCCGGTGCTGCCGGCGATCGGCCAATCCGGCAACCGCTCGTAGCGTGCCAGTATTTTCTCGACGGTGATGTAGAGCTCGTCGCCCGCCTCTTGGCGCAGCGCGGCGCAATATGCGGCGGGATCGAACAGCCCGTCGATATGGTCGATGCGCAACCCCTCCACGTCGCCGCGCTCGATCATCGCGAACACCATGCGGTGCGTCGCCGCGAACAGCTCCGGCAATTCGATGCGCAGTCCCGCCAGATCGTTGATGTTGAAAAACCGCCGGTAATTAATCTCCTCAGCGGCAACCCGCCAGTTCGCGATGCGATAGTGCTGCGCCTCCAAAAGCCGGTGCAGCCGGCGGAAGCTGGTGGGCCGTCCAGGGCTTCCGGTGAAATCGTGCAGCGCCGCCTCGATTGCGCCGGCGACAGCGGCATCACGATGCGCCGCTCGGGCCAGTCGGGATTTCATCTCACCGCCAAGCCGGCGCGCCTCCGCTGGATCGAGCCGGTGCAATGCCGCGAAATCGCCGGCGAGGCGCGTGACGGGCTCGCCACCGCGCTGCAAGACAATCGCATAGCTCGGCGGCGACAGCGGAAAACGGTGCTGGTAATACCAGGCGCTGAAGCTGCCCTCGGTCACATCGAAGCGCAGTTCGATCTCGCCGCGTTCGAGCACTGCCCCGTACTGGTCGCCGAGCACCGGCAACAACACGCGGCCTTTCAGATCCTCGCGGAGCGGATCCCAATTGACGTCGAAATAACCCGCATAGGGCGAGGCCTCGCCCCATTCGAGAACATCGAGCCACCACGCATTGTCGGCACCCCCGACCGCCATATGGTTTGGCACGATGTCGAGGATGAGGCCCATGCCATGCTTCTTCAGCGTCGCGACAAGCGCGGCGAATTCCGCCTCGCTGCCGATCTCCGGGTTGAGCCGGTTGTGATTGACGATGTCGTAGCCGTGCGTCGATCCCGGCCGCGCTTCCATCAATGGCGACGCGTAGATGTGGCTGATCCCGAGCTGCGCGAGATAGGGGACGAGCGCGGTGGCATCGCGGAACGTGAAGCCCTTGTGAAATTGCAGCCGGTAGGTGGCGCGGACGATTGGAGAAGCGGGCTCGCGGTCGCTCATTCCGATGTCGTGTCGGACGCGGCCTGCCGGCGCGCTTCGCCGACCCACCCGGCTAGCCGCGTCATGGCGCTGCCGGCGACGATCTCCTCGATCCGCGACGCCAGCCGCCGCTGCCAATTGGGGTGGCTGTCGCTGGTGCCAGGCAGATTGGCCTGCTCGCCTTCGCCGATCGCGTCTTCGAGCTGCACCAGGACCAGCCGCGCCCGCGAGCGCGCCAGGAAGACATGGATCGCCTCGCCCAGTTCCGGCATATAAGCCGGCGTGTCGTCGATGAGAAATTCGCCAAAGCGTTCGCGAGGCAGCAACCCCTCTGCCGCCAGCGCCTCGAGCAGGAGGTGACGGTCGCGGCGGCGCTCCGCGGCCTCGGTCGTCGCCGCGGCTTCATCGGGGTAGATCCCGAGGCGGCGCCGCCATTCGATGTCATGGCCGAGCCAGAAGCCCTTGAGCGTCGCCAAATCGTGCGTCGCAGCCGATGCGGCCGCGAGCGGCGGATACTCGGTGGGCAGCGCGAAAGTCGCATCGCCGCGGCGCTCGAACACGAAGACCCGGTATGAGAGCGCATTGGCCGCACGCATCCTCTCGCGGAAGCCGTCCGGGACGGTGCCGAGATCCTCGCCGATAATCGCGCAGCTCTGCCGCCGGCTTTCGAGCGCGACGAGATGCAAGATGTCGTCGAACGGGTAGCTGACATAAGCCCCGGCCGTCGCCGGCATGCCCGTCGGAATGCAATAGAGCCGCTGCAATCCCATGACGTGGTCGATCCGCAGAATACCGGCATGCCGCATATTGGCGCGCAACGCTGCGACGAGTGGCGCAAAGGCGCGCCGGCGCAATTGCAGCGGATTGATCGGCGCAAGGCCCCAATTCTGCCCGGCCCGGCTCAACGGATCGGGCGGCGCGCCGATCGCTGCGCCAGGGGCGATCAGCGCCTGATCGGCCCAGGCGTCCGCGCCATGTGGATCGACGCCGACCGCGAGATCGCGGTAGAGACCGAGCGCCAGTCCCGCCGCCTGCCCGGCCTTTGCCGCGACGCCGAGCTGGCGATCGGCTTCCCATTGCAGCCACTGGAAGAAGTCGACGCGATCGGCCTGCGCGCGGGCAAAATCCGCCACCTCGGCCGCGCGCGGGCCCCGCATCGCCACCGGCCAGGAATGCCAAGAGAACGGCATGCCCTGCGCCGTGAAATGCTCGTGCAATGCCTCGAACACAGCAAAATCGGCGAGCGCCGCGCCACGCGCCAATTGAAATTCCCGAAACTCCATACGCAACCGATCGTCATCGCGTCGTGATTGAAATTGCCGGAACAGCGCTTCCAGCACCGGCCGCTTCAAACCCGCGACGGCCTGGTAATCGACGAGCTCGCTGGCTCGAGCCGCCTCGATATCGGCTTGCGCCGCGAGCGCGCGGACCGCGCTGTCTTTGACAAAGCCCGGGACCGCGGTGACATCGATGTAGAGCGCGTTGAGCCAGATCCGGCTAGACGGTGAATACGGGCTGAAATGGCGCGGCTCGGCGGCGAACAGCGCGTGCAGCGGATTGATGCCGACCGTCGCCGCGCCAAGCCGCCCCGCGGCGCGTGCCAGCCAAGCCAAATCGGTGAAATCGCCGATCCCCCAATCGCGCGCGCTGCGCAATCCGTAGAGCTGCGTTGTCAGACCCCAATTGCGCCGGCCCGGCTGCAGCGCCTCGGGCAAGTGACACGACGGCGGCGCGACGATCAGCTCTATCTCTGCCGCCACACCCCCTGCCTGCACAGCCAGCTTGTGATAGCCGAGCGGCAAGGATGGAGGCAGGCGGAGGGCCGCCGCGTCGCTGCGTCCCGAGGCTTCCGTCCCGTCCTCGAAACGGCAGTGCCATTCGACAGAGTTGCTGCCACTGGGGAGACGGAGAGACACCGCCGCATCGGTGGCCTCCTGCACGACGATCTGCACCGGCGAAAGACCAAAGGGCGCCTCGGCCCTCTCCGCGGCGAGCCGATCGGCGGCCTGTTTGGGGTCGGCGGGCAGGCCGAAAGCGCCGATCAGCGCGGCGAGCGTGTCCTCGCTCGGCTCATGCCAGACGCCGAGCGCATCGACATGACGCATCTGAATGCCGATCAGACCGGCGACATGGCGCAATTCGTCGAGCCGGCTCATCGCGGCATCAGGAGATAGAACACCGCGCATTGCGGTGGCATCTCGTCACCGGGCGGCTCACCGGAGCTATAGAGCAGCCGGCCATCGGAGACGCACTCCGGCATAGCGAAAGGCGCATCGGCGAAATTGGCCAGCAGCACGAGCCGTGTCCCGTCGCCGAGCCGCCACGTAACCCGCAATGCCGCTTGCCCGAGCAGCTCGTATTCACCGCCCGGCGTGATGCCGTCGAGTCGCGGCACGATCTCGCGATGGCGGATCGTCAGAAGCTTGCGATACCGCTCAAGCCAGGATGCGTGCTCCGGCTCGCGGGGCTCCGACCAGTCAAGCCGCGCCGCAGCAAACGTCGCCTCCGCATTCGGATCGGGGATGTGCCGCTGCGCTTCCGGATCGGCGAATTCGGGGTAGTGCGCGAACTCTCGCCGTCTTCCCTCACGGACCGCCTCGTCGAGCGGTGGCCCGAAATCGCAGAAGAAGGGAAAGGGCCGCCGGCTCGCCCATTCCTCGCCCATGAACAGAAGCGGGATCTCGGGCGACAGCAGCACGATCACGGCCGCCGCATGCACCAGCGGCTCCGGCGCGTTCGCCCCGATCCGCGTGCCAAACGGCGTGTTGCCGATCTGGTCATGGTTCTGCAGAAACGAGACGAAAACGGTCGCCGGCAGATGGGCCGACGGCTCGCCGCGCGGATGGCCGTGGCGATGTTCGGAGGGCTCGCCCTGATAGGCGAAACCGGTGGCGAGGGCACGCCCGAGCTGCTCGATCGGGCATTCGGCGTAATCGCCGTAATATCCCCGCGTCTCGCCGGTCAGCAGAACATGCAGCGCGTGATGCAGATCGTCATTCCACTGCGCCGCATAATCGCGCCCGAGCCGCCGCGCCTCGTTGCGGTCGTTTTCGAGGACCAGATGAACGGGACGGTCCGTGATATGTCGGCGAACCGTCTCCGCCAGTTCGGTCAGGATATCGGGCGCGCTCTGATCGAGAATGGCATGCACGGCATCGAGGCGCAGCCCGTCCAGGTGAAATTCCTCGAGCCAGTAGAGAACGTTGTGCACTACGAAATCGCGCACCGGCCGCGAGCGCGGCCCGTCATAATTAATCGCCGCGCCCCAGGGCGTGTGGTGCCGCTCGGTGAAGAAATCGGGCGCGATCGCGTGGAGGTAATTCCCTTCCGGGCCGAAATGATTGTAGACGACATCGAGGAATACCGCGATGCCGCGCGCGTGACATTCATCGATAAGCGCCTTCAGAGCCTCCGGCCGGCCATAGCGCGCGCTGGGTGCGAACCATTGGACGCCGTCATATCCCCAATTACGGCGCCCCGGACATTCGGCGATCGGCATCAATTCGATCGCGGTAACGCCGAGCTCAACGAGATGATCGAGATGCGCGATAGCGCCGGTAAAGTCACCACGCTCCGAAAAGGCTCCGAGATGCAGCTCATAGATCACCAGTTCGTGCCACGGCCGGCCATTCCATCCGGCATCGCGCCATTCGTAAGCCGCCGGGTCGATGACCTCGCTGGCGCCATGCACGCTGTCGGGCTGATAGCGTGACGCCGGATCGGGATAGGGCGCGCCATCGACCGAATAGCGGTAGCGCGAGCCCGCGCCAGCCTTCCCAGTCGTCAGCGAAAACCAGCCGTCCGGCTCCGCGACCATCGGCAGCGCCGGGATCGCCGGAGCTTCCAGCAACAACTCGACTTTGTGAGCGCGCGGCGCCCAGAGGCGGAAGCGGACGCCATCCGCGGTTAGCTCGGTGCCAAACGGCAGCTTATGATGGCGGCGCATCCTGATCCGCCTTCGGCCCGGTGCAGTCGAAGTCTGTTAGCACCTCCTCCTCCCGCGCGATCGCCGGCGCCTCCGGCGCGCGATTGATAAAGAGCGCGAAGGAATGGCCGCGCAATTGGTACACCTCACCCGGCTGCCACAGCCGGCCGTCTTTCGCCAATCCGCTGGGCTCGGCGGTATCGACGAGTGCTTCCCAAAGGAGCGGGGTCGAGAGCCGCGGAAAGCGAAAATCGAGATCGCCGTAATAGGCATTCATCATGACGAGAAAGCTCTCGTCGATATCGCGCTGTCCGCCGCGCGTATAGAACTCGCCGGCGGCACCGCCCAGCACGTAACCAAGCGACAGGGCCGACTCATTGCCCCAATACTCGCCGGTGACCTCGATCCCGTCCGGGGTTACCCAGGTGATGTCCTTGAGCCCGGCTTCCGACACGACCTCGCCGCGGAAGAAGCGCGGCCGCGAAAACACCCGGTGCCGCCGGCGCAGATGCACGAGATAGCGGACGAATTCGCGCAATGCTTCGTCTTCCGGGCGAATGTTCTCCCATTCCAGCCAGGAGATTTCGTTGTCCAGGCAATAGGCGTTGTTGTTGCCGCCCTGCGTGTGCCCAAATTCGTCACCGGCGAGCAGCATCGGGACGCCCAATGACAACAGCAATGTCGCGAGCAGGTTGCGCTTCTGCTGGTCGCGCAGGCTGACGATCGCAGGATCCTCACTCGGCCCTTCGACGCCGGTGTTCCAGCTAAAGTTCGGGTCGTGGCCGTCGCGGTTATCCTCGCCGTTCGCCTCGTTGTGCTTTTCGTTGTAGCTGACGAGATCCTGCAATGTGAAACCGTCATGCGCGGTGAGGAAGTTGATGCTCGACCACGGGCGTCGGCCGCGATAGCCGAAGATGTCGGATGACCCCGCGACGCGCGAAGCGATCTCAGATACCAGCCCCTTATCGCCCTTCCAGAAGCGGCGCACCGTATCCCGGTACTGCGCGTTCCACTCGGCCCAACCCGGCGGCATATTCCCGAGCTGATAGCCGTAGGGGCCGACATCCCACGGCTCGGCAATCAGCTTGACCCGCGCCATCGCGGGGTCTTGGCTGATCGCGTCGAAAAACGCGGCGCCTTGGCCGTATTCGCCGTTCTCGCGCGCCAATGTCGTAGTGAGGTCAAAGCGGAAGCCGTCGACATGCATTTCGAGCGCCCAATAGCGCAGCGAATCCATCACCATCTGCAGGACGCGCGGATGATCGAGATTGAGCGTGTTGCCGGTGCCGGTGAAGTCCTGATAGAAGCGCCGGTCGTCCTGCAGCCGGTAATACGAAAGATTGTCGATGCCGCGGAACGACAATGTCGGCCCGAGGTGATTCCCCTCGCCGGTATGGTTGTAGACGACATCGAGGATGACTTCGATACCGGCTTCGTGCAGACGCTTGACCGCTGTCTTGAACTCGGCGATCGCGCCGCCCGGCAGAAAGCGCGGATCCGGCGCGAAGAACCCGATCGTGTTGTAGCCCCAGTAATTCGACAGCCCGCGGCTTACGAGGTGACGGTCACTGACCGCGGCATGCACCGGCAGAAACTCGATCGCCGTGATGCCGAGCTCGACAAGATAATCGATGACCGTAGGCGCGGCGAGCGCGGCAAAGGTGCCGCGCTGGTGCATATCGACCGCAGGATGCTTGATCGTGAAGCCGCGCACATGCATTTCGAGGATGATCGTCTCCTCCCAGGACGTGTGCGGCTGGCGGTCATCGTTCCAGGTGAAGGCGGTCTCGACGACCCGGCATTTCGGCACGTGACGGGCACTGTCGCGGCGGTCGAAAGCGAGGTCTTCGCGCGGGCTGCCGACCCGATAACCGTAGACGACGTCGCTCCACCGCACCTGCCCCGCAATCGCTTTCGCATAGGGATCGAGCAGCAATTTGTTCGGGTTGAAGCGGTGCCCGGCGGCGGGATCGTAGGGGCCGTAGACGCGATAGCCGTAGAGCTGGTCAGGCCGCATTTCCGGTAGATAGCAGTGCCATACCTCGTCGGTATATTCGGGAAGTTCGATGCGCGACTCCTCGTATTGACCCGAGCGGTCGAACAGGCACAGCTCGACCTTTTCGGCATGGGCCGAGAACAGCGCGAAATTGACCCCCTTGCCGTCCCAACTCGCACCGAGCGGGTAAGGTTGTCCGGGCCAGACCTTTGTCGGCGGCATCAGGACGCCTCAACGGCGCGGCTTCGTCGGATGGGTTGAGTGACGCGACACCCATCACCGTCTGACTGGTGGGGAGCGCGATGGGTTTCACTGCGGTCGACCCATCCTGCGGCCCTTGCGATTGTCACGGCTCGAGCGTGAAGATCAGCACTCCGAGCGGCGGCAAATTCAGCTGTAGTGAATAGGCATGGCCGTGCATTGGGTGCGGCTCGGCATCGATCCCACCGGCGTTCCCGACGCCGCTGCCACAATAGATCGGCGCATCGGTGTTGATGCGCTCGCGGTAATGGCCCGGGCGCGGCACGCCGATGCGGTAGTCGTGGCGCGGCACCGGTGTGAAATTGCACACGATAACGGCCAACTCGTGCTCCTCCCGCCCGCGCCGCAGATAGGAGAGGACGCTCTCGGCACCGTTGGCGGCGTCGATCCAGGCAAAGCCCTGGGGCTCGCAATCGAGCCGATAGAGCGCGGGGGTCGCGCGGTAGAGCCGGTTCAGATCGCGCACGAGCGCCTGCACCCCCGCGTGAAACGGATCGGCGAGGGATCGCCAATCGAGGCTGCTGTCGTGGTTCCACTCGTGCTCCTGCCCGAACTCTCCGCCCATGAACAACAACTTCTTACCCGGATGCGTCCACATGAAAGCAAAATATGCCCGCAGATTGGCGAAGCGCTGCCAGCGGTCGCCGGGCATCCGGCCGAGCAGCGACCCCTTGCCATGCACGACCTCATCGTGGCTCAACGGCAGGATAAAGTTTTCGTGGAAGGCATAGAGCAGCCCAAAGGTCATGTCGTTGTGATGGTATTTGCGGTGGATCGGGTCCATCGACATGTAGCGGAGCGTGTCGTGCATCCACCCCATGTTCCATTTAAACCCGAAACCGAGCCCGCCGACATAAACCGGGCGCGACACCATCGGCCAGGCAGTCGATTCCTCGGCCGCCGTCGTCGCGCCGGTCTGCTCCCCGAACACCAGCTCGTTCATGCGCCGCAGAAACGCGATCGCATCGAGGTTCTCGCGCCCGCCGAACAGATTGGGGATCCACTCGCCTGGGTTGCGGCTGTAATCGAGATAGAGCATCGAGGCGACGGCATCGACCCTGAGCCCGTCGATATGATACTCGCGCATCCAGTAGAGCGCGCTCGACAATAGGAAATTGGTGACCTCGCGGCGCCCGTAATTGTAGATCAGCGTGTTCCAGTCGCGGTGCAGCCCCTGTCGCGGATCGGCATGCTCGTAAAGCGCGGTGCCGTCGAACCGGCCGAGCCCGTGAGCATCGGTCGGGAAATGCCCCGGCACCCAGTCGAGCCACAGGCCAAGCCCGGCGCGGTGGCACGCATCGATAAAGGCGCGGCAATCATCGGGCCCGCCATGCCGGGAGGTCGGCGCGAATAACGAGATCGGCTGATAGCCCCAGGAGCCGTCGAACGGGTATTCCGTGATCGGCATCACCTCGATATGGGTGAAGCCGAGATCGGCGACATAGGGCACGAGTTGCTCGGCCAATTCGCGATAACTCAGATAGCGGCCCTGCTCCGGTCGGCGCCACGAGCCGAGATGCACCTCGTAAATCGCGATCGGCGCCTCGCGGTCGTTGCGCTGCGCCCGCGCATTCATCCAACCGCCATCCTGCCAGACATGGCGCGATGGGTTGGCGACAACCGAGGCGGTGCCGGGCGGATGCTCGGCGCGCTCGGCATGCGGATCGGCTTTCAGCGGCAATAATTCGCCGTGGGCGCCGAGAAGCTCGTATTTGTAGAGATGCCCTGGGCGCAGCCCCGGCACGAAAAGCTCCCAGAACCCGCCGGCATGGCGCTTGCGCATCGGCATGCGGCGGCCGTCCCAGGCATTGAAATCGCCGACGAGGCTGACCCGCTGCGCGTTCGGCGCCCAGACCGCGAACGCGACCCCTTCGACGCCGTCATGCAACACCGCGTGCGCCCCAAGCTTCTGATAGCTCGCGAGATGGTTGCCCTCGACGAGCAGGTGGACGTCGAGTTCTCCGAGCACCGGCGGAAAACGGTAGATGTCGTCGAAGTCGTGCCAATGCCCGCCGCGCCACACCCGCAGACGGTAGCGGAACGGCGCGTTGCGGTCCGGCATGCTGGCGACAAAGAACCCGGCGGGGTGGATGCGTTCACCTTGGGCGACGATCTCGCCGCTCGCCGTGTCGATGACCGCCATCCGTTCCGCATCGGGCAGCATCGCCCGCACATAGACCCCGGCTGAGGCCTTGTGCATGCCGAGAAACGCGAACGGGTCGCCGTGGCGTCCGGCGACAAGCGCCTCGACCTCGCGGCTAGGGCGGTGCGGCATGTTCGTCCCTGACCGGCGCCGCCCCGGTCACCTTCTCGACAACGCGCAGGATCCCGTTCAACGGGATCGCCGCCCAGGCCGGCCGGTTCGCGAGCTCGTAGGAGACTTCGTACACGGCCTTTTCGAGCGTGAACAAATCGATGAGCGCTTTCGCTTGCAATTTGCTCGCCGGATAGGACGGGCAGCCGCGCATCGCCTTCCGGTAGGCGGCGCGGAACCCGTCGATCGCACGCTGCCGCCAGGCTTCGGCAAGCATATCCATGCGCGGCACCGCCGCCGGACGGGCCTCGCCAAGCTCGCGCACCGCCGCCGTCGCGGCGTAATCGAAGGAGCGGATCATGCCGGCGACGTCGCGCAACGGCGAGCTCTTACGCCGGCGCGCCGCGAGGGGCCGTCCCGGCTCGCCCTCGAAATCGATGAAAAAGAAATCGTTCTGCACCGCGATGACCTGCGCGAGGTGCAGGTCGCCGTGATAGCGCGTCTTTGTCGCGACAATCTCGTCCGGGACCAGTGCGCGGATCGCGCGGAACAGCTGCGGCCCGGCCCCGGTCAGCGTGTCGGCGAGGCTGCGCGCTGCTTCCGGTAGCCCCGCCTGGCCGCGTTCGAGACGCGCCAGCATCCGCTCGGCGTTCTCCTCCAGCGTCTGGCGCCACTCGGCGAGATCCTGGCGCGTGATCGGCTCGGGCGCGAAGGCGGGATCGTCGCCGGCGCGCTCGGCGAGCGCGCGGTGCATCTGCGCCAAGCGCAGCCCGAGCTGCCGCGCCAGCGCCAAAAAGAAATGGTCGGGGTCGGGCCGCTCGGCGGTGCGCCCCGGGGCCGTCGCGCCGGGCGCCGCCTCGTTGAGGGCGTCGTCGAGATAGCGGGTCAGATAATCGAGCGCCAATGTCCAGCCATCGCCCTGATTGCGCACGAACCCGAACAACACGCCCGCCGCACAGGTCTCCTCGGCCGGCGCCCCCGGCAATGTCAGCTCGAGTGTCGCCAGCGGCTTCGGCGTATTCGCAAACCCGGCGCGCTCGACGAGAAAGCGGCTCATCTCGACTTCCGGATGCGGCCCGGGCTGCAGCCGCCGATAGAGCTTCAGCAGCGCGTAATCCTCATACAAGACGGAGCTGTTCGACTGCTCGGCATCCAGGCGGCGCGCGACAAGCCGCTCCGGCAGCGGCGTCTCGGCAAACAGCGAGGTCGGGCGGAACCGCAATTCCCCAGACGCGCCGGCGGCGTCGCGAAGCGGCACGCTCCTCTCGCGCTGGATTGCCTCGAACAGCGCCAGTCCAAAGCCGTCTCGCGCCACCGCGTCGACGAGCGCCCCTTCGCGGCGCGACTGGCGCAACTCGGCCAAGGTCGCCGCCTGCAGATTCTGCCGCAGCTCGCTCCCCGCCGATCCCCACAGGGCGGCGAGCGGCAGCAGATATAGCTGCGGCTCGTCATTCGCGAGCTGCGCCTGAACGACGGCGATCAAATAGCTGCGAGAGTCGCTGCTGTCTTCCGTCGCCGGCGCGGCGATCTCGCCATAGGCCAGCAGCCATGCCGCTTCGAGCTTCCGGTCCTTTGCCGCGAACCAGCGCTGCCGCGGCAGAAAGCCCGGGATCACGTCGCGTTCGAGCTGCGGCAGGTTGTGCCGGCCGGACAAATCCGCCCAGCCATGCGGCATGACCAGGGTGACGAGTTCGGGATGGCTCGCTTGCGTCACATCGCCGATATCACTTTCCGGCGGTGGCAATTCGAACCAGAAGAAGCTGTGCGGCGGCAGGGTCAGCTGGTAGGGCTGCTCGCCGACCGGCAGGAACACGCTGCGCCCCAGCACCTCGATGACCTGCCGGCCGCGGAATTCGGCGAGATCGAGCGCGACCGCCTGGGCCGAGCGCGACAGGTTGGCGACGCACAGGATCGTCTCGTCTTGCCACTCGCGCAGATAGGCGATGACCTTGCGGTTCGCTGGGTAGAGGAACCGTAGGCCGCCACGCCCAAATGCGCGGCGCGACCGGCGCGCCGCGATCAGCCGCTTGGTCCAATTCAATAGTGATGACGGCGATCGGCTCTGCGCCTCGACATTGACCGCTTCGAAGCCGTAGACCGGATCCATGATCGGCGGCAGGTACAGCATCGCCGGATCGGCTCGCGAGAAGCCGCCATTGCGGTCGGGTGACCATTGCATCGGCGTGCGGACGCCGTCGCGGTCGCCGAGATAGACATTGTCGCCCATGCCGATCTCGTCGCCGTAATAGAGGACCGGCGTGCCGGGCATCGACAGCAGCAGTCCCTTGAGCAATTCGATCTTGCGCCGGTCGTTCTCCATCAACGGCGCAAGGCGGCGGCGAATCCCGAGATTGAGGCGGGCGCGGCGGTCAGCCGCGTAATGATCCCACAGGTAATCGCGCTCGCGGTCGGTCACCATTTCGAGCGTCAGCTCGTCATGGTTGCGCAGAAAGACCGCCCATTGGCAGCTCTCCGGAATTTCCGGCGTCTGCCGCATGATATCGGTGACCGGATGGCGGTCCTCGGTCGCCAGCGCCATGTAGATGCGCGGCATCAGCGGGAAATGGAATGCCATATGGCATTCGTCGCCCGCACCAAAGTAATTCAGCACATCTTCCGGCCACTGATTGGCCTCCGCGAGCAGCATGCGATTGCCGTAGCGACGGTCCATTTCGCCTCGTAACCGCTTCAGCACTTCGTGCGTTTCCGGAAGGTTCTCGTTGATCGTACCCTCGCGCTCGATCAGGTACGGCACGGCGTCGAGCCGCATGCCGTCGACGCCGAGATCAAGCCAGAACTGCATGACGTGGGCGATCGCGCGAAACACCCTCGGGTTGTCGAAATTCAAATCCGGCTGGTGCGCATAGAAGCGATGCCAGTAATAGGCCTGCGCGACCGGATCCCAGCTCCAATTCGATTTCTCGGTATCGAGAAAGATGATGCGGGTTTCGAGAAACTTCTGGTCGGTATCGCTCCACACATAGAAATCGCGAAATGGCGACCCCGGGCTGGCAAGGCGCGCGCGCTGGAACCAGCGGTGCTGGTCGGAGGTGTGGTTGATGACCAGCTCGGTGATGATGCGCAGGCCGCGGCGATGCGCCTCGCGCACAAACACCTTGAAATCGGCCATGCGGCCATAGGCGGGATGGATGTTCTTGTAATCGGCGATGTCGTAGCCGTCGTCGCGCAAGGGCGAGGGATAGAACGGCAACAGCCACAACGTGGTGACCCCGAGATCCTGCAGGTAGTCGAGCTTGCGCGTCAGCCCCTCGAAATCACCGACCCCGTCATTGTTGGCGTCGAAGAACGCCTTGACGTGCAGCTGATAGATGATCGCGTCCTTGTACCAGAGCGGATCGCCCTGGGCATTGTCGCCCTCGGCGCGCGCCATCTCGGCGGCGCCTGGCAACACGGCAGGAGCATCGTCGGGCGGGCTCATGACTGGACGGCGGGCAGCAAGCGGAACAAGTATGCGGGGTTGGTCTGCGGATCGAGCACAAGGTGCTGGCGATTGCCGCGCCATGCGGTAACGCGTCCGGTAAACGCCTCCTCGACAAAAAATTCCTGCGCCTCGGCGACACCCCATTCCGCGAGCGGTAATACGATCTCGCCCCCATGCGCACCGTGCGGGTCGAGATTAACCACTGCGATGACGATATTTCCGCGGTCGGCCGTCGCCTTTGCATAGGCCAGGATGTTCGGATCGGCGCAGTCGAGAAAGCGCAGATTCGTCAATTCGTGCAAGGCCGGGTTCTCGCGGCGGAAGCGGTTGAGGATCGCGATGTCGCGCTTGATGTTGCCGGGCCGATCCCAATCCCAGACCTTGTATTCGTATTTCTCGGAGTGGATGTATTCCTCGCGTCCGGGGATCGCGCCGTTCTCGCACAATTCGAAGCCGTTATAGATGCCGTAGGCCGGCGACAGCGTGCCCGCCAGCACAAGGCGGATGCGGAACGCCGGCCGGCCGCCCTCCTGCAAAAAGACCGGCAGGATGTCCGGCGTGTTGGTGAAGAAATTGGGCCGGAAATATTCCTTCCCCCCGCCGTAGGCCAATTCGCTCAGATATTCGGTCAATTCCTGCTTTGTGTTGCGCCAGGTGAAATAGGTGTAGGACTGGCTGAACCCGGCCTTTGCGAGCGCCCGCATCACCTTCGGCCGCGTGAAAGCCTCGGACAAAAAGATCGCCTCCGGACAGCGCGCTTTCACTTCGCGGATCAGCCACTCCCAGAAGGGCAGCGGTTTTGTGTGCGGGTTGTCGACGCGGAAGGTGCGCACCCCCTGGTCGATCCAGAACAGCACGATATCGCGCAACGCCGTCCACAACCCCTCGCGGTCGGGGTTGTAGAATTCGACATTGACGATGTCCTCGTATTTCTTCGGCGGGTTCTCGGCATAGCGGATCGAGCCGTCGGGGCGGAAACGGAACCACTCCTTGTGCGCGGCGACCCAGGGATGGTCGGGCGCGCACTGGATCGCGAAATCGAGCGCGACCTCAATGCCGAGTTCGGCGGCCGCCCTCACAAACCGGCGGAAATCGTCGAGGGTGCCGAGTTCGGGATTGATCGCGGCGTGACCGCCCTCGGCGGCGCCGATCGCGTAGGGGCTGCCGGGATCCTCCGGCGTCGCGACGACGGCGTTGTCGCGGCCTTTGCGGTTGACCCGGCCGATCGGGTGAATCGGCACGAGATAGACGACGTCGAATCCCAACGCCGCGACATCGGCGAGTCGCTCGATGCAATCGCTGAATGTCGCGCTCTGGCCCGGTGCCTTGCCCTGGCTGCGCGGGAACATCTCGTACCAGGCCGCGAACCGCGCCTCCGGACGATCGACGACAAGCTCCAATTCGCGGCCGTAGCGCACTCGGTCGGCGCGCTCATCCGCCTGCGCCATCAGCTCCTGCAATTCCGGCGAGAGCATGATCGCTGCACGCGGGTCGCCGTCGCGGCCCGTTAATTCCTTGAGCAGCTTGCCGAGCCGGGCGGCATCCGCCTTTGAAGCCTGCGCCACCGCCGCTTCGACAAGGCTGGCGCCCTCGGCGAATTCGAGATCGACCGCCTGCCCGGCCTCGCGCTTTTTGACGAGATCCTCGCGCCAGCTCTCAAACCGGTCGGGCCACGCTTCGATCGTGTAGCGCCAGCGTCCGACGCGATCCGGCCGGAAGCGCGCCACCCATCGGTCGTTGTCGTGAAACGCGAAGGGCGTCTCCTGCCACGTCTCATCCTCAAAGGCGTAATGGAGGACGGCCCGGAGCTTGTCGTGGCCGTCGCGGAACAGATCGGCCCAGACTTCGACGGTATCGCCGACAATGCGCTTTGCCGGATACCGCCCGCCATCGATCTCGGGATAGACGTTCTCGATAACGACGCGCGCGTCCGGCCGCCACGCTGGATGATGCGCCGGCTTGCGGCCGGCATCGCACGGCCCGATCGCCACCTGCCTAAAGGGCCGCAGCGCGGCGTGCAGCACCTTGACCTCGAGTGGCATGACCCGTAGTCGCGCCGGCGCTGGCTGCGGTTCGCCGCCTGGCCGGACCTCCTCCAGGAGCAGCCGGGCGCCGAGATAACCGAGGCCCGCCCCGGCCAACAATTCCTCGGCCACAACGTCATGCGCGTCGTGGTCTTGCGTATTGATCAGCGTCAGGGCGCGCTCGACGCCGGTTTCGCTCTGCCGCAGCAACGTAACGACCGGATCGTTCGGCCGCGACAGCAGCCGCTGCGGCCCCTCTTCGTTGAGCGCCGGGACCGACGCCTTCAGCCGATTGACGCCGGCGATAAAGGCGCTCAGGTCAAAGCGCGGCGACTCCGGCGCCTCCGAATCCTGCGGCACGACCGAGATGCGCCGCGCCCAGCCATATTCGAAGCCCATCGGCATCATGACGCCGGTCGAGAAGGCTGCCGCAAAGGCATAGGCTTGCCGGTAATGCGCCTCGACCTCGCTATCTGGGAAGCCGGCGGCCACCAGTTCTGTGACGAGCCGCTCGGTGTCATGGCTCTCCGGGAACCCGATCGTCGGCGCGATATGGCGGAAGCGGTCATACTGGTCGAGCAGCCACGGGCTCTCGAAATCCCACCATTTGACGCTGTTGAACAGATAGTCGAACCCGGCCGGGGCGAGCGCCTCGACCTCATCCAGCGTGGCCCCGAGATTTTCGGCGAGGAACAGGATCTGCGGGTCGACTGATTTGGCGGCGCCGATCAGCCGGCGCCACACCTCGGCCGGCACCTTGTACGCGGCGTCGCAGCGGAAGCCGCCGAAACCGAGCCCGGCATAATGGCGCACGAGCGCCTCGAAATAGGCGACAATCTCGTTCCGCTGCGGCGGCCGGTAGTCGAGCTCGGCGAGATCGCCCCAAACGGTTTTGCGTTCGGGATCGTTCGGGTCGACGGCGAAGGGGGAGCGCACCGCGCCATCCCGGTCGCGGGCGAACCAGTTGGGCCGGCTCTCGATCAGCTCGTTGTCCTTCGCGGTGTGATTGAGGACAAGGTCCATGATCGGGCGCAGCCCATGGCCGCGCGCCGTCTTGGTAAAGCCGCGCAACAGAGCGTCGTCGCTCCCCCGGGCCTTACCGCGGAAGCGGGGGTTCAGCCGGTAATAATCCTTGACCGCGTAAAGGCTGCCGGAGAAACCGGGGTAGTGGAAGGGATTAACGTAAACCGCGTTGAAGGCCATGGCGGCAATCCGCGGCAATTCTGCGGTCCAGCCGGCGATCGGCCCCGCCAATGTCGGAAACAGATTGTAAATCCGCAGGCCTTCGCGCATCGCGCGAACTCGCTCCCCGTTTGCGGCCCCACTGCTCGGCATCGCCGCGGCGCCGGTGCCCGACAGAACGTGCCGCCGATCAAGGATAGCATTCCTCGATCGGCGGGCACGAGAACACCGCACTTCGACCGTCCGTGACCCGAGTTATCTCGGTCTGCACCTCCGACGCGTTTACCCGGGGTCGCATCGGGGCCGCGGCATCACATTCCGCCGCGCAGAATTAGGTACGGCAGGGGAGGCGGGTCGGCGATCCCATCTCCCTGACGCGGGTTCACCGCGCCGCCACAGACAACCACACCACGAACGTTGATGAGGGCGCCGGGTTCCCCATTCCGTATCCGATTTTATCGGCTCGTATCCGATTTTAACCCGACGCCGGCCGCGAGGCCTATTTCCGGCCGTAATGGTCGTCAAAACGCACGATATCGTCTTCGCCGAGATAGCTGCCGGACTGCACCTCGATCACATGCAGCGGGATCTTGCCGATATTCTCGAGGCGGTGCATCGCGCCGAGCGGGATGTAGGTCGACTGGTCCTCGGTCAGGACCACTTCCTCGTTACCGCGCACGACCTTCGCTGTCCCCTGCACGACGACCCAATGCTCGGCCCGGTGGTGGTGCATCTGCAGCGACAGCTTGGCGCCGGGCTTGACCGTGATGTGCTTGACCTGCACGCGGCTGCCATTGTGGATCGAGCGGTATGTCCCCCAGGGACGGTGCACGGTCGGCAGCGCGTCGGCCTCATCGTGCCGCTCGGCCAGGAGCCGCGCGACCAGCCGCTTGACCTCTTGGGTGCGATTGCGCGGCGCCACCATGACCGCATCGTCGGTCGCGACGACGACGAGGTCCTCGACCCCGATCGCCGCGACGAGACCGTTCTCCGAACGCAGATAGCAGTTGCGCGTGTCCTCGGCGACGACCTTGCCGGAAAGCGCATTGCCGGCGGGATCCTTGTCGCTCATCTCCCACAGCGCGTCCCAGGAGCCGAGATCGCTCCACCCCATCCCGACCGGTACGACCGCGGCCTGGCTCGTATGCTCCATGACGGCATAGTCGATGGAGTCGGCTGGGCAGTCGGCGAACGCCGCCTTGTCGAGGCGGATGAAATCGGCATCGGCTTTGGCCTGTTTGAGGGCTGTCTTGCAGGCGGCCAGCATGTCGGGCCGCAGCCGCTCCAACTCGCTGAGATACAAGGCGGCCGGGAACAGGAAGATGCCGCTGTTCCAGAAATAATCGCCGGCGGCGATATAGCGCTCGGCCTCCGCCGCCTGCGGCTTCTCGATAAAGCGCGCCACGGCGAAGGCGCCCTCGCAGCCCTCGATCGGCTTCCCGCCGGCGATATAGCCATAGCCGGTCTCGGCGCGATCCGGCGTAATGCCGAACGTCACGAGCCGCCCCGTGTTGGCCGCCTGTGCGGCGCGCCCGATCGCCTTGTGAAAGGCCTTCGGGTCGGCAATCGCGTGATCCGACGGCATAACAAGCACGAGCCCGCCGGGATCGCTCTCGGTGATGCGCAATGCCGCGACGGCCGCCGCGGGCGCCGTGTTGCGGCCGACCGGCTCGAGCAATAGCGCGGCCGGCTCAACGCCGATCTCGCGCAGTTGCTCGGCGATGATAAAGCGGTGCTCCTCATTGGCGACGATAACCGGCGGCGCGAAATCCGGCTTGCCGGCGATCCGGCTCACCGTCTGCTGCAAGAGGCTCGTGTCGCCGAACAATGCCAGCAGCTGCTTCGGATAGAGCGAGCGCGACATCGGCCACAGCCGTGTGCCGGAGCCCCCCGACAGGAT
>Ga0209155_1000331_pt1 | contig 22147 bp, 21 predicted proteins | sample GraSoiAngelo_122_FD_185879 | JGI IMG/M metagenome (GOLD analysis project Ga0209155, IMG submission 185879) | Grasslands soil microbial communities from the Angelo Coastal Reserve, California, USA - 14_0927_02_20cm (SPAdes) (version 2) | ecosystem: Environmental > Terrestrial > Soil > Grasslands ... | reverse complement strand
TGCGAAGGACCCGAACAACGTCGCCGCGCTCGACGGGCTCGCGCTGATCCTCATCGCGTCGGGCAGCGACGACGGCGCGATCGTAGCGGCGGATCGCGTTATCGCGCAGCGACCGAAGGATCCGGACGCGCTCTTCGTGAAGGGGCTCGCGCTCTACCGGAAACAGGACTGGAACGGCGCGGTCGACGTGTGGACGGTGTACCTCGATGTCGGGCAGTACCACTTCGGGTCGGACATGGTGCGCGGCCTATATGCGGATGCGAGGACGAAAGCGGGACGCTAATCCGATACACTGAGCGTCGAACGCACTCGCGTTCGATCCATGGCGGCTATGGTGTAGTGGCAGCACTAGAGGTTGTGGACCTCCCAGCAGCGGTTCGAAACCGCTTAGCCGCCCAGTTGACGGTCCTATTGACACGACCCGCCGCCCCTGCACATATGTCCACATAGACGAAGAGGAATTTCACTGGCTCGTCGGGATCCTCGAGGGTGAGGGGACTTTTCTCCGCGGCGCTCCGTCAAGACCGTGGACTCCGATCCTGCGGGTGTCGATGACCGACCGCGACGTCGTCGATCGCGTCGGAAACTTATTCGAACGAGCGGTGATCCGGTTGCGACGGCGGAGGCCGCATCACAAGATTCCGTACGCGACAACGATTAAAGGCGCTCCGGCTGTTCGGATCATGTACCTCGTTAGACCATTCCTGGGTAAGGCGCGCCAGCTCCAGATTGATCGGGCGATATCGTCCTGGCAACCGCGGAGGTCAGGTCGGCGACCGAGAACAGGTGGTGATGCGTCCCTCGCGCATGTCAGGCCCGTTGCCGTGGCTGCACCGGATCTATTCAGTGTCCAAGGTGCATCCCAGGAAGCCTGTGATCGCGCGTGGCTGGCGGGCCTCCTCGAGGGTGAGGGCTCTTTCCTCGCTAATTGCGATGGCCGGTCGTCCTATCCCGTAATCAAGGTCGAGATGTGTGGGCAGGACGTGGTCGAGCGTGTCGCTGGGCTGCTGGACACGCGGCTTTGGGTTGAGGCAGCCCGCACAGAAGGTTGGCGTCCCACCTATGTCGCGCAGATAGCAGGTCACCATGCCGCCGAGTGGATGGGCGCGCTGCGCCCGTACATGGGCCTTCGGAGAACGGCGGCGATCGATGCGGCGCTTGCGGGCTACCACCCTATTCGGCTTACCGAGGTTCCGGCGATCTGTGTTGTACCGGGCTGTGAGCGACCACATCGCTCGCGCGGACTCTGCAACACCCATTACATGAGCTGGTCGCGCGATCGCGCCAAGGGGCGTTCGCCGAGGATCACGCCGCTGCGCTGACTAGGTCCAGTTGGTCACGAGTCCCCTACCCGCTCCGTCGCTGCCTTGAGATCTTCGATGTCGTCGCGCGGTCCTTCAGCTGCGTGGTGACGCGCGGATCCGCCGGCTGCGCCTTCGTTCGCACCTCCGCACGATCCGATGACGACGCATCCGTCTTCGTGTGGTGCGGCGCCGACGCCGGCCGTGCCGGCGCTTCGCGAAGGGTCGCAGGCGCGGCCGCGTGCACCGACTCTGCGGGCCGGCTCGCGGACTTCGTCGACTCTTGGCCGGCCGTCACGCGCACCGCGCTCGCCGCCCCAGCTGGTCCAGCAGCGCTGTGGACGACGACGCCCTCGCTCGTCGTCACGGTCGCGGCGGGTCCATCGGCGTCGACATGGACGTCGACCGCGAAGATGGTGCCGCGCACCGACGCGGTCGAGCTCGGTGTGCGGACCTCGTAGCGTGAGCTTCCGCTGATGAGCTTGGTCACGACGTGCCAGGTGCGTCCGAGCGTCTGCATCATGCCGATCACCGTGCCGCCGTCAGCCTCGGAGCGGAGGCTCTCGACGACGATCTGCGTGTCAGCCTCGAGACGGACGCTCGATCCTTCGAAGTACGTGATCTCAGCGGCCGCGCCACTTTCGGTCCGGATCGTGTCGCCTGCGGCGACCACCTCGCCCTCACGCGCCGGCGCGAACCCAGATCCTGCGTGGCTGATGAGGACGGAACCGTCAACGACGGTCAGCGTGCTGATCGAGACGAGCGCGTCGGCCTCGGGAGCGAGCACAGCGCTCGAGCCCAGGCCGAGAGCCAGGGCGACGACGAGCACGGTGAGTGCGGTAGTGCGCGGGCGCGACATCGCCACGTTCGCCTCCCCAACCACCGTTCAACCGAGTGGCTGAACGGTCGTCGCCGGGGGAACTAACGACATCTCGAAAGATCTGTTCGGTCAGCCGAGTGTCAACGACCTCGGTCGCACGAGATTTGCGCGCGTCATGCTGTCGCGGCGAATACCAAAGGAACGAGAGTCCGACCTAATCGCGCGGCGGCGAATACTCCGAGAGCGCCACGAGGAAGGGACGTGTACGTCCTGGTTGCACCGTCAGCGCTTCACGCAGGCCGGCCTTCGCGAACACCGGAACACGAAGACCGTGGAGTCGCTGTGTGGTCCGCGCCCATTCCGTACCGCAGACCGGACACACGAACGGGCCGTCGGCCATTCTCTCGCCATGCGCAAGCAAAATCTTCGCGCAGCACCGCTCGACGTTCGGCTCGTGTCCATCCGCAGCCGCAAGGTAGGGAAACTCTGCATTCGGCCCCGATCGCGCCCGGCGCACGAATGCCCTCCCGTCGCCACGGCGGTAACCATCCGCCTCGGTCTTCTTCCACTCGGTCCCGCACTCCGGACACCGGAACTCCCGGCCCGCGCGGTAGAACCCGCCCCACTCGATGATCCAGTCCTCGCAGCAGTCGGCGAGGATGGTCCGTTCATCCGCCATCGAGCATCACTTTCCTCCGAGGAGCCAGCACAGGAGGGCCTTCTCCGTGTGCAGGCGGTTCTCCGCCTGATCGAACACCGCGCTCTGTGGACCGTCGATCACCTCGTCGGTGATCTCCTCGCCGCGATGGGCAGGAAGGTCATGTAAGACGATCGCGTCGCGCTTCGCGCGTGCGAGGAGCGCCGCGTTGAGCTGAAAGCCCTGGAACGAGCGCCGGCGCCGCTCGTACTCCTGCTCCTGGCCCATGCTCGTCCACACGTCGGTGTACACGACGTCCGCGTCACTCACCGCGCTGATCGGATCGTTCCCGATCAACACTTCCGCCCCGCTCGATCTCGCCTCAGCCGCTGCAAGCTCCCGGTATCGAGGTAACGGCTCGTAGCCGGCAGGGGTCGCGATCCGGAGGGAGGCGCCGGTCTTGGCGGCGCAGAGCATGAGCGAGTGCGCGACGTTGTTGCCGTCCCCGACGTACGCGATCGCGACGCCCCGGAGATCCGGGCCTTTGCGCTCGCGGATCGTGAAGATGTCGGCCAGGCCCTGGCAGGGATGGGAGAGATCGGAGAGACCGTTGATCACCGGGACCTCGCTGTAGCGCGCGAACTCCTCGATCGTTTCGTGCGCGTTCACGCGAAGGACCACCGCATCTGCCATGCGGCTTGCGACGCGGGCAACGTCGGAGACGCTTTCGCGGCGTCCGAGGCCTACCTCGGCCGGTGACAGATAGACGCAGTGACCGCCGAGCTGCGCGATACCCACGTCGAACGAGAGGCGCGTCCGGAGGCTCGGCTTTTCGAAGATCAGCGCGACCGTGCGGCCCGCGAGGCCTCCGGTCGAGTGACCGGATTTGAGCCTCGCGCTCTCCTGGAGCAGCAGCCCGAGCTCGTCCCGCTCCAGGTCGGCGATCGACAGGAAGTGGCGCACTCGCGATGCGACAGCCACTACGGCAGAGCGCGAAGGCGCGGCCGGCGCTCGTCGACGAGACGCAGTAGCGCGGTCGCCACGCGCGCGGCGTCGTGGCGGATGGTGTCCTGTTTCAACCAGAGGTCACGCGGGCCGCTCCATTTGTCGATGACCGGCGCGGCCACGGCACGGACGCCCTGCTCCTCGACCTTGGCCAGCTCCTCCGCCGTCGGCTCGAGATAGGCGAGGCCCCGCTCGGCGTAGTGCGCGCGGAGATGATCGGGCGGCGGATCGTCGTTCAGGAGCGCGACGTCGAGACCGGAGCCACCCAGGTAATCGGAGACGACCCGCACGTGATCGGCGATATTGAAACCATCGGTTTGCCCCGGCTGTGTTGTGGTGTTCGCGACGTACACGACGAGCCCCTGGGCATCGGCGATCGCCCGTGCGATCTCCGGCACGAGCAAGCAAGCGCAGACGGTCGTGAATAGGCTACCGGGGCCGAGTGTGATGAGGTCGGCGGAGGCGATCGCCTCGACGCTGCCGTCGGTCGCGCGGACATCATCGTCCTTCAGATAGATCCGCTCGATCGGCGCCTTGCCGGTCGCCCGCACGTTGACTTCCTCCTCAACCACGGTCCCGTCGGCAAGCTTGGCGCAGAGGTGGGTGTTGTACAGAGTGACGGGGAGCACCCGACCGCGGATGCGGAGAAGCCGAGACGCCTCTTCGACCGCGCGCAGGAACGATCCCTCCTGCTGCGTCAGCGCAGCGAGAAAAAGGTTGCCGAAGGCCATCCCGTTCAGCTCCTCGCTCTTGTCGGTCTCGAACCGGTGGGAGAAGAGCCGCACCAGAGCGGGGTCGCCCTCCGCGAGGACCGTCAGCGCGCTCCGGATGTCGCCGGGCGCCGGTACGTCGAGAGCGATGCGAACCTTGCCGGTCGATCGCCCGGAGTCAGTCACCGCGATGAGCCCGGTGATGTCCTCGGTGTAGCGGCGGAGCCCGGCCATGATCGTGGGCGCTCCGAGCCCGCCGCCAACGCATACGGCCCTCAGCCCTGTCATTGGCTGAATGGTCGCAGATATCCCGGCTACGACGGCATCGAGGCGCTAGCGCGAGCTGCGATGTCTCGCCGTCTGGGCTCGCTTGATGTTTCGCTTCGCGGCCGTCCGCTGGCGCGGCGACGTCTTACGTTTCGGCCGCACGACCTTACGTCCGCCCCTCGGGCCGCGCTTGGTGGTGGCCGCGCGAAGCCCGGAGCCCCCACTTCGGATCTTGTCGTCCTCGGCGATCTCGATCCCGTGGCGCTTGGCCGCCGCGACGATCTTCCGCCGCGCCGATTCCTTGGCGCTGGCGGATTCGAACTCCGTCTGGTTCCACCTGGCCATCGCATTACGGACGTGCGACTCGTCGTTTATCGGCAAGTGCCCTTCGCCGTTCTTGTCCACGTAGGCGAACCTGCGCTTATCCAGTTTTTCCCGGTCTTCCGTATCGAGCTCAGCCATGGAGACTCCTTTGTCTTTCTTTTAGAAGGAGCCCTGCACACACTGTTCCTGTGGTCGACAGCGGCTGCGACGGCGCGACCGAAACCCTCTCTACGCGCCGGGGTCCCCCCGGCCCCGGACGCCGGGGCCGGCCCCCCGTCGCGCGGGGGCCCTCGGTCGCGCCGTCGCATACCACCCGACCGGAGGGCAACCTATGAGGTCACCAGTCAAGAGACTCGTCCCCGTGTGGGCTTTTCAATTCGTGATCGGGATATTCGTTGTCCTTATCGCAGTGGGCGTCGCCGCCACACTGCTCGGTCCGGTATTGCGCGGGCCGACCGCGTTTTTTGACGAACTAGGGAAGACGATCAGCCGGATCGCGCCCCAGCCGCAGGCCGATCTTCGGGGCGACGAGCAGATCAAGGCGGTGATCAAGGCCATGCCCGAAGGAAAGCTCCGGGTCGGGACGATCGTCGAGGAACAAAGCCGCGTCGTCTTCACGATCACGGCGGACCGCTCGGCGGTGAAGGCGGCTGTGCAGCCCGGGGACGAGCTGCGCATCGCGCGCGATGGGAGCGTCGAGATCGTCCCCACCGGGATTCCCGGGGTCATCGACTCCCTACAGCGGGCGATCGAAGACCTGAAACGGAAGTTCTTCGGGCCGTAAAGGCGCCCAGATAGACGAAAGGGCCGCCCTTCGGCGGCCCCTTTCGACCTGATTTGGGAGTGCTAGCTCGCCTTGCGAGCCGAGACGAGCGCCCGCGTCCCGACGACCGTCCGTGCGACGAGCTCGGTACGCCACGCCTTGCGGCGCTCGAGCGCCTCGCTGTAACCGCGGTCGTACGCACCTATCGCGAGGAAGCCGACGATGATCATCCCGAGCGCGATTCCCGCCATGAGTCCGATCGCGAAGAGCACCATCGTGTTTCCTCTTTCTTACGCCCGAAGGCGACTCGTCTGGCGGGCGCTTGAGCAAACCTCGTGCCACGGCGCTCGCTTCCTTGGCGACGCGCCACCGACCGGTGCCTGTGCGCTAAGCCGACACTCGCAGAACCCCACCCTTCTGTCGCTTGTTCCGCCAGACGTCGCGGCGGCGTCGAAAGCATCGGGCGAGAGAGACCGGCCGGGCGAGGCTTACGGCTCGTCGATCTCCTCCGAGCTGAATCGGAGCCCCAACCCGTCCGGGCGATGCCCGGGACCTCGGTCGGGCAGGATAGGCCCGGCAGACAAGGGAGGAGCCCATGCGTCTATCACTTTTGCCCAAGAAGAGCGAGTTCTTCGTCCTTTTCGAGCAGCACGCCCAAAATGCGGTCGAGGCGGCTGAGGCGCTCGCGAAGCTCCTCGGCGACTTCACCGACGTCGAGAACAAGGTTCGGGATATCCACGCGATCGAGCACCACGGCGACAAGCTCAACCACGAGATCGTCCGGCACCTGAACGAGACCTTTGTCACGCCGCTCGACCGCGAGGACATCGTCGGCCTCGCAAGCAGGATCGACGACATCACCGACGTTTGCTACGACGTGTCCGAGCTCGTGCTGCTCTTCAAGGTGACGAGCATCCGTCCGCCCGCGGTCCGTCAATCAAAAGTTCTCGTGACCGCGGCGAGCGAGGTTCTCTCAATGCTCAAGAATCTCGAGGGCCTGAAAAACCTGGAGCCGCACTGGATCAAGATCCACACGCTCGAGAACGAGGGCGACCAGGTCTGGCGCGAGGCCGTCGCGGAGCTATTCGCGGGATCCGGCGACGCGATCGAGATCATCAAATGGAAGGACATCTACTCGCTGGTGGAGACCGCGATCGATCGCTGCGAGGATGTCGCCAATATTGTCGAGACCATCATGGTGAAACACAGCTAGTTGGACAACGCGACGTTCCTTCTCGCCCTTGTAGTCCTTCTTGGCATCGGGTTCGAGTTCGTAAACGGATTCCACGACGCGGCCAACGCTATCGCCACGGTCGTCGCCACTCGCGTGCTCACACCGCTCCAAGCGATCCTGATGGCCGGCGCCCTGAATCTCGTCGGGGCGCTCTCGGGCGAGGCGGTCGCGAAAACCGTTGGCAGCGGCATCGTCGACAAGGCCGTCGTGACCCAGGACATCGTCGTGGCGGCTCTCGTCGGCGCCATCATTTGGGACCTCATCACCTTCGTCGCCGCCTTACCAACCTCTTCTAGCCACGCGCTGATTTTCAGCGTGATCGGCGCGGCGGTGTCGGTCCATGGGCTCGGTGTCATCATCGCGCCCGGCCTTCAGCTGACCGTGTTCGGGATCGGCTATTCGCCGGTTGTCGCGTTTCTTTTCGGATACGGGCTAATGCTCGCCCTCTATTGGGGTCTCCGGAACGTCAGCTATCGCTTCGTGAACCGATTCTTCGGCAGGGCGCAGATCGTCTCGAGCGCGTACATGGCGTTCAGTCACGGTGGTAACGACGGCCAGAAGACCATGGGCGTGATCGCGCTCGCCATTTACGCGTTTCATGGAAGTACCGGCCCCTTCGTGATCGACACGTGGGTCAAGGTCGTCTGTGCTCTCGCGATCGGCCTCGGAACCGCGACCGGCGGGTGGCGGATCATCCGCACCATGGGCATGCGCATCACCGCACTCAAACCCGTGAATGGCTTCGCGGCGGAGACCGCCGCCGCCACGGTCATCGAGATCGCGACCCGGTTCGGCATTCCTATCTCGACAACGCACGCGATCTCCGGCGCCATCCTGGGCGTCGGGTCGACACGGCGCCTTTCCGCCGTGCGCTGGGGCATCGCCAGCCGCATCGTGACCGCCTGGGTCCTTACGATCCCGGGCTGTTTCGTCCTTGGCTACGGGACCGCCACCCTCTTACACGCGGTCGGAGTGCATCCTTAGCGTCGCTTTGACCGTCGCGCAGCGCGGGCCGGACCGGACCCGTTACGCACCTCCTTCATTGCCGCTCCCGCTCCTTGGACGGCAGCGGCTGCTCGACCGCCTCGAGGGAGCGGGGCGGCATCGGCTCACGCTCGTCCACGCGGCCGCCGGCTACGGCAAGACCACAGTGCTCGCGCAGTACGCCGACCTGCTTCGCGCGTCAGGCCGGCGCACGGCCTGGCTGACCCTGCAGCGAGGCGACGAGGATCCACTCGTCCTGTTCGCCGATCTCGTCGGAGCCCTGCGGCGCGACACCGCGGCATTCGGCGAGCAGCTCACGTCGTTCCTCGACCAAGGCAGCCGTCTGGAACGGCGCCTCGGGCAGCTCGCGCAGGCGCTCGCCGACGAGCTCGCGCCCCTCGGGGAGCTCGTCTTCTTTCTGGACGATCATCCGGGTGTCCGCGCCGCCGCGCCGCTCGCCGCGTTCGGAAACGAGCTCCTCGATCTGCTCCCCGGGAACGCGCACCTCGTTCTGGCCACCCGCCGCACGCCGCAGCTCGGTGGCCTACCGCGCTGGCGGCTCGGAGGGTCGGTGCTCGACATCTCCGCGGCGGAGCTCGCGTTCACGCGGGCCGAGGCCGTCGAGCTCCTCCGCGGGGAGTTCGCTCTGGATCTGCCCGAGCAGGCGATCGACGCGATGTACTCGCGCACCGGCGGCTGGCCCGCGGGGCTGCGGCTCGCGGCGGCGTTCGTGAGCGAGCGCGGCTGGCAGCAGCTCGGCGAGTTCCAGGGCGCCGGGGCGGAGCTCTACGCGTACTTCAACAGCGAGGTCCTGAGGCGGGCATCGCGGCGCGATCAGAACACGATCCTGCGATGGTCGCTGCTCGACCGCATCGAGGACGACATCGCGGTCGCGGCCGGCGGTGCGTCACGCCAGCTCCTCGCCTCGCTCGAGCAGGCAGGCCTTGTGGTCCGCGAGGGTGGCGAGGGAGGCCACCGCTTCCAGCCGCTCTTCGCGGAGTTCCTCCGCTCGCGCGCGCGCGAGCTGCTCCCCGCGGCCGAGATCGTCGAGCTGCATCGCGGGCACGCCGAGCGCGCGGCGGCACGCGGCGACGTCGATCGCGCGATCCATCACTTCCAGCAGGCCGGTGATCACCGACGTGCCGCGCAGCTCGTGCGCGACAACGGCGAGCGCGCGCTGCAAGGGAGCGAGGTCGCCACGCTTCAGCGCTGGCTCGCTGGGTTCCCGCCCGGCGCGGAGCGGCGTCTGCCCTGGGTCATCCTCCTGCGTGGACTTCTTCATCGCGTGCGCGGCGACTACGAGCGGGCGCTCGCGAACTACCGCGACGCGGCGACAGAGCTTCGGCGCGCTCGCGACACCGAGGGCCTCGCGCGCGCACTCACGTGGTCGGCGCAGGCGCTTCGCTATCTCCGTCTTCCGCGCGAAGCATTGCTGCAGGCGCACGAGGCGCTCGGTCTCGTCGGAGAAGGGGCGTCGTCCCAGAGTGCATGGTTGTGGCACGTCATCGGCGGATCGCACGCCGATCTCGGCGAGATCGAGGAGGCCGCGCGCGCGCATCTCAAGGCCGAGGCAATCTTCGGGCTCCTCGCCGATCGCTCCGGCGAGCTCGCCGAAGCTCTCGCCCTCGCCCAGCTGCATCACCTCCTCGGCGAGCTCGATGCGGCGCAGCGGACCTATCTGCGTGCGCTCGCGCTCCAGCAAAAGAACGCCGACGTGATCGCACTCTGCTGGGCCGAAGGCGGACTGGTCGACGTGCGCACGCGCCGCGGTGACACCGCCGAAGCGCTGGACACGCTCCGCCAGACGCTCGAGATCGCGAGCGCGAACGATCTGCGTCTCGCCCAGGCGGCGATGTGCTCGACTCTCATGACGGTCCACGCCCTCGTGGGTGAACGCGGAGCGGTGGAGGAGGTCTACCGCGCGGGAGTCGAGCTCTGTCGCGAGCAGGGCGACGACCACGTCATCGCGGAGCTTCACGCCACGGCGGCCGAGCTGCGCGCGCTCCGCGGCGACGCCGATTCGGCCCAGGACGCGTTACGGGCGGCCGAGGCCCTCGCCGGGTCGTCTCCTGGTCCCGTTCCCGCGATCCGCACGGCCATCGCTCGCGGCACGGTCGCCGAGGCGCAAGGCGATCGCGAAGGCGCGGTTCGCGCGTACCGTGAAGCGCGCGCTTCGGCGCACGCTATCCGCGCGCGCTACTTCGAGGCGAAGGCCACGCTCCTCGCGGTGCCCTTCGACGACGACCCCGCGACGACGAGAGGCGCCCTGCGTGCCGTCGCGGCGGAGCGCTACCGTGACTTCCTGCTGCTGCGTCCCGCGCTGGCGGACGCGCTGCGGCAACGACTCGGCGACCTCGAGCTCAATCCCGACGACATGCGGATCCTCGCGACGCTCTTGCAGCCCGCGGCGCCGACGCCCGCACACGCGATCTCGTCGTCGGTGGCGGAAAGCATCCAAGCCTTCGTGCTCGGCCCATTCGAGCTCCGAGCGGGCGGGACCCGCATCAGCGACCGCGGCTGGCGCACCAGCAAAGCCAAGGAGCTCTTCGCGTTGCTGCTGCTCGATCGGCAGCGCGCCGTCTCCCGGGACGAGCTCGTCGGCCAGCTCTGGCCCGAGACAGATGCGGCATCGGCGCTGTCGAACTTTCACTTCACGCTGCACGCCTTGCGGAAGGCCCTAGCGTCGGCGGGCGCATCGGAAGCGACGAGCGTCGTGCGCACCGACACCGGCTACCGGCTCGCGCTGCCGATCTCCATCCACGTCGACCTCGAGGTCTTTCGCCGATCGCTGCGCCGCGGTCGCGAGGCGCAGGATGCCGGGCGATCCCGTGAGGCAATCCAATACCTGCGAGCTGCCGTGGCGGTGCATCGCGGAGAATTTCTCGCGGACCTGAGCGCGCCGTGGATCGAGCGGCAGCGCGAAGAGACCGACCGTCAGCTCGTCGCCGCGGCGAAGGAGCTCGCGACGTTGGAGCTCGAGTGGAAGGAACCCAAGGCCGCCGTGCGGCCCCTCGAAAAGCTTCTCGAGCTCGAGCCATACGACGAAGAGGGACATCGTCTGCTGATGCGCGCGCATCACGAATCCGGCGACCACGCTCTCGCCGTCCGCCATTACCAGGCGCTCGAGGCGATGCTCCACCGGGACCTCGGAGCCGAGCCCGAGCCGGCGACCCGAGAGCTCTATCAACGCATCCGGCGGGCCGGCTAATCCACCTGCACTAGGTCTTCCCGCGCGCGGCGGGCACGTCTTCATGCAGGTGAAGGAGATGAGGCGACCGGACGTGTCGCCTCAGTGTCGACCGCCGTCTGCACGTCACCCAAACCATTGCGCGGTTGCTTGCTTTGACGAACATCACCCGCACAGGGGATGACCTCTTCTGGGTGGGCAGGTAGTACTCGGGCTGGGAGTAACGGGGGAAATGAAGGGGCAGATGGGTGATACCGCAAGGCGCCTTTCGGCGGCCTTCCTTGCGCTTGCACTTCTTATCGGGGCGCTTCCGGGCACGAACTGGACGGCCGCCCCGACCGATCCCGACCTCGCCGCCGGCGACTACGCACTCGTCCAGGTCGCGCATGGCACCGCCGGCGCGGTAGCGGCGGAGGCGACGGCGGACGGAGCGACCGATGTCGCCGCGCTCGACAAGCTCGATCTCGTCACCGCCCGGCTTTCCCCTGAAGCACTCCGCTCCCTCCGGAACGACCCGCGTGTCTCTTACCTCGCGGCGGATGCCGTCGTGAAGGCGAGCGGCCAGGAGGATCACTTTGAGCGCGGTAAGGCGAGGCCGAGTCCCGGCGTCCAGGTCGTTGACGCGAATCAGGCTTGGAGCGGCGCGACCGGGCGCGGCGTCAGCGTTGCCCTCATGGACACCGGCATCGCCCAGCATCCCGATCTCGAGGATTCGGTCGTCGCGCGGGTGGACTTCGTGAACGACGGAGCAACGCTTCTCGATCCCTCAGGTCACGGGACCTTCGTCGCCGGGCTGATCGCCGCACACGGCCGCACATTCAGGGGCGTCGCGCCGGACGCAAAACTTGTTTCGCTCCGCGTGCTCGATCAGAACGGCAGAGGGACGATGCATGCCGTCCTCGCTGCTTTCGATTGGCTCTTGCGGAACCGCACGGCGATGCACATCAAGGTGTTGAACCTTTCCTTCGGCGCGCCGCAGCGCTCGAGTTACCACCGCGAGCTCCTCGCCGGCGTCGTCGAGTCGGCATGGTTCGCGGGCGTCACGGTCGTCGCCGCGGCAGGCAACGACGGACCCGCGCTGGGCACCGTCGCGATGCCGGGCGCGGATCCGTTCGTCATCACCGTGGGCTCGTTCGCCGATCAAGGGACGCTGGCGACGAACGACGACCGCGAGTCGATCTTCTCGAGCCGCGGTCCGACCCGTGACGGCTTCGCGAAGCCGGATGTCCTCGCGCCGGGCGAGCACATCGTCTCGCTGCGGGTTCCAGGCACGGCTTTGGATCGCGAGGCCGCGGATGTCGCCCCGGCCGGGCCGTACGCGCGCCTGACCGGCACATCCGCATCGACGGCGATGGCCGCCGGTGCCGCCGCGGATGTCCTCGAGGCGCACGGGGCCTACAGCCCGACGCAGGTGAAAGGTGCGCTCATCGCGGGCGGGCGAAGGATCGTGGGCACACGAACCCCGGGGCTGGATGTCGACGACGCGCTGTCCGCTCGGCCGGCCCGAGTCAACGTGGGTCTGCTGCCGTCGCGCGTGCTACTGCGACTTCTTGCGGCGAACGGGAACGTCTTCGGTCCTGGCATCGCGTGGGACGGGATCTCCTGGGAGGGCATCTCCTGGGAATCGGTGAGTTGGGAGGGCGTGGCATGGGAGAGCGTGTCATGGGAGGGCGTGACGTGGGACAGCGTCACGTGGGAGCTCCGTTGATGAAAGGAAGGATCGATCTCTACGTCGGCGCCGTGGCTTTCGCGGGCTTCATCGCGCTCCTGGCGGCATCGCGCACCCAACGGATCGACGTGCTTGATCCGATCATGATCGTGGTCCTCGTCGGTCTCGCCTGCCTGGCCCAGCGTGTCCCCGTCTTCCTTTTCCGCTCGAGCGCGATCTCCGTTTCGTTCGCGGCGGTCATCGCCGCCTACGTCCTGTACGGGACTGGCGCCGCGGTGTGGGTCAGCCTCGCACAGGCCCTCGTGAACTCGATCACGCCGCGCCGCAAGCCGCTGCGCAAGGCTGCGTTCAACTTCGGCTCGTTCGCACTCTCCGCATTCGCCGCCGGCGAGCTCTACCGCCTCACGGGCGGAATGACGCCCCCGGGTGCGATCGCACCGACGCTCGTATCCGTCGCCGTCTCGGCGGCCGCCTACTTTCTCGTGAGCACGTCGCTCACCTCCGTCGCGATCGCGATGTCCGAGGCGCAGAACGTCGTTGCCGTGTGGCGCACGAACTACAGCTGGATGCCGGTCAACTTCGGCGCCACCGCGGTGCAGGGTGCGGCACTCGCGCTCGCGTACCAGGCGCTCGGGCTCTTCGGTGTATTCGTCTTCACCGTGCCGCTCGGAGTCGCTTGGTACTCGTTCCGTCTGTACATGGCCAAGTCGACCGAGGTGCGCCAGCGGAATGAGGAGCTGAGCACCGTCAACGAGCTGCTGCGTCAGACGAACGACCGTCTCGAGCAATCTCACGTCTCCGTGATCGGCGCTCTCATCGGCGCGCTCGAGGCGAAGGAGTCACACCTTTCCGGTCACGCCGCGACGACCATGCACTACTCCGTCGAGGTCGGCCGCAAGCTGGGCCTCGGCGCCGACGAGATCGCCGCGATCAAGCTGGGCGCGCTCTTTCACGACGTTGGCAAGATCGGCGTTCCCGAGTCGCTCCTGTCGAAGCCGGCCGAGCTCACCGACGAGGAGTGGGTCGAGATGCGGGCCCACCCGACCATCGGCGCGAGCCTGCTCGGCAACGTGCCGATGCTCGAACGGATCCGTCCGCTCGTTCTCGCGCACCACGAGAACTTCGACGGGACCGGCTACCCGTACGGCCTCAAGGGAAGCGAGATCCCGCTCGCCGCGCAGATCATCTCGGTCGCCGACGCCTACGACGCCATGACGAGCGAGCGCCCCTATCGCATCGCGCTCCGATCAAAGCACGCACTCCGCGAGCTTCGCGCCAACGCCGGGACCCAGTTCAACCCTGTCGTCGTCGAGGCATTCATCCAGGTGTGCATCGAGGAGCGCCGACGCAGAGCACGCGGCAAGGAAACCGTTCAACCGCACCAGCACGAGCACATGTACCAGCAAGCGCTCGAGGCCGTGAAGGTCGCGAGCTAAACCGGAGGGATAGAGATGCGAAAGCTGAAGACGATCCTCGTCGCGCTCGTGATGGTCGCGTCCCTGTACGCGGCAGCCGGAACGGCATGGGCGCGGAGCGACGAGCTCCAACGCGGCACATCGTGGACGGACGCGGGCGATGTAACGGGGTCGGACGCGGACCTCGGCATCAGCTGGGAGCTGTTCAGCTTCGCGTTCTAGCTTCCGGCGAACTCGGGCAGCCCGAAGAGCTCCTCCAGCGAGTGGATCACGCGGTCGGGTACCGCTTCGCCCGAAGCCGTGTCGAGCGCGTTCCTCTCGGTCAATCCTGTCGTGATCAGCACCCCGGCGGCGCCCACGCGGTGCGCCGCCACCATGTCGTAGTCGGTCGAGTCGCCCACGACGACGACGCGCTCGCGTGCCTCCCGCCTCCCCGCCCTCCGGATCGCTTCCTGAAAGAGGAATGGTTCGGGCTTGCCGACGCAGACCGCCTTCGCACCGGTCGCGACCTCGATTGCGGCGACGATGGTCCCTGCGCCCGGCAGGAGCCGTCCCTCCACGGGGTACGCCCGGTCGCGGTTCGTGCAGACGAACTCGGCCCCGGCGAGGATGGCGCGCTGTGCTTCGGCGATCTTGGGGTAGGTCAGATGTAGGTCGAGGCCGACGACGACCGCATCCGGCGCGGGCGGAAGGTCGAGAGAGACGAGGTAGCGGCGCATGGCGCCTGGGTCGACGCCATCGGCGGCCGCCTCGGGGGGAGGATGGAGGCCCGGAAGGGAATCGGCGTCGCGTACCGCGATCCCGACGGCGCGGATCTCTTCACGCAGCCCATCTGCCCCGATGACAAGAACGTCGTTCGGCTTCGGACGGCGACGCTCCAGGTAGTGCGCCGTGGCGTAGCCGCTCGTGACGATGTGATCGAGGTCACCGCCCAGGCCAAGCCGCTGCAGACGGCCGAGGTAATCGAGCCTCGTCGCGGTGGAGTTGTTCGTCGCAAAGAACACATCCCAGCTCGCACGTCGCAGGCGGTCCAATGCCTCGCGCGCGTACGGGAGCACCTGCGCGCCGCGATAGAGCACCCCGTCCATGTCGAAGATCACGATTGGCATCGCGCGACAGCCTAGCGGCGGGCTACGGCACTCCGCGGTAGTAGACCAGGTACATCACGCCGTGCAGCGGGATCACTCTTCCCCGGTATGAGAACGAGCCAGGACTGACGATGACCGTCTCCACGCGACCGCTCGGGAACCGGAAGACGAGGGTCGCGGGCGGCTCGCCGGCAGGCTCCGGGGATTGCGGGTCTCCCGGTTCGGCGTTCAGCGCGCGCACGAGCGACGCTTTCCAGCGGCTGATGTCCTCGAGGTCGAAATAACCAGGCTGCTCGAAGCTCACTTTCTCGGCCAGGAAGAGCGAGCGCGGATCCTCGACGCCGAGCGCCGGCGCCGGAAGCCACCGCCGCGCGAGATCGTCGAGCGTTCCGTCATGGACGAACGCAGCGATCCGCCTCTGCCCCTCCCCGAGCGAGCCGTAGTCGTCCCCGTGCAGGCGGATGACCACATCGCCGAGGACGATCTCGTACATGGGAAAAGGAAACTCGAGCATGAAGGGAAGCTCGCCTTCGGAGACGCTGAAGCCTTTGGAGAGCGAGGCGCGAAGCTCGGCGATCTCGGCGGCGGTGAGCGCTCGCTGGACGCCCGGCAGATCCGCAATGCGTACGGTCGCCCCGCGGGAGGCGAGCTCGGACAGACGCGCCGGTGCTGCCAGTGAGTACGCGGCGAGCTGCTCGTAGACGGTCGCCGGACCGAGGTAGATCTTGCCATCCGTGAAAAGCAGACCGCCGCTGACCACCACCTCTATCCTCGATCCATCGTTCCAGCGCGCGACCAATAACGGCTCCTGGGGCGCCACCGCGAGATCGGTGCGTTCCTTCACGAGCGAGGCGAGCCACCAGACCGCCGTCCGTGATCGCGCGTCGAGATCGATGCTGCCGGCGCCGGCGAGCGTTGCGGTCAAGCGATCGGGCACGGGCCGCCCGAACGCAACGGGCGCGGTCGCTGGGACGGTGGACGATGACGGACCTGGTGCGGCGGACGGCGCAAGCACCGCGTACACGTAGACGGAGCCGACCCCACCGTAGTCGGCAGCAAGCTCGAAGAGGGCGCCGTCCGCCCGCGCGTAGGCGTCGATCAGCTTCTCGGGAGCCGGCTCGACCGCGTACGCGAGTACGCCGCGTCCCAGATCCACGCGTTCGTAGAGCGAGTTCGGGCCCTGGCCGACGGATGTGTACCGGTAGTCGAGCTTGGCCGCGTCGGTCCCGAACGTGTCGTGCGTCGGGGACGGCTGCGGCGTCGTTCGGCGACGTGGATAGATCGAGCCAGCGTCTGTCGACGTCGCCCGGAGGAGTGCGCCCGTCGCGGCATCGATCACGTACTCGATCGTGCCCGAAAGGTAGGACCCCGCCCGGAGGTAGAGCCGGTCCCGATCCACGAGCAGGGCGTCGGCTTCCTGCTCGACGTAGGGCAGCGAGATCGCGCGCTCGAACTTTCCGCCGGTGTACACCACGACCCGCAGGCGCGCCCGGTCCCAGATGTAGATGCGGTCGTTCTCATCGACCGCGAGCGACCTGGGCCCGCGCGGGGTGACGCCACCAATGCGGGTGGCCGTGACGCCGAGCCCGTCGAATGTCGGCGGGGCGTACGGGATCGAGAGGAGGAGCCGCGGCGTCTCCTCGTGCGCGACGATCGGCGGTGGCGAAGCAGACGGCGGCGTCACGCTCGCGGTGGGGATCGGGCTTGGGATCGGCGTCGGGGAGGGCGCGACGGCAGCTTCGCACGCCACGAGGGCCGCCGCGAGGACGAGACCGATCCGGCGCATGCGGCTCAGTCTGACGATCGCGATGGCGGGCGCGCGTATGAGTTCGCCGTCCCGCTCGTACGAGTTGGTGTCTCTATCGCAGCCAGACGCGCGCACCGATGACCGTGACCGCAGCCCGGCGTTCGGCGAACGCGTCGTCGATCCGCCTGATCGTGAAATCGCTCACCGGACGCGGAAGGGTATCGCGCAGGAACCGGCCGATCTCGGTGATCGACGCGCGGTCTCCTCCGCGGACTCACCTGCCTGACCGCGACCTCCCGGCAGCTCCCAGTTCCGCTCGCCGTAGGCGTGTTTCACGAGCAGCGCGCGATGACGATCGTCGACGACGACCGTCGCGGCTCCGAGCATTAGATCGCGACCCGGTCGAGGATGTCGTACGTCGAAGCGTCCACGAGCCGAGAGACGATGAGCTCGTCGGCCGTGAACAGCTCAAGTGGAAGGCCCCAGCGCGACTGATCGAGAGACCCGTGGCGGTCGACCCGCTCCAACACGGTCACGGTCATCGACCGGTCGTCGCCATACAACGACCGGAGGCCCGCTGTATGGATCGCGGACCGGAGAGCGTCGGTCTCGCGTCGGAGCGACTCGTTGTGGGCCACCTGGAGCTTCAGCACGTCGCCGCCACGGTAGGGCGACGGAGTGATGAAGAGCTTCTCGCCTCGGACCGCGACCGGCCGCCCCCGCGGCGCATACTCGCGCACCGCCGCTACCAGACCACGCCCGTCTTCTCCGTCGGTGCGCTCAAGGGTGACATGTAGCGGCTCGACGATCCGTCCGCCGAACTCGGCGCGCATCCGGGCGAGGAGGTCTCGCACAGAATTCGCGAGCGGTCGGGACGCTGCGAAGAGCACACAGATATCGCCAGACCGCCCCGGCCGAATGCTAGATGGCGGCTCGATAGAGCGCCTCGATCCAAGCCGCCGTCACGCGCCGGAGTTTAGGGGCGCGCCGCGTCAGGATTACGGTCGCGGTCGTCCACTCGTGTCGATCGCGCCGCCCGCGTTCGGCGGTGTTCCACGGCGCACCGCTTTCGTCCCACGCCTCCGATAAGCGCGCCAGGCTCGGCCTGTGACGGAATCGCTGTGTCGCTCCTCTACGAAAGTGTCGACACGCGTAAGCAACAGAGCGAGGAGCGCCGCTGCGAGCACGCGCCACAGTGTGAACGCGAGTAAGCGGACGCAACCGCCGAGACAGCAGCCCACGGGTTATGCCGCGATGCCGGATTGAATGACTGGCAACGTGTGCAACGCACGAGGTACGAGCAAGACGGATGCCCTCGCGGGCCGACCGATGTGCTCGTAGGCGATATCGAGACCCTCCTCGACGTCGACGGCAGCGCGGAGCTTCGCGAGGCGCACGACCTCCGGTGCCTCCGAGGCGGCGACGATGACCTGACACCACTGGAGCGTGAGCGCGACCATCACGGCGCGCTGCTCGCCACCCGCAAAGTGTCGACGCGCCTCCTCGACCACCTCGGCCGGCGAGGACGCGCGCTCGAGCGCGGCGAGAAAGCGCTGCTCGCCCGGGCCTTCGCCCGCACCCTCTTCGAGGCGCGCGGGGATCACGATCGCACCGCCCTCGCGAACGACCGGCGTCGGCGCGAAGCGGAGATACGTGGCGGCTCGCGAAGCCTGGTACAGATTTGTGTCCTTCGGATGTCCAACGCCCGCGATAACGATGTCGTACTGCCTCGCGATCGGCCGTGTGTACAGAGCCGCCGCCTTCGCGGCGAGATCGGCGAGGACCGCGTCGGGATCGCCGGCCGCGACCGCGACGATGCGCTCGCGATCGTCCGTGACGACGTTCAGGCAGAAACGCAGACCGGCGCGACGCGCGATCTCGCGGACCGTCTCGTGGAAGGGATTGCCCTCGATCTTCGCGAGCCGCACCCCGGGATCCTCGAGGAAGCGCATTCCGTGCGTCGCCGTGATCACCGGCTCGCCGGCGCAGCCGATCGCGACTGTCTTCCGACCGCCGGAGTAGCCCGCGTACTGATGCGGCTCGACGATACCCGTCGCCACGACCAGGTCAGCGTCTTTCACAAGCTTTTGCGTGAAGCCCGGGACGCCGTACGGCGGGATCGTCCCGAGGTCGGCCCACATCGCGGGATCACGTCCGTCGGAATCGACGACGCGCACTCGGTCGACAACCGAGCCGAGCTTCTCGCGCTTCTCAGCGTCCGTCGTCGCGCGGTGGAGCCCGATCGCCACGATCACGGTGATCTGCGCGTCGGGGATGCCGCCGGCGTTCAGTTCATCGAGGAGCGGCGGAACCAGGACCGCATCGGGGGAGGCACGCGTCAAGTCGGTCACCGCGATGACTGCACGCGCGCTCTTGGCTTTGGTTACGGCCTCCGTGGCGAGTTGCCGAAGGCGCGATCCGCCGAGCGGCGAGGCGAGCCGCCGGGCAGTCTCCTCCGCAAGATCGGCGACCGGCGTAGCCGTGGCTGACTCGACCACATCGAGGTCGAACCACGGCTGCAGCATGAATTCGAGCTCGCCCTCGCTGTACGGGACGGCGAGATACCGAGGACGATCGGCCACGGCTAGAGCCTAGCCGCGGCTCGGGCTAGAGGATTCGGAGCAAACGGAGGATCACCAGGACGACCACGATCACGAGCAACAGGTGGACCACGTTACCGGAGTACCAGGTCCCCGTGGTGGTCGCCGGTCCGGTCGCGTAGAACCGCCCTCGGCCGAAATATCCGAGGAGCCAGAGAATGACCAGGATGATGATGAGCAGCTCGATCAGGCCCACGTGAGCACCTCCTTCGCGGATTGGGTCAGCACGGCCGATGCCGTCCGGGCGACGCCCAAAAAGCTCGAAAAACACGCCGCGCTCGCACGGTATCTGGGCACACTCGACGACTCCGATCTGCAGATCGCGGCGCGGCTCTTCGCCGGAGCGCCGTTCCCGCGCCGGGACGAGCGCATTTTATCGATGGGCTGGAGCGCACTCTCCGACGTTCTGCTCGAGCGGTCGGGGAGGAACGGCGGCGAGATGGCCGAGTCATACCAGCGTCATGCCGATCTCGGCGACGTGGCCGCAGACCTCATAGCGGAGCGTGCCGCCGCCGGAGATCGGCTCACGCTCGCCGACGTCGCGCAGACCTTCGACGCGATCGCCGCCGCCCGTGGCGTCGCGCCGAAACGCGATTTGCTCCGTGCGACGATCGCGCGAGCCACCGCCGGCGAGGCCCGCTACATCGTAAAGATCGTGAGCGGCGAGACCCGCATCGGCTTGCGAGAGGGTTTGCTCGAGGAGGCGATCGCGCGCGCGTTCGGGCGCGATCGCGAGGAGGTCGGACGGGCGAACATGCTGACCGGCGACATCGGCGAGACGGCGCTCCGATCGAAACACGGCACGCTCACCGAGCCGACGCTCGCGCATTTCCTGCCGATCGGGATGATGCTCGCGACGCCGGTCCTGCAGCTCGAGGAGGTCGAGAAGCGCTTCCCCCCACCGTACGTCGTCGAGGACAAGTACGACGGTATCCGAGCACAGGTGCACAAAGCCGGCGACCGCGTCGAGCTCTACTCCCGGACGTTCGACCGCATCACCAACCGCTACCCCGAGCTGGTAGAGCCGTTGCTCGCGATCCCCGGGACTTTTGTGATCGACGGAGAAGTGCTCGCGTTCGCCGAAGGCAGAGCCGTCCCATTTACCGATTTTCAGACGCGGCTCGGACGCAAGAACGTGGCGGAAGAGCTCCGCACGAAGATGCCGTCGACGCTCGTCGCCTTCGACATCCTCGAGCGCGACGGCCGCGCGCTGCTCGACGCGCCGTTCGACGAGCGCCAGCGGATCCTTCGCGATCTGCCGATCGTCCCGCCGGTTATCTTCGCCGAACGCCAGCGCCTGGAGTTATCGGGCGAGGAGCTCGTCGCGACCCTGAACCGCGAGTTCACCGCTGCGCGCGAGCGCGGCAACGAGGGTCTCATGGTCAAGGACCCGCGCTCGCCCTACCGCCCGGGCCGTCGCGGCATGGAATGGCTCAAGGTGAAGCGGCCGCTGCGGACGATCGATGTGGTCGTGACGGCGGTCGAGTGGGGCCACGGAAAGCGCCGCGGCGTCCTCTCCGATTACACGTTCGCAATCCGCGACGGCGAGCGGCTTCTCAATATCGGCAAGGCCTATTCCGGACTCACCGACAAAGAGATCGCCGAGATGACGAAGTACTTCCTGGAGCACACCATCCAGGACTACGGGCGCGTGCGCACGGTCGTGCCCGACACCGTCATCGAGGTCGCGTTCGATCAGATCCAGCCGAGCGATCGGCACGAGTCCGGCTACGCGATGCGGTTCCCGCGGATCGCGCGTCTTCGTCCGGACAAGCCCGTGAGCGAGATCGACACGCTCGAGACCGTGCGTCAGATCGCGGGGAGATAACCGCTACCGCGCTGATCGTGGATGAGTCTGGCTCCGCAGCATGATTTCAGGATGGGGACCGCGTTTTCGCCGGATCGGATGCGTCGACTTCCCGGCTCTTTCCCGTGGGTGCTGTTGTGGTTGGCCCTCGTCACGATCGTTGCTGGATTGATCGCGAGCACGAACATCGCGGGTGGCTTCGCGGATCGTGCGCGGAGTACGTCGGCGACGGTGAGCGCGAAGGAACCGACAAATCACGCCATCGTCCGCGCGACCTACGAGGTGGACGGGCGCACCTACGAAGTCGCCGATTCGTTCATCGGCCCTCCAAACCCACCATTCGACGATGTCCGAGTCGGAACGGCGGTGACCGTGTACTACGATCCCAACGCACCCGATCGTGCCGTTCTTTCTGAGCCCCAGAAGCGCTCGAGTCAGGAGATCGGTTTCCTCGTGCTTGCCGCCGCCGTTCTGCCGGCGTTCTTCGTGGGCAGTCTCTGGCTATCGTTCGGTATCTGGCGGGCGTTCGTGAGAGCAGTGCGCACGGCAAGGCTGGCGTAACGCGTTGACCTCGATCGGGACGGAACCA
>Ga0209155_1000327_pt1 | contig 22270 bp, 21 predicted proteins | sample GraSoiAngelo_122_FD_185879 | JGI IMG/M metagenome (GOLD analysis project Ga0209155, IMG submission 185879) | Grasslands soil microbial communities from the Angelo Coastal Reserve, California, USA - 14_0927_02_20cm (SPAdes) (version 2) | ecosystem: Environmental > Terrestrial > Soil > Grasslands ... | reverse complement strand
CGTCAATCAACTCAAGATGGCCCGAGTCGACGTCGTGAAAGCCTACGTCGGCCTTTCTGAGAGACTCTTGACGGGCCTCGTGCGGGAGGCGTCGAAGGAATCCTTGCGCGTCTTTGTCCACTCCTGGTCGCTCGGTTCCGCGGACGTGATTCGGACCGGAATCGCGGCCTTTGCGCACGTCGGCAGTCCGCCCATCTCTGACGAGGCCGTGCGACTGATGCGAGAGCGGGGCGTTGCCTCCATTACGACGCTCGCAACCCTTGAATCCTTCTCACAACGTCGCCTCGACAAGCTCGCCTTTCTCTCGGCGCCGCTCGTCGCGCAAGTGACGCCCCCCCAGTTTCTTGCGGCGCTCCGTACCTTCGCGGCCAAGGCTCCGACACCGGCGGAGAGCACCGCGCGGGCACGCGGACTAGTGCGGCTGCAGACCGCGATGCGGAACGTCAAGCAGCTGGTCGACTCGGAGATCGTGGTAGCGGCCGGCACGGACGCCCCCTATCCCGGCGTATTCCTCGGTGAGGGAATGCATCGCGAGCTTGAGCTGCTCGTCGAGGCGGGCCTCACTCCTCTGCAGGCCATTAGCACCGCCACACGGAACGCTGCGCTGCTCATGAAGGACACGACTTGGGGAACGATCGCAGTGGGTAAGCGGGCGGACCTGCTTATCATCAACGGAGACCCCGCCCATCACATCGCGGACACCCGTGACATTGAGACGGTGATCTTAGGTGGGCAGGTGCTCAACAGAAAGGAGCTCGAGTTCGACCCCAAGTCGGATCCCGGATTCGAGATTGCCGGCTCAGTAGCCCGAGAATGACGCGCGTGCCGAAGCTGCCTAACAAGCGATTGAAGCTGACAGGCGCACGTAAGCAGGGAAGAATCGTCTTACCTCGCCCGCGAGCTTCTCGCCAAATTCGTGCACCTCGTGCGCGATCCGGATCGCAACGTGATTGAGCTGCACCAGCGCGGCTAAAAGCCGGCGCAACTAAGTGGTGCGCCCACTATGGAGGAGAACGATGAAAAAATGGTTCGCACTCTGCATCGCGGTTGGCTGTGCCCTGGCCGCGTCCGTTCTCCATGCTCAAACCTGGCCCCAGCGGCCGGTCAGGGTGATTGTTCCTTACTCCGCTGGTGGCTTGTCGGACACCCAAGCGCGTGTAATTTCCGAGCGGCTCTCGGCGGCGTTCGGTCAGCAGTTCCTGGTTGAGAACCGCGTGGGCGCTACGGGAGCAATCGCTGCCGAATACGTGGCGAAGTCCCCGGCTGACGGCTACACGCTGTTCTGGGCCACCACCCCGCAAGTCTCGATCGTACCGTTAATACAAAAGGTGAACTACGATCCGCTAAAGGACTTCGCGCCAGTCTCGATTTTCGGTAAAAACACATATGTGCTTGCCGTGCACGTCTCGATACCCGCGAAAACGCTCAAGGAGTTCATCGAGTACGTGCGGGCGCACCCCGGAGAACTCAGCTACTCCTCGGCCGGCACCGGCAGCGCTGGTCATCTTAGCGCGGCGCTTTTCACTTCGCGTGCCGGTTTGACGATGACCCACATTCCCTACAAGGGCGTGCAGGCGGCAACTGATCTCGTTGGCGGCCAGGTGCAGATGTACTTCGGTCCCGCAGCGGACCTGATCCAGCATTCGAAGAGCGGCAAGATCAGGCTGCTTGCCGTCTCCGGCGGGAAGCGCGCGCCGATATTGCCCGATCTGCCGACGATCGCGGAGTTCTACCCGGATTTTCGCGCTGACACCTGGAACGGACTGATGGCGCCCGCTGCCACGCCGAAACAAATCATTGACCGCATCGCGCAAGAGGTGGCGAAGGCAGCGCGCGACCCGGGCGTTATCGAGAGGCTGAACAAAATCGGCGTTGATGCGTACGCCAACACGCCGGCCGAGTTTGCCGCCTTGATCCGCAGCGAAGCGCCGCTGTGGCGCGACGCGGTGAACGCCGCGGGCATCAAGCAGGAATAGCGATGGATGTAATCCGACAACGGCGCCAAGCGGAAAGACGGGGTAACTCAAGGAGGGCTCCATGGGTGCTCACGATTGCTTTGGCGGTTCTCGTCGCTGCACCCGTTGCGGCGCAGACGCAGAACTCTCCGAGTGACCGGGTAACAACCAAGGAACAGCGGGCCGCCCGTGCCAAAGAGCGTTGCAAGCTGAACCATGGGGTCGATTGCGACACGCCCGAAGGCCTGAAGGAGTGGCTTTTACAGGAGCGCAGCCGCCAGGAAGCGATCCGCGATCGCCGGCTGCCGACTCAGCCTGCACCGGCGACGTCGCCGCCTTGGGCTTCAACCCAGCCACCGAAGACCGCAACCGGCCATGAGCGGACGTTTACGTGGCCACCACCATACTCCGCTTGCATGTTTACGCGGCTCCGGCCGCTGGACCGCTCTCCACCGCCCTTTTGCTTGGCCCTGGCGTAGACTCATGGCACGCTCTTCAGCTTCCGGCTAGGACGGAGAAAGGCATCGCCATGATCTGGGCTCGACTGTCATGTGCAATCGCGTTCAGCTCGATTTTCACTCTAGGGCTCCCAGCCCGTGCGCAAACTTACCCGGTAAAACAGATCAAAATCGTGGTTACGTTCTCACCGGGTGGATTTACAGACGTGACCGCACGCATCGTTGCTCAACATTGGACCGAACGTTTCGGTCAATCCGTCGTCGTCGAAAACAAGCCGGGCGCCTCGACCGTGATCGGCACCGATGCGGTCGCGAAAGCCAAACCTGATGGATATACGCTGCTCTACACCGGGGGTAGCACCTTCACAACCAATCCCATCGTGCTCAGCGACCTTCCTTATGATCCGCTAAAGAGCTTTGCACCGATCGGCATTGTAGGGAACACGCCGCTGATGGTTCTCGCGCATCCCTCGGTGCCCGCAAGCAATATTCGTGAGCTTGTTGCTCTGGTGTCCGCCAGATCCGGCCAATACAACTATGGTTCCTACGGCACCGGTACCCCATCTCACTTCGCCGGAGAGCTACTGTGGTCCGCCCTCGGCGTTAAATTGCTGCACGTGCCCTATAAGGGCAGCGGCCCATTGATGATCGCTTTGGTCGCCGGGGAGGTTCTGTTGTCAATCGATACTGTTGTCGTCGCGGCTCCACAGATTCGCGCCGGCAAAATCAAAGCGATTGCAGTGACTACCATAACGCGGTCATCGCTCTTGCCGGATGTCCCCACGTTGGCCGAGTCGGGTTATGGGGGATTTGACGTGGGAGCGTGGGTCGCTCTTTCTGCGCCCGCTGGCACGCCCGACAGCGTGCTTAAGAAACTGCGGGACGAGACAGCGCGGCTTCGTACCGTCCGGGAAATCCAAGACAAATTCTCGGCATTAGGCGTTGAAGTTGTTGGCTCCTCGCCGGACGAGTTCGTCGCAAGAGTAAAAGACGAGATCCAAAGGTATTCTCGGATTGCAAAAGCGGCCAACATTAGGGCGGACTGAGGTACAACCTTGACCGCTTAGGGTCGTTTTGCGACAAGCCTGCAATCGGCCACAACCAGCCGGTCGTGCTCACAAGGACCGGGCACTCGGGCCCTACGCATCCGCTGTTGATCTAGCCACCGGCTTCTTCTGGTGGTTACGCACCTAGTTTCTTGACAGCCAGGTCGACCGCGGCCGCCAGATCCATATTCGCGCCGGCGGTCCATGCGTCGTCAAAACTACCGCGGAGCAGCTCCCGCAGCTTGGCAGTCGTGTCCGTCATCAGTCGCGCGTCGATCGGTTCAAGCGCCAAGCCAAGCGTGCTGCACGCCTTGGAGACCGCGCCGCCGAGCCGGGCACCCGCGTCCGGGTCGCCGCGCGCGAGCGCAACGGCGGCGGCTGCGGCGAGGCTCCACGTGAGAGTGTGTGCGTCTCCGATCGAGCTGCTGAGCCCGAGGCTCTCGCGCAGCTTCGCCGCCGCGGCTTCGGTCTCGCCGCCGTGCAGGTCGATCACCGCGAGGTTTCCGAGGCAGCTCGCTATCCCGTACGTGTCGCCGACGGAGCGGTAGCCCTCGAGCGCGCGCTCGATCAGTGGACCTGCGCGCCGGTCGTCGACGCTCATGAGCATGTAGCCGAGGTTCGACCGGACGACCGCAGCCCCTCGAGCATCCCCGCTACGGTCTGCAAGGTCCAGCGCTTCATCGTTTATTGCCGCTGCACGCAGCGTATCGCCTAGGCAGATGTACGTCCCCGCAAGGTGGGTGAGGGCGAGCACAAGCCAGCGCGTGTCACCGATCTGCCGCAGAACATCGGCGGCCTCCTCGAAAAGGGCTCGGGAGCGCTCGAAATCGCCGCCGGCGTCGACCATATGGGCCATCCCGAACAGGCCTCGCGCTCGCGCCGTCGGAGATGCGTTCTGGCCGACGGCGAACGCCCGCTCGTACCAGAGCGACGCCTCGGCGATGCGTCCCCGGTTCCACCAGAAACGCCATATCGTCCCGGCCAGCATCAGCGCGCGTTCACCGTCGCGACTCTCGCAGGCGTACGCGAGTGCCTCGCGGAGATTGTCGTTTTCCACCACGAGACGGTCGTACCACTGACGCTGCTCGGGCCCGGTCAGCTTCGGCTCGGCCTGCTCGACCAGCTGGAGGAAAAACCCCAGGTGCCGGTCGCGGATTTCGTCCCGCTCGGAACTCCCCTCGATGCGCTCGCGACCGAACTCGCGAATCGTCTCGAGCATGAGAAACCGGCCCTCGCCGACGGGCTTCAACAGGCTCCAGTCGACGAGTGCGGTGACCTGGTCGAGGTCCGTTCGGGCGACGACCTCTGCCGCCTTGAGCGAAAAGCTGCCTGGGAAGACCGCGAGCCGATGGAAGGCTCGCTGCAGCGGCTCCTCCAGGAGGGCGTAGCTCCAACCGATCGTCGCGCGGAGCGTCTGTTGCCGTTCGGGCGCATCGCGCGTGCCGCCGGTCAGCAGCGGGAGGCTGTGAGCGAGCCGCTCCAGCAGCAACGACGGGTCGAGCACCTTGACGCGCGAGGCCGCGAGCTCGAGCGCGAGCGGAAGTCCGTCGAGACGCTCGCAGATCGCGCTGACGTCCGGATGGGAGCGCAAGTCGGGCCGCACAGCTCTCGCTCGATCGAGGAAGAACTCGGCGGCATCGGACGGCGGCAGCGGATCGAGCGCGTACTCGCGCTCGCCGGAAAGCCGGAGCCGCGCGCGACTCGTGACCAGAATCTTGAGGTCAGGCGCGAGGGACAAAAGCGTGCTCACCTCGGCAGCCGCCGGCAGCAAATGCTCGAAGTTGTCGAGCACCAGCAGCGCGTCCCGGTCGCGAAGCTCCTTCAGTTCGCGCACTCCTGCGGCGAGCGCGATCGTCGCGGCGACGAGCGCCGGCTCTTGAACCGGCGCGAGGGGAACGAAGATGACACTCCCGCGGACGTCGTCGACCAGCCCGGCAGCGACCTGCAGTGCCAGCCGCGTCTTGCCGCTCCCGCCCGCGCCCGTCACCGTGACGAGACGCGCGCCGCCGGCCAGCATGCCGCGCAATTCGGTCAACTCCCGCTCGCGACCGATGAAGCGCGTGCGCTGCTCGGGCAGGCCATGCGGGATCGCCGGAGACGTTGAAGCAGCGGCCGGCGCCGCTTCGTCCGCGCCGAGCGACACGGTGAACCGATAGCCTCGCCCCGGAATCGTTGCCACCGCGTGCGGCCCCAGCAGTTTGCGCAGCGCCGAGACCTGCACCTGCAGGTTGTTTTCCTCAACGACCAGCCCGGGCCAGACCAGATCGAGCAGCTCGTCCTTGCCCACGACCCGATCGCGGCGCTCGATCAGCGCCAGCAGCACATCGAAGGCGCGAGCGCCCAGTTTGGCGGGCACCCCGTTCACGAGCAGTTGTCGCGCCTCGGGTTGCACTTCAAAGGATCCAAATCGTACGGGGTTGGTGCCCATGGCCAGTCGCTGAGGGCAATGCGGACGACATAGTACCCATCATTCGTTCGACCGGGTTGGCGCGGCGAGATCGGCGTCAGCCGGTGTCGTTCTACGAGACGTGGCTTAACCAGCAGTCGAAGACATGGCGGGCCGCGTGATGGCTGGTCGTCGGTGCCCGAAAAACCGATGGAAGGTCACACCTTTCAGAACGTTTAAGGCCGGCTAAAGGACTGAAGCACCTCGCGGCTAGGAAAGTACGTCCCAGCAGCACCGGACCTTCCCCGACTGAAACACGACTGCAAGGAGATCGCCATGAGCGCCAAGCCCATCCTTACCCACCCCCGCGTTGCCACGACCATTGTCGCCGCCGTACTGTCGGCCTTTATCGCGATCGGGCTTCTCAGCGCGGTCGCCGGACTGTTCCAGCGCGACGGTACCCCGTTGGCGCAAATCGTCATCGCCGAGCGCGCCTGCGCCAATTATGCATTCGTATCCGAGCGCGAAACCTGCATGCGATTGTTCCTCGCCGCATTACGCGTCCAGCGCGTCGCGAGCCGCTGAAGCTCTGCGCGGCAATCCATCGATGCTGGATAGCGGCCGAACGAATATGCCGCTCTGGGCGCATCTGTACCGTTGACAGACGCGCCTCGGCAATTGCATCGGCGTGATTGCTCGCCACTACTGTACGCGAACGTCCGCTTTGGGTCGTATCCAGTCATTCCTTTGTACCGATACTTGACACCCCGCCTGGTCGTATTCGTACCGTGCTCCGACCAGGTACGTAAACACCTAAGAGAGGTGTTGGCCGAGTACGATTCGGGAATAATCTCTTCGGAGCGCCAACGTCCACAAGCACTTTGTTCGATGACCACCGAGGCCCGCTCTCCCTGCATGCCTGCGGCGACGATCACCGGCTCGCCCGGCGGTAGACCTTCCACGCTCGGATCCGTGACTGATATTTGGAGGCGCGAGCCGGAATCGAACCGACGTAGACGGATTTGCAATCCGCTGCATGACCACTCTGCCATCGCGCCGATAAACAGCGGATTTGCAGGCCGCTGCATGACCACTCTGCCACCCCGCCGCGTGCTTGAGACCGGGAACAGCGAAGGACTTCGAGAACAGGCTGTTCCTTTGAGGATTCTGGAGCGGGAGAGGAGTCTCGAACTCCCGACCTTAACCTTGGCAAGGTTACGCTCTACCAACTGAGCTACTCCCGCGGGCAAGGCGGAATCTTACGGTTCGCTCCCCCTGCGGTCAAGCCGGCGGCGGTCTCCTTCCGCGCGCGGCGCGAGGGCGAGTTTAAGATAGTAGAACATCGACACCAGGGTCAGTATCGCGGCGACGTAGATGAGCCAGGTGCCGACGCGTTGCGGGCTGAGCACGCCGATCCGGTCGTAATAGAGCAAAAGCGGAACGGCGATCATCTGCGAGATCGTTTTGATCTTGCCGAGGAAGTTTACCGCGACGCTCTTCGACTGGCCGATCTTCGCCATCCATTCGCGCATCGCCGACACGGCGATCTCGCGGCCGATGATCACCACGGCGATGATCGCGTCCACACGCTGAAGCCAGACCAGGACGATCAGCGCCGCGGCGATCATCAGCTTGTCGGCGACCGGATCGAGGAACGCGCCGAACGCCGATGTCTGGTTCAGGCGCCGCGCCAGGTAACCGTCGAGCCAGTCCGTGATCGCGGCCGCGATGAACAACGAGGTCGCGATCAGGTTCTGATGCCGGCTCGAGAGCCAGATCTCGGGGACATAGAAGACCCCGATCACGAGCGGGATCGTCAGGATGCGGAGCCAGGTGAGAAGGATGGGGACGTTAAGCGGCATGGAGCTCCCGGTAGATCTTTTCCGCGAGCTTTCGACTGATCCCCTCGACCTGCGTCAGGTCTTCGATGCTCGCGCCCATGACGCCTTTCAGCCCGCCGAACCGCGTGAGCAGCTGCCTGCGGCGTTTGGCGCCTATCCCCGCAATGCCCTCCAGCGTCGACGTGGTGCGCCGCTTGGAGCGTCGCGCCCGGTGCCCGGCGATGGCGAAACGATGCGCCTCGTCGCGAATCCGCTGGATCAGATGCAGTCCGGGGTGGTCCGGGGCGAGCGTCACCGCACGCTCGCCAACCCACAGCTCCTCGAGGCCGGGCTTTCTCTCCGGGCCCTTGGCGATGCCCACGAGCGCGATATCGGAGAGGCCGACCTCCGCGAGCGCTTCTTTCGCCGCGCTCACCTGTCCCTTGCCGCCGTCGATGAAAATCAGGTCGGGGGCGACGCCCTCGCCGCCCGCTATCCTGCCGTAGCGCCGCGAAAGCGCCTGCGCCAGAGCGCCGTAGTCGTCTCCCGGCCGTGCGCCTTCGATGTTGTAGCGACGGTATTCGCCCCGGCACATGTCCATGCGATCGTACACCACGCAGGCCGCCACCGTGGCCTCGCCCATCGTGTGGCTCACATCGAAGCATTCGATGCGTTGCACGGTGTCGGGGAGGCCGAGCGCCTCGCGCAGCGCCGCGAGCCGCGTTTCCTGGGTGCCGTGCTCGGTGAGCTTCGACTTCAAGGCCTGAAGCGCGTTTTGCCGGGCCATCTCGAGCCAGGCGCGGCGCTCCGCAGTGGGACGCGTGTGAACGCGAACGCCGCGTTTCGCGTGATCGCTGAGCGTAGCTTCGAGCTCTTCCACGTCCAGCTCCTCGCCGACGACCAGGGCCGGCGGTATCGGCCGCTCCAGGTAATGCTGCGCGATGAACGCCCCGAGCACTTCCTTGGCGTCGCGCTCCTCCGCATTCTGCGGAAAAAAGCTCCGGTCTCCGAGCTGCCTGCCGCCGCGCACCATCACCAGGTTGACGCAGGCGAATCCGTGCTCCAGGGCGACCGCGATGATGTCGACATCGACATCCGCGCCCGTGTCGGCGTACTGGCGCTGGCTCACCTTGGCGAGGGACTGGATTTGATCGCGGTAGATCGCCGCCTCCTCGTAGCGCCGCGCGTCGGAAGCCTGCTGCATGCGGGCCTCGAGCCTCTTGAGCGCGGTGTCGCTGCGTCCCTCGAGGTAGAGCTGCGCGCTCTTGACGTCCTCCGCGTAGGCAGCGGCGGTGATGTGTCCGACGCACGGCGCGGTGCAGCGCCTGATCTGGTAGAGAAGGCAGGGCCGCGAGCGGTTCTGGAAGACCGAGTCTTCGCAGGTGCGCAGCCGAAACACCCGCTGCAGCAGCTGGATGCTCTCGCGCACCGCGCCCGCGTGCGGAAACGGACCGAAGTAGTGGTGGGCCTTGTCCATCGCCCCGCGGTGAAAGCCGAGACGCGGGAATTCCCCGCCGCTCACCATCAGGTAGGGATAGGACTTGTCGTCGCGGAACAGGATGTTGTAGCGGGGGCTGAGCGATTTGATGAGATTGTTCTCGAGGATCAGAGCCTCCGCCTCGGAGCGGGTGACCGTGATCTCGACCGCCGCGACCTGCGTCAGCATCATGGCGATGCGCGGGCCGTGCTGCGTCTTCTGGAAATACGACGAGACGCGCTTCTTCAGGTCGCCCGCCTTGCCGACGTAGAGAGCGTCCCCTTGCGCGCCGAGCATGCGGTACACGCCCGGCAAACCCGGCAAGGTGGCGAGCAAGGCCTGCGCGTCGAAAGCCGCCGCGGCCGGAGCGCTCCGTTTCGCTTCGGCTCGGAGCGCTTTGCTTGGGGGAGTCATCGGGCGCCGCGGAGGAAAGTCGCGATATCGCGAACCACCGCTTCGAACATCGCTGCAGTGAGCCGCTTCGTTTGCGTATTATAGCGGCTGCAGTGATAGCTATCGAAGAGCCGCGTCACGGGTGAACCCTCGCACAACTCGTGAACCGCGCGGTGCGCGAAGCGATGCCGCTCCGGGGCGAGCTCGAAGGCCATCAACACCGCCCGGTGCGCGATCGCGCCGAGCGCGAGGATCGCCCGCGGCCGCGCGGCGGCGATCTCCTCGGCAAGATAGCGATTGCAGCGGCGCACTTCGTCGGGCTGAGGCTTGTTCTGCGGCGGAAGGCACTTCACCGCGTTCGTGACGCGGCAACCGATGAGCGCGAGGCCGTCCCGCGGATCGCTCGAGCCCTCGTGGCTGGCGAAGCCGTACCGATGCAGGGTCCGGTACAGCAGGACGCCGGCGTGGTCCCCGGTGAAAGGCCGGCCGGTGCGGTTCGCCCCATGGAGTCCCGGCGCGAGGCCCACCACCAGCAAGGCCGCGCGTTTCGGACCGAAGGGCGCGACGGGCAGCGCGTGGTAGTCGGGGTGCTCCTGCCTGACCCGATCGAGGTATGCGGCGAGCCGCGGGCAGTCGCGGCAGGCGGGATCGTATCCGGGCTGCAATTTCGACTTCGTCACCGGAGTGTTATAGAATGCCGCGCCTTGCTTCCAGCGCATTCAAACCATGGCCAAAGTTCTCGCCACCGAAATCCGCATCGGTCATCTGCTCGAATGGGAAAAGCGGATCTGGCGCGTGATCAAATGCTACCACGTGCACGTCGGCGGGCGCGGCGGGGCCTTCATGCAGGTCGAGATGAAGGACATCGAGAGCGGCACCAAGACCAACCAAAGGATCCGCACCGAGGACAAGGTCGAGCGCGCTTTCGTCGATCCGCGCGAGATGCAGTACCTCTACAACGACGGCACCGGCTATGTTTTCATGGACAAAGAGAATTACGAGCAGCTGACCCTGTCGGATGAAATGCTCGAAGGGCAGACCGGCTACCTGCTGCCCAACACCGACGTGCAGGTGGTGTTCTACAACGACAAGCCGATCGGAGTCGAGCTGCCGCCTTCGGTCGTCCTAACCGTGACCGAGACCGATCCCAACATCAGGAACGCGACGGTCACGACTTCGTTCAAACCCGCGAAGACCGAGACCGGCCTCATCGTGCAGGTCCCGCCGTTCGTCAACTCCGGCGAGAAAATCAAGGTCAACACCAACGACGGGGCGTACATCGAGCGGGTGTAGGGCATTGACTTGTCCCCTCCTGCCAAGGAGGGGTGTCGCCGCAGGCGACGGGGTGGTTCGTCAATTCCGTGGAACCTTGAGGTGCTTCATCCGGGGCGTCCGCACGAACCAGATGGCAGGATTTTTCTTCATCGCGATTCTCCCGTGTTGACGACGGCGGTTCAGCCGCCCTTCATGTGCTTCACCAGCTGCCTCGGGCCGACTTCCCCGCCGTACACGTTTCCTTTCGCATCCACGGCGACGCCCTCCGCCGCGCTGGTCCCCTTCATCTCGAGCGGATCGGGAATGCGGTAAATGACTTTGCCGTCTTTGAGGCTTCCGATCCGGATGCCTCTCTTCCATCCCGGGTGCGGCGCAACTCCGTTGGACTCGGAGTCGGCCACATAGATCATGTCGTTGCGCAGGGCTACGCCGCTCGGGCGGCCGAACTGCTTCCACTCCGCGATGAACGTGCCGTCCTGGTCGAGGATCTGGATGCGCATGTTTCCGCGGTCGGCGACGAAGAGCCGCCCCTGAGAATCCATCGCGATATCGTGAGGGGTGCGGAATTCCACCGGCCCCGATCCCCATTTGCCGAAGGACCTGATGAACTTGCCGTTCTTCGTAAATTTCGAGATTCGCGCCACGGTATCCTGCGTCGCCTTCTCCCCCTGCCCCGAATGCCCCTCAGAAACGAAGATGTCGCCGTTCGCCGCCACCACCACGCTGCACGGTTCAGTCAAGGCGTCCGGCGGATTTCCGGCGACCCCCGCTCGCCCGAGCGTGAGCAACACGTTTCCTTCAGGACTGAATTTCACGACCGTGTGGCCCTTACCTCTTGCTTCCGGACTCTTCTTCAACTCCCGTTCGTTCGCGCCCCGCATGTCGACGACCCACACGTTGCCGTCCCGGTCCACGTACATCTTGTGCGGGAAAATGAACATCCCTGAGCCGAAACTCCTCAGGAGATTTCCGGACGAATCGAATTTGAGCACCGGCGGCAGCGAAGAACCCGCGCAGCTGTCGTACTGGAACGGCGACGCTCCTGGCGGAACGTCCGGGTTCGCGCTGCAGCGGTCCGCCACCCAGACCGATTCGCCGTCGTTGTCGATCGCGACCCCGTTCAGCGCTCCCCACTTCCTTCCTTCGGGAAGATTTCCCCACGGCGCGATGGTCTGGTACGGATTGGGCAGGTCATTGGTTGCATGGGCGTCAGCGACGGATTGGTACGGTTCCGTAGTAGCGCACGCAGCGAACAGCGTGATCGCGGCAATCGTCACGATCGCCAACCACCTCAATCGATGTGATGTCATTGGGCCGCTCCCTGCACGTAATTCTATGGGAACGTTGGCGCTTGAAAAAGCGCCAACAGCCTACGTTGAACGGCGCGGGCGAGCAGGCGTCCAGGGCGCGGTAGGCAAGCCTACCGATCGCCATGCCCGCCGCGTCGACTCGGCGAGGTCGAAAAGAAGGCCGCGGGTGTTTTGATAGTTGTCCTCGACACCCACCTCTTCGTTGATCACGTCACCCTTATAGTAAGTCCCGAACATCCAATCCCATACGGGGAAAAGGAAACCCAAGTTCTTGTCCTTGTGCTCGGGCAGCGCGGAGTGATGGATACGATGCCCTATCGGAGAATAGAGCACGTACTTGCCGAACCAGCCCCACCGCCACGGGAGCATCGAGTGCGTAAGGCCCGCATGGGCGCCAAACAGAACCAGAACGAACAAGGACTCGCCCATCGTACCGCCCAAGAGGTGGATTAGAACTACGGTGCTGAGGACGATGGCCACGCCGTCCAGCGGGTGAGTGCGTGCCTGGGTGATCGCGTTGAACTCCGTGGCCGAGTGGTGATGCTTGTGAAACTCCCACCACCACCCGAAGGCGTGGCGGCCGCGGTGCACCCAGTAGGCTATGAAATCAAACGCGATGACGTACGCGGCGCCCTGTAAGACCGGGTCTTTAATCTTCGTCAGCACATGGAAACCCGCGTACTTCATGGCGAGTTGGTTGCTGTAGGAGGTAAGGCCTAGGGACGCGACGGCGACGACGAGCGATTGCAGGCCGAAGATTCTGACCAGAAACCAGACGATGTCGGCCCAAGTGGATTTTGTCGGGTGCAGCAGCCGGTAGAGGCTGCTCTTTGCGTAGCCCAGGACGATGATCTCCGCGGCGATGACCAGAGCCATCCCCGCCAGGACCGTGAGCGAATCGACAGAAAGCGGGGCGCGGGCGATGGCCAGCAACCGTCCAGATACCAGACCTGCAGCGCGTTCGCACCAGCTTGCGGTTTCGCAGAGGCTGACGACAGAGATGCTCACGAATTCGAATGTACCACCTTCTTTTGGCGGCATATCCCACCGGGCCCTCTGCCGATCGGCCTACGCCTCAGGGGCAGAGAGTTCGACTCTCCCTACACCACGTGATCCGGCGCCAGCTCGCACGGATGCGCGCCGGTCTCGATTTGGATGGTCGCGTGGTGCACGTGATAGCGCGCGCGCAGCTCCTTGCACACTTCCGCCATGAAAGCGTCGCCGGGATGCCCGCCGGGGATGACGAGGTGCACGGTGAGCGCGGTCTCGGTCGTGCTCATCGCCCAGATGTGCAGGTCATGCACCTCGGCGACGCCCGCGAGCAGCGAGAGGTAGGTGCGCACGACGCGCGGATCGATGTGCTCCGGGACCGCGTTCAGCGCGAGCGCCACCGAATCGCGCAACAGGCCCCAGGTGCTCCACACGATGGCGACCGCGATGACGAGACCGGTCGCCGGGTCGAGCCACAGCCAGCCGGTGAAGAGGATCCCGATTCCAGCGACGACGACGCCGAGGGAGACCGCCGCGTCGGCCGCTAGGTGCAGGAATGCGCCGCGCATGTTGACGTCGTGCCGCCGGTCGCGCGCGAATAGCATCGCGCTCGCCCCGTTGATCAGGATGCCGACAAGCGCCACCCAGATCACCGTTTCGCCGGCGACGGCCAGCGGCGCGGCCAAGCGATTGATCGCCTCCCAGGCGATTCCGCCGGTCACGACGAGGAGGAGCGCCGCGTTCAGCAGCGCGACCAGGATCGACGAGCTGCGCAGGCCGTAAGTAAAACGCTCCGAAGGCCCGCGCTTCGCCAATGTGCTCGCGCCCCAAGCGAGCGTCAGCGCGAGCACGTCGGAGAGATTGTGCCCGGCGTCGGCGAGCAGCGCCATGGAGTGCGCGAGCACGCCGTACACCGCCTCGACCAGCACGAACGCGAGATTCAGGCCGATTCCCAGCGCGAAGGCCCGGCCGGCATTTCGCGGACCGTGCGCGCCGTGATCGTGGTCGTGTGTCACTCTCGAATTCTAAACTGATACACCTCGAATCGCCGCAACCGCCGACGCGTAGCGCGTATCCGAACCCAGGGGCTTCAACGCGCCCCGGCCGCGCATGCGCTTGGCGCGCCGCGTGTCGAGCGCGGGCGCTTTCAGTTTATCCAGCAGCTCGGACGCCGCCTGCGGCGCGTTGCATACCAGGATCATGTCGCATCCCGCCGCGAGGGCGGTTTCGGCCCGCTGCACCACGCCGCCCGCGACGCTCGCGCCCTCCATTGAAAGGTCATCGCTGAAGATCATGCCCTCGAAGCCGAGCCGGCCCCGCAGCACGTCTTTCAACCACACGGGAGAGAATCCTGCCGGCCGCTTGTCCACCTTCGGGTAAATCACGTGGGCCGGCATGATTCCGCCCAGTCCCTTCTTGATCAGCTCGCGGTAAGGCAGCAGGTCTGCGGCTTCGATCTCGCCGAGCTCGCGCTCGTCCACCGGGACATCGAGGTGCGAGTCCGCTTTCACGTAGCCGTGACCGGGGAAATGCTTGCCGACCGACGCCGCCCCGCCCGCCGTCAGCCCGGCGACGAATGCGCCGGCGAGCGACGCGATCACGGCGGGCTCCTCCGAGAAAGCCCGATCTCCGATGACGCTGCTCGAGCCGAAGTCCACATCGAGCACGGGCGCGAAGCTGAAGTCGACCCCGTGCGAGCGCAGCTCCACGGCCACGACGTAACCCGTCGCCTCCGCGAGGGTCCGCGCCTGCGCCGGGCCGGCATCCCAGCGCTCCCCGAGCAGGCGCATCGGCGGGATGCGGGTAAACCCCTCCTGGAAGCGCTGCACCCGCCCGCCCTCATGATCCACTGCGATGAGCGGCTCGGGCCGGCGCAGAGCGCGAATCTCGGCCGTGAGCCCGAGGAGCTGCCGCGGGGACTCGAAGTTGCGCGCGAACAGGATCACTCCCCCCACCGCGGGATGACGCAGGATCTCCTTCTCCTGCGACGCAAGCCGCAGCCCGGCCACATCGAGCATCACCGGGCCGAGCGTCATCTTTTTCTCCGCGCCCTCGGAGCGGCTCCTTCGACCACGACGAACGCGCAGGCCATGCCGATTTCGTCGGTCAGCGAGACGTGGACGCTTTCGATGCCGCGCCGCTTCAAGAACGCCGCGAGGGGTCCGGAGAATTTGAGCGAGGGCTTCCCCGAGCGCTCGTTCTCGACCCAGACGTTGTGCCAGCTGACCGGGAAGCGGATGCCGATGCCGAGCGCCTTAGAAAACGCCTCCTTGGCGGCAAAGCGCTTGGCGAGATAGGCCGCCCGCTTGCGCTGGCGGCGGAAGCGCTCGAGCTCCGAAGGCACCAGTATTCTTTCGGCGAAGCGCTCGCCGAAGCGCTCCAGTGCACGCTCGATGCGGCCGACGTCGCACAGATCGGTCCCGATTCCGAAGATCACGATGTCCCCTTGCCCGGATCCGCGACCCCTCGACGAATCGCCCCGAGATACCTGCGCACGGCTTCGGCGAGACCCAGCTCGAGGGCGTCGGAGATCAACGCGTGCCCGATGGACACTTCCAGCACCTTCGGCACCGAGCGCAGGAAGAGGGGCAAATTGCCGAGATTGAGATCGTGGCCGGCGTTGACGCCCAACCCTGAGCGCTGCGCGGCGCGCGCAGCTTCGGCGTAGCGCGCGAGCACGGTTTCCTCGTCCGCGGTGCCGAACGCCAGCGCATACGGCTCTGTATACAGCTCGATCCGGTCGGCGCCGAGGCCTGCCGCCGCCGCCATCGCTACCGCGACCGGATCCATGAAGAGGCTCACGCGCACGCCCAGCGCCCTGAGCTCCGCAATGACGGGCTCGAGGCGCGCGCCGTCGCTGCCGAGCTCCCAGCCGTGGTCGGAAGTGAAGGCTCCGGTCTCGTCGGGAACGAGCGTGCACTGCGCCGGGCGCACCTCACGGACGAATTCGAGCAGGCCGTGAAACGGATTGCCTTCGATGTTGAATTCGGCCCCGGGCCGGTCGCGCAGCACGGCGGCGAGCTCGCGCACGTCCTGCGAGCGCACGTGCCGTCCGTCGGGGCGCGGATGCACCGTGATTCCGTGAGCGCCCGCGCCCAGCGCGATGCGCGCCGCGTGGACGACGCTTGGAACGCCGATGCGGCGGGTATTGCGCAGCAGCGCAACCTTGTTGAGATTCACGCTCAAGAGAGTCACGCGGGCGAGCGCCTCACAGCGCGAGCAGATCCCTGAAGATCTGGCGGCTCTTCAGCGGCTGGTAATCGAGTCGATGATTGATGAGCGTGCGCATCAGGGCCTTCGCCTGCTGCTGGGTCTGGGGATCGGCATAGTCGTCGCGCCCCATGTCGAGGAGCGCCCGGCCGGACACGCGGGGCTCCGGTCCCGCGTCCTCGACCTCGATCGGTCCGCGCTCGGGATCGTACCTATAGGTCTTCGCCGGGTCGATCGCGCGACCGCTCGCGCCGTCGCGCTCGAGCGCCATGGCGTAACCGAGCTCCTTGAGCAGGGCTCTCTCGAAAGAACGCAGCGCGGGGGCCGAGTTGCCGTGCGGGACGAGTCGTCGGAGCGTCTCCCAGTACCGCGTAAACAACGCGTCGTGGGGGTCTTCGCGGGGCAAGAGGCGCAACAGGAGCTCGTTGAGATAGAACCCGCACATGAGCGCTTCGCCGTGAAGCAGGGGTTGTCCGCCGACCCACTCGGCGCGAGCGAGCGTCCGCAGTTCGCCCTTGCCGAACCAGGACAGGGCGAGCGGTTGAAAGGCGAGCAGTACCCCGCGCAGCGGCGAGCGCGGGCTGCGCGCTCCCCGTGCAACCATCGACACCCGTCCGAATGTGCGGGTAAACGTTTCGAGCAGCAGGCTCGTTTCGCGGTAGGGATAGCCGTGCAGTATGAAGGCTTCACGACTTTCCTGTCGGGTGCGCTCAACCATAGCCCATGCGTCTCAGCGCCGCTTCGTCGTCGGTCCACCCGCTGCGGACCTTGACCCAGACTTGCAGATAGACCTTGCCGCCGAAAAGCCTCTCCATGTCGAGGCGCGCCGCGGTAGCGATCTCTTTCAGCTTGCTCCCGCCCGATCCGATGATGATCGCCTTGTGTCCCTCTTTTCCCACCACGATAGCGGCGTGAATGCGCCGCATGCCGCCCTGCTCCTCGAATTTCTCGATCTCCACGCCGGCGCTGTAGGGAAGCTCCTCGCCCAGGAGGCGAAACAGCTTTTCGCGCAGGAATTCCGCGGCGAGAAACCGCTCGTTGCTATCGGTTAAGGCGTCCACGGAATGAATCGCGGGCTGCTCAGGCAGGTGGCGCTTGAGCGCCCCGAGCAGCTCAGCTAGCCCCCGCCCGCGGCTTGCGCTCACCGGTACGATTTCTTCGAACTCTGCCTCGCTCGCGGCCTTTTCCAGAAACGGCAACAAATCCGCGGCTTCGGCCGTGTCGATCTTGTTGACGACAAGGAACAGCGGAACCCCCGCAGGCACGAGTTTCAGGAGCACTCGATCCTCCGCCCCGAAGCGCTTCGCTTCGACGACCAGGACCACGATATCGATCGCCTCGAGCACTCCGCGAATTGCGCGGTTCATGGCGCGGTTGAGGGCACCGCGATGCCGGGTCTGGAAACCCGGTGTGTCGACGAGGACGAACTGCGCCGTCTCGGTCGTAAGGACCCCGCGAAGCGATTGTCGCGTGGTCTGCGGCTTGCGGGAGGTGATGCTGAGTTTCTGTCCCAGCAATGCGTTCAGCAGCGTGGACTTGCCGACGTTGGGACGCCCGATCAGAGCGATCGCTCCACAGCGATACGGCTCCGCGGCCATCACGGTACGGCCGCTCGACGGCGGATCTGCTCGTAGGCGCGCAGGGCCGCTTCCTGCTCGGCGTTTCGGCGAGTGCTCCCGCTTCCCTGGGTCCGCACCGAGAGCTGGGGAATCAGGCACTCGACCTCGAAATTCTGGCTGTGAGCCGCCCCGTGGGTTGCGACTACGGAATATTGAGGCAGGGCGATCCTCCGGGCCTGAAGCAGTTCCTGCAGAAGCGTTTTCGGGTCTTTGCCGAGCTCCGTCGGATCCAGCGCGGCAAGCAGCGGCTCGTACAGGCGCCGAATCGTTTCGCGGGCCGCCGAAAAACCCCCGTCGACAAAGATCGCTCCGATCAGCGCTTCGAACGCATCGGCCAGAATCGAGGGGCGCGCGAACCCGCCGCTCCTCAGCTCGCCCTCTCCCAGCTGCAGGTGATCGCCCAGCCTGAGCGTCTGCGCCAACTGATGCAGGGTCTCCTCGCGCACCAGCTGCGCGCGCAGCCGCGACAGATCCCCCTCGGAAACCCCGTCGAAGCGTTCGAACAGCTCGGCTGCGACCACGCAGTTGAGAATGCTGTCGCCCAGGAACTCCAGGCGCTCGTTGTGAAGGGCGCTGTGGCTGCGGTGCGTGAGGGCCCGCAGCAGCAGCTCGGGCCGGGAAAAAGGGTATCCGATCTGCTGCTGAAGGCGCTCCCGGTCCACGGACCCTGTCGAAGAGCGGCCCGGGCGTGCGACCGGCCCCGATCCCGGTGTGTCGCTAATTATTGCTGCTCGCAGCAAAGTCGAACACGACGCTGACATTGCCGAAGAGCGAAACGCGCTTCGGATAGGCAAACGAGATCACGATATCGTTGCCTTCCTTGGTGATTTCGAGGTCCCTGCCCGCGATCACGTCGATGTCGTCGATCGCCGCGCGCCGATCGAACGCAATGCGCACGTCCTGCACGGTTCCCTTGCCGTTTGTCTGCGCGATCCCGGAGATCGCCTTCTTGACCTTGAAGTACTCGATGTAGGCGGGGGCGATCTTCAGGCCGCCGATGGCGACCAGTACAATGACGATGCACACCACCACCATTCCAATCAGGGTAATGCCTCGCTGGTTCTTCATGAATCCCCCTTCACTTGAATGTTCCGAAGCGTCGTGGCTCGCTGAAATTGAACCAGATGAAAAAGGCCTTCCCGACGATGTTCTCGTCCGGTACGAAACCCCACACTCGGCTGTCCGCCGAGTTGTCGCGGTTGTCGCCCATCATGAAATAATGCCCGGGGGGCACGGTGCAGGTCACACCTTCGGTATTGTAGTTGCAATTTTCGCGAAACGGGAACGCTCGCGTGAAAGGGACCGCCGCAGGCGCGTCGCCCTCGAGGAGCATGACGTGCTCGACTCCGTTCAGCGTCTCGACGAACTGCGCCGAGTAGTGGATCCGCTCGCGATTCAGATAATCGGAAATTTGCTTCCGAGGCTGCGCGACCCCGTTGATGAAGAGTTTCTTGTTCTCGTAGACGATCTTGTCGCCTGGAACGCCGACCACGCGCTTGATGTAATCGAGCGACGGGTCCTCAGGGAAGCGGAACACCATCACGTCACCTCGCTTGGGCTCCCCGACATTGATGATCTTCTTGTTGATGAGCGGGATCCGGATGCCGTAGGCAAACTTGTTGACCAGGATGAAGTCCCCGACCACCAGTGTCGGCACCATCGAGCCCGAGGGAATTTTGAAGGGCTCGACAAGGAACGAGCGCAGCAGGAAGACGATGAGAATGACCGGGAAGAAGCTCTTCGGATACTCGATCCACCACGGTTCCTTGTCGTCCTTGCGGCGCTGCTTGGAAAAATAGACCGCGTCGGCCAGCGCAAACGCCCCCGTAATGACCAGCAATACGAAGAGTATCAGCGCGAAATTCATTTGCTCTCAACCTGCAGTATGGCGAGAAACGCCTCCTGGGGTATTTCCACCGTGCCCACCTGTTTCATGCGCTTTTTCCCCGCTTTCTGTTTTTCCAGCAATTTTCTCTTGCGGCTCACGTCGCCGCCGTAACACTTCGCCAGCACGTTCTTGCGCAGCGCCTTGACGGTCTCGCGCGCGATGACGTGCGAGCCGATCGCCGCCTGCACGGCCACGTCGAACATCTGCCGCGGGATCAGCTCGCGCATACGCGAGACCAGATCGCGGCCGCGATAGGTCGCGTTTTCCCGGTGCACCATGAGCGACAAGGCATCGACGCGCTCCCCGTTGATGAGGATGTCGAGCTTCACCACGTCGGCGGCACGGTACTCCTTGAATTCGTAGTCGAGCGAGGCGTAGCCGCGGCTCGCGGATTTGAGCTTGTCGAAGAAATCCATCACCACCTCGTTGAGCGGCATCTCGTAGGTCAGCATCACCTGGCGTGCGTGATATTGCATGTTCTTCTGCACTCCGCGCTTCTGCGTGCACAGGGTCATGATCGCGCCGACGTACTCCTGCGGCACGAAAATGATGGTTTCGATGATCGGCTCGCGGATCTCGTCGATTTTCGAGGGATCCGGCATCTTCGCCGGGTTCTCGATGCGCGCGACCGTGCCGTCGCGCAGCTGAATCTCATAGACGACGGTGGGAGCAGTGGTCACGAGCGCCATGTCGTACTCGCGCTCGAGCCGTTCCTGCACGATATCCATGTGCAGGAGACCGAGGAAGCCGCAGCGGAAGCCGAAGCCCAGCGCCTGCGAGACCTCGGGCTCGTAATGCAGCGACGCGTCGTTCAACTGCAGTTTCTCCAGCGCATCGCGCAGCGCTTCGTACTGGTTGGCCTCGACCGGATACAGACCGGCGAACACCTGCGGCTTGACTTCCTTGAAGCCGGGGAGCGGCTCCGTGGCCGGTCGCGCCGCGAGCGTCACCGTGTCGCCGACGCGGGCCGCCTTGAGCTCCTTGATGCCGGCGACGACGAAGCCGACATCGCCCGCCTCGAGCTCGGTCCGCGCCACCGCCTTGGGCGTGAATACTCCGACCTGCTCGCAGTTGTAGGCCGCGCTCGTCGCCATGAGTAGGATGCGGTCTTTCGGCTTGAGTGTCCCCTGCATCAGCCGCACGAGCATCACCACACCCACATAGTTGTCGAACCAGGAATCGATGACCAGCGCCTGCAGCGGAGCTTGCGGATCGCCTTGCGGCGGCGGGATGCGCGCGATCACCGCTTCGAGCACGTCGTCGACGCCCTCGCCCGTCTTCGCGCTGACCCGGACCGCGTCGGTGGCGTCGATGCCGATGATGTCTTCGATTTCCTCGATGACGCGTTCGGGATCGGCGACCGGCAGGTCGATCTTGTTGAGCACCGGCACAACCTCGACGCCCTGCTCGATCGCCGTGTAGCAGTTGGCGACGGTCTGCGCCTCGACGCCCTGCGAGACGTCGACGACCAGCAACGCGCCCTCGCAGGCCGCGAGCGAGCGCGATACCTCGTAGGCAAAGTCGACGTGGCCAGGGGTGTCGATCAGATGGAGGTCGTAGGTCCGGCCGTCGCGCCCCGTGTACTTCAGCGCCGCCGTCTGCGCCTTGATGGTGATCCCTCGCTCGCGCTCGAGGTCCATCGAGTCGAGCACCTGCTCGCCCATCTCGCGCTCCGACAGGCCGCCGCAACGCTGGATGAACCTGTCCGCCAGCGTCGATTTGCCGTGGTCGATATGCGCGATGATCGAGAAGTTTCGTACGTTCTGCATGAAACGCGAAGGGCACCCACCGGTGCCCTCGGTCGCCGTCTGTGGCCTCGACCGCCGCAGCCCAAGCCGCGGCGGAATCCATTGAATAGACGCGAATTTTAGCCGAAATCGGCGCGCCGCGCGACCGCCGAGGCCAATCGCGCCATTCTTCGGACCGCGGAGCTGAACCTGGAATACGCGACGATCCGCGCGCCGATCAGCGGCCGCATTGGCGACAGCCTGCTGCAGGTAGGCGGCCTTGTCACGAAAACGTCACCGCAACCGCTGACGACGATCGTGCCGCTCGATCCCGTCTGGGTGCGTTTTCAGGTGAGCGAGGCGGAACTGCCGCTGTTCGAGCACTCCGGCACTTCGCTCCCGATCGAGCTCGTGTCGAGCGACGGCGGCGCGCCGCCGCTCCGCGGCCGCATCGAGAACACGTTGAACAGCGTCAACACGAAGACCGGCACGCTCGAAGTGCAGGCGACATTCCATAATGCCGATCACGCGGTGCTGCCTGGCCAGTTCGTGCGCGTCCGCGTTCGTGTCGGCGCGCGTTCGAAGGCCGTGCTGGTACCACAGCGCGCCATACAAGACGTGCAGGGACAGCAATCGGTCCTGACCGTCGATCCCGACAACATCGTCCAGGCGCGAGCCGTCCTCACGGGCGACCGCGTGGATCAGCGCGTCGTCGT
>Ga0209155_1000326_pt1 | contig 22309 bp, 22 predicted proteins | sample GraSoiAngelo_122_FD_185879 | JGI IMG/M metagenome (GOLD analysis project Ga0209155, IMG submission 185879) | Grasslands soil microbial communities from the Angelo Coastal Reserve, California, USA - 14_0927_02_20cm (SPAdes) (version 2) | ecosystem: Environmental > Terrestrial > Soil > Grasslands ... | reverse complement strand
CGAGGTGCAGCAGGCGGAGAAACTGATGTCGCGCGAAGGCATACGCTGGGCAAATTCGACCACGAAATCGATCGAGGAAATCGCCACGACGATCATGCAGGAGTTCAAGCTGGAGCGCAGGGGTTACTAGGCGACGCTTCGCTGGCGGATCTGCTCGAAGAGGCAGATCGCCACTGCGGCGGCGACATTCAGCGACTCGGCCTGACCGGGCATGGGGATGCGTGCGCGGTGCGTGGCCAAGCGACCGGCCCTCTCGGACAATCCGGCGCCTTCGTTGCCGAACACCCAGGCGACCGGTCCCTTGAGGTCGAGGTCGTAGAGCGAGCCTCCGGCGCGCGGTTCCATGGCAACCACCGAGCCGCGGAACGATCGCGCGATTTCGCCCAAGTCCACGCCTTCGAGTATCGACAGGAAGAAATGCGCGCCCATGCCGGCCCGTATCACTTTCGGCGACCAAGCGAACACCGACTCCCGTGAAAGGAAAACCTGTGGAGTGCCCGCCGCCACCGCCGTCCGAAGGATCGATCCCAGATTCCCCGGATCCTGGATGTTTTCCAGAAGCAGACAATTCGAAAGCGTCTGCGGCAAAGGAGGCGGCTCCGGGGTGCGCACCACTGCCGCCACTCCGGCCGAGCTCACGAGCTGGGAGATGCGGTCGAGAAGGCCGTCCGCGAGCGCGAGGCGCGAACGTGCCGGAACGTTTTCGAAAAACCGGCGGACCTCCGGATCGGCGAGAGCGGTTTCGCTGGCGAGGATCGTCTCGGCTACACCGCCGCTCTCCTGATAGGCGCGCACCAGATGCTCGCCTTCCAGGATCGTTGTGCCGGTCCTGCGCCGCTCGCGCGACGATGCGGCGAGCTTGATCAAGGCCTTGATCTGCGGGTTGTCTCGGGAGCGGATGGACTTCACTCGAGCGCGCAGGTACGGAATCCGGCGAATACATCGCCGCGATCCGGAGTGTAGAAATTCCTCCACGTGTTGGAGATCAGCCGCGCGGGAGTCGCGAAGCTGCCTCCGCGCAATACTCTGTGGGTTCCGAACCATGGCTCGGAATACTCGCGATAGGGATCGCATACGAAACCCGGATAGGGCGCGAAGGTGCTGGAGGTCCATTCCCAGACGTTGCCGAGCATTTGCCGGCAGCCGGCAGCGCTGTCTCCTTCCGCGAATTCGCCTACGGGAACGCGCCCCGATCCGCCCAGATTGGCCGGTGTGACGCGCGAAAAGGCTGCAGCTATCTCCCATTCCGCTTCGCTCGGCAAACGCCGGCCCGCATAGCGGCAATACGCGTTCGCTTCGTGCCAGTTAACGTGCATCACGGGAAGATCGTCTTGGAGAGGCGCCCAATGCGAGAAGCGGCGCTCAAGCCACAGGCTTCCTTTCTCGACCCAGTAACGCGGCGCTTGCGCCTGCTCTTTCCAGTTCCATCCTTCGGGCGACCACAGATCGCGGCGTCCGTAGCCGCCGTCGCGGACAAATTCCAAGAACTGCGCATTTGTGACCGGCGCCCGGGCGATGCGGAAGGGATCCAGCTTGACCCGGTGTGCCCACTTTTCGTTGTCGAAATGGAATCCGGAGTTTCGCGCCGCGCCGAGCAGAAATTCTCCGCCGGGCAGCTCGACGTCTCCGTCCAAGCCGCCCTTCCCTGCATGGTTTCCGTCCAGCGGGTCCGCATAGCCGAGCGTCTGCCGCGTATAGTGAAACGCCTCCGCATGCATGTCCTCGTGAAAGAGCGCCAGTTGCACGAAATAGAGAAACCACTCGTTGTCCGGCTCGCGCTCGAGCCGCGCCAGCACGCGCTCGAGGACGCGATCCTGAAATTCGAGCGTGGCCCGCAGATCCGGAAGCGGCAGGTCCCAGCGCGTGTCATGCGCGACCCCCGCCGAATCGTAGAGCGCATCGGCGCCTTCGAGGATGCTCTCCGAGAGCGTTTCGTCGGAGCGCAGTCTCAGGCACCAGAGCTCCTGGAACCAGGCGACGTGCCCCAGCTCCCACAGCACCGGATTGACGATCGCGAGCTTCGGACCGAACAATTGAGGACCTTCGAGATCGCGGGTGAGGAGGCGGGTGCGCTGCCTGGCATCGCGCAATTGCCGCGACAGAGATTCAGGAAACATAAGAGGGTTCAAACATAGCATGAAAATCGCGCTCATCACCCCCGCTGGAGCACGCTCTCGAAGCGGCAACCGCCACACCGCGACGCGCTGGGCCGCGATGCTGCGCTCGCTCGGCCACCGGGTCCGGGTCTCGGTTCGCTGGGACGGCCGGGCGGCCGACGCGATGATCGCGCTCCACGCTCGGCGCAGCCACGACGCTATCGCGCAATTCAGCGAACGGTTTCCCGAATCGCCCCTGGTCGTCGTGCTGACCGGCACCGATCTGTACCGGGACATCCGCACGGATAGCGACGCGCGGGCCTCGCTCGCGCTCGCCGATCGCCTGGTCGTCCTGCAGGACATGGGAAGGCTCGAGCTTCCGGCACGGTTCAGACGCAAGACCCGTGTGATTTACCAGTCAGCCGAAGTCCACGCCTCCCGTGAACCGCCTTCGCGCCGTTTTCGTCTGGCGGTGATCGGACATCTGCGGGAAGAGAAAGATCCCTTTCGCGCCGCACTTGCGCTCGCTCATCTCGCCGACTTGCCTGAACTCGAGATCGTTCACCTCGGCGAGGCGCTCTCGCCGAACATGGCCCGCAAAGCGCAGCGCCTGATGAGTGCCGATCGCCGTTACCGGTGGCTGGGAAATGTGCCGCATCGAACTGCGCTTGGCTGGCTCTCGCGAAGCGACCTCCTCGTGCTCAGCTCGCGAATGGAAGGCGGCGCCAACGTGATTTGCGAAGCCGCAGCCGCGGGCGTGCCGGTGGTCGCCTCCCGGATCTCGGGGAACGTCGGCATGCTCGGGCGCGGCTACCCCGGTACCTACCGGCTCGCAAGCGAAGCTGCACTTGCGCGCCAGATACGTCGGGCGGCCCTGGATCCCGCGTATTACGCGCGGCTGAAGCGTCTTACCATAGCCCGCCGGCCACTGTTCCGGCCGGCCGCCGAGCGGGAAGGACTGCGCAGGCTCCTCGCGGAGCTCGCGCCGCGCCCTCAACGCTCACGGTCCAGGATCTCGCGGACCGGAGCGAAGCTGCGGCGATAGACCTCGCATACGCCGTGCCGTCGCAGCGCGCGAAGGTGCCGCGGCGTCGGATACCCCTTGTGCGCGTCGAAACCGTATTGCGGAAACTGCCCGTGCAGCCGGCGCATCTCGGCATCGCGCGCGGTCTTCGCCAGGATGGATGCCGCCGCGATTACCCTCACTTTCGCGTCGCCGTCTACGATCGCCCGGGCCGGCACCGCAAGCATCGGGCAATGCGAACCATCGAACAACACCTCGTGGGGCAAGACCGAAAGTGTCTCCACCGCGCGCCGCATGGCGAGCAGGCTCGCCTGCAGGATGTTCAAGCTGTCGATTTCCTCGACGCTCGCCCAGGCGATTGCCCAGGCCAGCGCTCTGTCCTTGATGAGGATCGTGAGCCGCTCGCGCTCCCGCGAGCTCAAGACCTTGGAGTCGGCGATGCCGCGCGGCGCGCGCCGCCTCGGATCGAATACGACCGCGGCGGCGCAGACCGGCCCTGCGAGCGGCCCGCGGCCGGCTTCGTCGACGCCGCAGATCAGGCGGACCGCAGCCACGGCATGAGCGCTTCCGTAGCCCGGGCGGCGGTGTCCCTGCGCAGGAGCCGCCGTATCTGGTCGAGGCGCTCCGGGAGTCTGCGGTTGACGACGGGATCGTTGAGCGAATTCAGCACCGCCTGTGCGAGGTTCTCGGGTGTCGCATCGTGCTGGAGAATTTCCGGAACGATGAATTCCCCGGCGATGATGTTGGGCAGACCCACCCACGGGAGGTATCCCATCTTCGACATCATGCCGTACGTGAGTCGCGCCATCTTATAGGTGATCACCATCGGTTTGCGGGCGAGCGCGGCCTCCAGCGTCGCGGTCCCGCTCGCCACGAGCGCGACGTCGCACGCCGCGATCGCATCGCGCGCATGCCCGAACAGAACGGTGAGCGGCAGTTCACCCGCATCGGCGTCGTACATCGCCTGTTCGAAAATGGCGCGTGTTTCGCGGCTCACGAGCGGCACCAGAAAATGCACGGCGGGCTGCCGCGCAGCGATCAGCTTGGCCGTTTGTATGAGGCTTGAGGCCATGTAGCGCACTTCCGACTGCCGGCTGCCGGGCATCAGCGCCACGACTTTGCGTGTCGCAGGCAGCCGCAATTGTTCCTTTGCTGCGGCCGATTCGTCCTCGTCGGAGCTCAAATCCGCCAGAGGGTGTCCGACGTAGGCCACCGGCACTCCGGCGGCGCGGTAAAGGGGCTCCTCGAACGGGAATAAAACCAGCATCTTGTCGACCGACGCCGCGATCGCGGACATGCGCCCGCCGCGCCAGGCCCACAGCGACGGGCTCACGTAGTGGACCGCCGGAATGCCCGCTCGCTTGAGCTTGCGCTCGAGCGGCAGGTTGAAATCGGGCGCGTCGACGCCGATGAAAAGCCTCGGCCTCGCCGCGACGAGCCGACGCCGGAGCTTGCGCCGAATTGCATGGATTTCCAGAAAATGCCGCAGCACCTCGACGTAGCCGCGCACTGCGAGCTTCTCCATGGGGAACCAGGAAGCTAGGCCCTCCGCCTCCATCTTCGGACCGCCTATGCCGACGAACTTCAGTCCGGGAATGCGCTCGCGCAGCGCGGCGATGAGATGAGCTCCGAGAAAGTCCCCCGAAGCCTCCCCCGCGACTATGCCCACGACGATGGGTTTGCCTTCCACCGCGGCTAGCGAATGATGCCCCGCTGCGAGCGCTCGAGGAAATCGACGAGCACCTGCAGCTCAGGCGACTTGACGGCCTGGCCCGCAATCTTGCGCCGCGCTTCCGCGAGCGCGAGACCTGACCTGTACAGGGTCTTGTAGGCGCGCTTGATCGCGGTGATTTTTGCAGCGGCAAAGCCGCGCCGTTTCAGCCCTTCGCTGTTTATTCCGAACGGCTTCGCCGTATTGCCGGCGGCCATGACGTATGGAGGCAGATCCTGCAGCAGGACCGTAGCGACCCCGGTGATCGAGTGCGCGCCGATCGAGACGAACTGATGCGCTCCGGTAAACCCGCCCAGCACGGCGTAGTCCCCGACCTGGACATGACCGGCAAGCGTCGCCACATTGGCGAAGACCGTGTGGTCGCCGACCCGGCAGTCATGCGCGATATGCACATAGGCCATGATCCAGTTGTCGCTGCCGATGCGCGTAACGCCAGCGTCCTGCACGGTGCCGCAGCTGAAAGTGCAGTACTCGCGGATGGTGTTGCGGTCGCCGATCTCGAGCGCGGTCGCTTCACCGGCGTATTTCTTGTCCTGGGGCGGCCCCCCGAGCGAGCTGAATCCGAAAATCCGATTTTGAGCCCCTATGCGAGTTCTCCCCTCGATAACCACGTGCGACCCGATCGAAGTCCCCTCCCCTATTTCGACGTGCTCGCCGATGATCGAATAGGGTCCCACCGATACTCGCGGGGCGAGCTTCGCTCCGGAATGAACGATGGCGGTCGGGTGAATCATATCGGGCGCAGCGTGCACAGGATCTTCGCTTCGGCGGCGAGCGCATCGCCGACGCGTGCCTGTCCGGCGAATTTCCACAGTCCCCGGGCGCTGCGTTCCACCGCGACCTCGAGCAGGAGCTGGTCGCCCGGAACCACCGGGCGCTTGAACCGTGCTTCGTCGATTCCCGCGAAGTAGTAGACCGACTTGTCGTCCGGTTTCGTGTTCATGGTGCGGAACGACAATACGGCCGCCGCCTGGGCGAGCGCCTCGATGATCATGACGCCCGGCATCACCGGATAGTGCGGGAAATGCCCGGTAAAGAAAAGCTCGTTCATGGAGACGTTCTTGAGCGCGAGAAGTCGCTTGCCCGGCTCGCATTCGAGCACCCGGTCCAGGAGCAGCATGGGATAGCGGTGAGGCAAGTATTCCAGGATCTCTCGGATGTCCATCTCTTACCTCTTTCTCTTTACTGGGAGTCGCTTTTCGAGATCACGGATCCGCTTGGTCAGCCGATCGAGGTTGCGCAGGTGCGCCACTGTCTTCGCCCATTCGCGGCTGGGCGCCGAGGGCAGCGTCCCGGCATAGGTGCCGGCGCGCGTGATGGATTTCGTCACCACGGCTGCGGCGGAGATCGTCACGTGGTCGGCGATCGTCAAATGGCCGATGATGCGCGCGGCACCGCCGATGGCGCAGTGCGCTCCGATGCGCGTGCTGCCCGCGACGGCTGCACAGCCGGCCATCGCGGTATGCGCACCGATGCGCACGTTGTGGCCGATCTGGATCTGGTTGTCGAGCTTGACGCCGTCCTCGATCACCGTATCGTCGAGCGCACCGCGGTCGATCGTGGTGTTAGCGCCGATCTCGACGTCGTCGCCTATGACGGCGCGCCCGGTCTGCGGAATCTTGATCCAGCGTCCGGAATCGGGCGCCATGCCGAAACCGTCGGCGCCGATCACCACGCCGGCGTGGATCAAGGCGCGCTTGCCTATGACGCACCGGGGATAGACCGTCACCGAGGGACCCAGGCGGCTGTCCTCTCCGATCGATGCATCCTCGCCGATCGTGCAGCTCGCATCGATCACGACGCGCTCCCCCAACCGTGCACCGCGTCCGATGTGGCAGCCGGGTCCTACCGTGGCGGAGGCCGGAATTTCGGCTTCCTCTTCGACGACGGCGCGCGCGTGGATTCCCGGAACGGGGCGACTGTCGGAGCCGAACAGCTGCGCGGCCCGGGCATAATAGACATAGGGGTCGTCGCAGAGGATCCTCGGCAAGGCAGTCGCGTCCCGTTCCTCGCGCGCCAAAATCACGGCCGAGGCGCGGGTGTCGCGCAAGTGCGCCCGGTACCGAGGATGCGAAAGGAAGCAAAGATCGCCCGGGCCGGCGCTTTCCAACGTGGCGATCCGCAGAATCTCTGCATCGGGATCGCCTATCAGCTCCCCGCCCAGCTTGGCGACGATTTCACCAAGCCGATAAGTACGCGAAATGGGTTGCGTCACGCCGAATCACTTGCCCGCGCGGGTATCCTCTAGCGCCTTGATGACCTTGTCCGTGATGTCGATGCGGGTGCTCGCCCACACGACCTGCTCGTTCTGGAACACGACGTCGAGTTTTTCCGCCTCCGCGATCTGCCTCACGGCCCGGTTGGCGCGTTCGAGGACCACGTCGAACTCCTCCTTGCGCCGCTGCGCCAGGTCCTCGTTGAACTCCCGTTGCCTGCGCTGAAAATCCCGGTTGACATCGCCGAATTCGCGTTCGCGCTTCTGCCGTTCCGATTCCGACATCGTCACGGCGTTCTTCTCCAGGTTTCCCTGCATCTTCTTCAGCTGATCCGCTATCTTGGAGAGCTCCTGCCCGCGCTGGGAGAATTCCTGCTCCAGTTTCTTCTGGGCCCGCTGCGCGGCGGGCGCTTCCCTCAGGATCCGCTCCAAGCTGACGAACCCGATGCTCGACTGCGCCAGTGCCGAACCGACGACCCCTAGGGATGCGCTGAGGATGCCGGCGGCGAGAGAGTAGTTTTTCGAAGCTGCCATGGGCCCTGTCTTTGAGAAGGGATTATACCGGGCCGTCAGAACAGGGTTCCAAGCGTGAACTGGATGTTCTGAAGATCGTCCCCGGGCTTGGCGTTGAGCGGTTTCGCGATGCTGATTTTCATCGGGCCGACCGGTGAGTTCCACGCGAAGCTCAATCCCGCCGAGGCACGCAGCTGCGAAAGGTCGAGCTTTTCGGTGAAGCCGTAGACTTGTCCCGCGTCGATGAAAGCTCCAAATCGCATCGACCGGTCAAGCGCGCTTCCCGGCACCGGAAACAACAGCTCCGCCGATCCGTTGACTTTCCGATTGCCTCCCAGGAAGCTGCCGTCGATGTCGCGTGGACCCAATGACGCGGTCCGGTATCCGCGCACGCTGCCGATGCCCCCCGAGTAGTAGTTCTTGAAAAACGGCAGCGGTTTTCCACCAAATCCGTCACTGGCGTCGAGCTCCCCGCTGAGCACGAACGTTAGCCTAGGCGAGTACGAGTAGAAATACTGGTGGGTGTAGGAATATTTCCAGTACTCGAGATCTCCGGGCGGCGTCGCCAGTTCCAGATTGGCACGCTCGAGGTGACCTCTCGTGGGCCAGATGAAGCTGTCCCGCGAGTCTCGGACCCAGCCGGCAGTGCTGATCAGCGTAATATAGTTGCCGCCGAACTGGTTTTGAAAAACCAGGTAACGCTGCGGGCTGTCCGGGGCGAGGAAGAGCTTGACCTGTTCCGTACCCAGGCCAAAAAACAAGGTGTCGTACTCGGTAAAAGGCACTCCGAAACGTACCCCCCCGCCGACCGTGGTGGTTCTATAGTTGCCGATTCCCAGGGTCGTGGCGTTGACGTCGCGCCGGTAGACGTCGAAGCCGCGGCTGACTCCGTCGACCGTGTAGTAGGGATCGGTAAAGGAAAACGAGACGACCTTGTTGACCGATCCGGAGGCGACTTGCAGGCCCACCGTGTTGCCGGTTCCAAAAAAATTACTCTGCTGAACCGAGGCCTGAACGATGAATCTGTCGACGCTCGAGAAACCCACGCCGAGCAGCACCGCGCCGGTGGGCCTCTCCTTGACCCGCACGGTGACGTCGACCTGATCGGTGGTGCCGGGCACCGCCGGCGTCTCGACTTCGACTTCGCTGAAAAAACCCGTCTTGTCGATCCGCTGCTTGGAGAGCTGCAGCTTCTGGCTGTCGAAAAAACTGCCCTCGAGCTGGCGCATCTCGCGACGCACCACCTCGTCGCGGGTGCGCGAGTTTCCAACGACGTTGATCCGCCGCACATAGACGCGCCGTCCGGGGTCGATCAGAAAGGTGAAGCTGACCTTGCGCGTCCCCTTGTCGATGTCGGGATTCGCATTGACGTTGGCAAAAGCATACCCTTCCCGCCCCAGCCTGTCGGTGATCGCCTTGGTCGAGTCGGTGAGCTTTTCCCTGGAAAAGGTCTCGCCCGGTTTAATCGTGATCAACGAGCGAAGCTCCGCTTCGGGGACGAGCAAGTCGCCTCCCAGCTTCACGTCGGCAACTTCATATTTCTCGCCCTCGCTGATGTTGATCGTGATGTAGATGTCGCGGCGGTCTGGCGTGATCGAGACCTGGGTCGATTCGATATTGAACTCGAGGTAGCCCGCGTTCAGGTAATGCGAGCGCATCGCTTCGAGGTCGGCTTGGAGCTTTTGCCGTGAGTATTGGTCGTTCTTCGAAAACCAGGTGAACCAACCCGGAGTGCGCAGCTGGAGTACGCGGAGCAATTCGTCCTCGGTGAACGCGCGGTTGCCCACGATGTTGATTCTCTTGATCTTCGCGACTTCCCCCTCGTTCAGGTTGAAATTGATTGCGACCCGGTTGCGGTCGAGAGGCGTGACGGTCGTGGTCACCTCCACGCCGTAAAGGCCCCGGGTCAGATACTGGCGTTTGAGCTCCTGCTCCGCCTGGTCGAGCAGGGCACGATCGAAGATGCGGCCCTCCTGGAACCCGACGTCGCGCAGCCCTTGCTTGACCTTGTCCTTTTCGAATTCCTTCATCCCGACGAAATCGATCGAAGCGATGGCCGGCCGCTCCTCGAGGGTCACGATCAGCACGTTTCCCTGGACCTCGAGCCTGACGTCGCGAAAAAACCCGGTAGCGAACAGGGAGCGAATCGCGCCGGCGGCGTTTTCGTCGGTCATCGTGTCGCCGACTTTGACGGGGAGATAGCTGAAGACCGTTCCCGCCTCGATGCGCTGGATGCCCTCGACGCGAATGTCCCGGACGACGAAGGGCTGGAACGCCCACGCGGGCCCGGCGAGCACGAGCGGAAAGAGCGCGGCTCGTAGCGCGTTTTTCACTGGTCGATCATTAACCCGCGAACAAGCGGTTGAAATCGTTGTAGATGGCGAACGCCATCAGGAACAGCAGCAAGGTGAGGCCCAGACGCTGGCCCAGCTCCATCGTTCGCTCCGAAACCGGGCTGCCCTTGAAAATCTCGACCAAATAATACAGCAAGTGTCCCCCATCCAATAACGGAATCGGGAGAAGGTTGAGCACACCCAGGCTGATGCTGATCAACGCGAGAAATGCGATGTAGGCGCCGATCCCCAACTGCGCCGCCTGACCCGCGTAATCGGCGATCGTCACCGGGCCGCTCAGGTTTTTCCAGGAGACCTGGCCGACGACCATCTTTCCGAGCATCTTCAGGCTGAACGCCGACATCTCCCAGGTCCGCTCGAGGGCGATTCCAAGCGCGGCAGCCGGCGAATAGCGTACGGTCGTGACGAGATCCTTCATTGCCTGGGGATCTCGACGAGGCAAAGCTCCGATGCGGCCGAAGCGCGCGCCGTTCTCCTGAACTGCTTCCGGCTTCAGCCGGATATCGATCTTCTCGCTACCGCGAACGATGCCCAATTTCAGGAATTCGCCCGGCCGCGCCCGGACGGCTTTGACGAGATCTTCCCAGACGCGAATCTCACCGCCGTCGATCGCCACGACGCGGTCCCCCGGCCGCAAGCCCCCAACGTCCGCGACGCTTCCCGGCACGATCTTGTCGACCACCGGAGCGACATCGGGCAGGTTCAGCCTCAGACCCAAGCGCGCGAGGGGATCGCTGTCGAAGCCTTCGAGATCGAAACCCGACAGATCCAGAGTGCGCCAGGTAAGCCGCTGCTGGGGGTCGATCACCTCGACTCGCGCCGGCCGTTTTTCCACTGCGAGCTGCAGCAGGCGCCAACGCACTTGCTGCCAGCTCGCCATCGGCTCGTCGTTTATCTTCAGGATCGTCTCGCCCCGCCGAAAGCCGCTCGCCTGCACGACCGTTCCCGGGTCCGGGGTGCCGACGACGGGTTTCGCCTCCTGCACGCCGCCTACGAAAAGGGCCCAGTAGAATACGATGGCAAGCAAAAAATTCGCCGCCGGCCCCGCAGCGACGATCGCGATGCGCCGCCAGACTCTCTGGCGATTGAACGCCCGGTGCGCTTCTTCCGGCGCGACCGGCGCCTCGTGCTCGTCGAGCATTTTCACGTAGCCGCCGAGCGGCAGCGCCGCGATCACCCATTCGGTCCGGTCCCGTCCGCTTCGGATCCGCCACAGCGGCCTGCCGAAACCGATCGAGAAGCGCAATACCTTTACTCCGAAAAGGCGCGCGATCAGATAGTGGCCGAACTCGTGAAACACGATCAGCACGCCCAGCGCGACGACGAAGGCCAAGACGGTGATGGCGAAATTCATGCGGCGTGCGCTTTCAGTCGCGTGACGATCTGGTTCGCCCGTACCCGGGCCCTCGCATCGGCGGCGAGGACATCCTCAAGCGTGGCGAGAGGACTCGCAGGAAGACCGGCGAGCGTTTCCTCGATGACTGCGGTGATCAGCAAGAACGGCAACCGACCCTCGAGAAACGCGGCCACCGCGATCTCGTTGGCCGCGTTGAGAGTGGCCGGTGCGGCGCCTCCGCTTCTGAGAGCGGCATAAGCTAGGTTCAGGGCGGGAAAGCGCTCGAAATCGGGCTGCTCGAAGGAGAGGTGCCCGATGCGAAAGAGGTCGAGCGACGACACTCCGGCCTCGATGCGCTCGGGATAGGCGAGCGCCTGGGCGATCGGCGTGCGCATGTCGGGGTGCCCGAGCTGAGCGATCACGGAACCGTCGGCGTACTCGACCATCGAATGGACCACGCTCTGCGGATGCACGACGACCTGGATCTGTTCCGGGCTTGCACCGAAGAGCCACCGCGCCTCGATGATCTCCAGTCCCTTGTTCATCATGGTCGCCGAATCCACCGAGATCTTGCGTCCCATGACCCAGTTCGGATGGGCGCACGCTTCGTCGGGCGTGACCCGGTGGAGCTCTGCGCGCGAACGGCTCCTGAACGGCCCCCCGGATCCGGTGAGGAGGATCCTGCGGATTCCTTTCGCGACGAGCTCCCCCGAGGCGAACGGCGGTAGGCATTGGAAGATGGCGTTGTGCTCGCTGTCGATCGGCAGCAGCATGGCCCCGCTGGCTCGCACGGTCTCCATGAACACGGGGCCGGCGACCACCAGCGCTTCCTTGTTTGCGAGCAGCAGCTTCTTGCCCGCCCTCGCCGCGGCGAGCGTGGCGCGAAGCCCGGCCGCCCCGACGATCGCGGCCATGACGCAGTCGACTTCGGGCAGGGAAGCCACTTCCACGAGCCCCGCCTCGCCCGCGAGAACGCGGCAGCCGACACCCGCCTCCGCCAGGCGCTCGCGGAGCCGAGGCGCATGCGCGGCGTCCGCCACGCACACGGTGTCGGGTCGGTGTCGCCTGCACAGGTTTGCCAGCTCATCGACTTGCCGATGGGCGGTCAGCGCGGCCACGCGGAAGCGCGATGGATGCCGCGCGATCACATCCAGAGTACTCGCTCCGATCGAACCCGTCGCTCCGAGTATCGCGATGTTTTGGATCGTGGTCATCTCATGAACGCAAGCACCGCCAGTGGGAGCATCGCCACGGACGCATCGATGCGGTCGAGTATCCCCCCGTGGCCGGGGAGAAGCGTGCCGCTGTCCTTGACTCCCGCCTGGCGTTTTATCAGAGATTCGAACAGATCGCCAATCATTCCAACCACGGCGAGCCCGAGAAGAACCGGAAGAATCCACGTCACTGCCACCCTCATCGCGGCGGGCCAGGCGGATGTGTGGCCCGGCGCGCCCAAGCCCGCCCACGCAAGCGCGTAGATCCCGACTGCCGCGAGCGCTCCGGCAACGCCTTCCCAGGTCTTCCCGGGGCTGATCGATGGTGCGAGCTTGCGCCGCCCGAGGCGCCGGCCGGCGAAATACGCAGCCGTGTCGGAGACCCAGACGGTACCCAGGACCGCGATCAATAGGGACGGATGAATGCTGCGCAGATCGACCATCGCGGCGAAAGCGGGCACCAGCACGATCGCCCCCACTGCGAGCAGCAAGGCGCGACCGTCGATGCGCTGTCGCCACCCAATCCACAGCGGAACGAGGACGATCCAAAACGAGCCCGCGACATAGTAAACCCAGGCCGGCGCATACCGCCCGTTCGTCACGGAGGTCTCGAGGATCCCCGGCAGCACGAAAAGTCCAACCAAGAAGATCGAGTAAATCGAGCGCCCGACTGCGGCAAGAGCCATCAGCGCTCCCCATTCCCAAGCGGAAAGTCCGAGAAACACGGCGCAAAATGCGATCCAGCCATTCTGGGGCAACAGGAACAGCGCCGAGACGAATCCGGCAAGCAGGACAGCCGCTGTCATCACGCGGGTTTTGAGCATGGGTGCCCGCGCGTATCCGCCTGCAAAGCAGGAGGCCCTACGCGAGCCTCCGCCGGCTGCTGTTCTCGCGTTTGGTTTTTTCCAGCTGCTCGCTGGTCCGCCCGAAGCGGCGCTCGCGCTCGCGATACCAAGCGATCGCAGCGTCGAGCTGCTTGGCGTCGAAATCCGGCCACAGCGTCGGGGTGAAGTAGAGTTCGGTATAAGCAAGCTGCCAAAGCAGGAAATTACTGATGCGCTGCTCGCCGCCGGTGCGAATGAACAGATCCGGTTCGGGCGCGTAGTTGAGCGCCAGATGCGGCGCGAGTTGCTCCTCGGTAAATCCCTCGGCCGGCAGCGGGCCGCTGCGCGCGAGCTTCAGCAAAGCCTGCATCAGATCCCAGCGGCCGCCATAGTTGGCGGCGATGGTGAGCGTAAGCCCGGCATTGCGCGCAGTGAGCTCCTGGGCGCGGCGCGCGAGTTCGACCACGCGCGCTCCGAAGGGCGCGATATCGCCGATGATCTTGAGGCGCACTTTGTTTTCGTGCAGCCGCTCGGCTTCCTGCTCCAGGGCGGCCATGAACAGCTGCTTGAGCGTCGAAACTTCGTCGGCGGGCCGGCGCCAGTTCTCCGAGCTGAAGGCGAATAGGGTCAGGTATTCGATGCCCCGATCGGTGCACGCGCGCGTGACGCGACGCACCGTCTCGACCCCTTGCTTGTGACCGGCGACGCGCGGGAGATAGCGCTTTTTGGCCCAACGCCCGTTGCCATCCATGATGACGGCGATATGCCGAGGGATATCTCCGGGGAGGGGGATCTCGCGCGTCGAGCTGGCGAAGGGTTTCATGGGGTAGACATTTCTATGGTGTTCGATCAAACCGCCATCAACTCTGCCTCTTTTGCCGCGATCATCTTGTCGATTTCGCCGATGTGCTTGTCGGTGAGCTTTTGGATCTCGTCTTGCGCGCGCCGTTCCTCGTCTTCGGACACCGCCTTGCCTTTCAGCAATTCCTTGAGCGCATGGTTGGCGTCGCGACGCGAGTTGCGAACGGCGACCTTGGCGTTTTCCCCTTCGTGCTTAATCACTTTGATCAAGTCGCGGCGACGCTCCTCGGTGAGGGTCGGCATCGGCACCCGTACCATGTCTCCGTGAGAAGCAGGATTCAGGCCAAGATCGGACTCGCGGATGGCCTTTTCGATCGCGCCGAGCATCTTTTTCTCCCAGGGCGAGACCCCGAGGGTACGGGCGTCGAGGAGGCTCACGTTGGCGACCTTCGGGATCGGCATCTGACTGCCGTAGTAATCTACGGAGACGTGGTCGAGCAGCCCCGCGTGCGCTCGGCCGGTGCGGACTTTGGACAAGTCGGCTCTCAAGGCTTCGAGCGACTTATGCATTCTCTGCTCGGTATTCTTCTTGACGTCGGCCAGGCTATTCATGAATGCCCCTCCTAGCGATCTCAGGAGCTCACGTAAACCAGCGTGCCTTCTTTTTCACCGGTGACGACCCGCTTCATCGCTCCGACTTTCAGGATGCTGAACACGGTGATCGGAAGCTTCTGGTCGCGGCAAAGCGCGAAGGCCGTGGCATCCATCACCCTAAGATTCTTGATCATGGCCTCGTCAAAGCTCAACTTGTCGTAGCGCTTGGCGTCCGGACGCAGCTTGGGATCGGCCGTATAAATGCCGTCGACCTTGGTCGCCTTGAGGACCATTTCCGCGCCGATCTCCGTTCCGCGCAGCGCCGCCGCGGTATCGGTCGTGAAGAACGGGTTGCCTGTTCCCGCGGCAAAAATCACGATCTTGCCTTCCTCGAGGTAGCGGATCGCCTTGTTGCGGATGTAGGGCTCGACGATCTGTTCTATGTTGAGCGCAGACTGCACTCGCGCGTTCAAGCCCCCCTGCCGCATGGCGTCCTGCAGGGCAAGCGCGTTCATGATGGTCGCGAGCATTCCGATGTAGTCGGCGGTGGCGCGATCCATCCCCGCCGCGCCCGGCGCCACCCCGCGAAAAATATTGCCCCCTCCGATCACCACGGCGATCTCCAGCCCCAGCGCGGCGACCTGAGAGATTTCGCCGACGATGCGCTCGATGGTGGCGCGATTGATCCCGAAGGGATCGTCTCCCATCAGGGCCTCGCCGCTCAATTTGAGCAGGATACGTTTGTACTTGGCAGTTGGGGTCATTCCAGGCTGTCTTTCTTTCTTCTTGTCTGGGTGTAGCTCCATGGCTCAGGCCGTTTGACCGTTCCCCTTCTTTTCGATTCCCTCGCCGACCACATACAGCACAAAGCGCGAAACCGACGCGCCGGCGGCCTTGAGCAGAGCTTCGACGGTTTGTTTTCCGGCCGGATCCTTGACGAAAATTTGGCCGAGCAGCGTTACGTCCTTGAGAAATTTCTGCACGCTTCCCTCTACCATCTTTTTCTGGATGTCGGCAGGCTTGCCCGATTCCGCCGCCTTTGCCGCGGCGATATTGCGTTCCTTGGCAACCAGATCGGCCGGGATGTCGTTGCCCGACAATCCCATGGGCTTCGCCGCGGCAATGTGCATGGCGAGGTCACGACCAAGTTGCTCCGCTCCGCCGACTACATCGACGAGCACGCCGATCTTGGCGCCGCCGTGGTGGACGTAGTGGTAGAGCCGACCGTTCGCCTTGAGACTGGCAAAGCGGCGGATGGAAATGTTCTCGCCGATACGTCCGACGAGCGCCTTGCGCGTGTCCTCCGCCGTAGAGCCTGCCAACGCCAGCTTGCCCAAAACGGCAAGGTCCTGAGGATTCTTCTTCGCAGCCAAGTCGGCTATCGAAGCCGCGAAGCGTTGGAAGTCTTCGGTCTTCGCCACAAAATCGGTCTCGCAGTTGACTTCCACGATCGCGCCGGTCTTCGCGTCCGGCGCGACGTGAACCGCGACGACGCCCTCGGCGGCCGTTCGCGTCGCGGCCCTCGACGCCCTGTTGCCGAGCCTGACGCGCAGGAGCTCCTCGGCCTTGGCTGAATTGCCTTGCGCCTCAACCAGCGCCCTCTTGCATTCCATCATCGGCGCGTCGGTCTTGTCGCGCAGATCTCTGACCATGCTTGCGGTGATTTCCGCCATTACCTGGAACCCTGCTGTTCTGGAGGTTCAAAAAAAAGGGGCTGCCGCGCCCCTTTTGCGCCGCGATAGCCGATCATTGCCCTTTCGCCCCGGACTCTTCGACTTCGACGAACTCATCGGAGGCCGCACCGATGATTTCCTGCACCACCTGGCTGCGGCCCTCCAAGATCGCATCGGCGATCCCGCGCGCATACAGCCGTATCGCCCGGCTCGAGTCGTCATTGCCCGGAATGACGTAGGCAATTCCGTCCGGAGAGTGATTGGTATCGACGACCCCGATGACGGGAATGCCGAGCTTTTTCGCCTCGGCGACGGCCCCTTTCTGGTAGCCGACGTCGATCACGAACAGCGCATCGGGCCGGTTGTCCAACGCCTTGATGCCACCGAGGCTGCGCTGCAGCTTGGCGAGCTCGCGCTGAAAGTGCAGGGCTTCTTTCTTCGGCAGCTTCTCCATGCTTCCGTCCTCGATCATGGCCTCCATTTCCTTCAGGCGCTTGATCGACTGGCGGACGGTCTTGAAGTTCGTGAGCATCCCGCCGAGCCACCGATGATCGACGAAAGGGGCGCCGCAGCGCTCGGCTTCCTCGCGGATTATCTCGCGCGCCTGGCGCTTGGTTCCGACGAACAGGAGGGTGCCCTTGTTGGAGGCGAGCTGGCGCACGAATTTCATCGCCTCCTGGTACATCACCATCGTCTTCTCGAGATTGATGATGTGAATTTTGTTGCGATGACCGAAGATGAAAGGCGCCATCTTCGGGTTCCAGTAGCGGGTCTGGTGGCCGAAATGCACGCCCGCTTCGAGCATTTGGCGCATCGTGGTCGACATGATGACTCCGGTTAGGGTTACATTTCAGGGGCCGCCCCGGCCCAATGACCCGCTGAAACGCTTGCGGGCACCCTAACGGCGTAGCGGCAAAAATTTAGCCGAGCCCGGGCCCGGCTAGAGACTTAAAATGGTAGCACGCGGATCGAAATAGATGCAAGTTTTTCCTGTGCAAACAGAGTTTTACTCCGCCCCCGGCCGCGACCGCGAACCCCGTCCACGCCGGCCTGCGATTTGCCCCGACGAGGTCGATGACTTATCCTTCGCACTTTTTTGCTGAAGCATGACGATACATCTGAAGACTGCCGAGGAAGTCGAGCGCATGCGCATCGCCGGACAGCTCGCCGGGGAAGTGCTCGACTTCGTCGCTCCGCGCGTCAAGCCCGGAGTCACGACCGGCGAGCTCGATCGTCTTTGCCATGACTTGATCGTCGAGGAGCAGAAGGCGATCCCCGCTCCGCTGAACTATGCGCCGCCCGGCTACAAGCCCTTTCCGAAGTCGATCTGCACCTCGGTGAACCACCAAGTCTGCCACGGCATCCCGGGCGAGCGCGTGCTCAAGGCGGGTGACATCCTGAATATCGACGTCACCGTGATCAAGGACGGTTTTCACGGCGATTCAAGCCGCATGTACTACGTCGGGGAGCCTTCCATCCAGGCAAGGCGGCTGTGCGAGACGACCTACGAGTGCATGTGGCTCGGCATCCGCGAGGTGCGCCCCGGGGCCTTTCTCGGTGACGTCGGCGCCGCGATCCAGCGGCACGCCGAATCCCACGGCTACAGCGTCGTGCGCGAGTTCTGCGGCCATGGAATCGGGAGAAAATTCCACGAAGAGCCGCAGGTTCTGCACTACGGACGCTCCGGGACCGGTACGCGCCTCCAACCGGGGATGATCTTCACGATCGAACCGATGATCAACGCCGGCAAGCCGGCGATCCGCGAGCTCGCCGACGGCTGGACCATCGTCACCAAGGATCACAGCCTGTCGGCGCAATGGGAGCACACCGTCCTCGTAACCGGAACGGGATTCGAGGTCCTGACCCTTTCCGCCGGCACTCCCCCGCCGCCAAAGCACTGACTCCATGCTGTCCCCTCACGCGACGCTTGCGGACGGCGGCGCCACCCTCGCCCGCCTGAAAGCCGGCGTGCAAGCCGAGCGCGCCGCGCTGCAGGCAAAGTTTCGCGAGAGGGCGGACGGCAGCATGGTGCTGCGCGAGCATCGCCGCCTGGTCGACCGCGTGCTGAAGGAGATGTGGCGGCAGCTCCGACTGCCGGCACCGCTTGCGCTCCTCGCGGTCGGCGGCTACGGGCGCGGAGAGCTCTATCCTCATTCCGACATCGACGTGCTGGTGCTGCTGCAGGACCCGGCTTCCGCTGGCCTCGCGAGCCAGATCGAAAAACTCGTAGGACGCCTCTGGGACACCGGGCTCGAGCTCGCCCACAGCGTGCGCACGGTCGCCGAGTGCGTCGAGGAGGCGAGGAAGGACGTCACCGTGATGACCAGCCTCCTCGAAGCGAGACAAGTCGCCGGAAACCGCGGCCTTTTCGCCCGTTTTGACCGCGCGCGGAGGGAATGTCTCGACGCCGAGGTGTTCTTCAAGGCAAAGCGCCTGGAGCAGGAACAGCGCCATACAAAATTCCAGGACAGCCCCTACAGCCTCGAGCCCAATCTCAAGGAGGCGCCGGGCGGCCTTCGCGACCTGCAGGTGATCCTTTGGATCAGCCAGGCCTGCGGCCTGGGAAGTTCATGGACGGAATTGGCACAACGCGCCCTGGTTACCCGGGAGGAAGCGCGCCAGGTGCAGCGGCATCACAGATTCCTTCAAAACCTGCGCGTGCGCCTGCATTATGCCGCAGGACGCCGTGAGGACCGGCTGCTGTTCGATTACCAGGACAGCCTCGCGCGCGAGCTCGGGTATTCCCCCACCGCGCACCGGCGCGCCGGCGAGCAGCTGATGCAGTCCTATTTCCGCACGGCCAAGGCAGTGACTCAGCTAAATACGATACTGCTGCAGAACATGGGTGCCAAGATTTTTCCTGCGAGGAATTCCGATGGCGCGAAGATCAGCGAAAAGTTCAGGCGGGTGGGCGAATTGCTGAAAGCGCACCCTGCCGATCTGTTCGAGCGCGAGCCCACCGCGATCCTCGAGAGTTTTCTCGTCATGCAGCAGCACTCGGAGCTGAAGGGCATGACGGCGCAGACGCTGCGCGCGCTCTGGCGCGCGCGAACGCGAATCGACGTTGCCTTCCGAAGAGATCCGCGAAACCGCGCGACTTTTCTTTCGCTGCTGCAGCAGCCGCGCGGCATCGTGCACGAACTTCGGCGAATGAATCAATACGGCATCCTAGGAAGGTATCTGCCCGCCTTCCGCCGCATCGTCGGACAGATGCAACACGATCTTTTCCACGCGTATACCGTGGACCAGCACATCCTCACCGTCGTGCGCAATGTGCGCCGTTTCACGATGCTCGAGTTTGCGCACGAGTACCCGCTGTGCAGCCGTATCATCGCCAGCCTCGAGCGCCATTGGCTGCTGTACATTGCTGCGATCTTCCACGACATCGCCAAGGGCCGCGGCGGCGATCACTCGCAGCTGGGCAAGATCGAGGCCCGGCGCTTCTGCCGCGAGCATGGCCTTGCGGCCGAAGACACGCAGCTCGTCGAGTTCCTCGTCGAGCACCACCTCACCATGTCGTCGGTAGCGCAGAAACAGGACCTCTCCGATCCGGAGGTCCTGCGGCGCTTCGCCGACATCGTGGGCACCGAGCGGCGGTTGGTCGCGCTCTATCTGCTCACGGTCGCGGACATCCGCGGCACGAGCCCCAAGGTGTGGAACGCCTGGAAAGGCAAGCTCCTCGAGGATCTTTTTCGCGCGACACAACATCTGCTGAAGGGCGGGAAGATCGAGGCCGACCAGTACATTCAGCGCAAGCAGGACGAAGCCAAACGCCTGTTGCGCCTCTACGGCCTGTCGGACACCGCACAGGATGCCCTGTGGCGCCATTTCGATGTCCCGTATTTCCTGCGCCACGACGCCCAGGAGATCGCCTGGCACACGCGGCTGCTGCACCACCGCGAGAGCGCGGACAAGCCTGTCGTCAAGGCGCGCCTCTCGCCGGCGGGTGAAGGGCTGCAGGTCATGATCTACGTGATCGATCAGCGCGACCTGTTCGCGCGCATTTCAGGCTACTTCGGGTCGATAGGCTTCAGCATCCTCGACGCCAAGATCTACACGACCCGGCACCAGTACGCGCTCGACACCTTCCAGGTCATGGACATCGGCAGCGTGCCGCATCCGCGCGACATGATCGCCAAGATCGAGTCCGAGCTGGCCGAGTGGCTGGCGAACCGGGTTCCCTTGCCGCAGCCGGTCCAGGGGCGGGTGTCGCGACGCGTCAAGCACTTCCCCATCGCACCGGAGGTGCGTATCGTCCCGGACGAGAAGGGACAGTACCACTCCCTGTCGGTCACCGCGGGCGACCGGCCCGGCCTGCTCTATGCCATCGCACTGGTGCTCAGCCGCTACGGGGTCAGCCTGCACACCGCCAAGATCGCAACGCTCGGCGAGCGCGCCGAGGACGTGTTCGTTGTGTCCGGCAGCGCGCTGGCCAATGCGAAAACCGTGCTGCAACTCGAAACCGATCTGCTGAAGGCGCTGCAAGCCTAGACGCAGCTCTCCGGTCTTATTCATCCCTGAGTTCCTGATCGGGGAACAGAACCTCGACGAAGCCGAATTGGGCCATGTCACGCATGCGCATCGGGTACAGAATTCCGTCGAGATGGTCGCATTCATGCTGTACGACCCTCGCGTGGAATCCTTCGACACTCCGATCGATCCGGTTGCCGGATTCGTCGAAGCCCTGATACCGGACCTTCTTGAGGCGCGGCACGACGCCGCGCATGCCCGGGACCGACAGGCACCCCTCCCAGTCTTCTTCCATTTCTTCCCCGAGCGGGGTGATGACGGGGTTGACGAGCACCGTGTCCGAAACTTCCTCGGCGTCGGGATAGCGCGGATTGCGCGTGACTCCGAAAATGACCACCCGCAAGGGGACACCGATCTGAGGGGCGGCGAGCCCTGCGCCGTTCAGGTGCGCCATGGTGTCGCGCATGTCGGCGATCAGCTCGCGCAGCTGCGGGGTGCCAAACGCCTCCACGGATTGCGATTTCTCGAGCAGCCGCAGATCACCCATTTTCAGAACTTCGCGGATCATGCCGCCGCCTCCGAGACTCTGTATCCGGAGTTGTAATTGCCGCGTCGGCGGCCGGCGGCAATCGCGGCCGGTCGTATCCCGCAAGCGGGCCCCTGCTCCCTGCTCATGCCGCCACCAGCCCTTCGATGATCTTTCGCACCCGGCCCGCGGCGTCTTTCAGTACTTCGTCGATCTCCCGCAACCGTATGCCGCGGGCGCTCGCGCCTCGGCCGGCAGCGTGATTCACCACCACTGCGATCGCCGCGTACGCCAGCTCGATCTCGCGCGCCAGGGCCGCCTCGGGCATCCCGGTCATGCCGACGATGTCGGCGCCGTCGCGCTCCAGCCGGTCGATTTCCGCGGCCGTCTCCAATCTCGGCCCCTGGGTCGCAGCATAGACCGCGCCGTCGACGGCCGCCTCGCCGCAGGCCTTCGCCGCCGCGAGAAGCCTGCTTCGCAACTCGCCGGTGTAGGGCTCGGTGAAGTCGATGTGCTTCACCGGAGCCTCGTTCTCGAAAAACGTGCTCATCCGTCCGCAGGTGTAGTCGATGATCTGGTGCGGCAGCACGAGCGAGCCCGGCACGAGCGTCGCGCGAATGGCGCCGACGGAGGCGACCGAGACGACTTCGAGCGCGCCCGCGTCCTTAAGCGCCCACAGATTCGCGCGGTAGTTCACCTCGTGCGGCGCGATGGTATGGCCATAGCCGTGACGCGCCAGAAAAACCACGTCGCGGCCGGATAACTTGCCGAAGGTCAGCGGGCCTGAGGGCTCACCGTACGGCGTGCGTATCAGTTGCCGTCGAGTCGGCTCCAGATTGGCGAGTTTGGTGAGGCCGGTACCTCCAATTACGCCGAGCATCTAAACCCGGTCCGGCTGTTGCGCGCGCGCGAGGACGCCCACGCCGCGCCCGGCCTG
>Ga0209155_1000324_pt1 | contig 22350 bp, 22 predicted proteins | sample GraSoiAngelo_122_FD_185879 | JGI IMG/M metagenome (GOLD analysis project Ga0209155, IMG submission 185879) | Grasslands soil microbial communities from the Angelo Coastal Reserve, California, USA - 14_0927_02_20cm (SPAdes) (version 2) | ecosystem: Environmental > Terrestrial > Soil > Grasslands ... | reverse complement strand
TCTTGAAATCGTAGACGAGTCTACAGAGGTTGAGGACTGACCACCAGGGGTCACTGTCAATGATCTTTCTCGCATAAGCTAGTTGTCGATAGAGTTCGCTTCTGATTTCCGGCCATTTTGCTGGTGAGAAGATTCTGCTAGCTCTTGGGCCGTAGAGTCGAATGTATGCCGAACGAGCGAAATGTTCTCCGTGGATAGCCCATGCATTGTCGGAGCCTCCACGATGAATCCTGCCGTGAGCTCCGTAGACAAGACTTTTCGGGCTCTCCCGCCTTCGAGCCGAAGCATTGGGAATGTAGAATCCGTCCAGTTTACTTCCGAACTCGAACCTGGCGGCCAAAGCTCGATGTAGCCGATCTAAGCTCTTGATCTCTTTCGCATTGAGAGTTCGTCGAATTACAACGTAGAAGTCTATGTCTCCAGCTCTGGGCTCGAATTCTGGAAAAGCTATGGAACCGTGCAGGTATGCTCCCGCGAGGTTGTTGCCAAGATTCGTCAGTAGCCCCTCTCGATAACTCTCGACGAGGTGCTTGATGTCTGGTGGGAGACTGTTGAGTCGGGAAGTCGAGAGTCAGCACTCCATTCCATTTTACTCGACGTTTGCCCGGTGGAATCCTTTTCTGATTTTTTCTGCAATTCTCTTCATCTCCTCTGCTGGTATGTCTTTGACGTTCTGCGCGTTCACGAATTCTCCATGACCATCTCCTGAAAACCTCGGGACCACATGGACGTGCGCGTGTAGCACGCCCATTCCTCCAATATCAGCGACCACCCACTCCGTGTTCATCGACTTTTGGAGAGTCTTCGCGATCATCCGAACGGTCTCGAAATATCTTCCAACTTCCGGGACATCCCAGACCCAACGATGATGCTTCTTCGGGGAGACCAAGGTGTGCCCTGGGTTTAGCGGTCGAATGTCGAGAAAAGCGATAAAATTCTCGTCCTCAAAGATCAAGTAAGAGGGCAGTTCTTTTCGTACGATCTTACAGAATATACAGTCTTTCACTCTGTCTCACGTTTTGATGGGTTCTAATTGTCTACGACGTATCTGATCGCTTCCGATATCAGTTCGGTAGTGCATTCCTGGAAAGTCGACCGATTTGCCGATGACCGAATAGACGTCGTTTCGAGCTGATTCGACGCTGGGTCCTGTCGCCGTCACGCTAAGGACCCGTCCGCCCGCGGTTACGAGTTCCCCGTTTGAGTTTCTGGCGGTTCCTGCGTGAAATACCACAATGTTACTACTGCCTGAAGGTCGAAGCGTAACTGGGTCTCCCGTTGAGGGATTTTCTGGATATCCCCTGGATGCGAGGACAACTACTACGGACGCGGACTTGGAAGATTCTGGTATCGGCGCTCTGTCCGAGTTGGCTGCAACTGCGCTAAGGTGTGCGAATAGTCCGCCCTTTACTAGTGGCATTATTCCCTGAGCTTCAGGATCTCCGAAGCGCGCGTTGAACTCTAACACGTAGGGGTCTTCAGTCCCGTGCTTTACGATGACATTCAGGTATAGAACTCCCCGGAACGGAGCACCTTCTTTCGCCAGGGCTGTTGCTGCGGGGTCCAGGATCTTCTTTCTGACCTTCTCGAAGAGCGATTGGGTCACTGAGGGAACTGGAGTATAGACGCCCATTCCTCCTGTGTTTGGTCCAGAGTCGCCGTCGTAGGCTGGCTTGTAGTCTTGAAAGACGGGCGCTAGCCATTGGACCCGATCTGCCGAAACGGTTGCCGTGAAGCTTGCCTCCCATCCATCGATGAATTCCTCCATCACGATTCGCCTAGGCTCTCGTAATAGTTCCCGTTGAATCGCAGCTTCAGCCTCGCGCCTGTCTCTCGTGACGGTCGTTCCTTTGCCCGCCGCGAGCCCATCTGCTTTGATCACCCATGGAGGGCCGAGCTCGTCGAGAGCTCTGTTCGCTTTAGTCCTGTCAGTAAAAGTCTCCCAGCGCGGAGTCGGTAGAGCGTATCTAGTGCAGAGGTCTTTCGCGAAGCTCTTTGAGGTTTCAATACGAGCTGATTGCTTGTCGGGTCCGAAAATAGGGAGATTCTGTTTTTTGAACGTGTCGACTATTCCTTCGCTCAGTGGAGCCTCGGGTCCGACCACAGTCAGGTCGATTCCGTTTTTCGATGCAAATGATGCGAGCTCGTTAGAATTGTTCGAGGCAATAGGAATGCAGGTCCCGATTTCGGCAATGCCTGGATTGCCTGGGGCCGCGTAAACCTCCTCGACGTTCCGATCCTTCGAGAGTGCCCAAGTAAGAGCGTGCTCCCGGCCGCCGCCTCCGACGATGAGAATCTTCATTCGGCTACAAGTCGGATCGAGTGTCAGGCCTTCATTTCTTCTCGGGTCCGAAGCACGGGATTCTTCTTCAATCCAAGATACTCACCTGTCACACAGGCGAAGCACATTTCGCCCTGCTTGAGCCCAATTCCCTTGCTCAGTCCTTCGATATCATTGTAGCCGAGACCATCGACGCCGATCTCATTACCTACCTTCGTGTTCAATTCTGGAATCGACAATACGTCGCCATCAACCTTGGTCGCCAGCAGTTCCCCGTGCGTTGGAAAGTCGATGCCCATGTAACATGGGTGGCGGATAGGTGGATAAGTCACGACCATGTAGACCTTCTTGGCACCCGCGTCGCGCAGCGCCCGTACGATGTTCTTGCTGCTTGTCCCCCGTACTATGCTGTCATCGACCACGATGACGTTCTTCCCATCGACTACGGGTTTGATGGTTATGATCTCCCTGACGATCTCTTCCCGACTCTCATCGGTAGGCTCGATGAAGCTCCTGAGACTTCCCTTCCTCCGATAACGGTCTTTCATCAAACCCTCTTCCATAGGAATCCCACTCTCTTCAGAATATCCAAGAGCTGCAGGTCGAGCGGAATCAGGGACCGGTATCACCACGTCTGCTTTGAACGGATACTTCCGAGCAAGGACCCTCCCTAGTTGTCGTCGTGCCTCGTAGACGTATTGGTCCTCGATCTTGCTACTCGGATGCGCGAAGTAAGTGTATTCAAACGCGCAGTGATGGTGTGGAGCTTCTGCAAACTTTGTGACGGTTACACCGTCTTTGTTGAGACGGACCAGTTCTCCCGGCTGAACGTCTCGGACAAGCTCGGCGTGCAGAGCAGTTAGCGCACAGCTCTCGGAGGCTACAATGTTAGTCTTGGTTTCTTCGTCCCAACCTAGGCATAGTGGTCGAAAGCCTGATTCGTCCCTGGCGGCGAGCACCTCGCCCTCGTGTGTGACAATGACGAAGCTGTAGGACCCGCTGATTTCCTTCGCGAGTCGGGTGAAGGCTCGTGTCCAATCATGTTCTCGACGATAGTGCTGGAGTAGTCGGTACCCTGCCAGTTTCGTGTCCGAGTTTGAGTCTATAATCGGGAATTCGCCTTTGACCAGAGGCTCCAGGTCTTCCGTGTTGGCAATGGTCCCGTTCTGGGCAATGGCAAACTCTCCATGAATATCCAATGGGTGAGCATTCTCTAGATTCGTTCGTCCCCTAGTAGAATAACGAATATGTCCGATACCTCGGTTACTCTCCAAACGGAGGATTTTTCGGGCGTTGGCTGCGGCTCCCACACCGATTAGCCCCAAGCCTTTGATGATAGGCTCGTTGGGCATGGCTAGGCCCCAGGATTCCTGGCCTCTGTGCTGAAGCGCAGCTAGTCCTTTGACGATACGCTCGGAGACGGGTTCATTCTTTAACGAATAGATTCCAATGACTCCGCAATGTTCCCCTACTGAGCGGCTTCCACCTTCAACGTGGATTTGTGGAGTCTGGATTCGCTCCGGGCGAGCGAGGACACGATCTTTCGCTCGGACAATGGGATCGGTATTGAAGCCCCTCAGGTTCAATTACAATCCTGTATCAATTTCGGGCCGTGTATAGGTCTTTCTTGACACGATCGTCTAAGTCGATGATACTGCAGCGTCCATCGTCTTGGACAGAGTCTTGGACCAGGCGTCGACCGCAACTGACAATGGGATTGTGATGATAGGGTCTTCATGGGACTCTAGTTGGATCTTGCCGCCTTGAACTCTACCTATCTTCGCGGTCCTAATCCTCGCAGCTCTGAGTCTGCGCATTATGCGGGGCGTGTTTTTCGGCCGTGACTCCAAGACGAATCTGGGCTTCGATTCTGAAAACAGTAACTGAGCGATGTTAGTCGTCTTGGTTGGGACCTTGTCTAGATTTACCGTGAACCCTTTCTGGCCTTGGATGGCCATTTCAGCCAGACTTACAGCCAGTCCCCCTTTGGATATGTCGTGAGCGGCTTCGACCACTCCGCTTTCGATAACCTTCGTGACGGTTCGGAGGAGTTGTCTCTCTGTTCTCAGATTGACCTTCGGGACCCGTCCACCTACTAGTCCCTGAACGCTCTCATAGTATTCGCTTCCGCCGAGTTCTGGCAAGGTTGTTCCAACGATTAGCAGGTCATCTTCTTCCTTGGCGAGAGCCGAGCCAATCTTCGGTGCTCTGGCATTCCGGAGTCCGACGGCAGCAATTACAGGTGAAGGCTTGATGGCAGTTCTTGTCTGAGTGTCTTCGTTGTAGAAACTGACTTTTCCTCCAACACACGGGACCCTTGTTGCCTTGAGATAGTCTCGGATAGCCCGTATTGCTTCTTTGAAGGTCCAGAAGACCTCGGGGTTGCCGGGGTTTCCGTATTGAAGGTGGTCGACAACGGCGATTGGCTCGGCCCCTGTAGCGACGAGGTTGGAGAAAGCCTCGCTGAGAATTCCAACCGTTCCCCAGTATGGGTCCAGGTACACCTGTTTGCTGTTGCCATCGGTGGTAATTGCCAGTGTTCGGCTGTTAGGAAGTCTAATGACGGCGCTATCTGCTTGTCCCGGTCTGATGATTGTTCGTAGTCCTACTTCGAAATCGTACTGGCGGTATATCCATGCTCGACTGCAAATGTTCGGGCTGCCAAGGAGCGCCAACAGAGTCGCGTTGAGGTCCTCCGGAATCTGAGGTTCAGGAGCGTCGGATAATTCGTCAATGTACGGGGGCTTTCTGCCGGACCGCGGAGACAAAGGTGCTTCTGCGACAAACTTGGCAGGAGCCTCAGCGGCCAAGTGGTTTTGATGCATGATGCGGAGTATTCCGTCATTGGTGAGATGGCCTATGCGTGAGTAGCCTAGTTCCCATTTGTCCAGGATCCGAGTGAGCTTCTCTTCATTCTTCGACTTGACAATAACTATCATGCGTTCCTGGGACTCACTGATCATGATCTCGGCAGGGCGCATGCCCGGCTCCCGGATCCGAACATTGTCAAGGTTGATCTCCATGCCCATCCCAGCCTTCGAGGCCATCTCCGAGAGTCCACAAGCCAAGCCTCCACCGCCCAGGTCTTTCATTCCCTGAACAATACCCGCATCGACGGCTTCTAGGACCGCTTCGATGATTAGTTTCTTGGTGAACGGGTCCGGGACTTGGACAGCCGATCTCTCGCTATCCGATCTTTCTGTTAGAGTTCTGCTTGCGAAACTGGCACCTTGAATCCCGTCGCCTCCGGTGCTTCCTCCTATGACATACACTAGGTACCCTGGACGGATGGATCCGCCAGGAACGAGCTTGTCCCTTAGGCCGAGGCCGAGACATACAACATCCACGAGACAGTTTCGTTCGAAGGAGGTGTCAAACTCTACTTCGCCTCCTACCGTCGGTACTCCTATGCAGTTCCCGTACGAGCCTATTCCGCGGATCACGTTATCGAAGAGCCAGCGACTATGGCTGCTGCCCAGAGCTCCAAATCGGAGGGGGTCGAGAAGCGCAATCGGACGAGTCCCTAGTGAGAGGATGTCCCGGACGACGCCTCCGACACCTGTGGCCGCGCCACCGCAGGGATCGATGGCGCTCGGATGATTGTGGGACTCAATGTGAAGCGTAACGACCCAGCCATTTCCAACATCAATGACCCCAGCGTCAGACCCTGGTCCAACTATTACTCGAGGACCCTTGCTAGGCAGAAGCCTAAGCAGCGGCTTGCTCGACTTGTAGCTGCAATGCTCACTCCACTGCGCCTCGAGCATCGCCCATTCGACCTCGTTGGGCTCGCGGCCGAGTTTCTTGATTGCGTACCGGATCTCTTCATCTGTCAGATTCGGTTTCTGAACTTGTACCGTTGTCATTGGTCCTGTTCTCTTGCCTTGTGCATAAGGAGAACGGTTCGTGAGCCTACTATCGCTCCTGCGATGAACCCGATTATCAGCCCCAAGACGCTGTTTATGGCATAGTAGCTGACGAGCCCCGCAGCAAGTCCAGCAATCAGACCAGCGAGGATCGCGCGCGGAGTAGGACTTGGCCTTCGATTATCACCTGTCGAGCTACTCAGGTAACGGCCTCCTTCTTTGCGATTAGAGCTACGCCAAGTGCTATCATGACGGCGCCATACGCTCCGCCGAAGATTCCTAGGCCAAAGTAGTAGCTGGTGCTTGATAATCCCACCAAAGATACACATCCCATTATTATTGCGAAGACGCCGAGCGCGATTCTACGCTTGGAACGGGCAGATTCGCTCATCTTGGAGGACGGCTCCTCTGAGATGTGTAAAAGTACAGACCTGCGGTTATCAACGCTCCTCCGGCGAAACCGAGAAAGAAACCCTGCAGAGTGAAGTTTGGACCAGCCAGAAGACCAACGACTAATCCAGCAAGCAGTCCTACAACGATGATCCCAAACACGGATGGGGGAGGAGCACCGGCATATGATCCAGTTGAGGGGGCTGTGTTTTCCGCTGACGAAACGTTGAGCTGTGAACTGTGAAAGTTCATCCTAAGCTTCAGGCCCGTGCAACGTTCTCATCATAGAGTCGAAGATGACTCTACCATCAGTTTGGTTGTCAAGTGACAGCACTGGTAATGAGGCTCTTTCGGGATGCGGCATCAGGCCCATCACGTTGCCCTTCTGATTACATATGCCTGCGATGTTGTCGACGGATCCGTTAGGATTGGCGTCTTCTGTAGCTTCTTTCTTTTCATTCACGTATCTGAATACGATCTGCTGGTTTCTCTCCAGTTCTGGAATTTGTTCTTTATCGAGATAATAACGTCCCTCATTGTGCGCGATTGGAATTTCCAATACCTGTCCTGCATTGGCCCTTTTCGTGAAGGGCGTGCGTGTGGTTTCGACTCTCAATCTAGTCCATGTGCAAACGAAGCGGAGTGAGCTATTACGCAACACCGCTCCTGGTAGGAGTCCAGCCTCTACCAATATTTGGAATCCATTACATATTCCCAGAACTGGCTTGCCACCTTCAGCCGCCTCCTTGACTATTCTGAGGCTGGGACTGGTGGCTGCGATCGCGCCTGCTCGGAGATAGTCGCCGTAGCTGAACCCGCCGGGAAGGACGTACGCATCATAATCTTCATGCGCCAGATCCTTGTGCCAGACAAGATCTGTCTTTGCCTTGACTACGTCCCGGAGGATTTCTAGGGCGTCTAGGTCGCAGTTGCTTCCCGGGTATTGGATTACTGCGACCTTTCCCATTACTTGGTTATCCTACTATTCTGACTTGGATTGTGTGAGCTGCAGGGTTGTAGATTCGCAGGTCATCGGAAAGCTTGCGGACTATCGCGCGAGCGTCTTCGGGACTGTTGGCTTCGACGTTCATGCGTAGGAGTTTGCCTGCGCGGACGCCGGTTACTTGTTTGTAGCCGCCTTTCAAGATGAGATTCTGATGTATCGTCTCCCCTTCAGGGTCTCGGGCTAGCGGCTTATTCTCGACGATGACTTCGACCACATAGCTGCCGGGAGTCATTACAAGTTTGTATTAATTTCCGCGGCTATTTACCCCTTCTTTAGCACGTTCATGCTAGGGACCGCCGTCGGCTGTCCTTCTTTCCTGAAGATCAGGCAATACTGGTGATGTCTATTCCCCACCCATGCGTTGAAAACTCCCAGCGGGAGGAGAGTCTTGTCATCCTGACACCACACCTTCTCATCTTTCGGAGTCCAAGCAAAGGGTTCCTTAGAGAGCGTTGAGACTGTGTCAAATGCCAGGGGGTACATTTTTCCCTCAGTGAAGACATTGTTCGTTATGATCGTCAGGTAGCCTTTCGGTTTCATCACCTTGTAGACTTCATCGAAGGCGCGTTTCAGCGCATGCTGGAAATCCTGATAATCCCCGATGTTACCGATCTCATCAGGATTATCACTATAAGTCGTATCTAGTCCTTTTTCCGCGCGACCCTTTTGGCGCATATGACTCCTTCTCAGTTGGTTCCAGTAAGGAGGCGAGGTGATGCAATAATCGGCCGGAGGGAAAGCGTTCTCCTTCCAAATCTTCGATAGTTTTGCCGAATCAGCAGTAATGATCTTGGCCCAGGACGATTTACTTTTTGTCGCTTCCTTACTTGCCCTTCTCTGAGCTAGCACATCTCGGACTCGCTCCTTCGAAATGCCGGCATATTTCTTGACAATCTCAAATCCTATTCCTGAGCGCCCCGTTTCCAGTGCTGCCACCAAGGTGCTCCCAGTTCCAACAAAAGGGTCGACGACTATCTCGCCCTTCTTTGTGAAGAAAGAAACAAATTCCCTCACTAGGGATTCCGGAAAAGAAGCAGGATGTCGAATCTTCCGGTCTTCCCTAGGGTCAGGCCTATGGACGAACCACGACTTTGTGAACTTGATCCAGTCCCTTCCAGAAAGGTCGTTCAGCTTGTTGCTGCGAGTCACCTTTGCTGAGGCTTGGCGATGAACAGTTTCAGTCTCCATCATTAGTTCCCTTGCATAGAATAGGTCAGGGTAAGGAAGAACCGTACTTTATGAAAGCACGCTAAACACACATCTGGCAGGAAGAGTTGACCCGTGTTGGTCCCTAAACTACGAGAGTTTACTCACGAAGGTCGGTTGGGGATCGCGCACCAAATTTCGGACCGCATTGTTGAAAAATATGGGAGCGATATTTTAGCAGTTTATGTCTGTGGCTCAACATCAAAGAAACTTGACCGTCCCTTTTCCGACTTGGAACTGATCGTTGTGGTTCGTGATCAATCGGAGATTCCGATGAAATACTATCTTCACCAAGGACTCATCATACAGATTGAATATCTCAAATCTTCGAGCATGCTAGCTGCCGCAGAGCAGCTTACAGACAACTGGCCTTGGGAGGCTGACCAGTACAGGAACAGAATTGCTCTTTACGAGCGGGATGGGTGGTTTAGAAGGCTCGATGAGGCGGTCGGTAAGAATGACAAAGCGGGTTCTGTTGAAGCGATTCGAAAGTCGTTCATGATGATGACTGAGTCTATGGCTGTTATGAAGAATGCGATGCTGACAAACGACAGGGTCGAAATATTGTCGAGAGGACGCGTGCTTGCGGAGGATGCTGCGAGAATAGTCCTTCTCTTGAATCGAAGGTATGTAACGACGACCAGCTGGCTCTGGAAGATCGTCTTCGATTTACGAACTAAACCTAAGGATTTCAAGGAGCTTGTCGAGAAGATGTCAGGGTTCGTCCCGACTACTCGGGAAGAAGTTGTCGCTTCCTCTGAGAGACTGTACAAAGAGATGAGTGAGCTTGTCACTCAGGCTGGTGTCAAAATAGAATGCGATGATTTGTGGGTTTGAGCCGAGCCACGACTCGGAGAGCATCACGACAGAGTCTAGACACTAAGCCACTCAGGTTCTATTGATTCCCATGCTTTGTTGAGAGGGGTTACATCACTCCATTATCCGGCCGAGATTCCATGCGACAAGAGATTCCAGCGTTGGCCACTAGGAGACGCGCTCATCCAGCTAGAACGGTCCATTCTATGGTGGATGATGAGTTACGAGTCTCCACTCACAAGAGCATCATCAAGACCCTGGGACGCCAGTACACTGACGCTGCCCAGTTTTTCGTAGAGCTCGTGGTAAATTCTTGGATGTGGGGCGAAGCGACCAAAGTCGAGATCAGGATTCCCGAGAGTGGGTCTGCCATCGAGTATGAGGAATGGGGGAACGGCATGGACCTCACCGGGTTACGAGAATTCCTCACGAAGGGGAAGTTGACTGACGAGGGTTTCTCGCCCAAGTACAAGCGTCCGATACGAGAATCGTATGGTATGGGGAGTCTCGCTTGGCTTACGGTGGGTAAGGATCTGGAGCTTCAAGTCCACAAGGGCCGGTTCGACCGCACGATTACTCTCACCGAGAACCTCATCGACAAACACTGGGACGCTACAGACCAATCGACGTGGAGACCCCTACGACTCATTCAAGCGCCTCTAGATCACGATGGTTTGAGAATTCAGATACGCTCACTCACCAAGAAACCGGATCCAGTAGCCGTCCGGAGAGCTCTACTCGCCAGGGCCAATGTTCTGGCCCTCCGAGGATACGGACCATTCGAAGTCTCCGTGAACGGAGAACACGTGAAACCCGAGGAGTTGAGAGGCTCGACAATGCTCCCAGTCAACATCGCAACGGAATATGGAAGGATAACAGGGGAGATCATGATAATGCCCATATCAAAGGTCAGAGCCGGAATATCCGAGGCGGGAATAAGCGTCCAACAGAAACACATCACCTGTCTTCAGCACCAGTTCTTCGGTCTAGACCAATACCGGACCCACGGACTGTCCCGGATCCAGGGGTGGGTCAACGCTGACTTCCTTCGCCGCCTCCCCGGAGGAAATGACTTCGAACATGACAGTGCCCAGTGGCGTATTTTTGAGAAGGCAATGCGAAGCTTCGTGAAAAACAGGGTCTACAAGTTCCTGAAACAGACAGCCAGCAAAAGGGAACTAAGAAGCATCCAATATCTCAATCGAGAGATTGCCGAGAGGCTTCGTCGAAGTCTTCGAAGAAACGTTGAGATCCTCTCCAAGGCAATGCTGAATCCAAGAGTGGCTCCGAAGATCAACATAGTGCCGGGCAAGACGAGGAAGGAGATCGTTCTTGGAGAGAGGAAGCGCAGGAGGGGAAAGAGACATAGTAGAGAAGCCACCCGGAGTATTATCCATCTCAAGGACCAGATCCTAGCCTTCGATGTTGCTCATGGTGGAGACCGAGGGCAGGCCTATGTTGAAACTGACAAGAGTGGTGTCCGGACCGTCTTTGTGAACATGGATCATCCGATGTGGTACGTTGAAGCCGGCATGACTCCGACGAAACTGCGCTATTGTATCAGACAGATACTTGAGAGATCTATTGCGGAGGAAATTCTCCCTGTGAGCCCTTCTACTCCTGAGGAGACATTTTCCACGTTGGACGCATTATACAACGATGCCCTGGCATAGAACAGGGCCCTTGGTCAGCGCAAGATTGGGTCGAGACTAGTCAATATATCCAGAGACCTCGACGGGGTAGGCGATATGGAAGTGCAGCGTATGTTTTCTGAAGCGGAAACTCAATACTTGAAGTCTCAACGCCTGGCTAGGATAGCTACAGTATCCACCAAGGGTCAGCCTGACGTTGTCCCCGTAGGGTTTGAATTCGATGGGAAATACTTCTGGGTCGGAAGCCACACCCAAGAGATTTTCCACCGGACGCTGAAATACCATAACGTGAAGAACGGCAACAAGCTTGTTGCGCTTACAATTGATGACTTGGAATCTATCGATCCCTGGAAGCCTAGGGTCATCAAAGTATACGGCACAGCAGAGGTCTTAGATCATCAAGGTAGATTCGGTCCCGGCAAATATCTTCGAGTTACGCCAAAGATTTCCTGGAGCTTTGGAATACTGGGTCTCAAGTCTGAAGGACCTGGTTTGGGACGAGTCAAGACAGTGCACCACTCGGCCAGTTAAGCAGCTGAGTCGGGGACGGACCGCGGTTCCGCGGAACTCAAGCAACTGTTGATCTGAGGATTTCCAAAAAATAGGGGGGTTTGATTGGGTCGGGCTCATTCCTCTAGGCTCCTGTGAAGGGTACGACCAACACTCGGAGACAGGTTGTTGTTGACGAGAGGCTGCCTGAGCCTATCACATGGACGCTGACGGTTGTTGGGCTGCTCCATCCTGCTGAGATCGTGTTGCTGCCGCTGAGCCCTGGAGCCGCGACGACTATTGTTGCTGCCGGAGTGGTTCCTGTTCCTTGGTAGGATAGCGTCAATGTGATGTGGGTGCTGTCAACGATGGTGAAGCCTGTGACTGTTACATTGGCGATGGTGCTTGCAGCTCTGAACGAAGTGAACGTTCCGTTATTGCGTGCCTCCCAGCTGAGTGGCCCGGCCCCCCTCAAGCCGAGCCACTGTCCATTGTAAGTGTTGAGACCGTTCTGGTTCGATGCGGTGGTAGGAGCCGCTGAGGCGCTGGCTAGAACGTATGCTGCTGTGCCGGCGCCGAGCCCGACGAGTAGTATGACCAGTATTAGGGAGCGTGTGGAGAAGCTCTTTCTTGTTGGTAGTTGCGTTGTTGCTTGTGACATTTTCCTCGACCTATGGACGTTGTGGGATGAAGATGGCTGTTCTCCTAGGAATCCGCTTAAATCCTCATAGACCCGCAGTTCTCTATTGGTTTCTTTCGTAGGAGATCGAGTCAAGAAACATGTCTTCTATCGACGATCCGATCCTGAAGGAACTACTCGACGCGCTAAAGGAGGACACTCAACGAATGGCAGCGGATCTTCTCAGTATCATAACGACAAATGCTCTCATCGCCATCTTCGCCCTGTTCCTTGCTGTTGTTTCGCTCGTGAGGATAATCTTCTACCCTCCCAGATTTGGCCCTGGGCCGGCTCCCGGTCTCTTCGAGTCGGCTCTAACCCTCGTCCTCTTTGCCCTCTCGGTAGTTTCCATCTACAACTTACTTAGACTACGCGAGAGATACGCCCGACTTCAAGCTCTGGCTGAAAAGCTCGGCCGATAGCCGTTGCCGCTGTCTCCCGACACCAAGAAGGAAGCGGAGAAGAGACTTACCGTATTGAAAATGATAGAGGTCTTCGCGGACAAATGCGCGAAGAGCACACTGCTCAACGGACCATTCGGTGGAGACGATAGAGCCTTCGACCGATTGCTCGGACCCGCGGGGATCCTGACACGAACATCCCTAGTCACTGCAACGATGGACGGCAGGGTCACCCATTACGGGAGGACCGAAGCTGGCAGGGTCTACCAGCAGGTCTTGGACACAGAGCTGAATTTTCTGGACCCTTACACTGGAGGAGAGGTCTGGAAGAAATGATGTTCCGAGCCCAGTGTCGCGGATTTTCAGGTTCGTTGTGTTCTTGACGGAGCGAAACTAACCAGGCCATTTTCCAGATTTTCCGTATCTCTCACTCTCGCGTCGCAGAGCCTCACTACGCCCCGGTTTTTTCCTAGGGTCCTAGCCAGAGGAACTTTATTCTCAGGAGGGTTCCCGTCTATCGCGCAGAATGGGCTTGGAACCGGATCTTGAAAGTTTGGCTACGCCTGTGTCTTGTTCGTGAAAAGCCGTGTATCAGGATCGCTTGCTTGGATTCGGGAATCTGGCGTGTTTCAGAACGAGTTCATGAAAAAGAACGTGGAACGGCACCTGAGCCCGACTTAGCATTCCGTGCTGGCAGTGTTGTAGGTAGCTAGAGATACCTACCAGGAGACTGAAAGTAATCCAGGTCGAGAACGTTCTTATAGCCTCGACAAGGGTCGCGGGTAAGAAGAACAACTATGCAAGCTCAAGCACAAAAGATGAAGGGCGAACTTCTATTCGAGTTCAGGGCCAAGAACAACAGCACCACCATCAAAGACATCGGACCCAACGGTGTACAGTTAGAGATGAATGATCACGGAGAAGTTAGCGGCAAATACCACGCTGGACACATCGACACAGTCAGCGTCAGCCTCAAGACCGACGGAACCAATGACTGGCAGCTAAAGTCCATTCACAACACCAAGGACGGAGACATGGTCGTAGTCTGGGGAGGCGGCAAAGGCCGCATGGCCGGTCCGCAAACCGGCACTTGGGAAGGAGAACTACACTTCATGACCCAATCACCCAAACTAGCCTGGCTCAACAATTCGACCGGCTGGGTCGAAGGCCAAGGCAACATGGCCACCGGCGAAAGCAGCGGCAAGATATACGCCAAAAAGTAACACGCCCTCAAGTCAAACTTCCAACACCCTTGTTTTATCTCGTTGGGAACAGCGTAGCATCCGATCATTGCTAGCTCCAAGAATCGTCTCCTACGGAGCCTCTATCAAAGGCGAAGAACACAAGGAAAACGAAGACACCATACTGGTTGAGGACAAGTTAGGACTATATGCTGTCGCTGACGGAGTAACGATGCCATATGGTGGCGGACCCGCAAGCCGACTTGCCATTAGCAGCCTCAGGTCTTTGTTCAAAGGCGACTTGGCAGAGACTATCCCGCAAGTCAACAGGACAGTTTTGGAAGAAAAGAAGAAGAGCCCTGGAATCGGGTCCAGCACACTCACCGCGGCACAAGTGACTGATGGAAGTGTCAGGATCGCACACGCGGGAGACAGCTCCGCCTTCCTCATCCGAGAGAACGCAATGATCCTGAAAACGGCATCTCAGAATCGGGAAGGATTTCTAACCAACACCATCGGAGAATACTTCGAAGGAGCAACTCTCTACAACAAAGAAATGAAGTCAGGCGACTATCTAATTCTAGCAACGGATGGCGTGACCGCAGTACTGAACGATGATGAGATAGCGGATATAGTGACTAGGCAAAAAGAACCCAAGAAAATCGTTGAGTATTCTCTCCGAGAGATCGGAAGACGACCCCGACAGTATCGAGACGACCGGAGCATGGTCGTTGTGGGAATATGACCATGGTCCAAAGAGGAAAAGCCGTCAAAACAAGAGTCAGGAAATTCAAGATCAATGATCTTGACCAGGTTGTAGCAATAGCGGAAAGATACGCCTCATGGGACCTAACATCGACAGAGGTGGACGTAGAGGGATTTCATTCCGCAAGCCCAGAATTCTTCTTTGTAGCCGAGGCAGAAAACAAAATTCTCGGGTTCGTATGTGGAAGAGAATCGAATCCTCCCGCGGAAACGCTCAACAAATGGAAATCCAGAAAGGTGGCGTCAATCGAGACGCTCGCGGTAGACGAGGATTACAGGCGACAGGGAATCGCCACGTCACTACTGTCAGCACTATTCGAAGCGTTCAAACAGAAAAAGATAGATCTGGTGACCCTTTCCGTTCCAGCCGTGGAGATAGCGGCGATGAAGCTGTACGGAAAACTGGGTTTTGAACCTAGGGCCCAGTTTCTTTGGAAGAGACTCGATTCGAGTTATTGAGCTGGTGTAGTCTGCATTGAAGCCTCGGCATGCTGTCCCTGCGAGAACATTGCCATAGCCTGCTTCTGCTTCTCATCTCTCTCTGCCTTGCTCATTTTGATCTGCTCTGACAGTGACCAGTGGTGACCAAACGGGTCAGTAAGTTGACCGTAGCGTTCGCCCCAGAACATGTTGTCCATCGGCATAGTTACCTTGGCACCGGCGTCGACGGCTTGCTGCCACAGCTTGTCAACATTCTTCACATAGACCTGCAGAGTGACTGAGCTGTTACCTAGAACATCCGGCGACTGCGAGCTAGCCCCTGGAAATACGTCCGACATCATCACGATCGAATCTCCGATCCGAATCTGAGCATGCATGAGCTTCCCGTCGGGGGTAGGTTCACGGACGATCTCCTTCGCTCCAAAGGCTTTCTTGTACCAGTCGATAGCCGCAGCGGCTCCATTAATCGACAGGTAAGGAGTTACCGTTCGGAAGCCTTTCGGAATCGGATCAATCCTAGCTTTTTTGGGTTTAGATTTCTTGGCTTGTTTGGATTTCTTAGCCATATGATAATCCTCGATACTGGGTCGCGTAAATCTCGCCCATAAAAGAAGTTCGGTCGATTGATAGGAAATGGGCTCAATTTAGCCCGCTCAAGCTCTAAAAAAAGGGGGCGGTGTACGGCCAAAAGCGAGTCCCAAGTGTTCTCAAGAAGAATCGTAGCTAGCCAGAGTATAGGTTTCATGCAAAACGTAACCTAAGCTGTTGCGGTTGTTTGCCCGGCATTATTTCTCCAGGAATCTGTGGAGATCTCTGGTCGACGAGTTGCTATAGCTGGATTGAGAAGGAGGGGCTACGCTTAATGGGCCCGGAGAAAGCTAGAGTGACCGCGGACGCATCGGATGAGCAAGCCCCTCGATAACCCGCTGTCAGATCAAGCAGCGAACCCCTCAGCGGATCCTTCGAGAGAGGCCAGTGTGATGGAAGAGGGGGCCTTACCAGAGATTTTCAGGGGTCGCATGTTCTGTACGGTACACGGTCGGCAATGCTATCGTGGCACTACCTTCACAGGAGAATCTGTCTGGATATGTCCAGACGAGCGCCACGTGATTCCCTTGCGAGGGTAAGAAAATGGGAGTGGAGTTTCGTCCAGCTCTTATCGGGTTACGGTGAACGAGAATTGGTTGCTTCTAGTAGTTGTCAAGATCACTGTGTATGATTGTCCCACGTTGAACTGGAAGAATAACCCAGGAATTCCACCGTAGACGCAACCGGGGCAGTTGGCGCCGATCAGAATGCTCATTGTGGCGACATCATTTGGAATTATCGTAGGTCCCGCTAAGTTGGAAAGGGTCCACGTGTTTCCCGATGAGTCCTGCACCGTATAGGATTGAACTGTCACTGATGTATTTCCGGCATTCAGAAGGACAAGCGATAAGCTTGTGCCATTGATGAATTGGTATCTGTTTAGCTTCAAGGATTCGATTACGGGTGGAGGTATGATAGGGTCGACAACCGTTAGGCTGATGACCGTTGAATGGGTCCGTGAACCATCGGTTCCTGTTAGGGTGATATTGTAGTTTCCGAGGGTCGTGCTGAGGCTGGTGGTTATGTCCAAGGTGCTCGAGGCTGTCCCGTCACTCGATAGTGTCAACGGGTTCTGGCTGCCCGTCACCGTGATGTAGCCGAAGGGTGCTGTGACCGTTAGACTAACGGTTCCCGTGTAACCGTTCACGCTTGTAACGGTGACGGTTGTGGTGTTGCTAGACCCGAAGACGTTGACGATGTTCGACGGGGAGGAGGTTATCGTGAAGTCTTGATTGGAGACGACTTGAACTGATAAATCGGCCGACGCATATGTCGTCTTTCCGTGACTGCTTGCGATTCCGATTACAACGATGTTGTAATTTCCAATATTACTAGTCGCGGTAACCGTCAACGTGGACTTTGCCGTGCCGTTTGCTGGGACACTCACGCTGGTAGGGCTTACCGTTGCGGGGAGTTTTGAACCCGTAAAGAATAGGGACAATGATACTGTTCCGGAGAAGCTGTTCACGCTGATGATGCTTACGCTTGAGGTAAGGGATGAGCCCTGCTCAATGGACAAAGTCGAAGGATTCACTGTTAGAAGGAATGAAGGGCCCACTTTACCACCATTCACGTACGAGCTGAGCATTGTGCCGCCCGCAACTGTTCCTACCACGGCCGTTAGAACCATTAGGAGCCCCTTCAGATAGACTAGATTGCTGAATAGCATTGTGTTGCAATCCCCTAATCCTAAGGCCAACTGGGCTGTCAGAAGGCTTACGGGTCGCGTAACTAGCGATGGTTACTAATCGGTCGAGTGTGGACACAGGGCATGCCACTCCATAACTTGAAAACCTGTTTTGGTCCAAATGATAGGGAAAAGTCTGTCCTAATTGTTTAACGACGAAATATGGGGAATAACGGTTGCCACGAACGTTTTTCAACGCTACGTTCCGCTTTTTGCTTTCGAATCTGCAAGCTAGAAACTTGGCTGAAGCTCAGATTCTGAGAAATCGAATCGACTCCTAGTTGACTTGATTTAAGTGAATTCCTAGGAGAATGGTCATCGTCTTCCCCTAACGCATTACGTTCGTGGAGGTGAGAGATGAAAAATGTCGCTTCAAGAAATTCAACCGGTAAAATCTCGCGGATTCTCGTTACGATCAATGTTGCTCTTGGTGCTTTTAGTTGGAGTCGGCGCGGGCGCGACCGCTTACGTTCTGGGCAATGCTTTCGCCGCTATCACAGGCACGCCTAGTACTGGTGCAAATCAGCAGAGCACAACGACTACGTCCGCGAGCACTTCTACGGCCGCACACAACTGCACTCTAACATCAGCGTAGAGTTTGTCGACGATGGTCCGTTCAAACCCCCATTTTTCTTTGGAACTACACCGGACGCTCCTTGGATACTCCGGACCCGTCTTGCGATCTCTTTCCACGCAATTGCTAAGAACGGTCTTTCCACTTCTCAAGTTAGACACTTCTGAAATACCTCTAATCCATCCCTTCACTGTCCGAGTTCTGTAGTCTATGCGTGTAAACTGGTTCCTGATGCTAGCCTGCGTCCTAGCAAGCCTCTATGCATGGCAACAAGATCCAAACTGGGCTGACCAGAATCTAGTCTTCAGCCTCAACAATCTTTACGCTGGACGCGTCTGGACCCTAGTAACAGCCCTGTTCGTTCACGCCGGCTGGGAGCACCTCCTCGGCAACCTTCCGTTTCTCTTCGTATTTGGGAATACTTTGGAAAAGATGATCGGCCGAAACAATCATCTTCTGGTCTTCTTTCTGGGCGGATTCACAAGCTTCCTACTACCACCCATCATCGGAATCTACAGCGCCGACACGGGCATGCTAGGAGCGAGTGCAGCAATCTTCACACTCGCAGCGATCGTCATGCTCATGTCCCCACTCAAGTTTAGTTGGCTCTTCCTCGCGCCACAAGGACTCGTAGCAATCATCTACTTTGTTCTGAACGTAGCGCTCGTCTATGCTCCATCCATGATACCCGGCTACAATCCCAATGTAGCATACATCGCTCATGTCATAGGATTCACAGTAGGAATACCATTCGGTATTGCCTGGAGTCTTCACTGGAAGAAGAACCTTGTAATCAGCCTCGGGCTGTTCGGCATCTACCTAGTAATACTAGCCTTGCTAGGCGCGTTGACGGGAATTCAGACGCCCCTCGGCGTTGTCTAACCAAGCTGATTCTCCAATAGCGGTTTCAGCTTCAGAAAGACTTCTCGGGTCACCTTAAGATCGTCGAGACAATGATCCCTGATAGACTTCAACGCCGTCTCATCTCCCTCCAATGCTTTGACAAACAACTGAGGGACCTCTAGTCCCATAGGCCCTTTCTCTCGCTTTATCCCGAAAAAGTCGCAGACATGGTCTAGGTAGGTGAATGTTAGACGAAGGCGGGATCTTACGACCTCGTTCAGGTCCAAATGCGTCTTACTCAATAGTGGAAGGGGGTCGAGACCGTGCTTCAAGAGACGAGTTGTGAGAAAGGGAGTATCAAAGCCTCGACCACTCCAAGTCACGATCACATCGTACGCCTCCAGCCGGTTGAGAAGCTTGACTAGCAGGCCTTTCTCCTGGTCAGTTCTCTTGGCATCCAAATATTCGCTCTTCCCAGCCTCTGGCAATAGTCCTGCGCCAACTACTATGCCGGCGTCGGCTTCTAGGGAAGAAGTCTCGATGTCAAGAATAACGATTCTCGGGGCCATGTGATTCGACGATTCGGGCCTGGTCTAAAGCGCTTCGTCCAAGTTCGTCGAACGAGGTTTCATAGCTCAGAATCGCCAGCTAGTGTAGTCTCCGGAGAGACCGCGTTGAATATTCCAGCCGTTGTAGAACTAGAAAATCTAGAGAAGAGCTACCGGTTGGGAAAGGTTACCGTAAACGCACTCCGTGGCGTAACGCTGAAACTCGGGCAGGCTGAGTTCATGGTGATAATGGGCCCGTCTGGGTCTGGTAAGACGACTCTTCTCAACATAATCGGAACATTGGACAAGCCTACTTCTGGTCGTGCCCTCATTGATGGTGAAGACATCACTATAATGAATGATGGGCAATTGACGAAGCTGCGACGGCACAAGATAGGCTTCGTATTCCAGTTCCATAATCTCATTCCAGTTCTAACCGCACTAGAGAACGTTGAGCTTCCACTCATAACGTCGGGAATCAAACGAAGAGTATCCAGGGATAGGGCGATGGAACTGTTGCGCCGGGTGGGGCTTCAGGACCGGACTGATCATCTTCCGGACGAGTTGAGCGGGGGTGAACAGCAGCGGGTCGCTATCGCGAGAGCACTCGCTAATCATCCACGGATTGTTCTTGCCGACGAGCCGACCGGAGATCTCGATACTCAGACGGGCTTCGAAGTAGTTCAGCTAATGCATAGCATGGCAAAACAGGAGGGTTCCTCGGTCGTGGTGGTAACTCACGATCCCGTAGTGGCCGAAAGAGCGGATCGTCTCGTCGAGATGAGGGACGGGAGAATTACTGAGAAGGTCCGCGAGCGACTTGCGGGGGAGAAGCATACTATCAGGGCAGTAGAACCTCTGCCGCCTGAACCCGGACGCTCGTTATCCCAGCCAAATTAGGACTGTCGAGTGGATACCATTGCTCTCGGCGAAAATCGCTTCCCGAAGCCTTCCAAAACGCCGGGCCCGAACGATTCTAACCATTACCGCCGTATTCCTTGGTGTCGCTCTGCTGGTAGGAATCAACATGGCCACGGCCAGTGCGCTTGGCGAGTTCAACAATTACATCAACAAGTTCTGGGGGGCAACGGACATCGTAGTGACTTACGGGACTGAGGCTCCGTTCTACCCGAATCTAACTCTCAGCAAAGTGTTGAGCGATCCTTTAGTCTGGCAGACCACTCAAAGGCTCAACTGGCTCGGAGCGATCGGCAATTCCGCGTCCAACACCACATTCCTCATCGTAGGAGTTGACTCGAAGACTGATTTCGACTATGCCACCTTCAACATCACTGGATCGTCAAGAGTCTCTTTCGGTGAGGCTGTGGTCGATAACATACTAGCTCAGAAGTATGGACTAAGCGTCGACTCGACTTTCGAAATATTCACTCTGACATCACAGGGTAACATCCGACCGATACCTCTGCGAGTTGCAGGCATCAACTATCCTCTTCGAAACCTCGGCTCATCAATCTACATGTACCTTCCCGACCTGCAATCGGACCTTGTCTTAGGCGGACAGGTCACTCACATCTACGCAAGCCTCTACGACTCCACTAAGGCATTGCTGGTGGAGAATGATCTTCAGAAATTGCTCCCGCTTTATGATGTGAGTGCTCCAAAGGCGGAGGCCGTCCAGCGCATTACTGCCCAGACTGCTGGTTTCCAAATAGGATTGAACGTCATGACAGCCATCTCCCTCGTCGTCTGCTCCTTCATCGTCTTCAACACTCTATTCATGACGGTTATCGAGAGAACCTATGAGATTGGAATAATGCGAGCGGTCGGAAGTTCTCGAAGCCAGATTTTCAGAATCTTCCTCGCCGAGGGTCTTCTAATTGGAGCCCTAGGCACAATCGCAGGAATACTAGGCGGCTTAGGACTAGCTCGACTCTTCACGTCAGTATTCGAGACTACTTTCAACATTCCTAGCCTGCCTGTCGCCCAGCTGACTCCTAGCATCGCTCTAACGGGTCTAGTCGCTGGATTCTCAGCCGTCTTCGGGGGAGCTCTGTATCCCGCAATCTCCGCGAGCAGAATAAACATCATCCAAGCGATTCGACCCTCAGCGAGGGACGCGAGGAGACAGCTACCCCTCTCAGGAGTCAGCTTAACGGGGATTGTTATGCTTGGGCTGGGAGCAAGTGAGTCGCTCCGACTCCCACCTTTTCACATCGCCTACCTAGACGTGATACTCGTTCCAATAGGCCTCATCCTCCTCGGAGCGGTCGTTTTCGGAAGAGTCGGCCGAGCAATCATGCTGCTAGTGTTCCCCGCATCTAGAACTGTCCGGTATGTTGCGTCGAGGGGCGGCAGAAGAAGACTATTGCGTAGCACGGTGTCATTTGGGATGATTGCGATAACACTCAGCTTTGCCATAATGATAGGCGGTATCCAGAGCGGCGTCCAAGAGGCGCTCCAACAGGGAATCCAAGAGGCACTTGGGGCTGACATAATTCTAGTTGCGAACCAGTCGATTCCGATCAGCTTCACAAGCAACCTGACGAGTCTGCAACATGTGGCCAGTGCAACACCTCTCTCTCCAAGCGATCATCCTGCGAAAGCCCTCGGAAAGAAAGGGAACAGCAGCATCGGGGTTCTCGCCGTGGACCCATCAGTTTTTCCAAGTATCATTTCGTACACGTTCGTAAACTCGTATAATGCCTCGGGACCATACTCTCAGCTTGCCTCCAATAACCAGTCGCTTCTGATTCCAGATTCGCTCGCGTCCAAGCTTGGAGTGGTCGGGGGGGATAGCCTTCCGATCCTAACAGATCTAAACAAAACGATCAGCTTCACTCTGGCTGGAGTCTTTACCGGTCCCGTGTTGCAGTATATTCAGTTCGGGGAGCATTTTGCCAGCGACTCGATCATAGTCTCGTTTGCTTCTCAACACGAATACTTTGGTGGAGAGGAGAAGGCACCGCTCTTCCTTGT
>Ga0209155_1000319_pt1 | contig 22542 bp, 20 predicted proteins | sample GraSoiAngelo_122_FD_185879 | JGI IMG/M metagenome (GOLD analysis project Ga0209155, IMG submission 185879) | Grasslands soil microbial communities from the Angelo Coastal Reserve, California, USA - 14_0927_02_20cm (SPAdes) (version 2) | ecosystem: Environmental > Terrestrial > Soil > Grasslands ... | reverse complement strand
GAACGCGAGCGCGTTGCCGAACTTGCCCGCGGTGGTCCAGGTTGCCGCTGTGATCGTGCCGTTGTTGTTGTTGCCCGAGGCATCGGCCACCGTCGTGCCCGAGCCCTCGTTGAACGCATAAGCGGCGACCAGCCCGGGCGTCTGCGCCCCGGCAGGGGACGGATTCATCAGGGAGAAGGCGAACAGGGCGAGTATAGCGATAGGGAGCGGGACTCGAGCCTTCATTCGTGACTCCCTTCTGACGGGGGTCTTAACAACGAGACGTGCTTTCGATCTAGGGTGAGGAGCACGATAAAACAGCGAGTTCCACACGTGATAGCGCATGTGGAAGACCAGAGCGACCGGGCTCTGGCGAAGGGCACGCCTCCCTTGAAGATACATCGGCTTTTTTCGGGGCCGGTTCTAGTTCTTTCGGATTGTAGAAGATCACGACACGAGGCGCAATCGCTGAACCTTGATTCTGTTTCCCCGGGCGAGGTGTCAGGAGAATTTTGGCGGGATAGTTCTCCTGGGGCTTCCCTGGCGGATCGGCAGCTCGATCGGCTTGCCGTGCGGGGTCGAGCGCGCCGCGGCGTCCCATTCGTCCACGCGCCGCTCCAGCTCGTTTCCGAGGATGAGCTTCTTCCCGGCGACGAGCTTCTCCAGCGCGGCGAGCCAGTGCTCGTAGTAATGGGTGCCGTCGTCGGCCTCGCCGCGCGCCGTTGCGGCGGCGAGCTCGGCCGCGAGCGCGTCGGCCCATTCGCGCCAGGTGAAGACGCCGCGCCCGTGCAGCGAAACCGTCATCGCGAAGGCCTGCGCTTCCCACGGCGCCTTGAACACCGGCCCGGCCTCGTCGCGCGGCAGGGCGGAGAGGGCGCGGAGATCGAGCTCAGGCGGGATCGAGGTGGTCATCCCAGAGATCGAGGTACACGCTGTCGCGCGCGCCCGCGCGGGGCCCCCACAGCTCGCGCGCCGCGAAGCGCACGCTGTAGCAATGCTGGGGCTTCTTGTCGCGCGTCATCGCGTGCGTGTCGGGGAAGATGAAGACGCCGTGATCGCGGTCGATGACGCCGCGCTTGGCGCGCGCGTAACGCGGCAGGCGCGTGTGGCCGATGGGGTGATCGTTGTGCGTGAGGACGCGTTCTCCGGGTCTGAACTTCGGCGGCACTTCGTCGTCCACTCGCGCGAGGCGGCGCACGCGCAGGAAGCTCGTCACTTCGGACGCCCGGAGGGCGCTCGCTCCGCCCGCTTTCGATTCGGCGCGTCCGGTCGCAAGCTCTTTCGCCGTGACCAGGCCGTTCTCCACGAGCAGCATCTCCAGGCCGCGCAGCCACTTCTCGTAGTAAGTCGCGGCGAGGTATTCCGCAGGCGCGATGCGCTCGCGCGAGTGGCGCCCCATGTCGATGTTCCACTTGCGATGGTAGCCGCAGGCGAGATTGAGCGCGTGCACGCGCGCCTCCCACTCGGAGTGGAACACCGGCTCGTTCTTCTCGATCTCGACCGGCCCCATGCCGTGCATGCCGCCCATATCGTGGACGCTGTTCATCGCTTGCTCTGCCCAGGCGACTTCACCTGCGCCACGCCGATCATCGCGTCGCGTGTGACGATCGCAGCGAGCTCGTCCTCGCTCCAGCCTTGGGTTCCCGCCGGGCGCTCGGGCAGCACGAGGTAGCGCAGCTCGGCGGTCGAGTCCCACACCCGCACCTCGACGTCCTCCGGGACCTCGCTCCCCAGCTCCTTCAGCACGCCGCGTGGATCGATCACCGCGCGGGCGCGGTAAGGCGCCGACTTGTACCAGACGGGCGGCAGCCCGAGCACGGGCCACGGGTAGCAGGAGCACAGCGTGCAAACCACGACATTGCGCACCTTGGGCGTGTTCTCGAGCACCACCATGTCCTCGCCCTGGCGCCCGATGAAACCGAACTCGGCGATGGCGGCGCTGGCGTCCTCGAGCAGGCGTTTCCTGTAGGCGGGATCGACCCAGGCGCGCGCGACGATGCGGGCGCCGTTGCGCGGCCCGACTTTCGTCTCATAGGTGTCGATCAGCTCGTCGAGCGCTTTCGGATCGACGAGGCCCTTTTCGACGAGCAAGGACTCGAGCGCCTTGGCGCGCAAGGCGGGACCCGAGAGCGGGCGGTCGTGCTCGCGCGCGTGCTCGTCGTCGCGATGGTCGCTCATGACTCCCTACGCTGCGATGTTGATGACGAGTAACACGGCGCCTATCGTTCCCACCGCGGCGCCGACTCCGGAGGAGGCGAGCCTCGCCCAGGCTTCGCGGGTGGCGATCAGACGTCGATGGATCAAGAAAGCCGCCGTGGCGATGCCGAGCTGAATGGCGGAGAAACCGACGAGGTACGCGACCAGCGGCGTCGCCTCCGCGCCGAATACGGACTCCGCGTAGGCGTATCCGTGCAGCGCTCCCGCAAGCGCGAGACCGCCTGCGAGCCACGTGAGCCCGACCCGGCGCCGCGCCGCCACCAGGCCCCCGATCAGGATCACCGAGAGCGCCACGCCGATTTCGGCGCCGGGCAGGCCGGCTCCAGCGAGGTGCAGCGCCGCTCCGAGCAAGGCTCCGACGATGAGCGCGAGGACGCCCCACATCCCGCCCTCGACCGTCGCGAGGAAAAACCCCGCGGCAACGATGAACGCAGCGTGATCCAAGCCGATCACCGGGTGCCCGAGGCCCGAGAGCAGGCCTTGCACGAAGGTCTGAGGCAGCCCTCCGCCCATGAAGTGATGAGCCCAGGCGATGCGAGGAAGCAGGGCGAGTGCGGCCGCGGCGACGGTGAATGCTTTCATCGCTTTTGTCGAGTATACCGGCAGGCGCGGGGAAGTGCGATCCGGTGCGCCCCGCGCCGCGTTGCCGCCGCGCGGACAGGCCGGTAATATGAATTCCACAAAGGAGGAGAATATGCACAGGTCATTGGGAATTCTGGTTACCGGACTTTTCGTTTCGGCTTCCTGCTTCGCGCAGGGGGCGCTGGTCGGAACTTACAAGCTGGTATCCATCAAAGCCGAGATCGACGGCAGGCTCCGCGACGACAGGACCAAGCCTCCGCACGGATACCTGATGATCACCCCGAAATATTACGCCGTCTTCTACACCCTGCAGGACCGCAGATTCGGCACCTCGGACGCGGACAAGGCGGCGCTGTGGGAATCGCTGACGGCATTCGCGGGACTTTACCGCATCGAGGGCAGGAAGATCGTCATCTCGCCCGACGTCTCCTATAACGAGATCTTCAACGGCACCCAGCAGACGCGCGACCTCGAAGTGAACGGCGTGCACCTCACCTTGAGCAGCGGTCCGAGGCCTTACGGGCGCGATCCCTCGAAGAAGATCGTGTTGCGGCAGGAGTGGGAAAGGGTCGAGTCGGTGAACTGCCACCCGATGTAGTTGCATGGCCCGCGGGCGCGTCAGCGGACGTAGCCGGCGAGCTCGGGAAGCGCCAGCACGAGCGAAGGCACGAACGTAATGAGGAAGAGCACGGCGAGGAGCGCGACGATGAACGGCACGAGCTCGCGCACGATCTCCTTCACCGGCGTTCCGGTCAGGCCGCTCAGCACGAAGAGCAGCACTCCGTAAGGCGGGGTGAGCAGGCCGATCATCATGTTGAGGACGATGACGACGCCGAAATGGACCAAGTCGACCCCCAGCGCCCTGGCGATGGGCAGGAGAAGCGGGACCAGGACGAGGAGCAGTGTCGTCGTGTCGAGCAGGCACCCGAGCACGAGAAAGGCGAGGTTCGCGACGATGAGGAATCCGAGCGGGCCGAGCTCGAGCGACAGGAACCATTCGGCCAGGCGCGCCGGTACCTGCTCCGTCGCGAGCACGTAATTGAAGAGGAACGCGCCGCAGATGATGATCCCGACCACCGCAGAGGATCGCGCGCTGTCGGCGAAGACGGAGACGAGCCCCTTCCAGTCGAGGGCGCGGTAGACAAAAAGCGCCAACACCAGAGCGTAGAGCGCGGCGACCGCCGCGGCCTCCGTCGGGGTGAATACGCCCGAGTAAATTCCGCCGAGGAGCACGACCGGCATGAGGAGGGGGAGCAGCGTGCGCACGAAGATGCGCGGGATCTCCGACCACGGCACCGGCGCCTCCATCGGGAAATTGCGCCGCCTTGCGATCCGGACGATGACGAGCATCATCGCGGCCGCCATCAGTAAGCCCGGGACAATCCCGCCGATGAAAAGCGCGCCGACCGACGCGCCCGAGACGAGCGCGTAGAGCACCATCGGAATCGACGGAGGGATGATCGGCCCGATGGTGGCCGAGGCCGCGCTCACCGCGACCGCGAAGGGCCGCGAGTAGCGGCCGTTCTTGCACATCATCTCGATCTCGACCATCCCGGGCCCGACCGCGTCCGCGATCGCGCTGCCGCTCATGCCCGAAAAGATGACGCTCGCGAGCACGTTGACGTGCGCGAGGCCGCCGCGAAACCGCCCCATGAGCGCGTGGGCGAGCCCGTAGAGGCGCTCGCTCAGGGTGCCGGAGTTCATCACGTTTGCCGCGAAGATGAACATCGGCACGGCGATCAGCACGAAGCTGCCGAAGAGGCTGTTCAGGATCTGCTCGGCGGCGAGGCCCATGTCCTGCCCGGTTGCGCCGAGATAGGCGATGCCGCCCGCGATCATCGCGAGGCCCACGGGACCCCGCAGCAGGGCGATGGCGACGAATATGGCGAGCATCAGCCCGAAAGCGGCGCTCATGCCCTGTCGGATGTTTCGGGCCGGATGATCGCGGCGAGGCTGCGCAGCACCACCATGACGGCGGCGGCGAGAAAGACGCTATAGACGAGGCCGTAAGGCCACTCGAGCACGGGTGTGCGCTCGCGCATCATGAAACGCAGGTAATCCTGGATTCCGGGCAACGCCCAGAGAAAGCAGCCCCCGAGCGCGGCGATCCCGAGCGCGTACGACACGCGCCGAAAGGAGGGCGCGAAACGCGGTACGACGAAATCCACCGCGACGTGCGTGGAGAGCGGCACGGTGAACGCGGTCCCCCAGAAAATCACCCAGACGAAGGCGATCGTCGCGAGCTCCTCGGTCCACGCGGAGGGCGCGCCGAACACGAAGCGGCGCACCACCTGCACGACGAGGGCGAGGAAGAGAACCGCGAAAATACCCGCGCCGGTCAGGTCGGCCCAACGCTTGAGCCGCTCGATGCCCTCACTTGACCGCATTGATGCGCTCGAGGAGTCCGCGCGGCCATTTTTCCGCGTACTCGGACTTCAGATACGCGTCCTGCACGGTCTTCCTGAACGCGGCCACGTCGGGCACCGTGATCTCGATGCCCTGCGCGCGGAAGAATTCGATGAGCTCCTTTTCCTCGCGCACGCGGTTCTCGTCGTTGAAGCTCGCCGCCTTCGCCGCCGCCCTTTTCATCTGCGCCCTGTGCGCCGCGGAGAGCGCGTGCCATGTCTTCGAGGAGATCGCGAGCTGCAGCGCGTCGACGAGGTGCCCCGTGAGCACGATCTGCCGCGTCACCTCGTAGAACTTCGCCGACTTCAGCGTCGGCAGCGGGTTGTCCTGGCCGTCGATGGTGCCGGTCTTCAAGCCGAGGTAGACCTCGGTGAAGGCGAGCGGCGTCGGGTTCGCGCCGAGCGCCTGCCCCAGGAAGAGCCACTCCTTGGAGCCCGGCATGCGCAGCTTCACCCCGGCGAGATCGGCCGGGGTCCTGACCGTCCTCGGCTGGGCGAGGCTTACCTGTCGCGTGCCGAGATAGACGGCCTGCAGCAGCTGGATTCCCATCGCCTCGGCGATTTTTCGTTTCACTTCGTCGCCGATCGGCCCGCCGTAGATTTTCGCGAGATGATCGGGATCGCGGATCAGGTAGCCGGCGGTGAAGATCGAGTACTCGGGAACCTGTCGTGCGATGTCCTGCATCGACAGGAGCGCCATCTCGAGATTGCCGCGCTGCATGGCGACGGCCTCCGCGCCCTGGCGAAAGAGGGTCCCCGAGTGATGCACCTGCACGTCGAAGCGGCCGGGCGCCGCGCGGTTGAGCTCGTCCCTGAAAACGTAGAGCATCTTGACGTGCCAGTCCTCCGGCACCGCGGGCGTGGAGATGCGCAGCACCGTTTTCGTTTGCCCGAACGCGGGCGCGGCCGCGAGCAGGCAGGCGAGGAGGGCCGCCGCCCTCGCGCGCTTCATTGCAGTGTGCGTCACACCGGTCGGAATCATTTCTTTCTCCCTCCCCTCAAACCACCAGGCTGAGCGGCCCGGGCTCGGCGATCGCGAACCCTTGAGCGAAGTTGACGCCGACTTTGCGCAGCATCGGGAGGGTATCGGCATGCTCGACGAACTCGGCGATGGTCTGCAGCCCGAGCTTCTGGCAATAGCCGTTGAGCTCCAGCAGTTTCGACAAGGCTTCAGGATTCCTGTGGATGTTCCGGATGACGCTTCCCGAGAGCTTGACGATCTGCGCGCCGGCGTCCTTGAAGCCCTTGGCGATCATCTCGACGCTGGAAAAATCCGAGACTACGATCCCGCATCCCAGTGACTTCAGGCGGGTGATCGTCTGCTTCGCCGCGTCGGGAAACTTGGCCATCTGTTGTGACGTCATCTCGAACCACAGCCGGTTGGGCGGAATTTTCGTCGCCTTGAGCTGATCGCGCACCTGTCCGCCGAAATCCTTGTCGCGAATCGTGTCGTCGGCGAGGTTGAGGTTGAAGCGCGGAATGTGCCAATTGGGCTGGGAGCTCTGCTTGTCGGCACTCCACAGGAGGACTTCGCGCACCACCCAGCGGTCCAGGAGCGGCGTCAAATGGTTCGCCTCGAGTATCGGGAAGAAAGTGCCCGGCGGCAGCAGCTTGTCCTCCTCTTCGCGGAAGCGCACGAAGATTTCCAGATACTTGTAGTCCACTTTCGCCGATTCGACCGGTACGATCGGCTGGCAAAACAGCGCGAACAGGTTTTTTTTCAGCGCCTCTGTGAAGTGCCCGGCTGTCCGGAACCGCGTTTCGATGTCGTCGGGTTTCGGCATCGCGGCGCGGCGATTCTAGACTTTCCTTGCGCGCTCTCGCGCGATGCGGATCGGCGGGATCCAGGGCTTGTCAGCCCAGGCGACTCCCACGCGCGCTACCTGCGCGTCGATGAGATAGGGCCTGCCCTCCACCGTCGCGTTGCGCGCGCGCGCGAGGGCGCCCTTCAGCTGCTCGGGCGACTCGGCAATCTCTCCGTCCACGCCGAATCCCTTGGCGATCTGCGCCATGTTCATGTCCGGGCTGCCGAGATAGTCGTGCACGAATTGCCGCCTCTGCACCATCTTGCCTCCGGCCGTCTTTTCGATCACGCGGCTGTGCGGCCCGCCGTAGGCGTGGTTGTTGTAGACGACGGTGATGACCGGCAGCTCCAGGCGCGCCATGTTCCACAGCGCGGTCGGCCCGAAAACGAACGATCCGTCGCCCACGAGGCAGATCACCTGCTGGTTCGGGCGTGCGAGCTTCACGCCCGCCGCGGTGCCCACCCCCGAGCCGAGGTGCGCGCCGTAGTAGAAAAAGAGCTCGCGCCCGCCGGCCGGATTGAACTCGAATCCGTGCAGCACCACCGAACCCGCCTCGTGGACGATGATCGCGTCCTTGTCGGCGAAACGCGCGACCTCGGAGGTCACGCGGTCGGAGAGCATCGGGCTCCTGTCCCATTCCGGGTTCTTCGCGACCAATGCGCGGAGAGCTTTCGCCTTCTCGCTGAAGCGCCGGACTTCCTGCGCGCGTTCCTGGAATTTCTTGCGCGATGCAGGCGTTATCAGGCCTTCGACCGCGGCCGTCAGATCGTCCAGGCCGTACGCGACGTCGGCGACGAGCGGAACCTCGGTGTTCATGACGTTGCCCATGCTCCAGCTGTCGATCCGCATGTCGATGAACTTCGCCTCGCGCGGAACGACCGGCGCGGGGCTGTTGTGCTGCAATTTGTTCCCGACGTTGAGGACGACGTCCGGGTTCTTCGGGAAATCGAGCGAGGTGATCCGCGCCGCAGGGGGACTGCCCACCCACAGCGGATGCGTCTCGGGGAAATTCGCGTAGATCTGCCGCGCCTGCGTCACGGGCATGCCGAGCAGCTCGGCGAGCTTCACCGCCTTGGCCGAGGCCTTGGCGGTGTAGATCTCGTCCCCGGCGATGAGAAGCGGCATCTTCGCCTCGACGAGGAGCTTCGCCGCGCGCTCGACCTCGGCCGGGTTGGGCCGCACGCGCATGCGCGGGTCGACTTTCTCCTGGACGATGATCTCGGCGTACGCTTTCTCATCGTTCAGATCCGAATGCCAGGACGCGTAGGTGGGTCCGTGCGGCGGCGTCCAGGCGGCCTTGAAGGCGCGGCGGACGGTCTCGGGGATCATGTCGGCGCGGCGCGCAAGCCATGAATACTTCGTCATCGGCTGGACGATCTGCTCCTGATTGGCCACTTCCTCGAAGCCGTCGCGCCCGGCGCGGCGCGTCTGGTCGGTGCGGTAGCTGTAGAAAACGAGCGGCGTCTGCTCCTTGAACGCGTTGAACATCTGCCCCATGGCGTTGACGAGGCCCACGACCGCAGCCTGCATCACGATGGTCGGCTCGCCGGAGGCCTTCACGTAGCCTGCGGCCATCGCCGCCCCCGGTCCTTCGTGCGGGGTCAGGATGTATTTGAGCTGCGGCCGGTCGACCAGCGCTTCGTAGAACTGCGCGTCCTCGCTCGCCGAGTTGCCGAACACGTATTTCACGCCGGAAGCGATCAGCTGCTCGGCGAAGCATTCCGCCCCCGTTCCCTCGACCATCTTGATCGCTTCGGGAGGGATGCCCCGCGTTCCTTGAGCGTGGGCGATCGGGACGAGAGATTCCAGGATGGATTCCGCCGAGGCGAGCGAGATTCCGGCGGTCGTCAAGCCCTTCAGGAAACCGCGCCGTGATATCGAGCGCGACAGATACCGTGCGACGAGCTCTCTCATAGTCCCTCCCTAGACTGCGCCCTTATTTCGACGCCGCCGCCTGCCGTCCGTATGCGGCGGCGAGGTAGTCGGCCATGGCCCTTATTTCGTCTTCCGTCCAGAGTGCGCCGCGTCCGACCATGCGGTAGAGCACGCCTTCCCAGCCTCTGCGGTCCTGCCGGTGGTCCTGCCACATGGTCGGAGCGTGGCACTGAAAGCATTTGCCGACGAGCACTTCTTTTCCAGGCGCATCGGGGAATCCTTGCGGCTTGGCGCGCTGCGCCTGCGCCGCAGTCGCCCAGAGCAGGCCGCACAAAAGAATCGCAAGGGCGGACTTACGGGAAACGGGCATGGCGACTGCCTCCTGTCGTTGCCGGCAACGATAAGCCGGGCTTCGAGGGAGTGTCAATCGCGGCCCGCCTGCGCCTCACGGCTTTGCCGGCCTCCCGCGGCGTCGGGTACGAGCTGTATCCCGATCCAGAGCGCGCGCGGCGCGCCCGGTGCGAAGAAGGTTTCGTTGACCTGGGCGCCCGGCGCCGCCAGGTTGCCGCCCGGGAAAAAATCCTGCCGCAGCGCGCCGGAGGTGGCGTAGCGTCGGTCGAAGACGTTGGAGAGCTTTGCGAACGCCCGCAGGCCGCGATCGAGCTTGTAGTCGAGATTCAGATTGAAGATCGCGTATCCGCCGATCTCACCCGGTCCCAGGAAATTCACCGCGTCGGGCTGATGCCGGTTGTTGTCGTTGCCGCGCACGAACTGCCGGGACACCGCGACCGCACCGGCGCCGACCGTGATCTTCTCCGTCAGATCGTAGTTCGCGGCGGCATTCAGATGGTGCCGCGGAATTCCGGGTATGCGGTTGCCGGGCGAAACCTGGATGTTGCCGTTCGGGTCGGCGGTGCTGTTCGCCCGGGAAAACAGCACCGCGGACGACTGGTAGGTCGCGTCGATCAGGCCGTAGTTGAGCGCCCAGGAGAATTTTCCCTCCAAGCGTTCGAGAGCCGCCTCCAGACCCTGCCTGCGCGTCTTTCCGAAGTTCGTGAAGAAGCCGGAGCTCGCCGAGGAACTCACGAACAGGATGTCGTCGTAGCTCACGGTGCGGAACATCGTCGCATTCCACCGCAGCCCCGAAGCCGTCCGCGCGCGTGCTCCGGCCTCGAGCGTGCGCGCCACGACCTGCCTGAGCGGCGGATCGGAGGTCATGGCGTTCGGCAGCTTGCAGGGACTGTTTCTGTCCGCGCAGCCCAGCTCGACCGGCGAAGGCGGGCGGTTGCCCTGGCTGAAGCCCGCGTAGAAGCCGGGCGCGCCCGCGGGCGTGTAGGACACGCCCGCGGCAGGATTTAACTTCACGAAACTCCGATCGCTCCCCAATCCCGCAGCGGGCGGAGGCAAAGGCGGGGAAAGGCCGTCCACCGTACGCACCCGAGTGACGTTGTAGCGCGCGCTGCCGGTGAGATGCCATCGGGGCCCTTGCGAATGCGTGTCGGTGACGAACAGGCTTGCCGTCGCGCTTCCGCCGTTCAGATTCACGATCTCGGTCTCCGTTCCGGTCGGCGTTGCGCTTCGGTCCGAGTCGAAGCCGCCGAGCTGGTAGCTCTGGCGGAAGTCGCTCGCGCTGCGGTCGTAGCCGGCGCCGACGATCAGCAGGTTGCGCCGCCCGGACTGCTCCTCGCTCGTGAGCGCGGCCTGCGTGGAGAACCCGTAACCCCGCTGCCTGGTGCGGGTGCGGTTGACCGAGGAGGCGTTGGGGTCGTCGTCCTCGTAGGGCATCACGTTGTTGCGGGGGTCGCTGACCTCGTTGACGTCGCCGCTGGAAGTGTTCTTTTCGCTCTGGCGGAAATAGGCGGTGCTCGACCAGAGCAAGTCGGTGGTGAGCCAGCGCGTGGTGTTGAGGGAGAGCAGCGTCATCCGGTTACGGGTGTTGTCGCTCAGCGTATAAGCTTGCTTCGGATCGGCCCGGAGCATGCTCCGCGGCAGCAGACCGTTGCCGTTGAGGTCGGTCTCGGCGTGCGTGATGCTGAAATCGATGTCGGTCGTACCGTCCTCCCAGCCGAGCTTGGAAAAAAACTGGCGCACGTCGGAAGGCGACTGTACGCGAGCGCCGTCCTCGCGAAATGCCATCGCGCTCGCAAAATAATCGAACTCGCCGTTCCTACCTCCGTGCTGCACATCGAGCGAGCGCCGTCCGAACGATCCCCCGTAGAGCGTTGCCGCCGTTCCCTGATACTGCGCGCCGCTCTTGGTGCGGATCGACAGCGCGCCGCCGAGCGTGTTCAGGCCGAACAAGGGGTTCGAGCCGGGAATGAGGTTGATCGTCGAGATCGCCGAGCCCGGAATCAGATCCCAGTTCACCGTGTCGCCGAATGGCTCGTTGATGCGCACGCCGTCCTGGTATACCGAGATCCCTTGGGGCGTGCCGAGCAGAGGCGAGGCGCTGAACCCGCGATAAGTGACGTCGGGCTGAAAGGGGTTGCTCTGGTTTTCGTTGACGTTTACGCCGGGGAGCCGCTGGCTCATGAATTCGGGCAGGTTGAGCGGGTGTTGCCGCCCGATCTCCTCTCCCGTGACCGCCTGGACGTTGGCGGGAACCTGGGCCGCGGGAACGCCGAACCCGGGCAGGGGCGTGACGCCGATCACTTCGACTGCGGGCGTCTCGAGCTGCTCCGCGGGGTTCTCGGCGCGGGCGGCGCCTTGAGCGAGGGCGAAGCCGGCTGCGGACAGGATCAGCGAAGGGCCGGTGAAGTTCCGCCTTGGCATCGAGCGCCTGCCTAGTCCAGGGTCGAGATGTAATGCGCGAGATCCTCGATGTCCTGCTCGGAGATGGTCTGGGCGACGCTGGTCATGCTGCCGGCGTCGTTGGTGCGCGTGCGCGCCTTGAAGGCTTTGAGCTGCTTGATCACGTACTCGGGGTGCTCGCCTGCGACACGCGGAATCTCGTTCTGCCCGGAGAACCCTCCCAGGTGGCACATGGTGCACAACACCTCTTCGGCCTTCTTCCTGCCGCGGGCGACCCGCGCCGCGTCCGCCTTGAAGGCGACGGGTTTCGGTTTCTGCGCGGCGAAGTATTCGGCGAGATCGAGCATATCCTGGGTGGAGAGCTTCGCCACGAACGGCGCCATCGCGGGTTCGCTGCGCCGGCCTTCCTTGAAGTCTTTCAGCTGAAGGTAGAGATAGCGGGCGGTCTGGCCCGCGAGCACCGGAAACTGGGCGATCGCCGGGTTGCCGTCGGCGCCGTGGCAGGCGCTGCAAGCTTCGGCCTTGCGCTTGCCCGCGGCGAGATCGGCGTGCGCAGCGGGGGCGAGGGCGAGGAGAAACAAAAAGGCCGCCCCGGGGGCGGCCTTCCGGGCTTGCATATCTCAGGGCAGCGCGAATACTACGACGCTGTTGCCGCGCTTGAAGTCGAGCTGCGTATTTCCGCCCGCGGCGACGGCGACGTACTGTTTGCCCCTCACCATGTAGGACACCGGAGGCGCGTTGACGCCGGCGCCGGCCTGGTACTGCCACAGCAGGTTACCGGTCGTCGCGTCCAGCGCCTTGAAGAGCCCGTTGCCCTCGCCGAAGAACACCACACCCCCGGCAGTGGCAAGGGCGCCGCCGATCAAGGGCTGCTCGGTGTCGTACTTCCAAGCCACCTTGCCGGTATCGATGTTGACCGCCGAGAGGCGTCCCCACTGCTTCTCGCTGGCGATCGCCTTGAACGCGCCGCCGAGCCACAGCTTGCTGCCGCCCGGGTAGTTCGCGGCCTCGACGTGATAGGTCATCGGCTGATGCAGGTTGAGCGCGTAGGCGAGGCGCGTCTTCGGGCTGAAGGCCATCGGCGACCACTCGACCCCGCCGTTCGCGCCCGGCAGCATGCGCGCGCCCTGCGCGGTCGGCAGCACCCACATGTTTTCCTGCGGGATCATCGCTTCCGAAAAGCGGATCAGCTTGCCCGTTCCGCGCTCGTGCACGTAGACGTGGCCGGTCTTTCCGCCGTGGATCACGACGTCGACCATCTTGCCGTCCTTATCCTTCGCCTGCGTCAGGATCGGCGGGCTGACGGCGTCGAGGTCCCATACGTCGTGCGCGACGTACTGGAAGTGCCACTTGTACTTCCCGGTGTTCAGATCGATTGCGACCATCGAGTCGGTGTACAGGTTGTCGCCTGGACGATCCGCGCCGTAGAGGTCGGGCGAGGGATTGCCGGCGACGAAGAACACCGTCTTGGTCTTGCGGTCGACCGCGGGCGTCATCCACACGCCCCCGCCCAGCGTCTGGTAGAAGCCGCCGCCCTTCGCGGCGAGCTGCTTCTTTTCCGCCGCAATGTCCCGCTTCATGTTGCGGCCGGTTGCGTCGTTCTGCGCCCACACGCCTTCGTGCCCCTTGTCGGGAATCGTATAGAACGTCCACAGGAGCTTGCCGCTCTTCGCGTCGAACGCCTTCAAAAAGCCGCGGATGCCGTACTCCCCGCCGTTGGTGCCGATCAGCACCTTGCCCTCCACCACGGTCGGAGCCATGGTCTCGGAGTAGCCCTTCTCCGGATCGGCGATCTGAACCTCCCAGGCGACCTTGCCTGACTTGGCGTCGAGCGCAACGAGCTTCGCGTCGAGCGTGCCCATGTAGAGCATGCCCTCGTACGCGGCGACGCCGCGGTTGTTCGGGCCGCAGCAGAAAGTCGTGATCGGCCCCATCTTGTGCTTGTAGTGCCAGAATTCGCGCCCGGTCACCGCGTCGATCGCGTAGACGTGGTTGAACGAGGTGGTGAGGAACATCACGCCGTTCACCACCAGCGGCGAGGTTTCCATCGACTCGAGCACCGCGGTCTGGAACGTGAACTGGGTCTTGAGCTTGTCCACGTTGCTCACGCCGATCTGCGTCGCGGGATAGTAACGGGTCTGCTCGTAATTGCTGTTGGGATGCAGATGATTCAGTCCGTCGCCGGCCGCGTCGTCGAGCATCCCCTGCGTCACGGGCACGAGCGACGGCGACATCGGCGCTCCTGTCGTGGTGGTTCCGCCCTTGACCTCCTGGGCCTGAACGCTGCCGAATGCGAGCGAGCACAGGCTCGCGGCGATGAAGAAACGGAAACGGGTGCGCATGGATCCTCCTTGCGATTGTCGAGTGTTGTTCAGATTTGCCGAGGCGGCCCCGTGGCGCGAGCCGGGATAGATAGTTACTATAGGAACAAAGATACGATCAGGCAAGCTCGGAGAAAACGTTGATTCGCAAGTTGGCCCTATCGCTTTGCCTGCTCGCCCCCATTTCGGGTGGCGCACAGGGTCTTTCCTCCAATGCCCAGCTTCTTGTTGCGGCGCGGCAAGGCGACCTTGCCTCGGCGAAGCGTCTGCTGGAGGGGGGCGCGGCGGTGAACTCGCGCAACCGCCTGGGCGACACGCTGCTCTTGATCGCGCTGAAGAACGGCAACGCGGACATGGCGCGGCTCGCCGTCGAAAGGGGCGCGAACGTGAATCTCGCGAACCTTTCGAGCGTGACCCCGCTGATGGCCGCGAGTTTCTCGGGCAACGCGGATCTCGTGAAAATACTGCTGCAAAGGGGCGCGCAACGCGCGCCGGCGGACCGGGTCGGAAAAACGGCCATGGTCTACGCCGCCGGTCTCGGGCACACCGACATCGTCGAATTGCTCCTCGCCAGCGGCGAAAGCCCCCGCGTCACGTATAACAATGACCTCACCGCGCTGATGTGGGCGGCGGCCTACGGCCACACGGACACCGTGAGGCTGCTGCTCGAGCGCGGCGCCGATGCGAGCGCGCGCGACAACCGCGGCAAGACCGCGCTCGCGATGGCGATCGAGGGCGGGCACAAGGAAACGGAGCAGGTGCTTCGCAAGGCCGGCGCCGCGCCGTAGTTCAGCGGACTACGACGCCCCACGGCGCCTCGCCCACCGGGATGTCGCGCAACGGGGTCATCGCCTCGGCGTCGATCACCGACACGGAGTTGGAGCGGCCGTTCGCGACGTAGAGTTTTTTCCCGTCCGGAGTCAATGCCATGTTCCAGGGGCGCTGGCCGACGGGAACGGTCGCGGTGATTTTTCCGGAGGCGACGTCGATCGCCGAGACCGAAGCGTCGCCGCCGTTCGAAACGAACACGACCTTCCCGTCGGGGCGCACCGCGATTCCGTTGGAGCGTTTGCCGGCGGCAATGACGGCGATCACCTCTGCGCGAGCGCAGTCGATCACGTAGACGCGGTCGGAGTTCTCCGCCGCGACATAGGCGCGGCTGCCGTCGGGAAGGAAGCCGATGCCGCGCGGTCGCTCTCCGACCTTGATCAACTTGATCGCGCTGCGCTTCGCGACGTCGATCACGTCGACCGCCGCGCCGTCCTCGGCGCTGACGTACAGCCATCTGCCGTCGGGACTGAACACCACGTGCTCGGGGTTCTGCCCGCTGACTCTCACGCTCGTCAGCTCGCGCGGCGCCGCGGCGCGGATCAGGGAAACGCTGTTGTTTTCCTCCACCGCCACGGCAATCCACGCGCCGTCGCGCGAGATTTCCACGCCTTCGGGCGATTTTCCCACCGGGATCCGCTCCGCTACTTCGCGCGTTGCGAGATCCACGACCACGAGCGAGCCGCTCGGCTGGTCGCTCACGTAGAGGCGCCGGCCGTCGGGAGTCGCGGCGATGCCGCGCGGCTTGCCGCCCGTCTTGACGGTCGCCACGACCCGGTCGCTCGCCGTGTCGATCACCGACACCGTTCCCGATCTCTCGTTGGGCACATAGGCGAAAGGCGCCGCACGCGCCTGCGACAGGCACGCGAGCGTGAGAATCAACAAGCCGAATCGTCGAAGTTCCATGGGGAATCCGAAGCAGATGGGCGCAGTCGCAATTGTAGTGCAATCCGGTATCATCCGGCGGCATCGAATATCTACGAGAGACGTGAAACCTCTATTGCACGCCGGGGCGGCGGTGCTGCTCGCGTGGGGCTTGAGGGCGGAGGCGCAGTTCGTGGATCCCTCGCTCCGCTGGCGCACGCTCGACACCGCGCACTTCTCGGTGCATTTCGCCGAGCGCACCCTTGCGCAGGCCCGGACGGTGGCGGAGATCGCCGAGACCGTCTACCCCCGCGTCACCGGCTGGCTCAACTGGAAGCCCGAGTCGCGCACCCAGATCGTGGTGCTGGACTCGCTCGACTTTTCGAACGGGTACGCCTCGCCTTACCCGTTCAACTTCATCGGGATCATCCTGTCCCCCCCCGACGAAGGCGAGCTGCTGCAGAACCGCGAGTGGCTGGAGTTCGTGCTCACGCACGAATTCACGCACATCGTTCACCTCGACCAGGCGCGCGGTCCGGCGGGCGTGCTGCGGCGGATCTTCGGCCGCTATCTCGTTCTGCCGCTCCCTTTCACGCCGTTCTTTCCGAGCGGGTTTCCAAATCTGCTCGAGCCCAATTGGATGACCGAAGGTCTCGCGGTCTATTCCGAGTCCGACTGGCACAAGGGCTACGGGCGGCTGGGACAAAGCCATTTCGAGGGGATGATGCGCGCGGAAAGCGCGCGAGGTCTGCGCTCGCTCGCCGAAGTCAATGCCGAAGGGCGCGGCTTTCCGCTCAACCGGGATTATCTCTACGGCAGCTATTTCTTCCGCTTCCTCGCCGAGCGCTACGGCCCGGACGCGATCCCGAAGTACGTGGAAACCTACAGCGGCCGCTGGTTTCCGTTCCGGGTGCACAGCACGCCGCGGCTCGTTACCGGCAAGGCCATGGACGAGCTGTGGGTCGAATACCACGCCTGGCTGAACGAGCGCTTTGCCGAGAAACCCGCGGAGCCTGACAAGGAGCCCGACGAGGGGGGAGACATCATCGTTCACGACTGGTCGATTAACAGTCCCCTTCGCACGCAGGGAGGTCGCTGGTACGTGAAGGCGGACGGCTACACTCTTCCCAAGCTGATGCGCCAGAGCTTGGGCGGCGAGGTCGAAGCAGTCCGCAACGTCGAGCCGGGGACGCGGCTTGCGGCGCTGCCAGGCGGAGATCTGCTGCTCTCGCAACCCGAGATCTGCGCCAACTACAGCTATTACTACGATCTGTATCGGCTCGGTCCGGGCGGGCGGCTCGATCGGCTCACCGAGTGCGGCCGCTTCCGCTTCGCCGCACCGCTCGAGGACGGACGCATCGCGGCGATCCGGGTGGTGAACGGCGAGGCGGAAGTCGTCCTGCTGGATTCGCGGGGCGGGCTCGAGCGCCCGCTTTACCGCGCCGCGCCGGGCGAGGCGCTCACCGGGATTGCCGCCGTGCGCGGGACCGTCGTCGTGACGAGCCTGCGCAACGAACGCTGGTCGCTCGTGGAAATCGCCGAGGGCAAATCGTCGGTGCTCGTCTCGGACCGCGCGGTCAAGCACTCGCCGCGCTTCGGCGGTTCCGCGAGCGAGATCTACTTCGTCGCCGACTACGGCAACGTGAGCAACGTCTGGTCGTGGCGGCGCGGCGACCGCAGCCTCGCGCGCTGGACCCAAGCGCGGAACGGCGTTCTCGAAATCAGCGCGCCGGTTGAAGGCGAACTGCTCGTGACGACGATCGAAGCCGACGGCGGCGTGTTGCGCGTGCGCAGCCTTGCCGATGCGCCGCTCGAAGTTCGCCCGGCGGCAGTGGAGGCCGGGCCTACGGCCGCGCCGCCGCAGCGCGCATCGCCCCCGGGGAAGGATCGGCCCTATTCCGCGTGGTCTTCTCTCACGCCGCGCTATTGGCTGCCGAATGGCTATGCCGCCGACGGCGCCGTCGCGCTCGGCGTAGCGACCGACGGCCAGGACGCGCTCGGACTGCACCAGTACGCGCTCGCGCCCCTGTATGAAATCACGCAGCACCAGGCGCTCGGCAGCGCCGCCTATGTCTATGACGACCGGCACGGACTCCTTCTCAACCGGACGATGACGGTCAAGTCGAGCACGGCGAACGATCAAAAATTCACCGGCAGGGACATCCGGGCCTACGACATCGATGAGACCGCGCAGTGGGTTTCGCTGTGGCGTCGCTTGAGGTTCAGCGTCAGGTATTACTGGGGCCTGGGAGGCGCTCTGGACCGGCAAACGCTTCACGATCTGGCTGCGGGGACTTCGACTCCGCGCGACGAGCGCGTGCTCGGGTTGGTATCCGGAGTCGATACGCGCCGCGAGCAGTTTCTGTCGGAGGGCACAAGCCAGGGGCAGCAGCTGCGGCTCTTCGCCGAGACATCGAACGGATTGCGCGGCGCCTACTCGGGCAATTTCTATCGCGGCGACTGGCGCGTCTATCTGCCCGCCGGCAGAACGGTCGCATCGCTGCGCTGGAACCAGGCGTACTCGCAGCCGCAAGCCGAGGCGATCCAGCTGGGCGGCACGGGTGCGAGCTTTTCGGAGGAAGCATTTGCACTGCCGGTGCTCAACCAGCGCGAGTTTCCGCTGCGCGGCTACCGGAGCGGAGAACCCGTGCTCACCGGGCATCGCGCGAGCCTCGCCACTCTGGAGTGGCGGATTCCGGTTTCCGACGTCGACCGCCATCTCATGGTCCCCCCGGTGGGGGTCAACCGGATCTCGATGAGCGTTTTCACCGAGGCGGGAGCGGCCTGGGACAATGCTCCGCAGCACTGGTACAAGAGCGGGGGCGTGGAGCTGCTCTATGAAGCGCGCGCGGGGTACCTCTTGGGCGCGCAGCTGCGCATCGGCGTTGCCAAGGGATTCGAAGCGCCCGGCAGGACCGAGGGCTACGTGCGGCTCGGGCGCTCGTTCTGAACCCCTCAAAGCGAGAGCTTGGTCTGGACCAGGAACTGGAACGATTTGATGCCTGGGTCGCGCTTCAGGGGAAACGCGAAGTCGACGTGCAGAACGTTTCCGAAGGAAGAGCGCGCGCTCAGAATGCGCAGGCCGAAGCCGACGTTGCTCAGCCAGCGCGCGCTCGAGGGACTTTCCGCGGGACCGCCCCAGGCCCGGCCCAGATCGTAGAACACCGCGCCCCCCACGCGGAACAGGCGGAACGGGTACCAGTCCGTGTAGACGCGTCGCTCGACGTTGAGCAGCAGGCTGCGGTCGCCGGTCTGGTAGCTGCGCGGATATCCGCGCAGGCCGGTGTCGCCTCCCAGGGTCAGCTGGCTGGAAGCGGTGGGGTCCTTGAGGGTGTCGCCGGAGAGAGAGACGAACGTCAGGGTCCGGCTGGTCGGGTGGCCGTAGAATCGAATCGAGCCGCTTACCCGTTGCCGGTCGAGGGACGCGTAGCCGGTCTGCCCGGAGATCGAGGCCGAGCCCAGCAAGACCCAGTTCGAAGGAAGCCGAAAGCCGTCGCTCGCGCTGGCGGAGTAGAGCCAGAGATTTTGCGTCGAGCCAAGGCCGGTCAACGCGCGGCCGAGCTGAACGCTGGATTGGGTTCCCATCGCGAAGTACTCGGGACGCTCGATCAGATCCCGGTTCTTGACCTTCTCGTAGTTGTCCTGCGCAAGCTCGTAGCGGAAAAAGGGAGAGACGAGCGTCTGATCGGGAGGAAAAGGATCCGGAGGTGGGAGAAGATCCGGTTCGGACCTGTAGGTATCCTTCTGGTAGCTGAAGCCGGCGGAATACCGATGCGTCCACCCGTCCATCAAGCCCGCGGACCAGCCGCCGAACGCTTCCGCGCTGTCCTGGCTGTGGCGAAACTGGGCGACCTTCGCCCCGTTGCTGAACAGCGAGTCGATGCGAGTGTCCATGGAGGTCGAAAACCCGGCGGCCCAGCGCGTGTCCAGAGCGTAGAACGGCCGCGTGATTGACATCGCGTTGCTCTGGCCGTCGCTCAGCCGGGAGTGCGAGTAGTCGATCGCCGTCCAGCCGTCGAAAGCGTGGGGTAGCGTAACCCGGTACACGGTTGCGGTGCGATCGGCATCGGTGGCTCGGTTGGCGCCGATGAGAACTCCGGTGCCGAGGGCATTGGTGTCCCGTACCGACCAACCGGTCTTGTTGACGCCTCCCGCGCGGCTCGCGCTCGCTCCGGGCTCCAGCGTCCAGGTATCGCGCGTCCTGACTTCGATATCGACCACGCCGTCGCGGTAGGCGACCGGCACGAAACTGACGTCGTAGAAGATCCGGTTCGAGCGCATCAGGCGCTCCGTCTCCTCGATGAGGCGCGCCGAGACGCGCTCGCCGGGCTTGAACAGCAATTGGCGCCTGACCACCCAGGCTCGCGTTTGAATGTGGATCGCGTTGGCGGCGCGGTAGAGGATGCCGTTTTCCTTCTCGTCCGTGAGGTCGAAGATGTTGCGGTTGTCGATCCGCACCTCGCCGATGACCGCTCCGGCCGCCTCGAGCTCGGCGAACGACGGGACTTTTGGTTCCGCAGCGGGTTCCTGGGCCGCCGCCGGCCCGAGCGAGCAGGCGACCGCGGCGCAGCAGCCGGCGAGCAACCGGGCGAGGTCGGCGATGATTCCTACTCCGGCTTGATGCCAGCTTCCTTCACGACCTTCGCCCATTTCACCGTCTCCGACGCGATGAAACGGCCGAACTCCTCCGGGCTCATCTGCGCCGCTTCCCCGCCTTCGGTCTCGAAGCGCTTCTTCGTCTCGGCCGAGGCGAGGATCACCGAGAGCTCATGGTGCAGCCGCTCGATGACCGGGCGCGGGGTGCCGGCGGGCGCGACGATGCCCCACCAGTTGGTCGCTTCGTAGCCCGGCACGCCCGCCTCGGAAATCGTGGGCAGGTCGGGGAGGGCCGCGACGCGCTTGGCGCTTCCCACACCCAGCGGCTTCAAGCGTCCGGAGCGGATGTGGGGCAGGGTCTGGATGAGCGAGCCGATGGCGATCTGGGTGTTGCCCGCGATCACATCCATCATCGCGGGGCCGCCTCCCTTGAACGGGATGTGCACGATGTCCAGGCCCGACTGCAGTTTGAAGAGCGAGCTCGCCAGATGCTGGAAGCTGCCGACGCCGGCCGAGGCGTAGTTCAGCTGCCCGGGTTTTTCCTTTGCGAGCGCGAGGAGATCCTTCAGCGAATTGACCGGCAGGTTCGCGGTGACGGCGAGCACCACGGGCCCGGTGCCGAGCAGAGCGACGGGAGCAAAGGCGTTGATCGGATCGTAGGGCAGCTTGTACATCGAGGCGCCGAACGCGTGGGCGACCGAGATGAGGAGCAGCGTGTATCCGTCGGCAGGGGCCCTCGCAACGGCCTCCGTGCCGATGATCCCTCCGGCGCCGCCCTGGTTGTCGACGACGACCTGCCTGCCCAGGCGCTCGGAAAGCTGGAAGGCGATCATGCGCCCGACGACGTCGTTGCTGCCGCCCGGTGGAAACGGAATGATCATGCGCACCGGCTTGCTCGGATAGGCTTGCGCGGCTGCGTCCGTCGTATACAGCAGTGCGGCGGCGGATAACGCGAGAAACAGCATCGTGGATTTCAGTGTCTGTGGCATTTCTCCTCCGAATTCAGCGTGCACCCAATTCGATCAGCGTGGTCGTCTCGATGTCCTCGCCGAACCACGCCGTGAGCGCCGCCTCGCGTTTGCCGATGTATTCGACGTGCCCTTCGCGTTGCGTCATCGGCAGGTCGTGGCCGGGAACGAGGACGCTTCCCGGCCGTTTTCGCCACAACTGCCAGATCCTCTCGATCGACGCCGCGCTGAGCGCAGCGTCGTAGGTGGCTTCGCCCTTGCGCGAGAGGAGCTCCGCGCGGTTCTTCGCGGCGTCCCCGGTGAAGATCGCGTCGCGCTCCTTTCCCTCGAGCACGAAGACGAGATGCCCCGGGGTGTGCCCGGGCGCAGCGTGCGCCCTGAGTCCCGGCATGCATTCCTGCTCGGCCGCGACGGGTTGCAGCGAGGGCCAGCTTTCCAGCTCGCGTATGTACAGCTCGGGCACCGGCGTCTCGCCCCAGGGCTCGGCCATCGACCAGGCGAGCTCTCTTGCGCCGATGATGATTCGCGCCTGGCGGAACAGGATCCAGTTGAGCGAGTGATCGTAGTGCGAATGCGTCAGGATGACGTCGGTCACGTCCGAGGGTTCCAGGCCGCGCTTCGCGAGCTGCGCGATGAGTCCCTTCCTCATGCTGAAGCTGCCCACATCGACCAGGGCGACGTGCCCGCGGCCGCGGATCAGCGCGATCGTGCTCCAGCCCAAGCCCCCGTGGCAGACCATCCTGCCGGGAAAGCCCTGGATCAGGACGTCGATCTCGTAGCCGTGCAGCTCGATCGCCTCCATTTTTTCACTCCGCCCGGATATCGGCTTCCCGGATCAGCTTGGCCCATTTTTCGGAATCCGCGCGCATCACCGCGCCGAACTGCTCGGGAGTGTTGCCGACCGCGGTCGCGCCCATCGCGGCAAGTTTTTCCGACACCCCGGCGTCCTGCAGCACCTTGACCACGTCACCGTGGATCTTCCCGACGATGGCGCGGGGCACGGCCGCGGGCGCGACCAGGCCGAACCAGTTGGTGAGCTCGTAACCGGGAAGCGATTCGGCGACGGTCGGCACATTGGGCAGCAGCGGCGAGCGCGCGGCGCCGAGCACGGCGAGCGCGACCAGCCGTTTGTCGCGTATATAAGGCAGGGCCTGCACCAGGCTGTCGCAGGTGAGGGACACCTGCCCTCCGAGCAGATCCTGAAAGCTCGGGGCGCTGCCCTTGTACGCGACGTGGACCAGGTTCACCTTCGCCATGCTCTTGAAGAGCTCGCCAGCGAGGTGCGGCGCGCCCCCCGGCCCCGAGGAAGAATAATTGATCTGTCCGGGGCGCGATCTTGCGAGAGCGATCA
>Ga0209155_1000318_pt1 | contig 22545 bp, 18 predicted proteins | sample GraSoiAngelo_122_FD_185879 | JGI IMG/M metagenome (GOLD analysis project Ga0209155, IMG submission 185879) | Grasslands soil microbial communities from the Angelo Coastal Reserve, California, USA - 14_0927_02_20cm (SPAdes) (version 2) | ecosystem: Environmental > Terrestrial > Soil > Grasslands ... | reverse complement strand
GCGCAATTTTCTTCGCGACGGGATGAAGAAGGGCGACGGGGTCCTCATCTATCATTCCAGCGCTGACCCGCCGGCCGTGGTGGGCGTCGCGGAAGTCGCGCGCGAGGGATATCCGGACCCGACGCAGTTCGATCCCCAGAACGATCACTACGACCCGGAGAGCGTGCCGGGAGCGCCGCGCTGGTTCCAGGTCGACGTGAAGGCGGTGCACAAGCTGGCGCACCCGATCACTCTGCAGGAGATCCGCGAGACGAAGGCGCTCTCGAACATGCCGTTGGTGCAGCGAGGGCAGCGTCTCTCGGTCCAGCCGGTCGGCGAGAAGGAGTTCGCGCTGATCGTCCGGATGGGAGAGAAGTGACGGGTCCCGCGGCGCTGTTTGCGCTGGCGGCGCTCGCCGTCGCACTGGCGTTACAGATCTCCAGCGGAACGTACGACGAGCGCGCGCTGGCGCTGGTGACGCTGGCGACGATCGCGGCGCTCATCGGCGTGGTCTGGCGCAAGCGCAGCGCGGCTTTGGAGAACCCGGTCGCGGCGCAAGCGGTGCTCGGCGCGGGGTGTGCGGCGGGGCTTGCCTGCCATCTCTTCACGACGCCGACCTACTACGCGGATCCGCGAGCGTTCCAGGGCGGCTTTCGCTGGTTCGCGCTGATCTCGTTGGTGGTCCTCTCGGCGTACTTGTGCATCCATCTGCGCGCGTCGCTGGTCCGCGCGCGCTTCCTGCTTCTGCTTCTCTGTTTCTTGTTGCTGGGCATCGTGGTGCTCCGCGCGAGCCCGCGGCCGTGGATCGACGTCTGGGTCTTCCAGCAGGGCGGGGCGGACGCGCTGCTGCACGGCGCGAATCCGTACTCCGTATCGTATCCAGACATCTATGGTCCGAATGCGCTGGCGCCGTACGCTCCGGAGCTGCTGCAGGGACAGCGCGTGGTGGCTTTTCCCTATCCGCCCTTGACGCTGCTCGCGGGAGTGCCGGCGTTCGCCGCCTTTGGCGACGTCCGCTATGCGCTCCTCGCCTTGACGGCAGCGGCGGCGTGGCTCATCGCGCGCGCCGCTCCGGGGAACACCGGCGAGCTGGCCGCGGCGCTGGTGCTCTTCCAGCCGCGCACGATGTTCGTGCTCGAGCAGGCGTGGACGGAGCCGCTGGTGCTGTTCTGCTTCGCGCTCACGGTGTACGCGATTGCCCGCGGCGCGCACTGGGCGCTCGTCGGCGCGGCGCTGGGACTGCTGGTGGCGAGCAAGCAGTATTCGCTCTTCCTCGTCGTCCCGCTCGCGTTCGCAATGCCGCGCCGGCGCAGTCTCTGGGTCGCGGCAGCCGTGCTGCTCGCGTTGCTCGTGCCGTTTGCCCTTCCCGATCCCGCGGGCTTCTGGCGTGGGCTGGTGCGCTTCCATTTCGTCCAGGGTTTCCGGGCGGACTCGCTCTCGCTGACGGCCTTGGGCGTCCGGCTCGCGGGTCCTTCGGTGCAGGCCATTGCGCTCGCAGGCGTCGTGCTCGGAGCAGCGGTGCTCGCCTTCTGCGCCCGCCGGCGTCTCGAGCTGCCGCTGGCGTGCGCTGCCGCCGCCGCCGCATGGGCGGGGGTGCTGATCTGGAACAAGCAGTCGTTCTGCAACTATTGGTGGCTGTGCTCGGCACTTCTCGCCCTCGCGGCGGCGTCGCCTTCCGGGCGCAACGCAGCAGCGCCATTCAGTCTTGCCACTGCCGTCCCGGCGGGGTACACACCGCCGCCTGCGGGCGCTTAGCTCAGTTGGATAGAGCGTCGGTCTCCGAAGCCGAAGGCCACTGGTTCGAATCCAGTAGCGCCCGCCATTCCACGCCGCCGAGGATATTCGGCTTTTTCGTCCCGTGCTTCCGCACTGATTGGCCGTCCGACCCCTCAGGTAGAAGCCGGGTAGAAAGAACCGGCAAGATCGAAATTTGGGCGTCGGCGAGGAGAAGTCGAGAGATGCTTCGAAACAACCAGCGAGGTGCATCGCAGCCGTGGCCCCGTCGCTCTGGCGAGGGCGAAGTGATCCAGCGGCCGTGGGTTCGAAAAGGCTCGTACGGCTCCGGGCTGATCGCAACGCTCTTCGTGGTGGTGTCGGCGCTGCTCGCCCCGGCGGCCGCGAAGGCGCAGGAGTCCGTCGGACTGGGTGGAGGCGGCGCGACCGGAGGGCCGGCGATCACTACGAACGGCGTCATGTTCGTCGCCTGCGACATGTTCGGGACCTATCGCAGCACGAATGCCGGGAAAGACTGGATGATGCTCGACGCGCGCGACGTGGTGAGCGCGGACGGAAGCGGCGTCTTCAGCGTTGCCGTCGATCCGCGGAACCCGAAGCACGTGTTCGCCTTCCATCCGCTGCAGGGGGTGAAGGAGTCGTTCGCCGAAGGCGCGGACGGAACCTGGACCAGGTACCGTCCTTCCGTCGCATGGACGCCCGGGCCGGCCGTTGCGTCGATGGCGATCTCCGCAGAGCAAAATCCGACTGTGCTTCTGGGCACCAACGGCGGCGTCTATCGGATTCAATCGTCGGGCGCGGGGTCATCGTGGCAGCACGTCGGATCGCTGTCCGAACCGGTGCTCAAGGTTCTGTTCGTCGCCGATGCCGGCAGTCCGACGGGCCAGCGCGCGTTTGTGGCGACTTCCGGCGGGATTCATCGCCTCGAAGAGGGCACTTCGAAAGCGGAGTGGAAGTCAGTCGCTCCTGCATCTGGATGGCCGGGCCCCGTCACCGACCTCGTCGGCGCGAGCGACTCCGTCCATTACGTCCTCTACGCCGCCGTCGGTCGTCAGAGCGTCTATCGGTACGACTCCGGCGGCATGCCTGCGGAGTGGCGGCAGTTCAAGGACTCCGATGAATGCTTCCAGCCCAATCTGCTCGGGATGCCCCGCAACGCCCTGAATACGGTGTACGCGACGTCGTCCTCGGGTTCCTGCCAGAAGCGGGCGGTGTTCAGAGGTTCTTTCGATGCGAAGAAGATGAGGTGGACTCCGGCATACGACGTGGGCACGGTCGCCGGCGGCTGGATGGAGAACTTCCCCGGTTATGGACGTGGATGGGGGTTTGGCGGTCCCGCTCGCGGCTTCGCCGTGCACCCGAGCGATCCGGATATCGCGGTGCTCACGAACCTGGGCGGCGTCTACGTCACGCTCAACGGCGGAAAGAGCTGGACCCAGCGCTACACCGCGCCGACGGAGCCGAATCGCGAGCTCTCCACGACGCGGTCGAATGGCCTCGACGTCACGACGGTGTGGAACCACTATCGCAGGGGAGCACGAACCTTCCTCGCCAATACCGACATCGGCATGGCCGTCCGGGACGACGGTGGACAGTGGGTTCCGATCAGTTCGGATGGAACGACGAGCTGGAATACGTTCTACGAGCTCGCGATCGACGCCGCGGGCGGGCGCATCTGGGCGGCGGTGTCCCAGGAGCACGACATCCCTTACGAGACCCAGCTCGACGACACCGCTCCGCGCAATCGGACCGGCGCTGTCCTGGTGTCGGTCGATTCCCCCCGCGACCGCGCCGGCCGGACCTGGACGCGAATGCGCACAGGCCCGAACCACGGCATTCTGCCTCCGGGCCCCGTCGTCTCTGTCCTCTATCGCGCGCCGCATCTCTACGCCTCCGTCTGGGGCGCCGGCGTCTTTCGCTCGACGCCCGATGCGGGCGGTGCGGGTGACTGGATTCGATGGGGCGCCCCCCCGAATACGAGCAACAAGCATTTCTACCAGCTGCACAGCGACGCCGGCGGGAACATCTACGTCGCGATGGCGGCGGAGAGGTCGTCCGCACCCTGCGCGAGCTCGACGCGAAAGGTGACGATGTACAGTCCCGGCGCGCTCTACCGCCTCGGGCCGTCGCCGGAATCTGCGTGGACTTTGCTGACGTCCGGATTGCCCCCCATCTCGCCGGTCGATTTCACCTTCGACCCCGGGCAGGCCGGAGTCCTGTATGTCGCGACCCGCGACACGCGATCGGGCGATCCGAAGACGTGCAAGCTGTCGACATGGGTCGACAACGCGGGCGTTGCCACGGGCGGCCTATGGAGACTGGTGGTGGATGGGTCCAGCAGTCAGCCTCCCGCTCACGTGTTGTCGATCGAGACGCCCAATGCCGGCGGCGGTGGACCGGTCGCCAGTCCGGACTACCAGCTCTCGCTGCAGGCCTTTTCTCCGGCATTCCTCGGAGACGCTCTTTACGTCGCAACGGTCGGTCACGGCGTCTTGCGCAGCTACGACCGAGGGAAGACGTGGAGCCGTGCCTTTCGCGGCCTGCCGTTCCTGGCGACGCAAAGGCTCGGCTTCGACAGCACCGGGACGATCTACGTCACCACGTTCGGCGGTGGGGCGTGGCTGCTGTTCTCCCCATCGTGGTAGCCGGCACACTCCGTGCGTCCCTGAAGCCGCGTGACCTCTGACTCCCGGACCGAGCCGGCCTCGAAGAGGCGCAGATATGCGCGCTCGTCAATTTCGGCGCATGCCCCGCCGGACCGCAGTGTTGCTCGTTACGGCGATCCACAAAGCACGGCATGATGCAGGAAGGTGGATCTCCGCCGGAGAATGCGTCGGCAGGATCGCGCAGCACTTCGTCAATGTCTGGCGACCGCTCCTGACCAAGCGATGCCCGCATCGGCCTCACTGACCGGGATCCCGGTGCGTAATCTCCTTAGGAGGGTTGACGGACGCGGACGACGAGCTTGCCTACCGCCTGGTTGTTCTCCATGGTCGCGTGCGCCTCCTGGATCTGCTCGAGCTCGTAGATCTTATGGATCGGCACCGAGAATCGTCCGGCCGCGACCGCGTCGAGGTAGCGCTGAAGGACGCCCTGCGGCAGGTCGCCGGCGTCGCCGCCGTAGCCGGTGAGACGCACGCCGCTGGGGATGTAGCCGATGGGGTAGAAGTCCGGCACGATCCATTGGTTCGAGACCATCCCGGTGGAGCAGACCGTGCCATGGACCCGGGTGGCTCGTAGCGAGTCCTTCAGCGTGGGCGTACCGACCAGCTCGAGAGTGGCGTCGACGCCGTTTGGAAATAGGGCGCGCACCTGCGGCGCGATCTCACCGCCGTCGAGGATCGGGTGCTCGATGCCGCGCTCCGCCAGTGAAGCGAGTCTTTCGCGGCGGCGAGTGGTGGCGAGAACCGTCGCCCCCATCTCGCGGGCCAGCGCGGCGGCGGCGAGCCCAACCGAGGAGGTCCCGCCTCGGATGAGCAGGCTCTGTCCGCGCTGCAGATCGAGACCGACGGTCAACGACCCGTAGGCCGTCTGCAGCATCTCGGGGAGTGCCCCGACCACTTCCCACGGCAGGTCGGTGCGGATCGGGATCACCTGCGATCCGGGCACCACCGTATACTGCGCGTAGCCCCCGTCGAAGACCCGGCCCATGCCGCCCATCATCGCGACCACTTGCTGGCCGGGGCGGAACGAGGTGCCCGGAGCGGCATCGACGACGCCGGCGCATTCGATGCCCGGTACGCGGGGGAGGGTGACGCCTTCCGCGAGTCCCAGGCGCAGGTGGAGCTCGGAGCGGTTCAGTCCGAAGGCCTCCACGCGGATGCGGACCCATCCCGCACTCGGTTGAGGTATGGGCAGGTCGCGCAGGTGCAACGCCGCGGGCGGGCCAGGCGCGTCGAGCTGGACGGCCTTCATCGTTCCCGGCTTGTTCATGGTTCGCGGCTCGCGTGTTTGAGGAAGGTGTAGTTGGCCTGAGCGGGTCAGGGCTTCAGTACATCGTGATCGACCCAACGGACGCCGTTGATCTCGCTGATCACATTGATGGCCACCCGGGCGCCGTCGCCGGCCGTCACGGCCACATGAACGCTCACCCCGGCCACGGTTCCTGCCGCCCAGATCCCCGGGACGTTCGTCCGCCCCGCGGGGTCGACAACCAGGACGGTCTTGATGCGCGGCTCGGTCGCAGGTCTGCTCTCGAGGCCGATCTTTGCGGCCAGATCGGCCGTGACGCCGGTGGCGAGGATTACGTACCGGGCATGGAAGTCGCCCTGCTCGGTCACCAGCCTGAAGCCGTCTTCCGTCTTTTTCACGTCGGTCACGGCCCCCTTGATCAGCTCGGCGCCGAAATGCGCCGCCTGCCGATGCCCGGTGTCCACCAGATCGGGGCCTCGAATCTCCGGCACGCCATAGAAGTTGTAGACCATCGCGCGGCGGGTCATTCCCTTGTCGGCATCGATGAGAAGCGTCTTCTTCCCCGCCTTGGCAGTGAACAGTGCAGCGGTCGCTCCCGCGGGGCCCCCTCCGACGACGGCGACGTCATGGACCATCGATATTCTCCTCTTCCGACGACTCCGTCGCGAGCGGCACGATTGGACGCGATTCGATTTCCTCCAAGTTGCGCCGGAGATTTACATCGGATCGAATTCAGTACGCGAGCGTGAGGTAGGCTACCGGACCGACCGACGGTCTCCGAAGCCGAAGGCCACTGGTTCGAATCCAGTAGCGCGCGCCAACTCGCCCGTGTGAAGTGGTCAGGGCCGCCAGCTCGGACCCGACACCGCCGGTGATTGTCACGCCGCTGTACCCCGACGGATCGAGGGGCGGTTCAGTTCGAGGCGTCGTGGACGACGAGGTTCCCGCTCCCCCCACCCCCGCCGCCACCGAACGCTGCACAGAAGATCGGTGCCCGTGGCGCCATGAAGTACCAGTCCCAACGATCATCAGGCGGTGGGGAACCCGGGTTACCGAAATCGAAGATTCTCAGCGTTACATGCGTGGCCCCTTCGAACACCGGTGGAAGCGCTCCGTCGAGTGAGACGATGCGAGCCGCGACAAGGCCAATGTTGCCATTGACGAAGAGACACTCGACGTCACCTTTCACGTCAAAGAACAATTCCGGGAACGATACGGTGAGGCGCACGGTCCCCTTCGGGTTTTCACCTGGTGCGAGGGGCTCGCCTTGTTCGTCAAGGAGGGACGGACCGCTGTGCGCGCTGACGCGGAGATGCTGGAAAGCATCGCTGATGTACGTTACTTTCTTGCTGCCAACCACGAAGTCGTGCGCAGCATCGGGCGGCTCAGCGGGCGCGAGCTCGGCGAACTCGGGGTCCCAAGCGACGAGTTGGTCGAAGGTCGTTTGGAAGTCCAGGCCGGTGTCTGCCTTGACCGTCGGCGCCGTACCCGTCCACACGGCCCCAATGACAAGCGCTACAGAACACTTCCTCATGGTGCCTCCCCGTTGCGGAGACGTTTCCAATCGTGACCTCGGAGAAGTCCGAGGCTTCTCAAATGTATGAGTCGCAGCAGGAATGACAACACACGCTAGGACGACACTGAGGATTCAAGCGGCAGCCCCGCCCACCCCCGAGCAGCAGCCGGTAGACGGTCTGCGCGGCGCCGCTAGCGCTACGTGTTCCGTACAGCTGACCTGCTTCCCGAATCCGAGTCCGCCTGAAACGTGACTCCTCTGCCCAACTGACCGCACCGCAGAAACTGGTCCCACGATCTGACCGCCCTGCGGGATGGGTATCGAGAAGCGTCGAATCGCTGGGGTCGCCGGCTTAACTCGCCCCGGGGCGAGTTGGCACGCTGAGTTGCGTATCGTGTCACTGGATCTCCCATGCATTCGCGAGGTGGACGGCTACGGTGCAGTCTGCGGAAACGGCGTCTGCGACGACTTCCCGGAGGACTGCGGGACCTGTCCGGCCAATTGCCCTCGCGGCGCCGGCCTGGCGTGCGTCGACCGGCATTGCGTGCCTCCCGCCGGGCCCTGAGGGAGGCCTGACCTCCGGCGCGCGGCACTCGCCGGAATGCAGCGGCAAGCTACTTCGGCGCAGGCGCGGACGCCGCGGTGTCCTTCACCATGGTAGCCAGCGGCTTCCCCTTCTCGACCACATAGGTGGCGAGCACTTTCGCCGGACCCTTGCCGACGTTCCTGGCGGCGTGGACGGTCTCCGGCGGGACGAAGAACGTATCTCCTGCCTTCAGCGTGGCGTTCGGTTTCCCCGCAATCTCCAATTCGAGGGTCCCTTCCAGCAGGTACCCGAACTCTTCGCCGGGATGCGTGTGCTTGCCGATCGACGCGCCTGGCTCGAATTCAGCACGGACCTGCACCGCTTCGCGTCCCGGAACGCCCAGGTCGTGCCGCTGCAGCTCAACCCTCTTGAAGCCGGGCTGCTGCGCCTTCAGCGAGCCGCTTGTCCAGGCACCGACGAGCGCCGCTGCTGCGCCGGCTACCGCCATCGTGAGTCTTCGTCGATTCATGATCGTTTCCCCCGTCCATCGAGCGCGGGGATGCTACACGCTTTGCGCGTCTTCCGGAACCCGCGCGCGCGCGAATCTCTAGAGGAATCCGAGTCGCGGATATGTGGCGCCGAGCATGGTGTCCGTCGCCGCGGAATCCTGTCCGAGCCACCGTTCGAGGACGGTGGCGTAGAGGCTCCTGAAGTCGACCGTGTACTTCATGTTCCCGTTGCGATCGAGGGTCGAGAGATCTGGATAGTCCCCGTAGAAGCCGCCGCGCACCGCCCGTCCGACGCAGAAGGAGAGGCCCGCGGTCCCGTGGTCCGTGCCCCCCTTGTTCTCCGCCACGCGCCGTCCGAATTCACTCCAGGCGAGGATCATCACGCGCTCCTGGGCGTTGCCGTCGGCAGTCTGGACGCTCGCGAGATCGTCGTAGAAGGCGCGGATCGATCCGCCCAGCGCGCGCATCAGGTTCGGGTGATCGACGGCCTGGTTGCTGTGCGTGTCCCAGCCTCCCAGGCGCGTGAAGAACACCTCGGTGGGCAGTCCCGCGGCCAGCATCTGCGCGATCAGTTTGAACTGGTTGGAGAGTGAGGAAGAGAGGTTGCCGCCGTCGAGGCGCTTGAGGGTGTAGTCCGCGTCGCCGGGATACGGGACGGACGGAGCCCGCGCCGGCAGGTTTCCGTTCGTTCCGAATCCGTTCTGCGCATCGAGGAACAGCTTTCCGGAGACCGCCGCCACGGCGTAGTCAGGGCCGGAAGCTGCATCAGTGGTGGTGGAGGTCACCGCCGCGGCGAAGCCGTCCTCGAGAAGCTGTGGAGCATAGGGCGAACCGATGCGACCGGAGCGGAGCCACGACGGATAGACGAAGCCGCTCGCGCTTGTGATGGAGACGAAGCTCCGCGACGTGCCGCGCAGCATGATCGGGCGGTCGGAGGTGACGGTGAGCCCGCGGAGCACGTCGCCGCGCGTATCGAATGCGCCGTCTGCGAACCGCCCCAGCCATCCGGTGCCGGTGGGCTGCGCGGCGCCTTGTCCCCAGAGATCGATGGAGACGAAGTGCGAAAGGTTCGGGTTGTTCATGCCGATGCCCGGGATCCACGCGACCCTCCCCAGGGCGTCCAGCTCGGCCATGCCGGCGAAGTCCGCGTTGAGCCCCGCGCCGTTCGCGAGGCCGGAGAGGTGATCGATCGGGACTGCCAGGCTGGGGCGCTTCGATTGGTAGACGGAGCGGTCGTTGCCGGAGAGCGGCGGCATCATGTTGAGCCAATCGTTGCCGCCATCGATGTCGACCACCACCAGGATGGGCTTGGTCGGGATGGCGATCGGGGGCACCGGCTGGACACCAGGCGCGCTGGGCTTGCAGCCCACGGCAGCGAGAACGCCGGTCGCGCCTACGCCCTGGAGGAACCTGCGTCGCGTGATGATCATCGCGGTCTCCGTTAGTAGAGCTGCCCTGCGGGTGAACAGAGGACGAGATAGGCGAGCTGTCGCGTTCGCGCCTGCGTGTCCGCGCTCGCCGGGTCCCAGGTGAACGCCGAGGGCCACAGGGCCTGGAGCCACGCGTCGCCGAGCGCGGCGGGGAAGGGGGCGGGCTGGAGCAGGGCGACGAGACGGTCAAGGACCGCCTGGGGCGTCGCCGGCGCCGATGGAAACCATTGCGAGATGTCGCTGGGGAAGAGCCGGTACGTGACCGAGGGGGTGCCCGTACTCGATTGTTCCGCGAGCGCCACGGCCGCTGCAATGCGCGTCCGGTAGCGGATGGTTCCGCTGTTCAGCCAGGCGTCGTCCTCGCTCCAGCCATTCGGCCCATTGGGATCGAGGAGCTTCATCCCGGCCTGGTCGAAGCCGCTCACGACCAGCGCCCAGGCCGGGAACCCCTTTGGTGAGAGGGCGTCGGCGGCGGCGAGGTCGTACCCCAGCGCGCGGGCGGCGCGGATGGACCAGGACACCGGGCCTTCCACCAAAGCGAATCGGTTCGACGGATCGAAGAACCAGCGCGACTTGAGCAGCGTCTTCATCACCGCCCGGACGTCGAACTGGTTCGACTGGATCATCGAGGCCACGTCGGAGAGGTCGGTCGAGGTGAAGCGCGCGGTCACGAAGTGCACGAGCAGACGCTTCGCCAGATAGGCGGCGCACTGCGCGTCCCGGCTGGTGACGATGGACCGCAGCGCATCCTCGCCAGGGGCCATGCCCGCGGGCGGCGTGCCGACGTCAAAAGTCCTGTCGAGGAATGTGATGGAGCCGCTCCCATGCATCGTCGGGAGCGTGGTCCGCTTCGCCAGGTTCCAGATGTACGGGTCGGGATTCGCGCTGCCATCGTACACACGAAAGGTGCCGCTCCCCACGGTGGTGCTCGACGGATCGGTAGGGTCCACGATGGCGCTGGAGGTCGGCACCGTGAAGCTCCAGCCGGAGAGAGCCTTGGCGAGCTGGGTGATGTCGCTCTGGCTGTAGCCGTTGTCGGCCCCGAGGCTGTAGAGCTCCATGACCTCGCGGGCGTAGTTCTCGTTCGGTACGCTGCTGCCGGAGGCGTTGTTCTGGACGGAGTCGAGCCAGATCGCCATCGCCGGATCCTTCGACACGAGCACGAGGAGATCGTCGAAGCGATCGAGGCTATGGGCGCGCAACACGTCGTACTGCTGCAGCATCAGCGCCGCGTTGTTCACCTTGTGCCAGCCGGTGGCGAAGAGGTTGTGCCAGAAGAGCGCCATCCGCTCCCCGAACGCGTAGGGCGCGTACTGCATGCGGAAGGCGAGATACGCCTGCGACCGGCTGAAGTTGTTGCGCCAGGCGTTCGCCGGATCCACCCGGTACGGATGCGGCCCGGGCTCGTTGGGGACGTTCACGGAGCCTGGCGTGGTGCTGGCGCTGCGGGCCGGCTCCGCCACGGGGTCGGCGCGCGTCGCCAGAACGTTGGCGAAGAGGGTCACGTCCAATCCCGTCCCATCCAGCCATGCATCGATGGCGGCGGCGGGCGCCTGCGCCGCGAACTGCGCGGCGGCCTCCGGGGAGAGGCCGAAGCCCGCCCGGCGGGCGAAGTGCTGCACGTCGGCAGCCGTCCAGCTCGCGATCGGTGTGAGATCAGCCATCGGGATCCTCTCCGCTCAGTAGGACGCGCCCTGGTCGATCCACGCGGTGATCGTCGTCACGGTGGGTGGGCAAAGGTCTGGGAGCCCATACGGCATGCGGGCGCCGTACCCGGAGCCGCCGGGCTGATCCTTCGTGATCTTTTCCAGCAGCCACGAATGGGCCGGGTCGCCGGGTGTGATCCGATGCGGAAAGGACGCCGGCGCGTTCGACGGCGGCGGGATGGTGAGGTCATCGTAGACGTCGCGCGAGGTGCGAGGCGCGTCGGTCGACCAGGCCACGTGGCCGGTGGGTGCATTGCCGCCGTGGCAGGTGCTGGTCCGCGAGCCACAGCTCTGCTGGAGCGCGGGAAGGACATCCCGGACAAACGCCGGCGCGGTGACCGACGCGGGGATCGGGCACGTCGTCTCTGACTGCCCAGCGCTACCACAGGCCGCCACCAGTGCGAGAGCGATCGGCCGGCGTGGCACGCTAGGATCCTCCGCGGACATGGTCGGCCTCGGGCAGCGACTTCGACGCGTAGCACGCACCGGTCGCTGCGAGCGATGTGGTTGCGTCCGCTACCCCACAGCCGCTGATCGAGCGGCGCAGCCCGCATTGGGTGCTGTAATTCGACAGTAATCGGGCCGCGCAGGAGCGCTGAGCCCCAGCGACCTTCACGCAGGTTCGTAAACTTGTTTCGCCTCTGCCCGTCCCCTACGCTCGAAAAAGCTCGACCGACTGGACGAGCGCAGGTGCGCTCCGAGGAAAAACATGAAGAAAGCAATTGTCCGCATCGCATGTCTTCTTCTCTGCGTTTCCGGCGCGGCGCACGCTGAGAGGACGCGTGCGCACTTCCTTCGAGGCCACAACCTCTCGTTCGGCCTCGATACCGAGATTGGCGTCCCGCTAGGGAACTATGCCGATGCCAGCAGCGTCGGCGGCGGCGGCGCGCTCACGGCCGAGCTCACGATGCTCGACACGCTGAGCGCAACGTTGCGCGCCGGGGTTGAATTGCATTCCAACCGCGACGTCGGCACCGGCAGCTCCCACGTGCACGCGCTGCCGATCCTCCTCGGCACCAAGTACTACCTCGGGTCCGCGCGCGCGGGCCTCTTCGGTACGTTCGAGGCAGGCACGTTCATTCTCATGAGCAGCCTCACTCCGGCCCGGGGCGCGGCCATCTCCTCGACCGACCTGAAGTTCGGTCTCGGCGCCGGAATCGGGTTCCAGCAGGACCGCTGGAACGCTCGCGTGAGCATCCATACGCAGGACGTCGGAAACTTCGGCGATGCGTTCATGATGACCGCCGGCATTGGTTGCGAGTTCGGCAGCCTCTGAGCCGATAGGTACTGGATCGGCCCGGGGACGTTGGCGTCCCCGGGCCGGCTTGGTCAACGGGTTCGCATCACGAAGAATTCATAGCCGTAGAACTCCGCGTAGGCGTGCCAGACGTCGACCTCACGCTGGACATCGTCCGCCAGCTGCTGCGCGTCTGCTTCTTCGCGGTGACGGTTGCGGAATTCCGTCACGTTCTGTTGGAGTGGACGGTAGTAGTCGTCCCACCACGACGACGGCGGCAACGTGAAGTGGTTCACCGTCTCATAGCCGCATTTCTCGATGACGGCGAGGAGCGTCGGGACGTCGCGGATCGCGGGATACTCCCTCGCCCAGAAGGCCGCGCACTCTGGCGGCGGGTGAGCCTTCCTCCAGCACACCTCGGTCACGGCCATGTGTCCCCCAGGGACGAGCAGCCGGCGCCAATCGCGGAGGGCGGCCTCCACGCCCATGATCGAGATGGCGCCCTCGCACCAGATGAGGTCGAACGAACCGGGCGCGAAGTCCAGCCGTTCCATGTCTCCAACACGGGCTTCGAGCCGGTCCGCGATTCCGAGGCGCTGCGCCTCGCGATTCAGAAGGTCGACAAACGGCGGGTGATTGTCGACGGCAACGAAACGCGCCGGTGAGTTCTGGGCCAGCACTCGGGTCTGCAGACCGGTTCCGCAGCCGAGGTCGAGGACGTGGCTCTCCGGTCCGATGCCTGGCACGAGCGCGAGGGCTCTGAGCGTACTTGCTGCGTCCCCAGGTCCCTGACGGGGCAGCCCACTGAACAACTCGAAGAACAGTATGGTCGTCCTTTCCTGAGTCATCGTCGCCTCGCGCGGTGCGAGTCTGGAGTTGTACGTGGAATGGGATGGACAATTGGGACCGCGCAGGCACACGCCAGCCGGCGGCTCGAGCAGAGGCTCGTCTAGCGGTCCCGAACTAGAGAACGGATGCCATCTGACCCTGACTCTACGGGTCTGCGCGCAACGCCGTCAACGCCGGAGCGCGGCGGCCCTTCAGTCCAGCGGCATATGCGTCCGGACGAGAAGCGCGGTGTACCGCGGATCGCCGCGCAGGCCGCGCAGGAGCGGATCGATCTTGACGTTGACGAACCCTCCGTCGCGCTGGACCCGCGCCCGCTCCAGCCACTCCAGCGCGCGATCCTTCTCTCCCCGCCAGCCGTACACCTGCGCGATCTGGTACGCGCCGGCGTGCCCGAATCGGGAGATCATTTCCTCGAGGGCGCGCTGTGACTCGCGAGGATGATTGAGTGAATGCTCGGCCATGGCGATGCCCGCCAGGCGGAAGATCTCATTGGTGGAGCGCGGGTAGATCGCCATCGCCGCTGCGGGCTGGCCTTCCAGCAGGAACGTCGTGCCGAGGTGGAACGAGGTGAACGACTGGTCGGGACTGATCTCCAGCGACCGGTTGAGCGCGTCGCGCGCCGCGCCGAAGTCGCCGCCAGCGCTGAGCGTGCTGCCCAGAACGCCCCATACTCGGGCATTGAGCGGATCCAGCTCGGCGGCCTTGCGCAGCGCCGCGATCGCTTCCGGAAACCGCCCCAGCGGCCGAAGAACGACCTGGGCGTAGGTGCTCAGCACGTCCGGGTCGTCGGGCTTCAGCGAAAGCGCGCGTTGCAGATCGGCGCGTGCGCCCTCGAAGTCCCACTGGATGGGGACGCGGACGAAGCCGCGCGCCAGATATCCGTCCGGGAGGTTCCCGCCGAGCGCGATGGCCTTGTCCGCAGCCTCAACCGCCCGCTCCTGGCCCGCCGTCACGGCGGTGAGAGTATCCGCGCTGTCCGCGACCCAGAACGTAGCCAGCGCAAGCGCCGCCCAGGCGGGCGCATAGCCTGGATCGAGCGCGACCGCCTTCTCATACGACTGCTTCGCGCGCCGGAAGCCTTCCACGTTGTTGCGGCGGAAGAATTGCTGCCCGAGCAGGTACTCGTTGTACGCCTCGGTGCTGGCGGTGCGGCGGTCCTTCGAGGTGGGCGCCTCCAGCAATTTGAGCTTGAGCGCGTCGACCACTGCCCGGGCGATGTCGTCCTGCACGGCGAAGACGTCGGTCAGCGTCCGGTCGTACGTTTCCGACCAGAGATGGTAGCCGTCGGACGCATTGACGAGCTGGGTGGTGATGCGGATCTGATCGCCTGACTTGCGCACGCTGCCCTCGAGGACAGTCGCGACGTGCAGCTTCTCCGCGATGGTGGCCACGTCCTCGTTCTTCCCCTTGAACGCGAACGTCGATGTCCGCGCGGCGACGTGGAGGCCGGGCACCTTCGCGAGAAGATTGAGCAGCTCCTCGCTGAGTCCGTCGGAGAAGTACTCCTGCTCCTTGTCGGAGCTGAGATTGACGAGCGGGAGCACGGCCACCGAAGGCCCCGGCGGCGCCTGTACCGGCGCTGCCTTTCGCATGATGAGGTAGTACACCGCGCCAGGCGCCGCGATGAGCAGGCCGATGCCAGCGAGCGCGATCGCCATCCCGGTCCGAAGCGGCTTGCCCGCGGTGCGCTCGATGCGCCCCTCGTTGACGTCGAAGATCCATGCCAGCATGAGCACGACGGGAAAGCCGATGGCCAGCGCGACCACGACGTAAGAGAGCACCGCGTCGGGCCAATGCAGCCCGTGCATGACGGGCTCGATGATCTGCAGCACGGCGAACCCGACGATGCCGTAGCCGATCAGCGCGCGAAATACTCGCCGCCGCTTCAACTCGGCCACCAGCGGCCCGAACCGACCCTCCGCGTTCATGGGCCGGAAGGTAACACGCGTTGCAACGTCGCAACGCTCAATCAGAGACGCAGCGCCCACACGACTTCCGGGCCGGAGTGAGTGGGCACGCTGAGTTGCGTATCGTGTCACCTGATCCCCAGCGCAACGCAGTTCGTTGATTTCGCGTGAGTCAACTTCGGGCTGCGGCTATTTCGGCGATTGAGGCGTTGGCTGCGGCAAGCAGGATCGGACGGATTACGGCTTACGGTCCGTGGACGTCACCGCCTTGGAGACTGGCGGCGCCGACATGCAGTCCGCGACCGGGCATGTCGAGTTCATCGGACGTCAGGGAGCCGACAACCGCTATTCGTTTAGCGCTATCAAGCGCGTACATCCGGCGACCGGCGAAACCATCATCCAAGGCGAAGTGCAGTATCAGAGCCACCGCCCGGACGGCACGGTGATCGACGCGCACGGCACCGTCATCTGCCTCGAGATCGAGGGGAACCTCGCGCGGGTCGGACTGGTCGGGGATCACGCGCGTGGCCTGCCGGAAGGAACTTCACCGTTTGCCTACTTCACGGTCGTGGACAACGGCGAGGGAAACGACCCTCCTGATCTCGCATCGAATCTGTTTATTGCGACGGAAGCCGTCGTCCTGCAGCACTGCGAATCGGGGCACATTCCCGCGCCGCCGCTGTTCCCGAACCTGGTCGGCAACATCCAGGTCCGTCCGTAATCGGTCCGACTCGCGTATCGAGGCCCGGATCTTCGGATCTCGGCGTTCACAATAACTCTTCGACGAGCGCGCGCGCGTTTTCGCTCGAGACCTCCAGCGGCCGGTGGGCGAGCGCGCCGCCCTCGGTCAGCACCGGCTCCAGCTCGTCCAGCGAGGGCACGTCGTCGTTCTTGTAGAAGAGTCCGATGGGAATGGTCTCGCCCCATTCGCCGCCCTTCTCGATGGCGGCGCGCCGATCCGCGGGATCGTGCCCCATCTCCTCCAGCTTCCTGGTGCGCTGCTTGAAGAACTCGTGCGTGTTGTCGTGGTTGTAGGTCACGCAGGGGCTGAAGACGTCGACGAACGCGAATCCGCGATGCTCGATTGCGCCTTTGATCAGCGCGACCAGCTGCTTCTGCTGCCCGGAGAATCCGCGCGCGACGTAGGTCGCGCCGCACACGATCGCCATCGGGATGGGATTGACCGCGTTTTCCACGCTGCCGAATGGGGTGCTCTTGGTCTTCATTCCCTTGCGGCTGGTCGGCGAAACCTGCCCGGTGGTGAGGCCGTAGATCTGGTTGTCCATGACGATGTAGGTGAGATCGACGTTGCGGCGCATGACGTGGACGAAGTGATTGCCGCCGATCCCGAACCCGTCGCCGTCTCCGCCGGTGACGAGGATCTTAAGGTCGTGGTTCCCAAGCTGCGCTCCGGTCGCAACCGCCAGCGCGCGGCCATGCAGGGTGTGCATGCCGTAAGTGTTGATGTAGCCGGGCAGGTTGGAGGAGCAGCCGATTCCGCTGATGGTCAGGACTTCGTGCGGCAGGAGTCCCAACTCGGCGACGGCCGTCTTCAGCGCGTTCAGGACGCCGAAGTCTCCACAGCCCGGGCACCAGTCGGGGTCGGCCTTTCCCTTGAAGTCCTTGACGGTGAGCGCCGGTCGCCGCTGCTTGCCAAGCTGGGTCGTTCTCGACTCGATCTGCATCTCGCCCATGGCGATTCTCCTCAGACCCGGATTTCGTGAACCGGCACGTACTTCGTCGTCACACCGGCGAGGATCTTCTCCACGCCGTTCACCACGTGGTGGGGCAGGAACGGCTCGCCGTCGTACTTGCGGATGGATGCGTCGGCCGCGATGCCGGTCTCCGCGCGCAAGTAGCGCGCGAACTGGCCGCTGTAATTGTTCTCCACGACGACGAGATTGCGCGCGCCGGAGAGAGCGCGCGCGATCGCTTCCGTCTGCAGCGGCACCAGCCAGCGGATCTGCAGATGGTTCGCGACGATGCGGCGCTCGGCGAGCTGCTCGACGGCTTCGTCGATGACCCCTTCCGTGGATCCCCATCCGACCAGTGTCACCTCGGCGTCACCCGGTCCAGTGAAGCGCGGTGGCGCGAGCAGCGGCAGGACGCCGTCCATCTTGCGGCCGCGCCGCTCCATGATCGCCTGCCGCTTGTGCGGGTCGGTGAATTCGTCGCTGATGAGCACGCCGTCTTCGTCGTGCTCGTCGGTGGCCACGACGTGAGCGTGCCCCGGTGTCCCCGGCACCGCGCGCGGCGAGATGCCGCTCCCGGTCATCCTGTAACGCTTGTACCCGCCGTCGACCTCCGGCACCTCGCCGTTCAGGCCGATCACTTCTCCGCGGTCGCGCGGAGGGTTGAAATCGAGCTCCCCGGGCTCGAAGGTGGAGGATCCTTCAGACTCGAGCAGATCGGCGAGCACGATGCCGGGGCACTGGAACTTGTCGGCGAGGTTGAAGAGCTCCGGTACGAGGTGGAAGCAGTCGCGGATGCTGGTGGGCGCGGCGATGATGCGGGGATAATCGCCCTGCCCAGCGCCGAGCACCTGCCAGAGGTCGCCTTGTTCGGTCTTCGTGGGAACGCCGGTCGCGGGTCCGGCGCGCTGCACGTTGATGCAGACGACCGGGATCTCCATCATCGCCGCCGCTCCGAGCGCCTCCGTCATGAGCGCGAATCCGCCGCCGGAAGTGGCGCACATCGCGCGGCATCCGGTGTGCGCGGCGCCGATGGCCATGTTGATCACGCCGAGCTCGTCCTCGACCTGCCGCACCATGATGCCGAGCTGGCGCGCATGCCGCGCCATCCACATCAGGACGCCGGTCGAGGGGCTCATCGGATAAGCGCAATAGAACTTCACGCCGGCAGCGACGCCGCCCATCGCCAGGCTCTCGTTGCCGGTGGCGACAGCCAGACGCTTGCCGGTGTCCGGAAGCGAGAAGGCGTAGGGCTTGAAGTGCGCACCTGCATAGTCGTAGCCGGCGCGCGCGGCGGTGACGTTTTCCGCCACCACCGCGTCGCCCTTCCGCTCGAACTGCTGGGCGAGCATCTCCTCGAACGGCTTCAGCTCGACGCCGACGAGCCGAAGGACGGCAGCGACCGCCGCGGTGTTGTAATAAAGGAGGTTCCTCGCGAGCTGCGCGAGCGGCAACGGACAGAGCTGGACACCCTCTGCCGCAGCGCCCGGCTTGACGCGATCGCCGTCGTACAGCACGGCCGAGCCGGCGCGCATCCGCTCGAGGTGCCGGTCCATCGTGTCCTGGTTGAGAGGAATGAGCATGGCGAGGTCGTCGCCCAAGCAGCGCACTGGCCTCTCGCTGGTGCGGATGGTGAGGAAGGTGTGTCCGCCGCGGATGATGGACTGGTACGCGTTGTAGGCGTTGACGTGGAGGCCGCGGCGGGCGAACAGCTTCGCCAGGATGTTGCCGGGCGTCGCGACGCCTTGGCCGGCGGCTCCGCCGATGCCGACTGCGAAGTCGATGTGAGGCATGGACCTTCGGGGTTGCTGCGGGGGAGTTCATCACTCCGGCGCCGCCCAAACCGTACAGCGCCGGTCCGAGCCGAACCGGACACTTAAGGGACCGCGCGATCACAGTCAACCGCAGCGCACTGCGCGATGGGCCGCAGTGCGTCATGGCGTGCCGATCTTGGCGCGGTGCGTGCAGTACCGGGCCATGGTGAGGCCCGGACTCGGAATCTCCGTCATGATCGCCTCGTTGCTGGCGACAGGTGTCGCCGTCGCCGGCACCGGGCTGCCGGCAACCGCGACAGTGCCCTCGCCCGTCCGGTCGATGTTCCACGGCAGCTACGAACCGCCAAAGAACCCGGAGCACGATGCCCCGATCCACGGCATCCCGTCCGACCTCGCCCGGGACGGAGCCGTCGTCTTCGTTCTGCTTCACGAGATCTCCCACGCGCTATTCGATCGGCTCAGGGTCCCCATCCTGGGCCGGGAAGAGGACGCTGCAGACCAGTTGGCTGCCTTCATGCTGCTCCGGGCCGGAGAGGGAGTCGCCCGCCGCGTGCTGGTCGGCGCCGCCTGGATGTACTTGCACGACGCCGCGGGCCGCATGCCCGACGAAACCGACTTCTCCGACGTTCACGGGCTCGATTCGCAGCGGTTCTACAACGTGCTCTGTATGGCCCACGGCAGCAATCCAACGGCCTTCCGCGGGATAGTGGAGAAAGGCTATCTCCCGAAAGACCGCGCCGAGTCCTGCACCGAGGAGTACTTGCAGGTCTCGTACGCGGCTCGAAAGCTGATCGACCCGAGCATGGATGCGAAGACCTGGGCGCGGACCAGGGAGAAGCACAAGGCGCGCTGGGAGAAGCGTTGAACGCTCAGTCGCAATTTCTCGTCTTCATTGGAGTCCTGCCCTACTGACAGATGTTGTTGACGCAATCGCCGGAAGCGCAGTCGAAACCGCTGAAGCAATGTTCACCAGCCTGGCACCGCGGGCAGTCGGCACCGCCGCAATCGGAGGCGCTCTCGTCGTAGTCCGGAGCGCCATTTTCGCAATGGCTGTGGCCGAAGAAATCTCCAAAGCAGAGATACCCGTACGCGCACTCGTCGGCCCCGCACGGCTGCAACACGCTGTCGGGATCGGCAAAATCGATCAGCCCGTCGCAATCGTCGTCGACGCCGTTAAAACAGAAGCCCTCATATGGCTGGCAAGCTGACTGGCAGTCCGGATCCGCGCCATCGATGAGGCCGTCACAATCATCATCGATCCCGATGCTGCAGGAAATGCGATGACCATATTCTTCATATCAGCCCTTCTCTTCGAGCAGACCCAGTCGTAATTCGGGGCCGCGCTGATCGTGGGCGTCGACCGCGTCTACAGCGGGGTGAGATTGCCCTCGGTGTCGACGAAGAACTCACCGGTCTCGAAGCCGACGATTCCCTTCAAAGCAGAACGTGCGTGTGTCAGCGACAGCCGGGCACTCGTGTCGACATCCAGATGTCCTGATCGCCGAGGCCGCCTGGACGATTCGAGTCGAACAGCAGCGTCCGACCGCTACGCGACAGGTTCGGCCGCACGTCGTTGAAGGTTGTGTTCACGGGCGGTCCGACGTTCTCGGGCGTGGACCAGGGCTCGTGGACAGTTCTGCGCGTCGCAACCCAGATATCGCCGGATCCCGGCGCACCCGGTGGGCGAGTCGACCAGAACAGGACTTCCTTCCCATCGGTACGTACGGACGGGGATGCGTCGTTCGCCGGCGAATCGAGCTCGTCGACGCGAACCGCCGGACCGAGCGTCTCGCCGTTACGCGTGATCGGTACCGTGTAGATATCCTGATTGTTCAAATCGGGTCCTCGACTGAAGTACAGAGCGGCTGCGTCTGCAGGAACGTGTCGAGTTCGCTCCAGGTAGAAATCAGCGCTTTGTATGTAGTCCGGGACGAATTCACTTTTCTCCGTGTTGACGTCAGGACCCAGGTTCGTCGGCGGTTGCCACCCGAAGTCATCGTTCGGGTTGTCGCGGCGCGACATCCAGATGTCGACGCCGCCGTACCCGCCGGGACGGGAGCTATGAAAAAACAGCAAGTGGCCATCCGTGGAAAGCGACGGTCCCCCGTCCTCGGCGGCACTGTTGACGACTGCCAAATCGAAGGGCTCCTCCCAGGGACAATCGGCACACTCACGCTGGGAGACCCAGATGTCGGTAAGGCCCTTCCCGCCCGGCTGCCGCCTGGAAACGAAGTAGAGACTGAGTCCGTCGGGTGAGAGCGTCGCGGCTGAATCAAAGAACGAGGAGTTGACCGGCGGTCCGAGATTCACCGGTTCCGACCACGCGGAAGTGCAGTTGGGCTGGTCAGACTCGGCTTTGGAAGCGACGAGGAAGGCGAGCGTGACTAGCAAAAGGACTCGGCATCTGGATAGAGCCACCAGAGCGAAAACGTTTCTCATCTTCATTGGAGCTCCTCTCCTACTGACAGATGTTGTTGACGCAGTTGCCGGAAGCGCAGTCGAAACCGCTGAAGCAATGCTGACCAGCCTGGCACCGCGGGCAGTCGGCACCGCCGCAATCGGAGGCGCTCTCGTCGTAGTCGGGCGCCCCGTCCTCGCAGTGACTGTGGCAGTAATTGTCCGGGAAGCAGCCGTAGCCGTATGGGCAGCCGTCCGTGCACTCCATCAGCACGCAATCGGGATCCTCGTAATCGACGAGGCCGTCACAATCATCATCGACGCCATTGGAACACTGCTCCGGAATTGGCACACAGGTTGACTGGCAGTCCGGATCCGCGCCATCGATGAGACCGTCACAGTCGTCATCGATGCCGTTCGTGCAGTTCGTTTCCGGCCCGGGCGAGCAGCAACTGCTTGAACCACCGCGGCAGACGCCGCCGGAGCACGTGTCATTGCTCGTGCAGGCATTGCCATCGTCGCAAGGAGCGCTGTTGGGCGCGAAGGTGCATCCCGTGCCGTTGCAGGCGTCGTCGGTGCAGACGTTGCCGTCGTTGCAGGTGAACGCGATGCCCGCGCACACGCCGTTGGCGCAGGTATCGTTGCGGGTACAGAGGTTGCCGTCGTCGCAAGAGGCGGCGTTGGGCGTGAAAGTACACCCCGAGCCATTGCATGCGTCATTGGTGCAGACGTTGCCGTCGTCGCAGGTAAACGGGGTTCCCGAGCAGACCCCGTTGGCGCACGTGTCGTTGCGGGTACAGAGGTTGCCGTCGTTGCACGGAGCGGTATTGGGCGGGAAGCTGCATCCGCCCGCGCCGTCGCAGACGTTGTTGGTGCAGACATTCCCATCGTCGCAGGTGTAAGGCGTGCCGCGACACTGCCCGTTCACGCACCGGTCGTCGAAGGTGCACGCATTGCCATCGTTGCATGGACTATTGCCGTGGCAGCTCGACGGTTTGTTCGCCACCACGATGTTCGAGAGGAGCAGGGTCGACGCACGCGCGCGGTTGTCGCCCACCATCTCGGCCGGCAGCTCCGTAAAGGCCGAACTGCCGGCCGGCGCGGTCATGATCCGGATGTCGCCGCCTGCCGGCATCAGCTCCGGCGAGAACGCCAAGGTGATTACGATCGGTTTGTCAAAGGTCGTCCCGTCCGGGCGGAACTCGTACAGCGGGCCGACCGCAGACAAGCCGCCGCCGGACCACGTGCCCTCCGAACTGCGGAGGATCGTAATCTCGGTGTCGCGCGATAGCGCCCCGCCCGGGATTTCGACTGCGGTCCCGTCGGCGAGGCTCACGGTGCCACCACCGGCGCCGACGGTCGCCGTGGCTACATCGT
>Ga0209155_1000316_pt1 | contig 22590 bp, 21 predicted proteins | sample GraSoiAngelo_122_FD_185879 | JGI IMG/M metagenome (GOLD analysis project Ga0209155, IMG submission 185879) | Grasslands soil microbial communities from the Angelo Coastal Reserve, California, USA - 14_0927_02_20cm (SPAdes) (version 2) | ecosystem: Environmental > Terrestrial > Soil > Grasslands ... | reverse complement strand
TCACGATCACGCTGGAGTTCGCCGACGGTTCCGTGGGCACCGTCCACTACCTGGCCAACGGCGACAGGGGCTTCCCCAAGGAACGCCTGGAGGTGTTCTGCGCGGGCAAGGTGCTGCAGCTTGATAACTTCCGCAGGCTGCGCGGCTGGGGCTGGAAAGGCTTTTCGAACATGCACCTGTGGCGGCAGGACAAGGGCCAGGTCGCCTGTGCCCGCACTTTTGTGGGCGCAGTAAAGCAGGGCCAGCCTGCGCCCATCCCGCTGGACGAGATCCTCGAGGTCAGCCGCGTCAGCATCGAGCTGCAGAACGCGCTGAGGGCCTGAGCGATGACGGTGTTGATCGACCTCATCGCCGGTGCTCGACCGAACTTCATGAAAATCGCCCCCATCATTCGGGCGATGGAGTCGCGCAAGTCTCAGGGCGGTGCACTGCGCTACCGGCTGGTGCACACCGGGCAGCACTACGACGCTCGCATGTCGGGCGATTTTTTCCAGCAGCTCGGCATTCCGAGGCCGGACATCAACCTGGCGGCGGGCTCGGGAACCCAGGCTGAGCAGACCTCCGCCATCATGACCGGCTACGAGGCCCTGCTCTCAAGGGAGCCGAGTGCGCTGTGCCTCGTGGTGGGCGATGTGACCTCGACCATGGCGTGCGCCATCGTCGCTCAGAAGCTCCATGTGCCGGTGGCGCACGTGGAGGGCGGCATCCGCTCGGGTGACTGGACCATGCCGGAGGAAATCAACCGCCTGGTCACCGACGCCATTACCAACTGGTTCTTCACCACGAGCGAAGTGGCGAACGCTAACCTGCGGCGCCAGGGTGTGGCCGATCAACGGATTTTCTTCGTCGGCAACACCATGATCGATACGCTGCTGGCCAACCTGGGCCGGCTGCGGCCGCCACCATTCTCGGATGAGATGGGACTGCAACCGGGGCAGTATTTTGTAGTCACACTGCACCGGCCGGCCAACGTAGACGCCAGCGACCCGTTCGCCCGGATGCTCGAGGCGATCGCGGCGGGCACGCGCGGCCTGCCGGTGATCTTCCCCGTGCACCCGCGCACGGCCAAGACCCTGCAGACGCTGCCGGGTTTTCCGCCGAGCCTCCACCTGGTCGATCCGCAGCCGTACCTGGAATTCAACTGGCTGGTGAAGCACGCCAAGGCCGTGATCACCGACTCGGGAGGCATCACCGAGGAAGCCACCGTGATGGGCGTGCCGTGCCTGACCCTGCGCGATACTACGGAGCGGCCCGAAACCATTGCCCTCGGCACCAACGAGCTGATTGGCACCGACCCGACGCAGTTGTTGCCCGCCCTGGATCGGCTTTTTGCCGGACAGTGGAAGAAGGGCGGCATCCCCGAGAAGTGGGACGGCAAGAGCGGCGAGCGGATCGTCGCGGCGCTGGAGCGCCTGCTCGCAACTTGATGTCTCCGGAAACTCTCTCCCGCTACTGGCACACCGTGCGGTGGCTGCGGCCAGGACAGGTTTACGGACAGCTGTGGTTTCGGCTGCATCGCCCAAGACCGGACCTCAAGCCCGCGCCGGCGCTGCGCCCGGGCACGGGAACATGGACCGGTTGTGCCCGCACCGCCTCGATGACCGGCCCAGATACTTTCCGCTTTCTGAACGTGGAGCGCTGCATTGCGGCGGAATCGGACTGGAACCGACCTGACTGGCCGAAGCTCTGGCTCTACAACGCCCATTACTTCGACGACCTGGCGGCTGCGGATGCTGCGGCACGGACCCTGTGGCACCGCGCGTTGGTTGTGCGCTGGGTTGTCGAGAACCCGCCCGGGCGGGGTAGCGGCTGGGAGCCGTATCCCACGTCGCTCCGGATCGTGAACTGGGTGAAATGGGCCCTCGCCGGTAACGCCCTGGACGAGGTGGCTCGGCAAAGCGTGGCGGTGCAAACGCGATTCCTGCGTGAGCGGCTCGAGACCCATCTCTTGGGCAACCACCTGTGGGCCAATGCCAAGGCGCTGGTATTTGCCGGAACGTTCTTCGACGGCGCCGAGGCCGAGGCCTGGCGCGCCAGGGGACTGGCGCTGCTCAGGCGCGAGCTTGAGGAGCAGATCCTGCCCGACGGGGGGCACTTCGAGCGCAGCCCGATGTATCACGCGATCGTGCTGGAGGACGTGCTCGATCTGCTGCACCTGGCGCGCGTGTACCCGGGGCTGTTCACCGAGGAGGAGGTCGCCGCCTGGCGCGAGATCGCGCCGCGCATGCACCGCTGGTTGCGCGTGATGACGCACCCGGATGGCGGCATCTCATTCTTCAACGATGCAGCCTTTGACATCGCGCGCGCGCTCGCTGCCTTGACCGAGTACGCGACGGCCCTGGGCGCTGCCTGCGACCCGGGGCCCTTGGCGGATATCGAGGCGCTTACCGGTTCGGGCTACGTGCGCTTGCAGATCGGCCCGGCGGTGATGATCGCCGATGTCGGCGAGATCGGGCCGGATCATCTGCCGGGCCACGCACACGCCGATACGCTGAGCTTCGAACTGTCGCTCCGAGGGCAGCGGGTGCTGGTCAACACCGGTACCTCCACCTACGAAGCCAGCGCCGAGCGGCTGCGGCAGCGGGGAACCGCGGCCCACAACACGGTGCTGGTGGACGGGGTCGATTCCTCCGAGGTCTGGAGCAGCTTCCGGGTGGCGCGCCGGGCACGGCCGCTCGCGGTGAGCTGGGGCCGGGATGACGATGCGCTCTGGCTGTCGGCCGGACACGACGGCTATAGGCGCTTGCCCGGCAAGGTGATCCATCGGCGACGCTGGCGGCTCGACCCGCAGGGGTTGGTCGTGGAAGACCAATTGGAGGGTCGGTACACATCGGCCGAGGCGCGATTCCACGTCTTGCGGGGTAGTGAGCTCACCTGGACGGTGGAAAGGGCGTCGGGCAGGCCCACGGCTGGCACCTGGCACCCGGGGTTCGGCCAAGCGATTGTCTGTGAGGTCCTGTCGGTGACACCTGCCGCCCCGGTGTGGACGACCCGTTTTCGCTGGCAGTAGCCACCCGGATGAGAATTCTGTTCTTGTCCGACAACTTCCCGCCCGAGGGTAATGCCCCGGCAACGCGCGTGTACGAACATGCCATCCGCTGGGTGCGTAGCGGGAATGAGGTGACCGTGGTGACCTGCGCGCCCAATTTCCCGGAGGGGAAACTCTTTCCCGGCTACCGCAACGCCTGGCGACAGGTGGAGAAGGTGGACGGAGTCCGCGTGGTGCGGGTGAAGACCTACATCACCGCCAACGAGGGATTTCTCAGGCGCACGCTCGACTACCTGAGCTTCATGCTGATGGGCTTCGCGATGGCCCTCTTCGAGCGCCGTCCCGATGTGGTGGTGGCCACGTCGCCGCAGTTTTTCTGCGCGCTCGCCGGCTGGGCCGTTTCGGTGGCCAGGCGTCGGCCGTTCGTGCTCGAGTTGCGCGACCTCTGGCCCGCGTCCATCGTCGCGGTAGGAGCCATGCGCAGGTCGGTCGCGATCCGGGCACTCGAGCGCGTCGAGATGTTCCTGTACCGGCGTGCCACGGCAATCGTCGCGGTGACCGAGTCCTTCCGCCGGGAACTGATCGCACGAGGGGTCGACGGCAGGAAGATTCACGTCGTGGTGAATGGGGTTGACGCGACGCAGTACCAACCGCGGCCGCGCTCGCCGGCGCTTGAAGCGGACCTGGGACTGCAGAGCAAGTTTGTCGCAGGCTACCTCGGCACGCACGGGCTGGCGCATGCGCTGGACAAGGTGGTCGAGGCAGCGGCCTTGCTCAGCGAGCGCAAAGATATCGTGTTTCTGTTTGTCGGCGGGGGTGCGCACCGGGCTCGCGTGGAAGCCATGGTGGCGGAGCGCAAACTCGAGAACGTAGTCATGCTTGCGCGTCAGCCCAAGGCGAGAATGCCGGAGATCTGGAGCCTGTGCGACGTGGCGTTGATTCCGCTGCGCGACGTTCCGGTCTTCAAGACCGTCATCCCGTCCAAGATCTTTGAATGCATGGGTATGGGCATTCCGATCCTGATGTCGTTGCCGGAGGGCGAGGCCACGGGCATCGTGCGCACCCTGGAGTGCGGGGTTTGCGTGCCGCCGGAGAATCCGGCCGCTATGGCGGCTGCGATCGAGAGACTGGCGGGGAGTCCCGTTGACCGCCAGCGGCTGGCGGTGGCGGCTCGCGCCGCTGCGCCCCTGTATTCGAGGGATGCGCTGGCGGCATCGATGCTGGGCGTGCTGGAGTCACGAGGCGGAGGCGCTGGCTGAAAGTCGGTAACGTTATGTCATCGTCGCTTTGTGATCTGGATCACGACGGCGTATATAGGATCGCCGATCGTCCAGCGGGATTTGTGGGTGCCCTCGAGGCGTAGGGAGATAAAGGGTTCCTAGGATGGGGCTTTCGTTATCTGCTGCGCTGGCGTTTGCAGTAACCGCGGTTCTCACGCTCACGCTGCGTCCCCTCGCGCTTCGCCTTCGCATCACGGACAAGCCCGGCGGCCGCAAGCAGCATATCGGCGAAATTCCGCTGGTCGGCGGCATTGCGATGTTCATCGGCACCCTCGTTGCGGCGGTGACTGCCGTGCAAACCACCGGCCTATGGACTTTGCTGGTCCCCGCCGCGCTGCTCGTCATCGTGGGCGTCATCGACGACCGTTACAATATCGGGGTGTCGGCACGGCTTGCGGCACAGACCTGCGCCGTGCTCATCATGATGATCGGCGGCGGCCCGTATCTCAGGGATATCGGCGACCCGTTCGGGACCGGCCGCTTGGGGCTTGGCATTCTCGCCATTCCCGGATCCGTGCTGGTCGCGCTGAGCGTCATCAATGCCTTCAACTTCATCGACGGCATCGACGGCCTGGCGGCTTCGATGGCCCTGATTGGCCTGGCCGCCGCCGGGCTCGCGACCGGACTGGGGGCGCCGGCGGTGAGCGTGGCAGCGATGGCTTGCGGGGCGATCCTCGGGTTCCTGCTGTTCAATTTCCCCGCTTTTCGCAATCGTCCCCTGCGCACGTTCATGGGTGATGCGGGCAGCACGCTGCTGGGGTTCGTCGTCGTATGGTTCGCGCTCTCGATCTGCCAGGGCGCGGACCGGTCGATGTCCCCGGTCGCGGCGCTCTGGTTTGCGCTGATGCCGCTGTCGGATTTCTTCAGCTGCTTCGTACGGCGCGTGGCCAGGGGCAAGATGCCGTTGCACGCGGGCCGTGAGCATTTTCACTACGTGCTGATGCGCGCCGGCCTGAGCGGGCGCCAGGTGCTCGCCGTGCTGCTCGCCTTCAGCGTGCTCTACGCGGCAGTCGGCCTGATCGGTGCCAGGAACAGGCTGCCGGACTGGGCCCTGTTCGCGCCATGGTTCACGCTGCTGGCATCGCAGTCCTTCATCATCCGGGGCCTGGCCGTGCACCTGAGGCACCGCCGGTGGAGGGCCTCACAGATCGTCGTCGAGATGCCCGCAAGCGTGACGGCAACTCATTCTCTTATGCGACGCAGCCGACCGCTGGCGGCGAGGCAGCGTAACGGTCAGGGCCATCCGGTCGGTGCTGGAGGGTCTCGGAGCGAGAGACCGAGTGTAAGATTATGAAAATTAAACTAAAACTGTGAGGACCTGGGAACCGCCCACCGGCTCTGCGCTTTCGACCCAGGGCTGAGCGGTCGCGACGCTGGGAGGGCGTCCCGACCGCGATAACAACTGCCGGCGCCGGCGGCCCGTGTCCGCGCTGCGCGCCTCCCTTGAAGTTGCTCCCGGCGACCCTACCGTAGGCTGCGGTCCGACCCAGACGGCTGAAAGGAGGGCTGTATGTTCGGCAGGTTGACGAGTCTGCAGAATTCGCTGGTGGAAGATTTCTGGCGCCTGCATCAGGAGCTGGACGAGATGCTCGGCGACGGCTTGTCCTCTTCGGGCGCCATCCGCTCATCGCCGCGCGGCAGCTTCCCGGCGATCAATGTCATCCAGACTCCTGCGGAAGTGCAGGTGTTCGTGTTTGCACCGGGAGTGGATCCGAAGAAACTGGACGTCTCCATCCAGCAGGGTCTGCTCACCATATCCGGCGAACGCCAGATTCCGGTCCAGGAGCAGGCGAGCTACTACCGCCAGGAGCGCTTCGGCGGCGAGTTCCGCCGCGCCATAAGCCTGGCGGACGAGGTGGATCCGGAGCGCGTCGATGCCACCTACCGGGACGGGATCCTGCGCGTGCGCCTGCAGCGGCGCGAGGCGGCCCGGCCGCGCCAGATCGAGATTCGCTGATCGGGAGGTGATACACCATGAGCACCCACGTCAATGAAGTTACCCAGCGGCAATCCGACGGCGGGGTGGCGCAGGCGCGCGGCCGCACGGCGGAAACCGCCATGCGCGCGCCGGCCGACGTCTACGAGGACCAGGAAGGCCTGACGCTGGTGGCCGACATGCCCGGAGTCTCCCGCGAACGGCTCGACGTTCGCGTGGACGGCGACAAGCTGTTGCTCGAGGGCAGTGTGCAGTTCGAGCTGCCCGAGCAGGCCGAGGCCGTGTACGCGGATGTGCGCTCGACGCTCTATCGGCGCAGTTTCGTGCTGAGCCGCGAGCTGGATAGCGCGCAGATCAAGGCCACTCTCAAGGACGGAGTCCTGACGGTGCGGATCCCCAAACGCGCGGAGCTGCGACCGCGCAAGATCCAGGTCAAGGGATCCTGAAGCGCGACAGGCACCGGCGCTGCGGGCCGGCGCGGCCGCCGCGCCGGCCGCTCAGGCGCTTGCATCCAGCCCGAGCACGATGAGGCGCCGCTGCAGCCGCTCGGAGAGTCCGTGCGGCTGATCGAGGCCCATGCGCCTGAGCGCGGACGCATGGCGGCTCGCAGGGGCTGTGCCGAGTGAGGCGGCGGCGCTCTTCAGGCGCCCCCAGGCGCTCCCGGTGTGCGCCTCGAGAAACCTCAGCGCCCGCGCGAGCGCAATCTCCTCCTCCGCCAGGTCCGTGCCGAAGGGGTATTCGCTGAAGTACCCCTGCCGGCGATGCTCGCGCAGCGCGAGCCTCAGGCGCTGCGGCAGGTTGTTGCGGAACGCATCCGGGATGCGGTAGTCGGCGCGGATCTTGCCCGCCGCCCGGGCGCGCGACAGCAGCGCGTCCTGAAAGCGCGAGTCCGCGACGTTGAGGAGCGCCGCGATGACCTCCTCGTCGGTGCGGCCGCGCAGCTCGGCGATGCCGTACTCGGTGACCACCAGATCGCGCAGGTGCCGCGGGATGGTCTGGTGCCCGTAGCTCCACACGATGTTGGACGTGGTGCGGCCGTGGCGGGTGCGGGTGGCGCGCACGCACAGGATCGAGCGCGCCCCCGGCAGGGCGTGCGCCATGGCGACGAAGTTGTATTGACCGCCGACGCCGCTCACCACCCGCCCGCTCTCCAGCGCATCGGAAACCGCGGCTCCCAGCAGCGTGACCATCATGGTGGTGTTGATGCAGCGCGCGGCGCGCCGCTGCAGGACGCGCAGCTCCTGGTCGGCGCCGTAGAGCTGGTTGACGAAGGCCACGCCGCGCATGCCGAACTGCGCCCGCTCGCTCTCGGGCAGCTCGCGCAACGCCGCATAGAACCCGCGCGGACCCAGAAAGAACCCGGCATGCAGCACCTGGCCGTTCACCAGGTCGCTTCCCAGGCACTCGGCCGTGAGAAGCGCGCGGCTCGCCGGATCGGCGAGGTCGGCCGCGATCCAAGCCCCGCCGGCGGCGCGCACGCGCCCGCCGGCAAACTCCACATCCTCGCGAAACACCCCGTGGCGCTTGAGCTGCGCGAACTCCGCGCCGCTCAGCAGCGGACCCGCGCCGGCACCCGCAAGCAGCCCCAGAATGCGCTCATCGAAGCGCTCGCCCGTCTGTCCCGAGCTCAGCAGCCGCTCCAGGGGGAGCGAGTCGTAGACGCGGCGGCGCAGGATCCCGGCGCGATACAGCTCGAGCAGCTGATCGACGAACATCTCGGTGCAGGCGAACAACCCGGCGGAGAACGGCGCATCGCCGCCCTCGGCCTGCATCAGCGGGGCGGCGGTTGCGCTGCCGAGTGCCTCGAGCGCGCCGCGCCAGGCCGCGTTCTGCTGATGCCGTAACAGCAGCGCATAGACCAGCGAGTCACCCAGCTCGCCGATGCCGATCTGCAGCGTGCCGCCGTCGCGCACCAGGGCGCTCGCGTACATCCCGATGGCGTGCTCGACCGTGCCGAGCGGCGGATTGGGCGGACAGAACAGGTCGTAGTCGTAGCGTGGATGGTCCACCAGGAAGTCGAAGCGCCCGGGGTCAATGAGCGCGTGACCGGTCATGAACGGCATCTGCGCGTGCGTCTGCCCCACCATGACGATGTCGCGGCCGGCGGCGCGCGCGCCCTCGATCAGCGGCAGCAGATCCACGGTGACGTCGGGATTGGAGCCGAGGCTCAGCTGCAGCTCGCCGTTCACCGAGCGCTGCGCCACCAGATGGGCGATGACATTGACGCCGCGCGCCAGACAATCGCGCGCCACGTGGGTGTAGTTGGCGCTCAGGTAATGGCGCTGCGCGTGGCGCGAATCGAGAAACGCGCCCGGCGTCAGGAAGAACTCGAGGATGCGGACGTTGGGCGGCACGGTGTCGGTCTGCATGGCGCGCGCGTATTCCGGCTCCACGTAAGTGCCGAACACCCGTGCGGCGAGCGGCGCCAGCAGGCGCGCCTCGAGTGCCGAGCGGGCCACGGGCTTCAGCAGTGACAGCGCCGTGACGATGGTCAGGTCGATGCTCGAGTCGCGCAGCGCGCGGCGGTAGAATTCGTTGACCAGCGGATTGGGCTTGCCGATCCCGAGTGGCAGCGCCAGCACGATGCGCGGTCCGACGCGGCGCAGCACCGCGTCGACGCAGTGTCCGACGTCAGCGAAAACCTCTGGCATTCAGGTGTGGCATGCTCACTGAAGCACGCCGCGTGCGTCAACCAACGAGTCGCAAATCACGGAGGGGAGCATGTCAGTGAACAGACCGGCCCTGGACCCCGGGGAGGTGGAGGTGGTTTCCCGCTGCGGCTATCCCGAGCCCTATCGCTCGCGCGTCATGCCGCGCCACAAGCGTCGGCTCGGGGATGCGCTCGGGCTCACCCGCATCGGTATCAACCTGACCATGCTGCCCCCCGGCAAGGAATCCTCCATGCGGCACTGGCATACCCACGAGGACGAATTCGTGTACGTGCTCGAGGGCGAGGTGATGTTGCGCACCGACGGCGGCGAGCAGCGGCTCACCGCCGGCATGTGCGCCGGTTTTCCCGCGGGCGCCGCCGACGGGCATCAGCTCATCAATCGCAGCGAGCGACCCGCGCTGTACCTGGAGGTGAGCAACCGCGACCCGGCCGACGGCGCCAGTTATCCGGACGTGGACCTGGCGTGGAACCCCCCGCACGCCCCGGGCAAGTTCACGCACCGCGACGGCACGCCTTACTGAGCCGCGGCTCGGGCGGCCGGCCGTGTCGGGCGGCCGGGATCAGTGTGCCGCGCTCGTCAGGCGCAGCGCGAACGCCACGCCGACCTCGTTCCCCACCTGGTCGGTGGCTTTCCAGTCGCCCTGACCGACGCCGAAGTCGAGCCGCCGGACGCTCGTCTTGCCGCTCATGTAGCCGACCGCGACGCCCTGCTCTTCGGCAGTGCGAAACGTGAACGGCACACGCATGTCGCGCGTCACGCCGCGGATGGTGAGCTTACCGATTGCTTCATAGCCGGCCGCGGTCCTGTTGAACTGGCTGGCGGAGAAGTGCGCCTGGGGAAATTTCGCCACTGCGAACAGGTCCGCGCTGCGCAGGGTGTCGTCGCGCTCCTTGTCGCCGGTGTCGAGCGAGCCGATCTCGACCGTGACCTCGAGCCGGCTGCCCGCGAGGTTGCCGGGCGCGAAGTCGAAGCTCACCGGGAAGCGGGTGAACGTGCCCTTGTTCTGCGCCCCGGCCTGCACGAAAGTGAATTCCAGCGTGCTCTTGGCCTGATCGAGCACGTAGTGCGTGACGGCGGCGGCGGCCTGTGCCACGGCTCCCTGCGCCCAGGCGGTGAGGCACACCGCGGCCGCCGTGGTCAGCCAGAGTGCGGGCAGCGCCCGCGCGCCAGTCATGGCTCGAGGGCTCATCGCTTGTCGGGTCATCGCTCGGTGGTTCATCGCTCGGGTCCCTGAGTCGTGGTGGTGAAGGGCAGCATGCGCCGCAGCACGTCGTCCTTGAGCCTGAAGTGATGCGTGAGCGCGGCCGCCGCGTGCAGCGTGACCAGCACGGCCAGCACCACAGCCAGCGTCCCGTGAGTGGTCAGCAGTGCCTCGTACAATGCCCGGTTTTTCGGCACCAGGTCGGGCAGCTGAAAGAACCCGAACCAGCTCACCGGGAACCCACGAGCCGAGGACATCGTCCACCCCGACAGCGGCATGGCGAACAGCAGCACATACATGAGTGCGTGCGTCCAGCGCGCCAGCACGCGCTGGTACGGCTTGAGCGTCTCGGGCAGCGCCGGCCTCGGGTTCAGCGAGCGCCAGGCGAGCCTCAGGATCGCCAGCGCCAGTATGGTGAGGCCGACGGATTTGTGGCGCGCGAGCATGCCGAGCTTTTTCAGCGGCGGCAGGTCGTCCGCGAGCGCGGCGAGGGTGAACTGCACGATGATCAACACGACGATGGTCCAGTGCAGCAGCTGGGCGACCGCACCCCAGCGGTGCGGGGTATTTCGTATGATCATGGCGCCAAGCTTATGCGCGTGAGTGCAAGTTGCATACTCCGGCTGCCCGGCGTCGTGTTGCCGGCGCTCCTGCTGAGCGCGTGTCCGCTACCACCGCACGCTCCCGCCGGCCCGGTGGCCGGCGCGCCGCCGCCGGCCGCGGCCGAGACTCCCGCGCCTCACGAGGGAGTTCCCTACGACATCGTGGCGGGTGAATCGCTGCTGACCATCCGCGTGTATCGAGGAGGCACGCTCGCGAGCGCCGGCCACAACCATCTGATCGCGCTGCACGCCCTGACCGGTACGGTCTACGTGCCCGAGGATGTCAGGCGCGCGAGCTTCGAGGCCCGCATCCCGGTGGCGGAGCTCACGGTCGATGAGGCGGCGCTGCGCACGCAGGAGCACAGCCCGGATTTCCCGCCCGATGTGCCGGACGCCGCCCGTGAGGGCACACGGCGCAACATGCTGGGCGAGGCGCTGCTCGCCGGCGAGCGCAATCCGCAGATCGTGTTGCGCGCGCTGCGGCTCGAGCCTGCGCCGTCCGCGGCCGGAGATGCCGGCGCCGCCGGTGGGGCGGGGACTTCCGGCGCGGCCGGCGGCACGGGGACCGTGCTGGCCCGCGTGCAGACCACGGTGCGCGCAGAGGTGCGCGCCATCACGGTGCCGGTGAGCTACCGGCTCGCCGCCGGCTCGGTCACGGCATCCGGGGAGGCGCCCGTCAGGCAGAGCGATCTGGGGCTCACGCCCTTCAGCGCCCTGCTGGGTGCATTGCAGGTGCAGGACGAGATGCGCGTCAGCTTCCGCATCGTGGCGCGCGCGGCCGGCGCGCGTTCCGGCGCGCCGCACTGAAGGCAGCGGGGTTACCTGCGGCCCAGCTCCGCCAGCAGCCCGTCGGCCTGGTACACCTTGCGCAGCGCCTCGAACATGATGGCCGGATCCACCGCCACCGCGCGGTTCAACGCGGGGTCGAACCAGAAACTGCCCGCGATCGAGTGGATGTTGCCGTCGAACATCAGTCCGACCAGCCGGCCGGCGGTATCGATCAACGGGCTGCCGGAATTGCCGCCCACGATGTCGTTGCTGGTGGAGAGGTCGAAGCGGGTCTGCGGATCGAGCGCGCTGCGCACCCGCAGCCAGCTGTCGGGAATCCTGAACGGCTCCTCGCCGGTGGCGCGCTCGAACAGGCGCGCCAGGTGCGTGAACGGCTCGACTTCGTGCCCGTCCTCCTTCCAGCCCTGCACCGTGCCGACGTTCAGGCGCAAGGTGAAGGTGGCATCCGGTGGCACGCTGGTGCCGTACACGCGAAAGCGGGCGCGGGCGATCTTCTCGGCGGCGGCGTCGACCGGGGCTTCAACCTCGTCCTCGTAGCTCTTGCGCACCGCACGGGCCGGCGCATCCACGCGGCGCGCGAATTCGATCATCGGGTCGTGCGCGGCATCGAGCGCCGCCGCGCCACCCTCCCACAGGCGCTGGCGCAGCTTCGGATCGGCGAGCTGCGAGCCGTCCACCAGCCGCGCCGCCAGCGCGTCGGGTGAATCCTTCGCCAGCAATGCCCGCACGGTCGCATCGTCCGGCCCCAGCCATTCGCGCATGCGCTCCAGCGCAAAGGACAGCGTGAGCCTGTCGAGCGCCGGATACACGGGTACCGGGGCGGTGAGCCGCTGCGCGATGCGTGCCAGCGCCGCGTCGCGGTATTCACGCAGGCGCTCGGTGTTGGGTTTGGGGCGCTCGGCAGCGCCGCGCAGCAGGGTGCGCGCATAGTTGAACAGGCGGCTGTTGAGGCCGGCCCCCGCCTCGAGGAACGTGTAGGGCAGGTAGAGCTCGCGCTCGCGCAGCTGCGCCTTCGCGATGTCCGTCCAGGGATCGCCGCTCGCGGCGGCGAGCTGCGGGTCGGCGGCGACCCGGGCGCGCAGCGCCGCCTCCTCGTCGCGCTTGGCTTGCAGCAGCCGCTCATCGAGCAGCGCGTCGAGCTGCTTGCGGCGCACCTTGATGGAGTTCTCCAGGCCGTTGAGCGGATCCTCCACGATGCGGTCGGCTTCCGCGCCCGTCTTGGCGAACTGGATGAAACGACCGCGCAACTCCGAGGCGCGCAGCAGCCAGCGCGGCAGTTCCACGTCGCGCAGGGTCTCGAGCTGCGCCACCGTCAGCAGCCGGTCGGTGGTGCCGGGATGTCCCGACACGAACACCAGCTCCCCGGCCTGCGGCCCCTCCGGCCGCAGCGCCAGGAAGCTCGGCGTGGCGGCGGGCTTGCCGTTCGGGCCGTAGGCGCGCAGCAGCGCCATGTCCAGGCACCAGCGCGGGAACTGGAAGTTGTCCGGGTCACCGCCGAAGGCGGCAATGCCGCGCTCGGGGGCGAATACCAGGCGCACGTCGTCGTAGCGATGGTACTTGTAGAGCCAGTACTGCCCGCCCTGGTAGAGGTCGACGGATTCGCACTTCAGCGGCCCGGATTTCGCGTGCTCACTTTCCTGCTCGCAGGCCTGCTCGAGTCGCGTCAGGGTCTTCTTGCGGGTGTCGTTCGCGGCGCGGTCATCGAGTCCGCGGATCGCCGCCGCGACCCGCTCGGTGACGTTCTCCACGCTCATGAGCACGTCCGCGATCTGCGTGCCGCACTTCAGTTCCTGCTCCCGCGAGCGCGCGAGGAAGCCGCCGCGCAGCAGGTTGCGCTCGCTGCTCGAGTGCTCATCCAGGCAGGCTTGCGCGCAGTGGTGGTTGGTGAGGATCAGTCCGTCGGGCGATACGAAGGATGCCGTGCAGTTCGACAGGCGGATGGTGGCGGTGCGCACCCGATCGAGCCACGCGGAGCTGACGTCGGCGCCGTACTGACGCTTCACCAGATCCTGCGGGAAATCGTGGAAGGTCCACATGCCGGCGTCGCTGAACGCCGGCGGTGACCCCAGGAGCAACACCGGGAGCACGAGGCGAGCGGGCCGACCGCTGCGGCGCATGAGGATCCTCAGCCTTCTGCTTCGAGCAGCATCAGCGGGATGCCGTCCGGGCTCTCCAGCAGGGCGTTGCCGAGGGGCTCGGCGCCGCCGGGTACGGTGGCGGACAGCGGCAGGCCCAGCTCGCGCAGCCGCGCAATGCGCGTGCGCATGTCAGGATCGCGGAACACGAGCATCGGCCGCTCGCACACCCCGGGCGGGTGAAACGAGACGTCCAGGTAATCGCTGGTGAGCGGCAGGTGCGGATAGGGCGCGGACACCTCGCCGGCGGCGACGAAGCCCAGAGGCTCCCAGAAACCCTGCGCGGCGCCGAAGTCGGTGACCGGCAGACTCACCTCGGCGAAGTCCCCGCACAGCGAGGCCTCCGCGCGCGCCACCGGTGAGTAGGTGCGCGCCTCCAGGACCGAGACCGCGTGGCCGAACGGGTCCAGCAGACCGATCTCGTTGAACACCTCCTCGCCGGTGCGGCACAGCGTCAGCTCGATGCCGGCCGCGGCAAACTCGCGCACGCACGCGGCGATGCCGGGACGCACGAAGGTGAGAACCGGCGAGGCGCCGCCGCGTTGATGCAGGCCTATGAACAGCCGGCCGTCGGTCAGCACTCCGTACGGGTGCGTGAGCGTATCGGAGGTCGGGGCCTGGCTGAACCCTAAGCGTTCGTAGAACTCGATCGAGGCGCGTATATCATCGACCGCGATGCTGGTCTCGTGAAAGGTCCCCAGCAGGGGGAGCGGCGCGCTGGACATCACGCGGAGGCACCGCGCGCGGCGCTGGGCAGGCGCCCATGCCCGGCGTGCGTCCAGCCCTGGCAGTGCTGCTCGATCAGGTCCGCGAGGCATTGCGCGTGGCTGGCGCGGGCGTTGAGCGCCGGCACGTACTGGTAGCGCTGGCCACCGGCGCGGATGAAGGCGTCGCGATTCTCGATATCGATCTCCTCGAGCGTCTCCAGGCAGTCCACGGCAAAGCCCGGACACACCACGGTCACTTCGCGCACGCCGCGGGCGGGCATCCCGGTGAGCACCGTGCGCGTGTAGGGCTTCAGCCAGTCCGTCGGACCAAAGCGCGACTGGAAGCTCACGCTCCACTGCCCGTCGCGCAACAGCAGCTCATCCGCGAGCAGGCGCGCCGTGGTCTGGCAGCGGCAGAAGTACGGGTCGCCGTGCTGGACGTAGCGTTCGGGGATGCCGTGAAAGGAAATCAGCAGGTGGGCCGTGCGGCCGTGAGCCAGCCAGTGCTCGGTGACGCTGGCGCGCAGCGCTTCGATGTAACCCGGATGCTCGTGATAGTCGGCGATGAAGCGCAGCTCGGGCACGGCGCGCCAGCGGCGCAACTCCGCACTGACCTGGTCGTAGACGGCAGCGGTGGTGGCACCGCAATACTGCGGGAACAGCGGCAGCACGAGGATCCGCTGGGCGCCGCAGTCGCGCAATCGAGCGAGCGCGCCGCGCAGCTCGGGAGCGCTGTAGAGCATGCCGAGCTCCACCGACAGCGGCGCCAGCATACGTTGCGCGAGCGAGCCGGCGAGCTCGGCACGCAAGCGCTCCGACAGATCGCGCAGCGGCGAGCCCGAGGCCGTCCAGATGAGGCGGTACTTGCGCGCCACGCGCCGCGGACGCCAGGGCAGGATCACCCCGTAGAGCAGCGGCAGCCACAGCGCGCGCGGCAGCTCCACCACGCGCGGGTCGGCGAGGAAGCGCGCCAGGAAGGCGCGCACGGCGCCCGCTTGCGCGGCCTGCGGCGTGCCGGAGTTGACCAGCAGGATGCCGATGCGTTCGGGGTTCGCGTGGGGCATGGCGCAGCCTATCCCGCCACCTTCAGCCGATGCCGACACACAGGTACTTGAGCTCGGTGTAGTCGAGGATCCCGTACTTCGAGCCCTCGCGGCCGGTGCCCGACTCCTTGACCCCGCCGAAGGGGGCAACTTCGGTGGAGATGATCCCGGTATTCAGGCCCACGATGCCGTACTCCAGCGCCTCCGCCACGCGCCATGAGCGCGCCAGGTCGCGGGTGTAGAAGTAGGCCGCCAGGCCGAACTCGGTGTCGTTCGCCATGCGGATGGCCTCGGCCTCGGTCTCGAATCGGAACAGCGGCGCGACCGGACCGAAGGTCTCCTCGCGCGCCACCAGCATGGCGGCGGTCACGCCGGTGAGCACGGTCGGCTCGAAGAACGTGCCGCCGAGCGCATGGCGCTTGCCGCCCTGCACGATACGCGCCCCCTTGGCTGTCGCGTCCGCGAGGTGCTCTTCCACCTTGGCGAGCGCTTTGCTATCGATCAGCGGACCCTGGTCGGTGGGCCCCTTCAGCCCGTCGCCCACGCGCAGCTGGGCCACGGCGTGCACCAGCTTGGCTGTGAACGCCTCGTACACCGGCGCCTGCACCAGCAGGCGATTGGCGCACACGCACGTCTGCCCGGTGTTGCGGTACTTGCTGGCGATGGCCCCGGCCACCGCGGCATCCAGGTCCGCGTCCTCGAACACGATGAACGGAGCATTGCCGCCCAGCTCGAGCGACAGCTTCTTCACCGTGCCGGCGCATTGCGCCATGAGCTTCTTGCCCACGGCGGTGGAGCCGGTGAAGGTGACCTTGCGGACGCTGGTGTTGGAAGTCATTTCGCCGCCGATCGCGGCCGCGTCCCCGGTGATGACGTTGAGCACGCCGGCCGGCACCCCGGCGCGCGCCGCGAGCGCCGCGGCGGCGAGCGCCGAGTAGGGCGTCTGGCTCGCGGGCTTGCAGACGAAGGTACAGCCGGCCGCGAGCGCCGGTCCCGCCTTGCGCGTGATCATCGCCAGCGGGAAATTCCACGGCGTGATCGCCGCGACCACCCCCACGGGCTGGCGCAGCACCAGGATGCGCTTGTCGGTCTGGTGCCCCGGGATCACGTCCCCGTACAGGCGCTTGCCTTCCTCCGCGAACCATTCGATGAAGGAGGCGGCGTAGGCGATCTCGCCCTTGGACTCCGCGAGCGGCTTGCCCTGCTCGGCGGTCATCAGCGTCGCCAAATCCTCCAGGTTCGCCATCAGCAGCTCGTACCAGCGACGCAGCACCGCCGCGCGCTCCCGGGCGGTGTGCGCGGCCCATGCCGGGAATGCCTGAGCCGCTGCCTCGATGGCGCGCCGTGTCTCGGCGGCGCCCATCTCGGGCACCGCGCCGATCGGTTCGCGCGTCGCCGGATTCAGCACCTGGCGCGTGGCGCCGCTCATGGCGTCCACCCACTTGCCGCCGATGAAGGCACGGCTACGCAGCAGATCCGGATCGCGCAATTTCATGATACGGCCGTCCTCATGCAAGCCTTCAGCCCTTGAGCGGCTCGCCGCCGGCCACATGGCGGCCGAGGAAATCCAGAGTGCGTGTGCGCGCCAGCGCGGCGACCTGCGGGTTGTAGGCCTCGCGCTGCTCGCAGTTGAAACCGTGGCCCGCCCCCTCATAGACAAAGAGCGGCGCCTGCGGGTTCGCCGCCTTGATGCGCTCGATGTCGGCGAGCGGGATGCTGCGGTCCTCCCGGCCGTAGTGATACATGACCGGGCACCTGGGTTTCTGCTCGAGGTAGCTCGCGATCTTGCCGTAATAGACCACCGCGCAGGCGAGGGGCAGCTGGCAGGCCGCCACATAGGACAGGGTTCCGCCCCAGCAGTAGCCGACGGTCGCCGCCCGGCCGGAGTGTCTCACCACGGCGATCGCGGCCGCGAGGTCGCGCAGCGTGTCTTCCGGCGTGAGCTGCTTGGTGTAGCCGCTGCCTTCCTGCATGTCGGCGGCGGTGTAGCCGAGCTCGATACCGCGGCGCACCCGGTCGAACAGGCAGGGGGCGATGGTCGTGTAGCCGTCGGCGGCGAAGCCGTCGCTCACTTTGCGGATGTGGCTGTTGACCCCGAAGATCTCCTGGATCACCACCACTGCGCCGCGCGGGCGGCCGGGGGCGGCGGCGAGCCACGCCTGAAACTCGTGGCCGTCGCGGGCCATGATGGTGGAGTACTCGCCCATGGACTTGGTATTCTAACCCGTTGCGCTGTGGGGAGGAGTCATGCTGGTCGGATCCGCGGTCCGGCGCGTGGCCATCGTCGGTGGCCTGCGCATCCCCTTCGCCCGCTCGTATGGGGCTTACGCCACCGCCAGCAACCAGGACATGCTCACGGCTGCGTTCCGCGCCGTGGTCGAGCGCTTCAAGCTCCAGGGCGAGCGGCTGGGCGACGTGGCCGCCGGCGCGGTGCTCAAGCACTCCCGGGACTACAACCTGGTGCGCGAGAGCGTGCTCTCCAGCGGGCTCGATCCGCACACCCCCGGGCTGGACATGCAGCGTGCCTGTGGCACGAGCCTGGAAGCGACGATCGACATCGGCAACAAGATCGCGCTCGGACAGATCGAGGCCGGTCTCGCCGGCGGCACCGACTCCATCAGCGATGCGCCGCTCGCCTACCCGCGCGCGTACCAGCAACTGCTGCTCGCGAGCTACCGCGGGCGCAACGCCTGGCAGCGGCTGTCGCCGTGGCTCGGGCTGCGACCCAGGCACTTCAAACCGGTGCTGCCCGCGGTCGTGGAGCCGCGCACCGGATTGTCCATGGGTCAGAGCACCGAGATCATGGCCAAGCGCTGGCAGATCGGGCGCGCCGAGCAGGATCAGCTGGCCCAGCACAGTCACCTGAACGCCGCGGCCGCCTGGCGCTCCGGGTTCTACGACGACCTGGTGGTGGAGTACCTGGGACTGAAGAGCGACAACAATGTCCGCGCCGACAGCAGCGCCGAGAAGCTCGCCAGGCTGCGCCCGAGCTTCGCCGCCGACGGCACGCTCACCGCCGGCAACAGCACACCGCTCACCGATGGGGCGAGCGCGGTGCTGCTGGCGACGCCGGAGTGGGCCGCGAAGCGCAAGCTGCCGGTGCTGGCGTACCTGCGCTACGGCAAGGCATGGGCGGTCGACTTCGCCGGCGGCAAGGAGGGGTTGCTGATGGCGCCCACCTACGCCGTACCCGCGATGCTGCGCGATGCGGGCCTGACACTGCAGGATTTCGATTACTACGAGATTCACGAGGCGTTCGCGGCGCAGGTGCTGTGCACGCTCAAAGCGTGGCAGTCACCGGAGTACTGCCGCGATGTGCTGGGATTGCCCGCGCCGCTCGGCAGTATCGACCTGGGCAGGCTCAACGTGAAGGGCGGGAGCGTGGCCATCGGGCACCCGTTCGCCGCCACCGGCGCGCGTATCGTGGGCACGCTCGCCAAGATCCTCGCGGGCGATGCGAGCGCCAAGCGCGGACTGATCTCGGTGTGCGCCGCCGGCGGGATGGGCGTGACGGCCATCGTGGAGCGCTGAGCTGGCGGACCCGGTGCTGGTCGTGTTCTGCCGCCGGCCGCGTCTGGGCGCGGGCAAGAGCAGACTCGCGCGCGCGCTGGGCGCAGCACAGGCGCTGGCGATCGCGCAGGCGCTGCTCGAGTGCGCGCTGGAGGATGCGCGCGCCTGGCCGGGCGCGCTGGTCATTGCGCCGGAGAATCCGGCCGAGGCGGGCTGGGCGCAAGGCCTGCTCGAGCGGGCGGCGACGGTGCAACCCCAGCCGCGCGGCAACCTGGGCGAGCGCCTGAACGCAGTGGACGCCGCGGTGCGCGCGGCGGGTCACGAGCGCGTCCTGTTCATCGGCAGCGACGCCCCCTCGCTCGCGGTGTCCGATCTCCTGGCGGCGCACACGGCACTGGACGCTGCCGATGTGGTGCTCGCTCCGGCCCGCGACGGAGGTGTGACGCTCATGGGATCGCGGCTGCCGTGGCCGGATCTGGCGCCCCTGCCCTGGAGCGAGCCGACTCTCGGTGCGGCACTGGAGCAGTGCTGCCGCAGCCACGCCCGTTCCGTGACGCGGCTGCCCGGTTCGTACGACATCGACGCAGCGTCCGATCTGCCGACGGCACGGCGCGCGCTCGCCGCCGACGATCGTCCGGCGCGCCGCCGGCTGCATGCGCTGCTGGTGAGGAGCGCATGAAGGCGCACAGGGTGTGGGCGAGCGCCGCTCTGCTGCTGCTCGCCGCGGCCGGGTGGCTCCTGCCGCTGAAGCCGTGGCTGGGCGCGGCGCTCACCTGGGCCGCCGCGCACCGCGAACCATCCGCGCTCGCGTTCGTCGCGCTGTACGTGCTGGCGAGCGTGTGTCTGGTTCCCGGCCTGATTCTCACGCTCGCGGGCGGCGCGATCTTCGGACTGGCGCGGGGCGTGGTGCTGGTGTCCACGGGGAGCCTGCTCGGGGCCAGCGCGGCGTTCTTCATCGGCCGCACGTTTGCCCGTGAGTGGACGCAGCAGCGCATCGCGGCGTGGCCGCGGTTCCGGGCGCTGGACGGCGCGCTCGGGGAGCGCGGCTTGTGGATCGTGCTGCTCACACGGCTGTCGCCGCTGTTCCCCTTCAACCTGCTGAACTACGCGTACGGCGTCACGGCCGTGAGGCCGCGCGACTACATTGCCGGCTCCTGGCTCGGCATGCTGCCCGCCACGGTGCTGTACGTGTACGCCGGATCGGCGGCCGCGAGCCTCGCGCAGACGCTCGCGGGAGGCGTGCATACCGGCAGAGCCGGTACCGTCCTGTTGGTCGTGGGTCTGGCAGCCACCGTCACGGTTGCCGCGCTGGTGACCCGGGTCGCGCGCCGCCGGCTCGAACAGGAGCTCGCGCCATGAGCGAGGATGACGCGCTGTGGCGCCGGCTGGTGTTTCCCCCGGACTATCGCAATCCCACGCCCGCGGCGCGCTACCACCTCACGGTGATCGGCGCCGGCCCCGCGGGCCTGCTGACCGCCATCGCCGCGGCGGGACTGGGCGCGCGCGTGGCGCTGATCGAGCGTCATGCCATGGGCGGTGACTGCCTGAACGTCGGTTGTGTGCCCTCGAAGACGCTGCTCTCGGGCGCCGCCGGCGGCCTGAGCTTTGCAAGCGCCATGCAGCGGGTGCGCGCGGTGCGTGCGGCCCTTGCCCGGCACGATTCGGTCGAGCGCTACTGCTGCGCGGGAGTCGACGTGTTCCTCGGGCAGGGGAGCTTCAGCAGTGCGCATGAGATTTGCGTTGCCGGGGCGACGCTGCGCACGCGCCGCACCGTGATCGCCACGGGCGCGCGCGCCCACGTTCCGCCGCTGCCCGGACTGGCGCAGATCGCGCCCCTGACCAACGAGAGCGTGTTCGATCTCACCGGGCAGCCGCGGCGTCTGGCGGTGCTGGGTGCGGGTCCCGTCGGCTGCGAGCTCGCACAGGCCTTCGCGCGCCTCGGCACGCAGGTCGAGCTGCTCGAGCTCGGGCCACAGATCCTGCCGCAGGACGAACCCGACGCGGCGCAGTGGGTGGCCGACGCTCTGGCGCGGGACGGCGTCAGGCTGCGCCTCGGCGCGCGGGTCCTTGGTGCCGCGCGCACGAGCGCGGGCAAGACGCTGATGCTCGCCGACGGCACCGCGGTCGAGGCCGACGAGGTGCTGGTCGCCGCCGGCCGCGCACGCAACGTCGAGGACCTGGGGCTGGAGCGGGCCGGCGTGCGCTTCGACAGCCAGGCCGGCATAGCCGTCGACGCCCGCCTGCGCACCTCGCACCCGCACATCTACGCGGCCGGGGATGTGTGCGCGGCGCTGCAGTTCACTCACGCGGCCGATGCGCAGGCGCGTATCGCGGTGCGTAACGCGCTGTTCCCGCTGAGCGCGCGCGCCGATGCGCTCATCATCCCGTGGTGCACCTATACCCGGCCGGAGCTTGCGCACGTGGGAGCCACCAGCCGCCAGCTGCAGCAGGCCGGCCGTGCCTTCGATCGCTATCGCGTGGAGTTCGGCGAGCTCGATCGTGGCCGGACCGATGCCGCCGCCGATGGCTTTGCGCAAGTGCTCACCGCGCGCGGGTCGGACCGGATCCTGGGCGCCACCATCGTCGGCCGCGACGCCGGCGAGCAGCTCTCGCCCCTGCTGCTGGCGCTCACCCGCGGGCTGGGCCTCAAGCGCCTCGATTCGCTGGTGCTGCCGTACCCGACGCGCTCGGAGTACCTGCGCCGCATCCTCGACGCCTACAGCCGCACGCGACTGACGCCGTTCACGGCGGGTACACTCAGGTGGTGGCTGAGGCGCACTCTTTAGATTCGGCCGTGGCGAAAGACTCGCCCGGGGCGGATCCGGCCGTGGCGGCCTCGGCCGCCACACGCCTCGCGGTGGTGGTTCCGGTGCTGCACGACGACGCGGCGCTGGCGCGCCTGCTGCCGCTCCTGGGTCGGCTCGCCAGCGCGCCCGAGCAGGTGATCGTGGTCGATGGGGCCGCGAGTGAGGCCACCGCCGCCTTGTGCCGCGGCGCCGGCTGCGCCTGGATGCCGTCCGCGCGCGGACGGGGCCTGCAACTGGCTGCGGGTATCGCTGCAGCGCGAGCCGCGGGCGCGGGTGCGCTGTGGATGGTGCATGCGGATTGCGAGCCCCATGCCTCGAGCGCGCACGCCATTCGCGAGGCTCTCGCTGCGGGCGCGGCAGGCGGCTACTTCAGGTTCCGTTTCGGCGGCGCGCGCAGCGCTCTGAAGCGCTTCCTCGAGGCGTGCATCGCGTGGCGCTGCCGGCTGTCGATGGTGTACGGGGATCAGGGCATTTTCGTGAGCCGCGCGGCTTACGACGCGAGTCCCGGAATCGGCCCGCAGCCGCTGTTCGAGGAAGTGGCGCTGGTGCGCGCCCTGCGGCGCACCCGGCGCTTCGTTGCCCTGCCCCTGCCGATGACGGTCTCGGAGCGCCGCTGGCAGCGCGATGGGCTGCTGCGGCGCACACTGCGCAACCGCACCCTGGCGCTCGCGTATCTACTGGGCATCGATCCGGCCACGCTCGAGCGCTGGTATCGCGCCTCGCGGGCGCGGGAAGCGCGGCAATGAGCGCGGGCGATGCGCCCGGCGCGAGCCTGCCCCGCGACGAGTGGCTGTTCACCCCGCTGGGGGATGCGCGCGGCTACATCCAGCCTCACACGCTCTCGGAGCTGTGGTTTCACACCGGCACGGCGTGCAATCTCGCCTGCCCGTTCTGTCTGGAAGGCTCGCGGCCCGGTGAT
>Ga0209155_1000313_pt1 | contig 22618 bp, 10 predicted proteins | sample GraSoiAngelo_122_FD_185879 | JGI IMG/M metagenome (GOLD analysis project Ga0209155, IMG submission 185879) | Grasslands soil microbial communities from the Angelo Coastal Reserve, California, USA - 14_0927_02_20cm (SPAdes) (version 2) | ecosystem: Environmental > Terrestrial > Soil > Grasslands ... | reverse complement strand
TCACCCCGGACGAGCTGGTGGACGACTACCAGAAGCTGCTTGCTTCCCCCTAGGATGACCCGCCCTGGCGGGCGGGCGACGCCGACCAGCGGGCCCGCTGTTGCACGGGCAGCTGTGATCGCGCTGTCAGGGCTGCTGGGGGCTGGCGCGCTCGCGGCGCCGCCACTGCAGCCGTCGGTCGGAGAAACCCTGTACCGGCGCGGCCTGCTCCCCTCCGCGAAGCCGGTGCAGGCCACACGCGAGGCCGGCGCAACGCTCAGGGGGGCGGATGCGGCCTGCGTCAACTGTCACCGTCGCAGCGGCCTGGGGTCCACCGAGGGCCGGATCACCATCCCGCCGATCGCCGGGCCATACCTCTTCATTGCGCGCGGCAAGAGTCTCGAGCAGCAGGGCGTGCCGTTCGTCGACACCGAGCGGATCAACCACGAGGCGTATACCGATGAGAGCCTGGCACGCGCGATCCGCGAGGGCGTCGGCGCGGACGGCAAGACGCTGAATTATCTGATGCCACGCTACCAGATCGATGATGCAGCCATGGCTGAGCTCATCGGTTACCTCAAGGACATCAAGGTCTCTGCAAGCCCCGGGGTGAGCACTGCGGTGCTGCATTTCGCCACCATCATCACCCCCGATGCGGACCCGGTGAAGCGCCGCGGGATGCTCGACGTGATGAATCAGTATTTCGTGGACAAGAACAACGCCATGGCGCGCACCAAGGCGCCGACCCTGTATTCCTCCCACACGATGATGTTTCGCGTCGAGCGGCGCTGGCAGCTGCACGTGTGGGAGCTCACCGGTGCGCCTGCGACCTGGGAGGCGCAGCTGCGCAAGTATCTGGCCTCCGAGCCGGTGTTCGCGGTGATCTCGGGCCTCGGCGGCAGCAACTGGGGACCGGTGCAGAAATTTTGCGAGGCGCAGTCACTGCCGTGCCTGTTTCCCAATGTCGAAGCACCCGTGGGACAAGATAGTGATTTCTACTCGGTCTATTTCTCGCGCGGTGTGCTGCTGGAAGCGCAACTGATCGCACGCGAGCTCGCGCAGACCCGCGAGCCGATCCACACTCTGGTGCAGGTATTCAGGGCGGGAGATGTGGGCGAACAGGCGGCCCGGACGCTGCAGGCGGCGCGCACCGATGCCGGGCAGCAGGTCGTAAACCGCGTGTTGAAGGCGCACGCCGCCTCAAAGGATCTCGCTGCGGCGTTGCGCGAGGTCGGTCCGACCGATGCGTTGGTGCTGTGGCTGCGGCCGCAGGACTTGCAGGCTCTGGCAACGGTTCCCGTCACGACATCACGGGTGTGGATGTCCGGGGAAATGGGCGGGCTCGAGCAGGCACCGCTCCCCGCCAGTTGGCGCGCGGTCACGCGCATGGCCTACCCGGTGGACCTTCCCGGGCGACGGGTGGTGCGCGTCGATTACGCGCTCAGCTGGTTCCGGATGCGTAAGATCCCGCTCCTCGCCCGGCAGGTGCAGGCCGACACATATCTCGCCTGCGGGCTGCTGTCGGAGACCCTGAACCACATGGTGGATGCCTTCGTGCGGGACTATCTGATCGAGCGCGTGGAAATGGCCCTCGATCACCGCATCCTGACCGGCTACTACCCGCGTCTCACCCTCGCCCCGGGCCAGCGCTTCGCCTCCAAGGGTGGCTACATCGTGCGTTTTTCCGATCCGCAGGGGACCGGGGTCGCGCCGCTCGGCGATTGGATTACGCCGTAGTCAGACGGGCGGGCGGTCACGGCCGCCGTGGCTTCGGGGTGCGGGGGAGCGGGGCGCCCGCGCCCAGTCCCGGACACTCACCCAGCCGCCGGGCCTCGACTGTCTGTTGGGTCACGTGCTGCGCCGAATGCGCCTCGCTCACGTCCTGATAGCTGGTCAGGTCGCTGGCGGTCAGCACATCGCGGAACCTCATCGGACCGGTCGGGGTCGGGCAAAGCCAGCTGGAAACGTAGCGGTCCTGGTTGCGTCTGAGCGGCGCGAACTGGCAGTGCTTCTGGCGTAAGGCCTCCATCTTTTCGCGCATCTCGGCTGCGGGATCCGCGCACTTCTTGATGGTCGTGACTTGCGGTCTGGCAGTGTCGCCCCGCACCAGGGTACGCTGATACTCCCACAGGCCGGGCTGAAAACGGGGTAACTCGACTGCGCTCGTCTCCGGGCCCCCTGCCGGGGCGGGCGCGGCCGGGGGATCGGCGGCGCGCAGGGCGGTGCTGATCAGGATCAGAAGGCAGGCTCCCAGCGCGATCATGGAGGTGAGCTGAGGGCTTCGAACCGGCATCGGGCACTCCCGGGGCAAAAAGCAGGAATCCGAAGTATCGCCGAAGTCGCAGCCGCCGCACACGAGCGAATTCGCACGTGCGGCACGACGACGACGCGGGCAGTTCCCGCCAGCGTAATGCCGGAAGAGTTGAGCGAGTAGCCGAAATCCGCTCCGTTGGCGGAGGTGCTGTCGGTCAGCTGGGAGAAGAAGATGTTGGGTTGCGGTTGTTAGCTGAAGTTGTTGGAGCAGACGACGCTGCCATCGAGGGTGGCGCCGCAGGCATACGTCACATCAGCGCGTGCGCGACCACGGCGGTGAGGGCGGTGGGCTCAGCGCGGCCAGAGTCAGTGCGCGCATGTCAGCTCCTTGTGTGGGCAGAAAGTAAGGGGGTACCTTATAGGGAGGCAATACCCGGGCCAGCCCCCTAGTGTCAATAAATACAGGCAGTTGCAGATGCACGCGGTCCCTGCCATGAAGAGCACCGACGACACGATGACGGCCCGGGGAGCGGCTGGACGCGGGCCTCGCACCCCCGGGCGGCTGCGTGTCGCTGCACTGTGAATGACTCTTCGACAACCGAGATCCGGCGTCGGGGACTGACGCTCCCGCCGCAGTCCTGGCTCCTGGGCGCGGGCTTCCTCGCGCTCTATCTGCTGCTCGATTGGGCGAGCTACGTCCAGCCGCTGCGTCACACCAGTATCACTCCCTGGAATCCGAACACCGGGGTGGTCATGGCGCTGCTGCTCACGCGCGGCTGGCGCTGGGCGCCGCTCGTGGCGTTCGGGATCTTCACCGGAGAGCTCCTGACGGACGAGGGTCCGCCCCCTTGGCGGGTGCTGGCGCTGACCTCACTGTATCTGGCGACCGTATATGCGTGCGCGGCGTGGGCCCTGCGCCGGCGCGGCCGGGAGCGATCGATCGAGACTCCGCGGACCGCCGCCTGGTTCGCCGGCGTGATCGCGGTGGCCGGCGGCATCGCGGCGGCGGGCTATGTCGGGATTCTGGTGAGCGCCGGGCAGCTGAGCACCGATGAGACGTGGGCCGGCATCGGCCGCTACTGGATCGGCGAATTCAACGGCATCATCGCGCTCACACCGGTGCTGCTGCTGAAAGTCGACCGTGCCCCGCTGTGGGAGAAAATTCGCCGACACCAGCGCGAGTTCATACTGCAGGCTCTCGGAGCTGTGTTCGGAGTCGCGCTCGCCTTCGCGCTTGCCGCCGCGCGCGATGTCCGGCTGTTCTATCCGCTGTTCGCCCCGGTGACCTGGATTGCGCTGCGTCACGGGGTGCCGGGCGCCATGATCAGCGTCTCACTCATACAGGCCGCCCTGGTGGCGGCGCTGGAGCTGACTCCCGGGTCGATCCCGCTGTTCGACGTGCAGTTTCCGCTGCTGTCTCTCGGCGTCACGGCTCTCTTCCTCGGTGCGCTCGCGACCCAACACGACACGACTTTGGGCCAGATGCGCCAGCAGGATGCCGCTCTGCAGCGCTCGATGCGCTTCGCCGTGGCGGGTGAGCTTGCCTCGGCGCTCGCGCACGAGCTCAACCAGCCGCTGACAGCGTTGCGGTCCTACGTGCGCTCGGCGGAGCTCATGATCGAACCGCCGGCCGGCACAGACGAGCGACTCGCCGGTACCCTGCGCAAGGCCGGCGAGCAAGCCGGTCGAGCGGCCGCGGTGCTGCAACGGCTGCGCGAGTTCTACCAGGGCGAGGCCGCGCGGCTCGAGCCGACCGACCCGCTGATGGTGTGCGCGCGCGTGGCGAATGCGCTGCAGGATCGCATGCGCCGCAGTGCCGTGGAGTTCCAGATGCGCGGCGCGGGCCTGCCGCGCGTCATGGTCGATCGCACGCAGCTGGAGATCGTCATCCACAACCTGCTCACCAATTCGCTCGACGCGTTCGATGCACTGCCTGCCGGGGGACCGCGGCCGCGGTGCATCGAGGTTGCGGCGCAGGTGCGCGGCATGGACGTGTTGATTCGCGTGGATGATTCGGGACCCGGGATCGGGGCGGGCCTCACGCAGCGGTTGTTCGAGCCGTTCGTCACCAGCAAGATCAGCGGCATGGGGCTCGGGCTTCCCCTGAGCCGCAGCCTCCTGCGCCACCTGGGGGGCGATTTGTGGAGCGAACCCGGCCGCCTGGGCGGCGCGAGTTTCGTCATCCGCCTGGCGACACGGCCGAGCCCGCAGACGAGCCTATGATGGATGTCCCGGGCACGGTCTTTCTGATCGACGATGATCCGGGTGTGCGCGACTCGCTCGCCCTGCTGCTGTCGCTCAAGGGCCTGAGCGCGCAGCTGTTCGCCAACGCCGAATCCTTCCTCGGGACTTACCAGCCCGACCAGCCGGGCTGTGTGTTGACGGATCTGCGCATGCCGGGCATGACCGGGCTCGAGCTGCAGGGCGCGCTGCGCGAGCGCGGGCTCGACGTGCCGGTAGTGGTACTCACCGCTCACGGCGATGTCGCGACGGCGCGCGCCGCGCTGAAGAACGGCGCCTTCGACTTCCTCGAGAAGCCGATCGATGACGTGATGCTGCTCGAGGTGCTGCACAACGCGCTGCGGGTCGATCGCGAACGGCGCGCGGCGGTCACGGCACGCTCCTCCTCCGATCGGCGCATGGAGCGCCTGACGGAGCGCGAGCGCGAGATCCTCTCTCTGCTCGCCGCGGGGCACCAGAACCGTGAAATCGCCGCGCAGCTCGGCATCAGCCCGCGGACCGTGGAGGTCCACAAGGCACGCATTATGGAAAAACTCGAGTGTCGTTCGCTCGCGGATCTGATTCGCATGAATCCCGAGGCTGACTGAGCCGGTCGCGCTGCGAACCACGTCACACTTTTGTCTCGTCAAGACGCGTCAGGCGGCGTGATGTGACGTGTGCACTCCGGGGCGCCCCGTACGGTTGTCCCCTGATTTCCCCCGAGCGTCGCGCGCTTAAGCTGGGCCGCAAACAACAGCGCACAGCGCGATGGCTGCGACATGACCCTCGTCGATTCTCCCGAAACCGCGACACCGGCTGTGCAAGCCCGTCGCGCATATCGCATCGTGCTGATCGACGGCCAGCGACTTTTCCGCCAGGCGCTGCGAATCCTGTTTGCCACCGAGCGGGAGTTCGCCGTGGTGGGGGAGGCCGAACAAGCGGCCGAAGCCGTGGAACTCGTGGCCAGCCTGCAGCCCGACGTGGTAGTGACCGACCTGCATTTGACGGACGGCTCCGCCGTGCCACTCATCGAGCAGATCCATGCGCGTTTCCCGAGGGTTGCTATTCTCGTGCTCACGAGCGCGCGGGCACGCGACGTCGCGGCCGCGGTGAGGAAGGCGGGGGCGCTCGGATACCTCTTGAAGGAGCACGGCCGCGAGGAGCTGATGCTGGCGTTGCGCGAGGTGACCGCGGGCCGCTGGTATCGCTCGCTCGTCCCGGCGGAGGCGGGCGCGCGGCCCGCGGCGCGCGACGACCGCTATCGCAACAACCGGGCGGCGTACCTCACCGAGCGCCAACGGCAGGTCCTGCGTTCGGTGGCGCTCGGCTATCGCACGCGCGAGATCGCGCAGATGCTGGGCGTGAGCGTCAGGGCCGTGCACCGGCAGCGCGAGCGCCTGCGGCTCGCGCTGCATCTCAACAGCACGGCGGACCTGACACGCTTCGCGGTGCGCGAGGGCTTAACCGCGGGAGCAGCCGAGCCCGCGCGTTAGCCGGGATCCTCATGAACGCTTGCAACGGTGTGTGGCTGCCTCGCTCAGCCTTGCTCATGACACTCACGTTGTTGACCGCCCTGGGCCAGGCGCAGAATGCGCCGCCGGCCGATAGCCCGGCGCCTGCCGGCGCCCCGAGCGATACCGCAGCAGCCCCGGCCAAGTCGGGTGCGCCGGATGAGGCCTCGAGTTACAGCATTGGGCTGGTATTTGGCAATCAACTACGCAGCGCCGGACTCGAACAGACTCTGGCGCCCGATGCCGTCATGCGCGGCCTCAAGGAGGGCTTGGCGGGCAGGGCTTTGAGCGCCGAAGACAAGGAACACGCGCTGCAGCTGGTGCGCTCCGGTCGCGACGCGATCGCGACGCGCAATCGCGCAGCGGCGCGCGACTACCTGGCCAAGAACGCCTCCTCGCCTGGTGTCACTACCACCGCTTCGGGCCTGCAGTACCAGGTGATCGAGCCGGGCGAGGCGAAGCGCGCTTCACCGGCACCGACCGATCGCGTAACGGTGCACTATCGCGGTCGACTGCTCGACGGCACGGAGTTCGACAATTCCGACTCTCATGGCCAGGCAGCCGCGTTCAGCGTGAACTCCGTCATCAAGGGCTGGCGCGAAGCGCTACTGCTGATGAAGCCCGGCGCCAAGTGGCGATTGTTCGTGCCGCCGGAGCTCGGCTATGACCTGAATTCACCGCCTAACATTCCGCCGGCGTCCTTGCTCATTTTCGACCTCGAGCTGGCGAAGGTTGAGTCGGCCTCGGTGCTGAGCGGCCCGGCGCTCAAAGGGCAGAAGGATGCCAAGCCGCCGGCGGCGAGAGCTCCTGCCAAGCCGGCCGCCGGTCAGTAAATAGCGCGCAGTCGAGGACTCACAATCAGGGCACGGTCCAATCGCCCTCGGCCATGAGCTTCGCGCCGGTCGGCTCAGCAAAGTGCACCATGTAACCGCCCTTGGAAGCGAAGCGTTGCCCTGGCGCGAGCGTAAGCCGGGGGTAGTAACCGGTAATGATGCGATGCTCGAGCATGCTCTCGATGCGCTCAATGAGGTAGTCACGCACAAAGGTATCCACCATGTGGTTCAGCGTTTCCGACAGCAGGCCGCAGGCGAGATAGGTGTCGGCCTGTACCTGCAGATCCAGGACCGGCACCTTGCGAATCCGGAACCAGCCGAGCGGGTAATCCACCCGAATACGCCGCTTATCGGGCAGGTCGAAGGGATAGGCCATGTGTGTGCCGCTGCGCCAGGCGCTGGGGAGCGGCGCGTGCTCCAGAGCGCCCATCAGGCCGGACATCCACACGCCGTCCGCTTTGACCGGATGATTGCCGAGCGCAGCCAGATCCTTGGGCCGTAACCAAAGCACCAGGTCATCTCCGGGCCCGATGTCTTTGAGGGCGGATGAAAGACCCGAACCCGCCTCCGCCCGGAGTACGCGCCGGACGATCTCGAGCCCCGATCGGTGCGACTCGCCTGCGAGCGTCGTTGCCGCTGCCGCGCCGATATCGTCCGCGCGATACACCTGCACCAGCCGGCGCACCGCCGACCAATGGGGCTGTTCCTGGAGTTGATGAGCGATGAGCCCTGCTTCCAGCAGTACGCCGCGCGAAAAGTACAGCGCGTAAAAATCGTTCTCGGCAACTACCGGCAGGTCCACATTGGGAAACAAGCAGGGTAGTTCGGCTTGCTCGCAGAAATGGTGCACCGGCGCCCAGTTCTTGCCGCCGATCCCGGAAAGCACGGCGAACACCGGCTCGGCGGCCAGGTGCTCTTGCAACTGAGCTTCCCAGGTATTCGCCGGCCCCGTGAGCTTCCAGACATGCAGCCGCCACTTGCGCGTCGCGCGGAACATCATCTTGTGGTAACTGCGCAGGCGTGGGCTTACCGCCCGCGCCGCAGCGTTCTTCTCATCGAAATAATCGTCGAGCACGCTCAGCATGGCCTTGGCTTTGACCGGGTCGGCGTCCGGCGTGATGATCGTTGCAAACTGCAACACCGAGTCGCTGACGCCGGGCACTTGGGTCTTGGTCAGGTGCTTCAGGTAATCGACCAGCGCGGCCATCTCAGCGTCGTCCAGCGCGTAGTGGGGCATCAGCACGCTCAGAGGTTTGCCTTCCGCGCCGATGCCTTGGCGAATCGCCCTGGCCAGCGTTTCCTCGGTGAACGGATCGCGATTGATGCGCGCGCCGTCGACGTAGGGCAGATCCGAATCGTCACGACTGCTCACGCGCGGGTGGAACAGAAACTGCCCGGTGATCGGCGGAATAAAGCCGCGTCCTTCGGCCGCGCCCAGGCCGCTGCGCCGGTGGCAGTTGACGCAGGCGGCACTTGCACCTTCCACCGGTACACCCGACGCGCGCTCCCCACGCAACGGCTCGCCGCCGGGCAGCGCGCCGAAGCGGTAGATGCTTTCGCCAATCGGGACGGCCGACGCCTGCGGCTGTGCAGGCTCTCCGGCCGCGCTCACCGCGCCCAACGACAGGGCGCACAACGCTGCCAGCGTGCGCACGATGGTGGGCGCCTTCATCAATGACGTCTGCTCACCGCGCGGCGAGCAATCGACGGTAATGGTGCAACAGTTGGTCAGGCGTGACGAAGCCCTCGATGCGCGTCCACGGCTCGCCCGGGGCTGCGCGCAGCAGCGTGAGCGGCGTGTGGCCCATCTTGTCGCCGCGGTAGGCACCGAAGGCCTGCTGGGCGGCGAGGCTGTCACGAAGTGTGCCGGTGTAGTGCTGCCACTGCGGCCCGGCGTGAAACTTGTTCGCGTAGGCGCGCAGGCGCTGCGGCGTATCATGCTCCGGGTCGATCGAAATCGACACCATGTGCACGCGGCGGTCTTCGGGCCCGAGCCTGCTCTGAAACTGCGCGAAGGTCTGGCTTGAGAGCGGACAGGTAGTCTCGCAGGTGGTGAAGATGAAATTCATTATCACCGGGCGCCCGTCGTCAAGCTCCTGCGTCAGCAATACGCTCTGGCCGGTTTCGCGCACCAGATGCACCGGCGGAATGGTGTAGTTCACCGTGGTGATGGTCACGCCGTCCTGTGGCATCGCACTGGCCGCATCCCTGGTCGCGTCCGCAGTAGCCACGCCCACGAACGGTGCCGTCGATGCCAGCAACCACACGCTCACGGAAAATCCTCGCACCATCGCCCGCTCCTAGTTGAAATTACTCGACCCTCAAACCGCTGGCGTAAAAATCGCCGATCACCACATCTACGCGGTCACCTACCTTGACCAGATCGCCCTTGTTGGAGAACAGCACCCAATAGTCCTTGCCGTTCGCGAGCGCCTCCGTCTGCCGCAGCTGGCCGACGTTTTCCAGCGTCGGAACCGATAGCATCGCGTGGCTACGCAGGCCGATCAGATGCGGCTCGGCTTTCTTGTCGTGCAATACCTGGGCTTTTTTCGCGTCTACCACGCGGTAACTGAAGCGAATCAGCTCGCCCGAGGACGTCTTCTGCACCCGCAGCTGATCCACTCCCCAGGCCGTGGCGCCGTACATGGCGGCCCAGCCGCTGTGCCCGACATTTCGGTACGGAGACTGCTTGGGGTTTTGCTGGTGCGCGCCCGCACTGCCGTGGGGGTCGGCCGGCGCCTGGGCCAGGGCGGGGAGCGTCAGCAGCCACACGACCGGGGCGCGGCAATAGCGCAATACACGCATGGAACAGGCCTCTGAATGGATTTCCGGCCGTACATTGCGGCAAGCGGATGGCAGGGTCAAGGAACCACGTCGCTGATATTGACCGGCAGAAATATCGGGTCTCAGGCGCTAGCGGGCCGGAAATCAGTTGACTCGAAACTACCCTATTGTCCCCATCGCCCACACGGTGTCTTCGCACTATTTGCGGAGTGCCAATAGCCTCAGTCTGCATCCCAGGGGACAGCACGCTGTTACGGGTCCGCCGGGGACAACGACCAAGCGCCATGTAGGCGCCATGTAAGGGCCGGCAACTCAAGATGCTCCACGACAACACGATGAGCCAAGTAGCCATATCTGCCGATGAAGTCTGTCTTCCGGCAGCAGGCGTTGCGCACAGCGCGCGAGATTTCCCCCACGCCATGGTTGTGAGCACCGCACGCGCGGAAAGTTCCGGACGGAGGCTTTATGCTTAGTACACGTTTTTTCGGCAGCGGAATAGCCGCAGCATGTCTGGTTTTGTGCGCGCTGCCGGTGGCGGCACAGAGCTTCAAGGTGCAGTGCCCGACGGCGACGCCCTCGCATCCAAGCGATCCCGCCGATGCAGCTGCGAATCCGGCGGGCGGCCGCATCAAGTGCCAGCAGATCTCGGGCGGCGACGGCTTCGCGACCATGGGCGACGGAACGCAGACCTACCTGTTCGGCTTTGGTCCACTGTCGGGGCTCAAAAAGATGGCCAGCGGTCTGCCCGGTACCGACGTGCAGTCCGAATTCAACGTCGACAACACCAGCGGCGTCGACCCGATATTCATCGGTGCTCCGGTAGACCAGTCCAACCTGGACGTCTCGGCGTATAGCTTCAACGGTGCGATCGGCTTGGTCCCTGACCCGCAGTCGGAGCCAACTCCCGGAGCCTTGACCGGGCATGTCGATCCGCGGCTGATCATGGACGTCGGTGTGATGAACGCCAACCAGCCGGCGCCGCTGATGGCCATAGACGAGGACGACGAATTCTTCCTCACGCTCACGAACGTCGGCCAGGTCATGCGCCCCGACCTGTTCGAGCAGCACACGGTGCACTTCCACGGTTACCCCAACGCTTCGGCCTTCTACGACGGTGTGCCGGATGCCTCCATCGCGATCAATATTGGCGGCAGCTTCACCTACTACTACCTGGCGCCAGATGCTGGAACTTACTTCTGGCACTGCCATATCTCCCCACCCGAGCATCTGCAGATGGGCATGGTCGGCCAGATCTACGTAAGGCCGCGGCAGAATCGCGTGGCGACGGCTGGCGCGACAGCCGCGCAGCTGCTGCAAAGTCTCGAGGTCAGTAACTCGGATGCGGTGAGAAACCCTGGCGCCAACGGCGTTACGTGTTCCGACATCCTGTGCACGGGCCAGACCCCGGCGCCGACGGCCGCCGGCGTCGCGGTTGCCGCGGGCACGAAGTTCGCCTACAACGACGGCGACGGTTCCACGCGTTACGACGTGGAGTATCCAATTCAGATCCACGGCTTCGATCCGAATTTCCACTTCGTCGGCATGACCTTCAATCCGGAATCCTTCACGGACATGAAGGACAAGTACTTCCTGCTGAATGGCCGCAGCTACCCGGACACGGTGGCACCGGGAACGATGGTGACTCAGTCTACCGACGGCACGCTTCACGCTTCGCAGCCCTTGCCGAGCGTCATCAATATTCCAGTGAACGGACGTGCGCTGCTGCGCATCTCGGACCTGGACGTGACTGAGTACCAGACGCTGGCCTCGCTCGGCATTCCGATGCGTGTGGTTGGCCTCAACGCACGGCTGCTGCGCGATATGGCTGGCAACGACATGACTTACCTTACGAACTCGATCACGCTCGCCGGTGGCGAATCGCTCGACGTGATCCTGGACGCCACGGGCTATACGGCGGGCCAGAAATTCTATCTGTACACGCCCAATCTCGATCATTTATCGAACGACGCAGAGAACTTTGGCGGTCTGATGACCGAGGTCAACGTCTGCACTGCGGTCGATCCGTCGACCAAAGCATGCAGCCTGTAGGAGAGCGGAGATGCGCGCCATGAAGACAAATACTTTGGTCCGGCAACTCCGGCGGGTCGCCACGATCGCCGCGGTTTCGCTGCTGGCCAACGCCGCACAGGCGGCTGCTCCCGGCATAACCGGCACGTCGTTCGCCCTGGATGCTGCGGCGGCTTATATCACGCAGCCTGACGGGTCAACCGTGTATTCGTGGGGGTATGGCTGCACGACGCCTGCCGCGGCCGGCACCTTCCGGCCGACCACCATAGCCGGGGGAAACTGCCCGACGATGCAACTTCCGGGTCCGACGTTGATCGTCACCCAGGGCCAGACGGTGACCGTAACTTTGACCAACAACCTGCCGACCCGCGCGGGTGCGACATCAATCCTATTCCCGGGATTCACCGTAACTGCCGCCGGTGGTAGTCCGGGGCTCCTCACTCGAGAAGCGGCGGCCGGCAGTCCGGTCACCTATAGCTTTGTGGCGAGCAACGCCGGTACACATTCCTACTACAGCGGTACGCAGAGCGATTTGCAGATTGAGATGGGTCTGTACGGGGCGATCATCGTGCTGCCGTCAAGCCCTCCCGGCGTATGCACGGCCGGGCTGCCCGCCACGCGCCCGGGCGGGAACGCGCTGGCTAGAACCAACTCGGGCGAGGTCAATTTCCGGCTTGCCGACGCGGCCTTTAACCATAACGACAGCTGCTACGACCGCGAGTACCTGTTTCAGTTTTCCGAGATCGATCCCAGGATCCACCGCGCCGCAGAGGAAATCGTGAACTGCACCGGCACCCGCTGCCCGGGCAACATGGATACTGTGGCCACCGAGCCCTACCTGCCCGCCTACTACATGATCAATGGGCGCTCGATGCCCGATGACATGGATCCGAATTACTCGATGCAGTATCCGCACCAGCCCTACAACGGCAACCCGCACATGCATCCGGGCGAGCTCACGCTGCTGCGCATCATCGGGCAGGGGCGCTGGCAGCACCCCTTCCACGAGCACGGTAACCACGTACGCGTGCTCGCCCGTGACGGCAACTTGCTGCTTGCGCCCGGCACAGTCGGTGCGACAACTCCGTTGGCCGGTCCGCTGATGTTTACGACTACGACCACACCAGGCCAGACGATCGACGGCATCTTCCAGTGGACCGGCAAGGGCCTTAACTGGGACGTGTTCGGACATGGATCCAAGGACGGCGCCCCGGTGACCGGCGATGTATGCGTGCCGGACGCCAACGGCTACTACACGAGCGCTCCGACCGCACAGAACTACTACGAGTGGTGCGGCGATCACAACAAGGCACTCGAAAGCAAGCCCTTCGGCAGCGTCGGCAGCGGCGGTCCGGTGACGCTCCCCGACCCGAACATCGTGGCCAACGGCCCCTGGTACAGCGGCAGTCCGTATCTCGGTGGCGAGGCCACGACGCGCGCCGTCGGCAGCACGCCGATCCCGCCTTCCGGAACTGTGGCCAACAGCCCGACAGATGAAGCCGGTTTTGCTTATATGTGGCACTCGCATAACGAGCGCGAGATCACCACGAACAACATCTTCCCGGGCGGCATGTTGATGATGATGCTCGTAGACCCGCGCGCATACGTAATCGACGAATCGAAATAGTAATTGGGAGAACCTCGATGAGAGCCATCCATTCCAAGGCAAGTCTGATCCGATCAGGACTTGCGGCTGCCGTTCTCCTGGTAGCGGCCACTGCGTCGTATGCGCAGACCACTGTCGGCCTGACCGCCGCACCCACCCAGGCCGTGCTGCCCGACGGGCAGTCGGTGCCGATGTGGGGTTACACCTGCGGCGCCGTCACTGCCGGCACCGGCACCTGCGTGGCAGCGAATCCGAATGCCGGTGCTAACTGGTCGCCGGTCGTCATCACCGTTCCCTACACGGAAAGTGCGCCGGGCGTCAGCAATACGATCCTGACGATTAGCCTGACCAACAATCTCTCGTTCGCGGCAGGGACCGGCACGAACACGCTGCCGACCTCGCTCGTGATCGTGGGCCAGCTCGGCGGCGGCCTGGGCGATGCGCCGGTGACGACGCTGAGCCCGACGCATGCACCTCAAGGGCCTACCTGGCCTGCCAGTGGCGGCCCCGATCCCTCGGTGACCACGTGCAGCGCCCCCGCGGATCGGATCGCTGCGGCAGCCGCCGGCACCAATTGCCCGCCGCCTCAACCGAACCGCGTCCAGTCGTTCGCCACTGAAGTGCCGTTCGGGACGACGGCTACGCCTCTCACTTGGAGCAACCTCAAACCTGGCACCTATCTGATCGAATCCGGCACGCATCCGTCCATCCAGGGCGCGATGGGCCTTTATGGCGTACTCGTTGTGACCACGGCGCCCACGACCGGTCCTACTCCCGGCGTCGCCTACTACAAAGCGGGCGCGGCTGTCGTCAACTACGACTCGGAACTGCCCCTGGTGCTGAGCGAGATCGATCCGGTGCAAAACCGCGCTGTGGATTCGGCCGTGAAGACGGCCGGATTCAGCGAGACGAACGTGTGGAACGGCCAGCCCGGCCAGTGCGGCGACTTGCCGCCGTCTGCGACTTCGATTCCAGCGACCGCCAATACCTGCTATCCGCCAGCAGTCAACTATGACCCGCGCTACTTCCTGATCAATGGCGTGTCCTTTGACCAGAGCGCGAGCTGGAAGTCCCAGTTTGCGACCACGCCGGCGGGGGCCGCCGGCTCGATCCTCGTGCGCTTCGTGAACGCGGGCTTGCGCATGCACGTGCCTTCCATCGTGGGTGCGATCACGGGCGGCATCGCAGCGGTTCCGGGCGTCTCGCTCATCGCAGAAGACGGCAATGTTCTCCCCGGGGTTCCCAAGATCCAGTCCGAAGTGTTCCTGGCCGCGGGCAAGACGCAGGACGTGCTGGTCAATGACCCCGGCTCGTCGGCCCTGGCTGTATTCGATCGCCACCTGAGCCTGACTACCAACAATCGTCGCGGCGGCGGCATGATGGCCAATATCGCCCGCGCGCCCGGCGGTTTTGTGGCGCCGGTGGCGGGGACGGCGGCCTCCGAAACCTACTATTGCGTGGCAGGCACGACGCTGGCCGTCACCGACCCGAGCAAGGGCGTTCTCGGCAACGATCCCGGCGCGAACGGCGCGGTCCTGGGCACATCGACCTTGCCTTTGGGTTCCCTGACGTTCAATTCGGACGGCACATTTACCTATGCGCAGGCGCCTACCGACACGACCTGCGGCGGCAGCTTCACGTACCTGGTCAATGGCCTCAACACGGCGACGGCCACGATCACCCGGTGCGACGCTGGGACACAAGGGAGCGGCTGCTCACTGGGAGGCGCGGCGGTCGCCGGGCCTATCGAGTTTACAAGCAACGTGGCCACGCGTTACGCCTCTTCCCCTCCGGGTGTCCTCGCTGGCGTGACGAGCAATGCAGGCGGCCTCGCCTTGACGGCCGTCGGAACCGGCCTGAACGCGGACGGCTCGTTTGTCGCCACACCAGGCTCTGGTGCAGCTGTTACTTGCCCGATCAAGACCCCCGCGCTGCCCCCTGCGACGGTTTGCCGCGACCTTCCTTATCAGGCGCAGAACGCCCAGGGAACCTTGTCGAATACTGGACACGCGACCGTCATCTTCATGCCGGCCTCGGGCCTCAATGTGGTGGTCAGGGACGCGAAGAATGCCAGTCAGATCAACGACTACCGCTGGATCATCGAAGAGGATCGCACCTTCTACGTCGATCCCAAGTGCCAGATCAATTCGACCGACCCAGCGCTGCGGCCAGCCTCCTGCCCGCCGCTGCCGGTGCAGAGCCTGGGCTATAACTTCCACACCTCCTACATGCCCATCGTCGCAGCGGGCTGCGTCGGCGCGGTCTCGTGCGAGGCCGGACAAAGCTTCGGTGGCGGCACAACTCCCGTCGCCTGCGACGTCGGCAACGGCGCCTGCCGGCCCGCTGCCCAGAAGACACCGCTCAATCCGAGCACTGTCTATCTCGATCCGGCCAAGCGCTATTACCTCTCCGTCCTACCCGGTGACGGCGTCAATCCGACGCTGGCCGGTTCCGGCGGCCCGATGGAAACATCGCCCGGATCCGGAGTTTTCCGGCAGTTTAAGGTGCCGGACGATTGCACCAGCTTCGCGCCTGGCGCTGGCGACTGCGGCCACGCCATGGGCGGCGCGCAGATCTCCGGAGCGCTGATCGCAGCGGGCCAGACCACGGTCAGGGTCCCGCTGGAACAGACACCGCTCCCGACCTCCAAGATTACGGCGTTCGTGTTCGCCGACGACAACCCGCTGAACGGCGAGCATGACGCCGGTGGTCCTGCCGTGGGCGTGACGGGCCTTGCGGCGAATGAGCCGGGTCTCGGCGGCTTCAATCTGGAGCTGTTCGACCAGGCGGGCGGATTCGGCGATTCCACCGGCCAGATCACCTACGACATGTTCAACCAGCCGGTGAGCAACGCGCTGGCGGGGACCCTGGACCCCTTTACCGGGCAGGATGCGTGTCCGATCACTGCGAGGGGCGATGGCATGGTGGGTATGATTCCGACCTGCCCGCACTTCGAGGCGGATGGCGTGACCGAGTCGCCCCTCGAAGGTCAGGCGATCATCGCCAACCTCTACCCCGGCTTGTACGAAGTGGTCGCGCGTCCGAGTGCGGACCGCATCGCGCGCGGGGAGGAATGGCTGCAGACCAATACCCTCGACGGCACCCCGGCCCATGAGGCCTTCATCAAGCCGGACGAACCGTCCTACTTCCAGGAGTTCGGCCCTGGCGGCTTCCACGTCGCGATCGGCTTTGCCAACGGCGACATCATCAACGCCCGAAGGCACAAGACGGATGGCACGGGTCTGTGCGACCCGCCGAATGTTCAAGGCGGCGTTAACGTAGGTGGCGGCGGGCTGAACTGCAGCCATAGCGTGTATGGCCGAGTCACCAGCGCGCGCATGAGCCGCACGCCCGATCAGCGCATCTACAGCAGCGGCGATTACAGCGCGTACGGCTTTACGCAGTGCTACGTGGGCATGAGTCCGCCGGACAGCGCCGATTTCGCCTTTGCCAAGTGCGACGCCGACGGCAATTTCCAGCTCGACAACGTGCCGACCGGCGATTACAAGCTCACGGTCTTCGATCAGTGGAACGACCTCCTGGTCGATGGCCTGGTCTCGCCGCTTCACGTCGGCACTAGCGGCCCCGGCTCGAGCGACACCAACCGGCTCGTCTTCCCCGTCACGCAGTGGCGGACGAATGTGTACACGCGCACCTTCCTCGACGTGGGTGCTGGCACCGCGGGAGCGGGCGATGGCGTGTCGCAGCCCGAGGAACCGGGCCTGCCCCTGGTGGCGACCAACGTGCGCTATCGCGACGGCAGCTTCGCGTTCTTCAACAACACCGACCTGGACGGCTATGCGGGCTTCAACGAAGTCTTCCCGTTCTTGAACTGGCTGGTAGTCGAGACCGACACCACCCGCTTCAAGTCGACCGGCACGCACGTCATCTATGACGCCGGCGGTCCCGCCGACGCCTTCGGTGGCGCCGCTTCGAACGGCATCACGGATGGCCTGGCGAACAGCATCGAACAGAACTCTCTCCCGACCGACGTGCGGGTACCGGGCGCGCGCTACTGCGCGGACGCCACCTGTCCGGCGGGCGACAGCGTCGCTGGCACCACGGGCCTCTCAACGGGTCGTGTCGATCCGCCCGGCAACACCACGGAAGGCTGGCAGGGGCTGCTCGGCCAGAACAGCTTCATCGAGTTCGCCATGACGCCCTTTGCCGCAGGAGAGAACGGCGGCATCAAGGGCCACGTCATCTACGCCTCGACGCGGCCCTTTGACGACCCGCAATTGCTGCTGCAGCTCAGCTGGGAGCCGGGTGTGGCGCGCGTGAAGCTCAACCTGTATGAGGAGCTCCCGGCGGCCGATGGCGTCACGAGCACCCTGAGACTCGTGGATACCACGACGACCAGCAGCTGGGATGACTGGGCGCAGGGTTTTGGCGGCGGTGGCCGGGCTGCTGGCACGCCCAACATGAACTGCCCGGGGCAGGATCCGACCAGCCCATTCTTCCAGACCTTGCAGGGCAGCACGCAGTGGCTCAACCCCAGCGTGCCATTGCCGCACAACGCCCAGTTCAAGTGCTTTGACGGCTGGGCCATGTTGAACCAGGTGCAGCCGGCGCCCTACGACGGTATGTACAAGTTCCCGAGTGTGGCCACGGTCAATGCGACTACCGGCCTGCCGGCCACGTCGAACTGCACGCACTGCACCACAAATCCAGCTGACGGCACGCCGATGCTGTTCCCGGGCAAGTATGTGGTGGAAGTCATCGTGCCGCCCGGCATGGAGCTGGTGAAGGAAGAGGACAAGAACATTCTGCTGGGCGACATATATGTGGCGCCGGTCACCACCCAGTTCGCCGGCTTTGGCAACATCTTCATCATGCCGGACCAGGCGCAGGTGGGCGCGGCCTACAACGGCAACAACCCGGGCGCGCTGAATCTGACCAACAGCCTCGGGGCCGTGCCGCGTCACGAAGGTGACACCGGCAGCATCGAGACCTTCTGGCCCTGCGTCGGCGCCAAGCGCCAGGTGCCGGATTGGAACAGTCTCTACCCGACCGCGGGCCAGAACTCGCCCTTTGCGGGCGCCATCCGCAACCTGTGCGATCGCAAGGAAGTGACGCTGGAAGACCAGCACGCGGCACTGGCGAAGTTCTACGTGTTCTCCTCGACGCACGTGGCCGGCCATTTCACCGGCACGATGACCAATGACTTCGCGTCGGAATTCGACCCGTTCTCGCCGCAGTTTGGCGAGAAGTTCTCTCCGCCTAACCTGCCGGTTGGCGTGCGCGACTTTGCGGGCAAGGAGATCGCCCGCGTGTATGCCGACCAGTGGGGCATCTTCAACGGTCTCAACTTCTCGACTTATGGCGTCAACCCTCCGAACCCGACCGGTTACGTGCCGCAGATGATGATCGCGTGCATGAACGATCCGGGCCCGATCGCGAGGACCGACCCGGTAACGGGACGCTACGTGAACGCCGCCGGCGCCTTCGTGGCAACGGCCGACCTCGCCCAGCAGATCACCGATCCCGCCTACAGCCCGGCGTATAGCAACTTCTGTTACGAGACGCCGTTCATGCCGGGCCAGACCCAGTACATGGATACGCCGGTGATCCCGACCCAGGCCTTCGCCGACGGCTATAACCTGCCCGACAGCGAGTACCCGGATCTGACGCCAGCCGTGTCCACCGTGACCGGCACCGCCAGTGGTGGTGGCGCGGGACCCTGGGTTAGCGCTGCGGGTCAGGCGCTGACCATCCGCTGCCTGGGCTACGACACTACGGCCAACCCGTGCACCAAGGTGGTGCCGAACCCGGCCTTCTCCGGTCCGGGCGCGACGACCGCACCGTTCAATCAGAAGACCATTACCCGCCACTATGGGTTTGGCAGTGGAGGCACGGTCACGATCGCCGGTGTCACGGCCAACTGCGGTACGTGGACCAACTCCCAGCTGGTGTGCACGGTGCCGGCCATTCCGGCCAACCTGAACACGACAACCGGTGTCGGTTCCACCTGCTACAACGGCACATCGAGCACCATACCGGCCGGCCAAACCCCGCCGCAACGTGGGGCGAATGGTGCTATTCTCACCACCGGCCTGGCCGGCTATCGCTGCGGCCAGCTGGTCATCACCACCGCGAGCGGCAAGCGCTCGATCGACGCGATCACGGTCACCGTGGCCGGCAAGCCGCCGAGCTACGTCAATGGCGAGAACGCGGCCGGCAACGCGCTGCAACTGGCGATCAACGCGGCCGCCCCGGGCGACCTGATCATCGTCGGCCCCGGCACGTACCGCGAGAATGTGTTGATGTGGAAGCCGGTGCGCCTGCAGGGCGTGGGCGCCGGCGCGACCTCGATCAACGCCGATGCCCATCCTGCGGGCAAGCTGGACGCGTGGCGCCGGCAGGTGGTGTGTCTGTTCGGTCTCGCGGTCAACGGCGTGCCGCGCAGCACGACAAACCCGGACTTCGACCCCACCGGCACGTACAGCTGTCCGGCCTCGCAGTACCTGCGTGTCGATCGCATTCCCTTCGAAGCGATCGTCGGCTGGGATGCACAGGGCAACGGCAACCTGGCAGGGCAGCTGCAGGAGCCGACGCTGATGGGCGCCTACGAAGGTGCGGGCATCACGGTGCTTGGCCGCGGCATCCGCATCCCCGCTGACAGCAGCGACTTCTGGGGTCTAGATGGCGGCCCGCCCCCGGGCACGGTCCCGGGTACGTTCCCGGATGGCAGCGTCTACCTGACCAACAGCACGTCGGATTGCACGTCCAGCACGACGAGCACTACCGGGCGCGACTATGGCACCAGCAACTTCCTGTGCAACCCGTCGCGCATCGATGGCCTGTCGGTCAGCAACAGCTCGCAGGGCGGTGGCGGCATCTTCCTGCATGGCTGGAACCACAACCTAGAGGTGGCCAACACCCGTGTCTTCGGCAACCACGGCACGCTGACCGGCGGCATCAATGTCGGCAACGGCGAGACACCGCCGCTGTACGTGAATGACGGCACCCTCTGCGGCCCGGGCATTGCGGCGCCGGCGCCACTGTGCCCGCCATTGACGGGGGTGCTGCCGAATGCGGCCATTCCGTTCCAGCTCAACACGCGGGTGCACGTCCACCACAACGCCGTGTATGACAACGCCAGCCTCGGCGACGCGCTGTTCTCCGGCACGCCTTCGGGCGCGGGTGGCGTCACGATCAGCGCCGGTGCCGACAACTACCGGTTGGATCACAACTGGGTCGCCGGAAACTTGAGCACCGGCGACGGCGGCGGTGTCGTGCACAGCGGCCTGAGCTTCAACGGCACGATCGATCACAACTACATCCTGTTCAACCAGAGCACCGACGCGACGCTGCCGACCAACGGTGGCGGCCTGGGGATCATCGGTGCCAACGGCACGCGCACGCTCGCGAATGGTAACGAGTGCAATAGCGCAGAAGTTCTCGACTGCCCGCCAGGGCTCGGCGACGGCACGGGTGCGAATCTCATGATCGATTCGAACCTGATCATCGGCAACAGTGCCGAGAGCGGCAGTGGTGGTGGTGTGCGGCTGCAACAGGTCAACGGTACCGAAGTGGTCACCGCGCCGTACAACCTGCTGTCGATCACGTGGTACGGGGTCACCGTCCAGAACAACATCATCGCGAACAACGTCGCGGGTTGGGACGGCGCGGGCGTGTCGATGGAAGACGCCCTGAAGGTGACCATGGTCAATAACACTATCGTCTCGAACGATACGACGGCATCGGCCGGCGTGCTCTTCAAGACCCTCGGTGCGGTCGACGCCTCATCGCCGCCCCCGGGCTGCAACCCGACCACGGATTTGACCACCAATCCGCAGGATCCGAACTGCCTGCTCCACAACGCGGCGCATATTCCGCAGCCGGCCGGCTTGGTGACCATGAGGAACACGCCGAACCTGGTCGACGCGATGAATGGCCTGCCGTCTTTCCTTGGCGTACGCTGGCTGTGCCCCAGCGGCTACGGCTACTCGGGCGGCATCCTCGGCATCGCCAACGCCAATTGCGGACTGCTGTCCTTACCGCGGGCGTTCAATGACATGTTCTGGCAGAACCGCGCCTTCCACGTCGAGATCACCGGCGCGGGCACCGGACTGCAGTCGCAGCAGAACCTGGTCAGCCTGCTGCCGACGTTGAATCAGACGGTTACCGGCCAATGCGCCGCTGGCGCCAGCTACTGGGATGTCGGCGTGCGTGATGACACGGGCCCGACCAACCACAATGGCGGCGCGACGCTGTCACTGAGCAATTCCATCCTGACCAGCCTGGCTGGTGGGTATACGGGCAATGGCAATCGGGCCCCAAGCTCATCGCCGGTCAACGCGCAGTACTGCAACGGCTCGCGTGTGCCACCTGAGAACGGCGGCCACGGGTATCTCTCGCCTCCGGGCCGCTCGGAGACCACCGGCCTGAGCACGCTGTTCGTGTTCAACAACATCACGCCGGCGGCGACGGTGGACGAAGGGAACAACTGGATCAACCTGAGCTACGGCCCTCTGGCGTTGTTCAACAACGCGGCGCAGTCGATGCTGGCCGCCGGGTCGAACGCAGTGGTCGCCGGTGCGTACTCGATCGGCGCCGGTTCCAATGCGGTCAACGGGGGCACCAACAGCGGTGCGCCGCCACAGGACTTCTTCGGGAACGCTCGAGCACGGACGACGTCCAATCCGGCCGATATCGGCGCGGTGGAGTTCCAGGCCGGGGCCGGGGGCGGGGGCCCCAGCGTGAGCGCCGGTCCGAATCCGCTGAACTTCGGCACCTGGGCGTTTGGGACGAGTCCGGCGCGTTCCGTGACGGTGCTCAATACCGGCAACGTGGCGGTCACGGGCTTGACGTATACCACCGCCGGTGCCGGGTTCTCCCCGGCGACTGGCGCGGGCGGCGGGACTTGCGGGACAACTTTGAATGCCGGCGCCTCGTGCACCGTCAATCGCGTGTTCGCGCCCACGACCCCGACGACGGCCTATAACGGCACGCTCACCATTGCCGGTACTGGCATCACCTCACAAGTGGTGCAGCTGCAGGGCACGGGTGTGGCGAGCGTTCCGACCGTGTCAGTCACGCCGAGCACGCTGACCATCACGCTGCCCACCGGGCAAGTGACCGGTTCCGGGACGGTCACCGCCGGGCAGTTCGCCCGCTGGCAGTCCGACGCCGGCTGGTTCGAGCAGGCGCTCGGATGCGAACCTGGCCAACTGCGGCGCCAGCCCGGCGCGGACGGGCTGGGGGGCGTCCTGGGCGGCCTGGAAGGCGACCTCGTCAGCCGGATGCATCTACGCGAGGTGCTGGCGAACCCCGCGCTGGCCCGGCAGCTCACGCCGAGCATGTCGCTCATCGAGCAGTTGCTACGGGACAAGGCGAACCTGTCCGGGGTCGCACTGGCCAACGCCAAGGCGCTGATCCGCCGGTTCGTGGACGAGGTCGCC
>Ga0209155_1000312_pt1 | contig 22693 bp, 23 predicted proteins | sample GraSoiAngelo_122_FD_185879 | JGI IMG/M metagenome (GOLD analysis project Ga0209155, IMG submission 185879) | Grasslands soil microbial communities from the Angelo Coastal Reserve, California, USA - 14_0927_02_20cm (SPAdes) (version 2) | ecosystem: Environmental > Terrestrial > Soil > Grasslands ... | reverse complement strand
GACCGTCGCGCAGCCGGCGTGCGGGCGTTTCTCGCTTGGTTGCGCGCAACGTGTCAGCCTGCGCCTTGCCACGTGCCTCGGCCATGGCCTCGGCGAAATTGGCGAACAGCACCGTGAACCACAGCCACAGCGTCACCCCCACGATGAACGGACGCGAAATCCCCGGCTCGCCGACGAACACCAGCGCCGACGTGAGGATCGAGCGAACGGCCTCATCGAACCCGGCAGCCCCATCGTCGAGCCGGAGCCCGACCCGCCTGGTTTCGACGAGCGCGGCGACCTGCTCCTCTTCGGCGGCTTCCGCTTTCTCACTTCGTTCCTGCGCTTGGATCCGCTCTTTGTCGACGGGCTGCAGGAGGCCCAGATTCTGGGGCTCATCTACGCGGTGGCCGGCGGGATCATGCTGCCGGTCCTGAGCGCACGCAGCCGCCTTGACTCGGGCGGGCGCCGTGCTACTACTACGGCCACGTAGTAGAAAGGTGGTGAGCGCATGCGCGTGGCGGTGACCGGCGGGAACGGATTCGTGGGGCGGCACGCGATCGCCCGGCTGCTCCTCGGCGGGCACCAGGTGCGTGCGGTCATCAGCGAGCGTCCCGGTGCGGAAAAGGAGCTGCCCGGCGCAGGTGCTCAGGTCGACGTGCGCCGTGGCGACGTGCGCAAACCGGAGTCACTCCGCGGTGTGTTCGACGGTTTCGACGCGGTGATCCACACGGTGGCGGTTCCGACGGAGCGGAAGCAGCGCTTCGCCGACGTCAACGTGGCCGGTGTCGCCCATGTCGTCGCCGAGGCGCGCCGCGCCGGTGTCAGCCGCATCGTCCACATGGGCGCGCTCGGAGCGGACCCCCGCTCGCCGTACCCGTATCTCCGAAGTAAGGGCGAAGGCGAGGCCCTGATCACAGGGTCTGGCATCGCGCACGTCGTGCTCCAGCCGTCGCTCCTGTTCGGCGAAGGCGACGACTTCTTTCCGCGTCTCGCGTTCAGCCTGTTGTTTCCCGTCGTCCCGATCCCGGGCGACGGCAAAGCCCGTTTCCAGCCGATCCACGTCGACGACATCGCGCAGGCTCTCCTGGCGGCCGTGCAACGCCGCGAGATCACAGGAGTGCACCAGATCGGCGGCGCCGAGCCGGTCACCTATGACGAGATGCTGGCCGAGACGATGCGCGGCACCGGCAAGCACCGGCCGACCCTGCACGTTCCTGTGCCGCTCATGAAACCGGCGGCGTTTGCGATGGGCCTCGTCATGTCCGATCCGCCGGTAACGATCCCCCAGCTGGACCTCCTCGCCGTCGACAACACGCCCCGCTTGAACGCGCTCGAGCCCGTTTTTGGAGTCCGCCCGCGCCCGTTCCGGGGCGCCCTGGATTACCTGCGGAAATCACGCGACAGCTAAAAAAGAACAGATTTTCGGGCCCGATTTTGGCGTTTTGCCCTCTTCTCAAGCCCTACTCCCACGGATAAGATTCGTACGGAAACCGACACACGATCGCAGTGGGGAGAGCGTGGGCGGGTCGTCTAGTTCGATTCCTTACCCGGCACGCCCTAGAGAGGAATCCGCGGCCATGAAGGAATGGATCGTCTGCGAAGACAATTGCCTCAAGTGCTCCTACGGAGCGACCCTGGACTGTGATGGCGATTGTCCGCGGTGCCCGCGCAACACGTATTGCCCCTGCGTGACCTTCGTCTCGTTCGCGGCGGGCAAGCTGGCCCCGGTCCTACAGCCGGTGACCACCACGTTCGAACGCCCGCGCAAGCGCTAGCAGCACGCCGTTGACCGTCGACCAGGCCGCCCTCTCCTCGCTGCGCGACCGCATCGAACGTATGGCGGTGTTCCTTTGACCTCTCCGCTCTCTCGCGCGAGGTCGCGGAGCTAGAGACCGAATCCGCGAAGCCGGACCTCTGGCAGGACCGGCAGCGCGCGCAAAAGATCCTGAAGCGCCTCGGCAACCAGCGCGATCGCTTGGAACGATGGGAGCGCTTTCGCGCGCGCGCGAAGGACTTGAGCGAGCTCGCATCAATGGCCGATGACGACCCCAAGATGGAGGCCGACATCTCACACGACGCCGCGGAGCTCACGGAAGAGGTCGCCCGCGCGAGCCTCGAGGCCCAGCTTTCCGGGCCGTACGACGAGCGGAGCGCCGTCCTCGCGATCTCCGCGGGCGTCGGAGGGACCGACGCGGCGGACTGGGCGGAGATGCTCGTACGTATGTACCTGCGGTGGGCGGAACGGCGCGGATTCAAGGCGGAGCTCCTCGAATCCACGCCCGGCGACGAGGCGGGTTTCCGCAGCGCGACCCTCACCGTCGAAGGTCCGTACGCGTATGGCTACCTGAAGACCGAGCGCGGCACGCATCGTCTCGTGCGCATCTCGCCGTTCGACTTCCAGAAGCGGCGCCAGACATCGTTCGCCCTCGTCGACCCGACACCGGAGGTCGAAAGCGAGGCCGAGGTCGAGGTGCGACCAGAGGACTTACGCATCGATACCTACCGCGCGACCGGCGCGGGCGGGCAGAACGTCAACAAGACCGAGACGGCCGTCCGCATCACACACCTGCCGACGGGAATCGTGGTCGCCTGCCAGAACGAGCGTTCGCAGCTTCAGAACAAGGAAACCGCGATGAAGATCCTTCGCGCGCGCCTCCTCGAGCGGCAGGTGCGTGAGCAGGAAGAGGCGCAGGCGAAGGAGCGGGGCGAGATGCGCTCCGCCGACTGGGGGAGCCAGATCCGCTCCTACATCCTCCACCCCTACACGCTGGTGAAGGACCACCGCACCGGTGTCGAGATCGGCGACCCCGTCCGCGTGCTCGGCGGCGACATCGACCCATTCATCGAGGCCGCGCTCTCTCGGCCGCCCAGCGGAGCGACAGGCGACGGTGGCATCGGCCCTGCACAGTCCTAATTCGCGCTTTACGAGCGCTGGAGGAGGCTTGCCATGGTGAGCGTGAAAGACCTTCAGGATGTCGTGGACGACCTGAAGGGTGAGGCGACCAAGCGCGCGAGTGAGCTGTTCGGCGAAGGAAAGACCGAGGTCCGCCGCGCTGTCGGTGGCCACTCCGATGGAGCGATCTTCGGGACGCTCGCCCTCGGCCTCGTGCTCGGCGCGATCGTGGGCGCAGCGATCGCTCTTCTCTTCGCACCGTTCCCCGGCGATGAGGCGCGTCGACGCTTGAGCGAGAGCGTTGACAAAGTGCGCACGACCGAGCCGGTGGGCAAAGCCGGAAACGGCTCGACGCGACCGGTCTCAACTGTCGGCAGCACGCCCTACGCGTCGAGCTAGCAGGCATCGCCTTTAGCAACTCGGCCGAGGGGCTGCCGTGCTCGTGGGTCCCTCCGGCGACCACGTAGGGTCGCCGGCTCCCACTGCGCCGTCACCCCCTCGTACGAGTTGCACCATCCGAAGCCCCTGCCCCGATCTATCTAGCTGCGACCGATCTCCCGCGCGATCTCCGATAGATGTTCGCGCGTGTTGAGTTTTGGATCGTCGGTCACGCGCTCGAAGAGCTCGTTGAGAATGCGCCCGACTTCGGGGCTCGGCGGGATGCCAAGCTCTTTCATCACGTCGTTTCCGTCGATCGCGAGATCTTTCAGCGAGAAGGCCGACGCCGCCCGGATCTCCTCCTGCACCCGCTCCCAAAGAGCCTCGAGCGCGTACATGCGCGGCGATCGCGCGCCGCTTCCGATGTTGTCGGCCTTGCGGAGCGCGAAGAGCGCCGGGATGTTCTCGAGGCCGACCTTGCGTATGAATCGTCGGACCGCCGAAGGCGTCCACTCGCTCTGGTACCAGAACATGTGATTGCGGATGAGGTGCGTGACTCTCGTCACGGTGTCCTTGTCGAAACGCCACCGGCGCAGGATGTCCCGCGCGGTCGCCTCGCCGACGAACTCGTGCTGATGGAAGTGTCCGTCGGCGAAGGTCGCCGGCTTGCCGATGTCGTGAAAGAGCCCGGCGAGCCGCAGCACGAGGTCGTCCGCCGGTGTCGCATCGAGCGTCGCCAGCGAATGCTCGAACACGTTCTGGGCGACAGCTTTGTCCTGCGGGGTCTCCTTCGCGATCTCCAGCTCCGGGCAGATGACGTCGAGCAGCCCGAGGTCTGACAGCAGGCGAAACGCCTCCGACGGCTTCGGCGCCGCAAGCATTTTCGTGATCTCCTGCTGGATCCGCTCGCCCGAGAGGTCCTTTGCGAGCGCCGCGGAATCCCGGATCGCCTCCGCCGTTCGTGGGTCGATGACGAAGCCGAGCCGCGTCGCAAAACGGACCGCCCGGAGCGTGCGCAGGGCGTCCTCGGCGAAGCGTTCCCGCGGCTCGCCGACCGCACGGACGATGCGGGCCTCGAGGTCGCGCTGCCCGCCGAACGGATCCACGAGCTCGCCCGGCTTGCCCTCGACGCCGGGGCGCCAGGCCATCGCGTTCATCGTGAAGTCGCGGCGCGAGAGGTCCTCGTGGAGTGAATCTGTGAACGCGACCGAGGTCGGATGCCGATGATCGGCGTAGTCGGCCTCGATCCGATAGGTCGTGACCTCGATCTCGTGGTCGCCCTGCCGGACGACGACGGTCCCGAATCGGTTGAGGTAGAGAGAATGCCGAAAGACCATCTGGATCTCGTCCGGCGTCGCGCTCGTCGCTATATCCCAGTCGTGCGGGTCGACGCCCCGTAGCGCGTCCCGGACACATCCACCGACGACGTACGCCTCGTGCCCGGCCGCGACGAGGCGCGCAACAACGCGCTCGACGTCGGCGGGCACTTGGATGTGCGGAACGGTGCGGGTCACCCGCGAAGTCTAGAGAACAGGACCTTTCACATTCCGAGGTATGCGCGCTGAACGTCGGGCGACGAGAGGAGCTCTTTGCCGGTGCCAGTCTGGACGATCGAGCCCGTTTCCAGAACGTACGCGCGATGCGCGATCTCGAGGGCTTTGGTCGCGTTCTGCTCGACCAGGAGGATCGGCGTTCCTTGCGCGTTGATCTCCGTCAGAACCCGAAAGATCGTTTCGCAGAGGATCGGCGCGAGTCCGAGCGACGGCTCGTCGAGCATGAGGAGCTTCGGGCGTGCCATCAGCGCGCGACCGATCGCCAGCATCTGCTGCTCGCCGCCGGAGAGCGTCCCGGCGAGCTGTTTCGTACGCTCTTTCAGACGCGGAAAGAGCTCATAGACGCGCGTGATGTCCGCCGGAATACCGGCGCGATCCTTCCGTGCGTAGGTCCCCATCATCAGATTGTCGAAGACGATCATTCGAGGAAAGAGACGTCGGCCCTCTGGGGCGTGGCCGATACCGACGCGCACGACATCGTGCGCCGGCACTGAGGAGATGTCCTGTCCATCGAAGACGACGCGTCCGGTCGTGGCGTGGTTGAGACCCGAGATCGTCCGCAGCGTCGTGGTCTTGCCGGCTCCGTTCGAGCCGATCAACGCGACGATCTCTCCGGCGTTGATGCTGAGTGAGACGCCGCGGAGGGCCTGGACCCGTCCGTAGAAGACGTTGATGCCCGCGACATCCAGAAGGGCCACGCTAGTGCTGCGTCCCCAGGTACGCCTCGATGACGCGCTGGTCGCGGCGCACCTGCTCCGGGGTCCCCTCGGCGATCTTCTCGCCGTGGTCGAGCACGACGATGCGGCGGGACACTCCCATGACCACTTTCATGTCGTGCTCGATCAGGAAAACGGTGATCCCCTGGTCGACGATCTTGTGCACGAGGCCCATGAGCTCGACCTTCTCCTGCGGCGTGAAGCCGGCGGCGGGCTCGTCCAGGAGCAGAAGCGCGGGATTCGTGGCGAGCGCCCGCGCGATCTCAAGCCGGCGCTGCGAGCCATACGGCAGGTTGCGCGCGTAGATATGGGTGTATTGCTCGATGCCGACGAACTGGAGGAGCTCCATCGCGCGGTCTGTGACGCGCTGCTCCTCGCGGTGCTCGGCCGGGGTCTTGAAGAGGGAGTCCCACAGCTTCGCGTGCATTCGACAGTGCTGCCCGAGACGCACGTTGTCGAGGGACGACATGTACTCGAAGAGCCTGATGTTCTGGAACGTCCGCGCGATGCCGAACGCCGCGACCTGATGTGGCTTCGCGCCGGTGATCTCGCGGCCCTGGAAGACGATCCGTCCGGCGGTGGGCGGGAATATTCCGGTGATCCCGTTGAAGAGCGTGGTCTTACCCGCGCCGTTCGGTCCGATCAGCGCGAAAATCTCGCCCTTCTTGACGTCAAACGTGACGTCGTCGACAGCCACGAGTCCCCCGAAGCGCTTCGTGACGTGGTCGATCCGCAGGATCGGGTCGGCAGAGGCCTCGACGGTCATGTCGTCTCCGCGTTCACGTCTTCGATCGTGGTGTCGTCGTGCACGCCCTTTTGGAGCTCTTCCGCACGCTGCCGGCTCGGCAGGAGGCCCTGCGGTCGAAGCAGCATGGTGAGCACCAGGATCAGACCGAAGATGAGGTACTTCAGTCGCTGCACCTCCCCGGCGAGACCGGGCCAGTCGCCACTCGGGCTGTTGAGACTCGTCGCTCCGATCGAGTTGGCGAAGTCCGAGGCCTGCTGTGGGAGGCCGGGCAGGATGTTGAAGATCACGTAATAGATGAGAAGCGCTCCCACGATGACGCCCGGGATGTTCCCCATCCCTCCGAGCACCACCATGATCAGGATCGTGATCGAGACGGTGAAGCCGAAATTCTCGGGCGACACCAGCGACAGCTTGGCCCCGTAGAAAGTCCCCGCGAAGCCGCTGAATGCCGCGCCGATGCTGAAGGCCAGCAGCTTGACACCGACCGTGTTGACGCCCATCGCCGCTGCCGCGACCTCGTCCTCGCGGACGGCCATCCAGGCGCGACCCATGCGCGACCGGCGCAGATTGTTCACGAGGAGGACAGAGATCGCGACGAGGATGGCCATGATCACGTAGTAGGCCAGCGGGTCGATGATCTTGAAGTTCTGAACGATCGCCAGCGCATCGCCGGACCACGGCCCGTTCAGCCAGATCGGCAGCGCCGGCGTGTCGAGAGCGGAGATCCCGTTGACGCCGCTCGTCCATGTCGAAGCGTTCCGGAAGAGACGCGGCACGATCTCGCCAAAGCCGAGGGTCACGATGGCGAGGTAGTCGCCGCGCAGCCGGAGGGTCGGCGCGCCCAGGATCGCCCCGGCGCCCGCAGCGGCGAACATGCCGACGAGCAGCGCGATCCAGAACGGGATGTGGAGGGCCTGGTGGATCGGCGTGAACTCCAGGTGGTCGGACGCGACGAACGCGTAGGTGTACGCCCCGATAGCGAAGAACGCCGCGTAGCCCAGGTCCAGGAGGCCCGCGAACCCCACGACCACGTTCAGTCCGATCGCGAGAAGGATGTAGACACCCGCGTCGGCCGCCTGCGAGATCAGGAAGCTGCCGCTGCCTCGTGTGGCGACCTGTACCCCGATCGGAAACGCGATCGTCGCCACCGCGAGGACGAGATACACGACCGCGTTCGGATTTTTCCGCGGGTCGCTCTCGAGGATGGATCCAAGCCGCGAGAGGAGTCCTCTCATTTCTCCGGTACTCGCATACCGAGAAGTCCGGTCGGCCTGAAGACGAGGACGAGGATAAGGATCGCGAAGATGATGACCTGCGTCCACGTCGACTCCATGTAGCCGTCCCAGAGCGCTGTGATCAGACCGATGAGGAGCCCGCCCAGCGCCGCACCTTGAATGTTCCCGATGCCGCCAAAGACGGCCGCTGTGAACGCGAAGAGACCGGCCGAGAACCCCAGATCGAAGACCAGCGTGTTGTAGTAAAGCCCGAAGATCGTTCCGCCGGCGCCCGCGAGCACCGCGCCGATGAAGAAGGTCGCCGCGATCGTGCGATTGATGTCGATCCCCATCAGCTCGGTCGCGTCCTGGTCCTGGGCCGTGGCGCGCATGGCTTTCCCGAGGGTCGACCGACTCACAAAGAGCGCCAGCACGATCATGAGGATCGCCGCGACGACGATGACAAAGATGTCCTTCACGCCGATCGTGGCACCGCCGATCACGATGCCATTCGTGGGCAGCAGGTTCGGGTAGGGCACGTTGAACGGGCCCTTCCAGAGGAACATCACTCCCTCGAGGACGAAGGACATTCCGACCGCAGTGATCAGCGGAGCCAGACGTGGCGCGTGGCGGAGCGGGCGGTACGCGACCCGCTCGATGGTCACGTTGATGGCGCCGCAGATCAGCATCGTCACGATGAAGACGGCGAGGAGCGGCAGGATGATCCCGGGGGTCCCGGCCTTGCTCGCATCGAGGCCGAAGATCGGAAGCAGGAAGACCGAGATGAAACCGCCAAGTGTGAATAGGTCGCCGTGAGCGAAGTTGATGAGCTCGATGATCCCGTAGACCATCGTGTAGCCGAGGGCGACCAGCGCGTAGATGGCCCCGTTGGCCACGCCGAACGTCAGGATCTGCAGGAAGTAGCTGGGGCCCTGCGCGAAAATCTTCGTCGCCAGGATGAAGATCGCGTAGAGGACGGCGAGGATCACCAGTAGGTTAACGAGACGGCCAATTGGAGCCCCGACGAAAGCGATCCGTGCTTGTTTCAGCGAGCCGACCACATGCCCCCCTCAAGCGGGGAGGGGGCGAGTTTCGCCCCCTCCACTCACGTGTGTCTGCTAGCCGCCGACCCCGAACTGCTTAACGAATACCCAGTCAAGGGGTGAGCCCTTGGTCTGGAAGATCGCCATCGTGGGCGAGGTGGGGTCTCCGTTCGCGTCGAACGTGTAGGTGCCGGTCGTGCCCTTGAAGCTCTTTGTCGCCGCAACCGCGGCGCGGACCTGCTCGCGGCTCGGCATGTTGCCGCCGTTAGCGTCGATGGCCCGGCCGATCGCGTCGATAAGGATGTTCGCGCAGTCCATCGCCGGGAAGGTGTACGAGCCGACGTCTTCCTTCTTGGGGAAGCGCTTCGTGAACGCGTCGATGGTCGCCTTGGCGTCAGGGTTCTGGTTCGCGTCCGCCGCGGCGACGGTGCCGTAGAGGTTCGCGGCGTTGTCGGCCGCGTCCTTGATGCACTGCGAGTTCACCCCACCGTCCGGGACAAGGTACGGAGCATCCAGGATGCCCTTCATCTGGGCGCGCGGGATGCAGATCTTGGTACCACTCGTGGCGCCGGCGTAGACCGCCTGCGCGCCTTTGTTCTTGGCGTCGGTGAGGAAGGGCTTCCAGTCGTTGGTGGTCTTCGTGTCGAAGTCCTGCCGGAGAACGACCGTGCCACCCTTCTTGGTGATCTCCGCCGTGAACTTGTCTGCGACGCCCTTACCGAAGGTCTCGTTGTCAGACCAGACCGCGACCTTCGTGAGCTTGAGCGTATCGACGACGAAGTCCGCCGCGGCAGGCCCCTGGAACGTATCGGCTGCAGCCACGCGGAAGTAGTTGTTGACGCCGTTGGGCCGGAGCTTCGCCGGCGTCGTGCCGGTGTCCGCCTCGCAGTACGCGAACGTCTGCGTAAGGCACTCGTTGGTGTTCGCTGCGCTGATCATCGTGAAGCTCGCGCGGTTCGCGATCGGGATCATCGCGCGCGCGACGTTCGAGTTGTTCGGTCCGATCATCCCAAGGATCTTCGCGTCGGAGATCATCTCCTGGATGTTCTGCGCGCCCTTCTGCGGGTCATGGGTGCCGTTGACCGTGTCGTCCCAGCCCTTGAAGGTGAGCTTGAATCCCTTGATCGAACCCGCCGACTCCACGGCGAACTGAATCCCGTTCTGTGCGGGCAGTCCGTCCGAGGCGTCGCCACCGGATGTCGGCTGGTCGCTGGCGATGATGATCTCGCCCTTCGTCGTGCCCCCACCGCCGGCGGTGCTCCCGGCACCCCCTGTGCACGCCGTCGCCAGCATCGCGAAGCCGGCGATGATCGCACCGGCTGTGTACCAACGTCGCTGCATTCGATCCTCCCACATGCGATTTGCATCTTCGGGCCTTCGCGTTTTCCTCACGCATCGAGCGACCCGCGTTTGACGGATGAGCGTAGGAGGCGGCCGAGCAGGCGTCAATTGCGGGGCGAGTCAGCGACCGACGGGGACCCTGCCTCTACCTAGCGTGCCCACGTCTCCTTGAGCACGCGGAGCACGTTGCCGCCGAGGATCTTCGCGACGTCGGCATCCTCATAACCGTGGGCGACGAGCCAGCGCGCGGCGTTGGGCATCGCCTCGGCCGGGCTCTCCATCCCATCGACGTATCTGACGGGCGTGTACGTCACTCCCTGCTGAATGCGGGAGAGGGAGAGCGCCGCGGCGAACGCCTTGTGCAAGCCGACGTGGTCTCCGAAGAGCGTGTCCGGCCCCAGCCCGACGTGGTCGATGCCCATGAGCTCGACGCAGTAGGCGACGTGCTCCATCACCGACTCGAGCGAATGGAGCGGGTGCTTTTCGGTGAGGGTCGTGTGTGGTGCCGCTTCGACGCCGATGACGCCGCCTTTCGCGGCGCACGCCTTCAGGACCTCGTCGGGCTTCATGCGCTTCGTTTTCCAGAGTCCACGCGCGCCCGCGTGCGTGATGAGGATCGGGCGATCGCTTGTCGCAATCGTGTCGAGCGACGTCTGATCGCCGCAGTGCGAGACGTCGATGGTCATGCCGACCTTGTTCATCCGCCGCACCGTCGCGCGTCCGAGATCGGTGAGCCCGCCGTCGCGCTCCTCGCGGAGTCCCGAACCTAGCCCGTTTGACTCGCTGTACGTGATGCCCATGACCCGAACGCCGAAGCCGTATAGGACATCGACCCGGTCGACATCGTCCTCGATCATCGTCGCGCACTCGAGCGTCGAGACCAGCGCGCACTTTCCGGCTGGCTTCGCGCGATCGAGATCGGCCTTCGTCTCGGCGCGGTAGAGGAAATCCTGATGCGCGATGTCCGAATACCGCATCCCCAGGTCGAACAGGACGTCGTCCCAGCGCCAACCGCCCATGCCGTCGAGGAACGCCTCAAGGACGACGTCGACACCCGCGGCGGCCAGGCCGGCGTAGCCGGTCCAGGTACGGCGCTCGCGCGCGTAGTCGTGGATCTGCTCGATGTCCTCGGGCATGACGACACAGTGGTCGTGCGACGACACGAGGGGCGCGGTCGCGAGGATCCGGTCGAGCCGCTTGGTCTGGTCGGCGTCGAGCGGATAGCTCGAAGGCGGCACCCGCTCGAGCTCCTTCGCGAGCGTGAACTCCCGGTAGTCGGTGCCCGCCTCGAGGTACTCGAAGGGCTGGTATGGCGCGCGGGTCTTTGGCGGCATTAGGGCGACCTCCCCCGATGATCGGCCGCGAGTATGGTTCAGCGGTGCCCGCGCGGCCCAAGCGGCAGAAGCCCCGCGCGACCGTGCGCCCGGATCCGGTGCTCCGTTCGCGCGCCCGCAAGATCCTGACCCGCCTCGCGAAGGCCTATCCGGACTGGGGACCCACGCTCCGTTTCTCTTCTCCGCTGGAGCTGCTCGTGGCGACGATCCTGGCGGCGCAAGCCCAGGACGAGCGGATCAACGAGGTCACCCGGGTCCTCTTCACCAAGTACCGTCGCCCGGCGGACTACGCGGCGGCGCCGGCGGGAGTCCTCGAGCGGGATATCAAGGCGACGGGGTTCTACAACCAGAAGGCGAAGTCGCTTCGCGGGATGGCCCGCGGCCTTCTCGAGGAGTTCCGTGGCAAGGTGCCGTCGGACATGGATGGGCTCACGCGGCTGCATGGAGTGGGTCGCAAGACGGCATCGATCGTCCTCGGAGCGGCCTTTGGGGTGCCTGCGGTGGCCGTCGACCGCCACGTCGCTCGCGTGGCCGAGCGCCTTCGGTTCGATCGAGCGGGTCCGGACATCGAGGCGAGCCTCCGAGCGATCTATCCGACGAAGGACTGGATCAAGCTCACGTGGTGCTTCGTTCTCCATGGTCGTCGAACATGCAGGCCGACCCCGCTCTGCCCGATCTGTCCGATCAACGACCTCTGCCCGTATCCGAAGAAGACGAAGACGCTCCCCGCGGCGCTGCGATCCAACCAGCCAGAGCAGCGAGCGCGAGCAACAGCGCGTCGCCCGCGATGATCGAGAGGCCCTCGGTCAACCCGTCGCTCGGGGACTGGAGCGGCGCGGGCGCGAGACCGATCGCCTCGACGAGCACGTAGCCGACGCCGACGAGCGCGCCGTGGTAAAGGCCCGCATATTTGGCCAATTTTCCGGCCAAATACCCACCTAGGGCGATACCACAAAGCGGCGCGGCGATACCAAAGATCGATGCGGTGGGCGACGCGCCGAGCCGAAGAAGTGACGCGATCGCCGTGCCCACGAGGATGCCCGCGGCGACCGCTAGGTAATGGACGGACGGGACGGAGCGTTGACGGGCGATGCCATCGAGCGTACTCGGACAAAAAGAAACCGATCCGCGAGGCCTACGCGGATCGGCGGGTTCGCGAAAGGTGCCAGACTCGAAATCAAAAAAGCGACGACTCTCGTCGCCGCTCAGGACAACCTTAGTGCTTCTTCTTCGAGGACTTCTTCGCCTTCTTCTTTGCTGGCATCAGTGGATCACCTCCTCCTGGCCACTCATTGACGGTTATATAGACACACTCACGTCATTGATGTCAACAGAGCTGACCGGAAAGAGTTCAAGCGGTCGTCGGCGGAACCTCGGTCCGTAACCGCTCGGCGATGCGTCGTCGGAGCTCCGCGGGAGCGACATCGGAGGTCCCGCAGTCGCGGATCACCTTCAGGAAGCGCTCTTCGAAGGCGAGGTTGTCGCCGCAGTCGGTGCATCCTTCGAGGTGGCTCGCCACTTGTTTACGCTCGTTTGACCCGAGCTCCTGGTCGAGGAACGCATACAGCTTCTCGAGGCAATCGTCGCAGTCCATCCGCCCCTCCTAGTCCGGCCGTGGCCCGCTGGTCCGAAGCGCGGCGATCCCACGCTCGCGGGCCAGGTCGAAGAGCCGCTGCTGCAGGAACTTTCGCCCGCGGTGAAGCCGCGACATCACCGTCCCGATCGGAACGCCCACCATCTCGGCGATCTCTTTATAGGAGAACCCCTCCACATCGAGGAGGACCGTGGTCCGGAACTTCTCCGGAAGGGCCGCGAGCGCCTCTTTCACCTCGCTCGAGACGATCCCATCGAGGAATTCCTTCTCCGGATCAGAGGAATTCGACCCAGTCTCCTGTGACATCCGCCGGTAGAGCGAGAACTCGTCGACGTCGTCCAGCTCAGCGGTCTGAGGCTGCCGGGAGCGCTTTCGGTATGCGTTGATGAAGGTGTTCGTCAGGATGCGGAAAAGCCAGGCCTTGAGGTTGGTGCCTGGCGTGAACTGCTCGCGAAAGCGAAGGGCGCGGATATAGGTCTCCTGCACGAGATCTTCGGCGTCGGCCTCCGATCGGGTCATCCGGAGCGCCGTTCGGTACAGCGCATCGATATAGGAGAGTGCCTCGCTCTCGAACGCGTCCTCGGCCATCCGGTCACTTTATCCCAACGTCGCCGGCATTCCCGCAATTCCCGATACGCTCGGATGAGTGGACCGCCGGCGCCTCCGCGCGATCGCCCGTCGTCTCGCTAAGGCGTACGGCACACCGCCACCACCTCGACACCTGCCGCCGCTCGAGGAGCTCGTCCTGACCGTGCTCTCCCAGCACACGAGCGACACGAATCGTGATCGTGCCTACGCGGATCTCCGGCGACGCTTCGCTGACTGGGACGAGGTCGCGGACGCGCCGCTCCCTGCGCTCGCGCGAGCGATCCGTCGCGGCGGTCTCGGCCCCACGAAGGCCGTCCGGATCCGCGCGATGCTGCGGGGCATCCGGGACGGCGGCGTGCCCCTCGACGACCGCGCCTTCACAGCGATGACGGATCAGGGCCTCTGGGACACCCTCGTGGCTCTACCCGGGGTGGGGCCGAAGACGGCGGCGTGCGTGCTCCTCTTCTCGCTCGATCGTCCGTTCTTCCCGGTCGACACACACGTGCACCGCGTCGCCAAGAGGCTCGGTCTCGTGCCTGCGCGAGCCGATGCCGTCGCGACGCAGGCGTCGTTCCAGGAGAGCGTCGCCGATGACGAGATGTATCCCCTCCACATGAACCTCATCCGGCATGGGCGGGAGGTGTGCACGGCGGAGCGTCCGCGATGTTCCGAGTGCGTGCTGCGCGATCTCTGCCCGCGCATAGGAGTCACGAGCTCGCGCTGAGGGTTACTCCACGAAGAGGTCGTCGGGGTAGCAGTACCGCCACCGTTCGCCGGGCTCGAACGAACGGATCACCGGGTGCGATGTCGCGTGGTAGTGCTTCGTGGCGTGCTTATTCGGCGAGTCGTCGCAGCATCCGACGTGGCCGCACTCAAGACAGAGCCGCAGGTGCACCCACGAGTCTCCCGAAGCGATGCACTCTTCGCAGCCGTTCGGCGTGTTCGGGCGATGGTCTCGAGACCGGCGGAGGTGAACGCAAAGAGCTTGCGGCATCCCTCTCAGTCTGCGCTACGTCGTCGGGTGCCGGAACCGGCGGACGGGCGAGAGGAAGAGGTACAGGAACGCAAGAGCCGCTATGACCGCAGCCGCAAAGAGCGTCGGCCGCAAACCGATGAGGTCACCGACGATGCCCGCGCCGAACGCCGCGGGCGGCGCCACGACGAACCCGACGAACCGCGTCGCCGAGCTGACCCGGCCGAGCAGGTGCTCCGGTGTCAGCGCCTGGACCAGGCTTGCGGAACCGACGACCCACAAGGGCACGGTGAGGCCGAGGAGCGCCTGCGAAAGGCCGAGCACGGTCGCCGCTTGCGCCGGCGTCCCGCTCGCGAAGGGAAGGAGCAACCGACTGAGCGTCTCGAGGAAGAGCGCGGCGATCATCACGGGGCCGAGTCCCCATCGCGCGGCGAGCGGTCCGGCGAGCCCGGCTCCCAGGAGGCTGGTAGGGCCGATCGCGGCGAGTGAGATGCCAAGGAGTGCCGGCGAGAGCCCGAGCTCGCGCGTCGCATAGACCACGAGGACGCCCTGCACCGCGAACCACTCGATGTTCGCGAGCGCGATAGCGGTGATGCAGCGAAAGACGATCGGCTGCCGGCGGACCCAGCGCAGGCCATCGGTCACCTCGTGCCAGACGCTCCGTTCGGTCTCGCGCGACCGCGGTGCCTCGGTCGAGCGAATGGCGGCGATGAAAAGAGCCGACGCGATAAAGCCCACCGCGTCCCACAGCATCGCGATGGGCGCCGTGAGCGCCTGCACGAGGATGCCGCCGAGCGATGGGCCCGCGACCTGCGCCACCGCGTTCGAGGCCTGCAACCGGCTGTTCGCAGCGACGAGTCGCGTCCGTCCGACAAGCGAGGGGACGATCGCCGCGCGCGCCAGATCAGTCGAGACCGCGAACGCGCCTCCCAGGAACGACACGACGTAGAGCTGCGCGAGGGAGAGCGCGCCGAGCGCGGCGGCGAGCGGAACGCTTGCGATAACGACCGCGCTGCCGATGTCCGACCAGATCATGATCGGCCGCCGTTGTAGGCGGTCGACCCACACGCCGATGAAAAGACCGGCGACGATCGACGGGAGCATCTGCGCCGCGACGAGAAGGCCCGTCTCGGTCGCACCGGCGCCGAGGAGCAGCACGGCGGTGAGCGGCAGCGCCAGGACCGTGATCTGGCTGCCGACGCGCGCGATGGTGAAGCCGCTCCAGAGCTTGACGAAGTCTGAGTTGCGCGACAGAGGCGGAGTCGGCGTCACCAATACGTAACGCAGACTGACGCCTGCGCTCGTGGAAGGTCTATGCCGAGTGTGACTCTCGAACCTTTAGACTTGTTGCTGCCTTATAGGCCGACGTAGCTCAGCCGGTAGAGCAGCGGTTTCGTAAACCGCCGGTCGGCAGTTCGAGTCTGCCCGTCGGCTCAGAAATCCTTCAAGAACTTGCGTGTCCTCGCGCTCACGGACCTCAAACCGACGGGTCTGTGCAACAGTTGTGCAGCAACTGGGTCCGGCTTACCTCCGTTGCGCGGGCGCACACAATGAGCGGATGCGCGGGTTAGATAGGTCTGCGGCCCCTCAGCGAATCCTTTGTCCGACACTCGTTGGGCGCGAGGCCGCGCTCGCCGCACTCGTTGCCTCATTCGCCGAGACTGTGCGCGGTACGGGTCGGACGGTCCTCATCGCGGGCGATGCTGGCATTGGTAAGAGTCGGCTGCTCGCCACGTTCGTCGCGCACGCGCGATCATCAGGCGCCCAGATCCTCCACGGCCAATGCATCAAGGCAGAGGCTCGTCGGCCCTTCGGGCCATTCGTCGACTCGCTGCGCGTCCTAACAAATGTGGCTCCGGCGCCGGAAGCACAACCAGATGTGTTCAGCGACCCGGACCTGCGTTATCGAAGTCTCCGGTGGTTCGCCACAACGTTCGCGGATCTGACACGAAGAGCCCCGATCGTGGTGGCCATCGACGACCTTCACTGGGCCGACGAGGGGACGCTCGAACTTTTCGAATATCTGACGAGAGCGTTTCAGGATCGGATGGCCCTCCTCGTCGGAACCTATCGAACGGACGAGCTCCATAGACTCCATCCCCTCCGAGCTGTCCTGACCGCTCTCTCTCGCGGCCGACTGGCCGACACGTTGACGCTCGGCCCGCTGAGCGGTGACGAGACGAGCGAGATGGTCCACGCGGCGCTTGGGCTGGGCGCCGCCGTCCCCAAAGAGATCGTTCAGACGATATACGAGCGGTGCGAAGGGAATCCCTTCTTCACCGAGGAGATCCTGAAGGCGCTGGTGGAGACCAAGCGCCTTGTCTACCGCGACGGAGGCTGGCACCACGATGGTCGAGTCGGCGACATGGTCCTTCCATCTTCTGTGCGGGACACGCTGCAGGACCGCTTCGCTCGCCTCACCGAGAGCGCTCGTCAGGCGCTTCGTATCGCAGCGGTCATCGGTCCATCGTTCGATTTCGCGCTGCTGCGTCAGATTACGCGAATGTCGGATGAGGCTCTTACGCTCGCGCTGCGCGAAGCGGTCGAAGCGCAGCTCATCGATGAGTCCGACTCCTCAGAGACCGATGTTTTCCGGTTCCACCACGCGCTCACGCGCGAAAGCGTCCTGGCTGAACTTCTCTCGAGGGAGCGCCGCCTATTGCACCGCGACACCGCGGTCGCGCTGGAGGGGCGCGCTGGCGCAGACAGGGAAAGCGACGCGGAGGAGCTCGCTTACCACTACGACGAGGCCGGGATGGCGGACCAGGCCTTCCGCTATCACTACCTTGCCGGCCGGCGGGCGGCGCGGCTCTTCGCTTTCGCCCAAGCCCAGCGACACCTCGCGCGCGCTCTCGAGCTTGCCCCCGACGGCGCGGACCTTGCGGACCTGCAGCTGCAGTTCGCGCAGGTCGCGTTTCGCGCCGGCGACGGGCATGCGGCCATGCGTGCGGCCCAGGAAGCGCGTCGCGCTTACGAAGCTCGCGGCGACGTGGGCCGCACAGGGGTCGTTCTCTCCGTACTGTCGGGAATTCACATCTACTTCGGGGAGGCGGACGAAGCGACGCGGCTGAGCGAGGAAGCGATCCGCCTTCTGGAGCCGCTCGGCGAGACCGCCGAGCTTGCCGAGGCCTACCACCAATACCTTGAGGACACCGTCTCCAACACGTTGAGGACCGCCGATGCCTCTCGCGGCCTTTTGCAGTGGGCCGATCGAGTTGTCGAGATCGGGCGGCGCCTAGACCGACCCGATATTCAGAGCGACGGCCTCCGCCAGCGCGGCTTCGCGCTCGTCCGTGGCGGAAGGAGCGAGGGAATGACGGACCTCGAGAGCGCGCTTGCACTCGCGTACGAGAGCGGTGCTCCTGCGCTTGTGTTCGCCTGCCGGCTGGCGCTCATGAGCGCGACAACCCTCCTCGGAAGAGCGCCCGCGGAGCGTCGACAGCTCTACGAGGACGCTGTCGGGCATGCACACGAGCAGGGCTATGTTGGTGGTCTCTTGTCGGCCCTGGAGGTCGAGCAAGCCATCGCCAATGGCGACTTCGATCGCGCTCTGCGGGTCTCGCGGCTGCTGGCGCCCGACAGCGTTGTTTCAGCCGAGGTCGGACTTCGGATCGCCCTCGTAGACGTCGCGCGAAGCGGGCCGGAGGCGATGCCGGATCTCGACGCGCTCCGTCGCCGTCTGCTGAAGGGGCCGCTGGCCTGGAAGAGTTTCGCGGCTACGTCCGCTCAGCCACTGCTGCTCGCCGACGATCCGGGGCGCGCGATCGAGCACGCGGAGCTGGCTGTGAAGCCACTCACCGAGGGCTCATGGAGATGGAGTCTCGACATCGCCGTCGTCCTCGGGGTGGAGGCCGCGCGCAGACTGGGTCATGCGTCCACGTCGGATCGTTGGATCGCGCTCGCGATGCATGGCGTTCCGGCGCCAATCGAATCGCGAGAACGTCAGGCGCGCCGAGCCTACGGCGGCGTACTTCTCGCCGAGCAGAGGGGCGACCTCGACAGCGCTATGCGCCTCGCCGAGCTGAGCGTCGAGATGCTCGCGGAGGGTCAGTGGCCATTTGTCTGGACCATCGCGTGCCTGCATCGTGCGGAGCTTCTGCTCCAGCGGAGGCACCCCGAGGATGAAGCGGCGGCGCGCGCGGATCTCGAGGCTGTCATCGCCTTCTGGCGGCGCGGCGGGGCAACGTGGTTTCTCGGCCGGCTCGCGGCGTGGGCTCGCGCGCACGACCTCTCGATGCCCCCCGTCCCGCGGCGGGCCGCCTCGGTGAAGACCGCGCTCACGCCACGTGAGCGCGAGGTCGCCGACCTCATCGCCGAAGGGTTCACGAATCGTCAGATTGCGACGCGACTCGTCATTTCAGAGCGAACCGCGGAGAGTCATGTGGAGCGGATCATGGACAAGCTCGCGGTGCGAAATCGCGCCGGGATCGCCGCCAAGGTGGGGGCTGCGGGCCGCGCCTAGGCACGCGCCGCAAAGTTCCGTACCTTCTCTCCGTACTCCTCCGGAGGTGCACCCCGTCTCTGACCGCCATCGTGACGACAACGATCAGGAGGTACACAGATGGCGAATTCGGGGACACGGTTCACTCGAAGGCACACTCTCGGACTCGCGCTATCGCTAATCGTCGGGCTCGCGCTTGTCGGCTGCGGTACCCAGACCGGTGCGGGGAGCGGGGCAAACGGCCAGATATTCCAGGCCCCGTCGTTCTTCGCCGCACCGATTGAAGGAAGCCCCGAAGAAGCCGCGCTCATGCTCGGGCATCGCTCGAGCTACGCGGCGCCAATCGAGGGCAGTCCGGAACAGACCGCCGCGGAGCTGGGTCGGTGACCACCGACCCCCGCGCGACCGCGACGCTAACTAAACTCGACGCGAATGGCCGGACTGTACCGCCGGCGTTTCATCCCCACTGCTGCACAGAGGAGTCGCTCTTCGCTGTCGCTGTTCGCAGCGACGCTGGCGAATGAGGTCTGGATCAGGTAAGCATCGCCAGCAAGGCAGGTACAACACCATTCGGGACTCGTGCGCTCATCCGTGGTTGATCAAGCCAGCCACTCTATTGCGTCCCGGACTCTCCGAAGAGGAATCGGTCGCTCGAGTAACTGAATAAAACCAATCAGTGCGAGGTAATAGTTCGGTAGACCTTCACGTTTCGCTAGCTCTTTCGAGGCTGCGGATCGCAATCTTCCGCGTGCAACGAACGCGCCGAGCGGCTCGATGATGTAGAAGAAACAATCATCGCCGCCCCGCGCATCATTCCCTCAGCGGCAGCGTTGTTCTCTAGCGAATCCGGCCTCTAGCCAGCCATTCCCTCCGCGATGCACTCCGCCGCTCGTCGTTGCAGGAGCTTGCGCTCCACGAGGTTCTCAGTCAGTGACGCGGCGCGCTCGAACTCGGCGCGCGCCTCCTCGGACCGGCCGAGTTTTCGCAGCAGGTCGCCACGCACCGCCGGCAGCAGGTGGTACGCCTTGAGTGATGGCTCCTGGACGAGCGCGTCCACGAGATCGAGGCCGGCTGCGGGACCGAACGCCATCCCCACCGCGACCGCTCTGTTCAGCTCGACCACCGGCGATGGCGCGATCTGCGCGACCGCGTCGTAGAGCGCCACGATGCGCACCCAATCGGTCTCCGCCGCCGTCGCCGCTCGCGCATGGCACGCGGCGATCGCCGCCTGCAGCGCGTACGGACCCATTGCGCCCGCGAGCCCCTCGGCGCGCTCGAGCGCCGCGAGGCCGCGGCGGATGAGCAGCCGATCCCAGCGCGCTCGGTCTTGATCGAGGAGCAGCACGGGCTCACCCGTCGGTCCGACGCGCGCACGCAGGCGTGACGCATGGATCTCCATCAGCGCAACGAGCCCGTGGACTTCAGGCTCGGTCGGCGTCAGCTCGGCCAGGATCCGGCCCAAACGGAGCGCGTCCTCGCACAGCGCCGGTCGGACCCAGTCCTCGCCCGCAGTCGCGGAATAGCCCTCGTTGAAGATCAGGTAGATCACCTCGAGGACCGAGGCGAGGCGCGCCGCGCGCTCGGGCCCGCTCGGCACCTCGAACCTGACGTGTGCCTCGGCGAGGGTCCGCTTCGCCCGGACGATGCGTTGCGCGATGCTCGAGACCGGCACGAGGAACCCCCGTGCGATCTCCTCAGTCGTCAGACCGCCGAGGACGCGAAGGGTGAGGGCGACACGTGCGTCCCTCGAGAGGACCGGATGGCACGCCATGAAGATGAGGCCGAGGAGGTCGTCCCCGACGTCCTCATCGATCGCCGCGTTCGGGTCTATGCCCTCCTCTGCCCGCTCGACATCGCGCCCCATCTCTTCGTGCTTGCGCTCGAGCGTCTGGCGGCGGCGGACCGCGTCGATCGCGCGATGCTTCGCCGTCGCCATCAGCCAGGCGCCCGGCTTCTCCGGCACACCCGAGGTGGGCCACTGCTCGAGCGCGGCAACGAGAGCGTCCTGCGCGAGCTCCTCGGCCGTCCCGATGTCGCCGACGAGACGAGCCAGCCCGGCGATGAGCCGGGCCGACTCGATCCGCCAGATCGCTTCGATCGTGCGATGCGCTTCGATGACCGCCGCCTCGCGGCGACCTGGGCCCTCGAGCGCGTTTGCCTTACGCGGATCTATGGCAAGAGCTCCCTTACATGCCCTCGGTCTCGAAGATTTGACGGATCTCGTAGGTCCCGGCGTCGAACGGCGCGCGCTTGAGCCATTCGAGGGCCTCGTCCATCGAGCGCACCTGCCAGAGCCAGTACCCCGCGACAAGCTCCTTGGTCTCCGCCCACGGTCCGTCGATGATCCTGCGCTTCTTGCCTTCGAACTGAAGGCGCTTGCCCTGCGAGCTCGGGTAGAGGCGGCCATCGCCGACCACCACTCCCGCCTTGACCAGCTCTTCGTTGAACTTCTGGAACTCCGCCATCTCCTCCGGCGTCGGCGGAGTCGCCGCCCTGCTCTGGTGATCTTCCTTCGCCAGTATCAGTACTCGCATTTCGGTCCCCTTCTATTGGATCTGATCCGAGGCTCCCTTATCGAGGGCCTCACTCATTCATCGAATGGCAGGTGGCGTTTTCGACACGGCCGATCGACGATCATCCTCTTTCTCAAGACGCCGGCTGACTGAGCGCTCTCGCAAGATCCGGCGGCAGGGGGTGGCGCGCCTGCGGGTTACGCCACAGGCTGACTTGCGGCGCCGCGGGCTCGCTGACCACCCACAGCGCGCCGCTCAGTCGCTGGTAGTGGCGCAGGAAATCACGCGTCCCGGTGAAGCCGCGCTGCACGAACAGCGCCTCGTCTTTCTGGGCCGCGCGAGCCTCTAGCCACTGCATGACAGGCGCGAGCGTGTCCGTGGCGGATGAGGGACCGTCGGCGCCGATGACCAGCATGTTCATCATCGCCGCCGGTAACTGGCCGAGCTTGTCGCAGACGGCGCGAATCAGCCGGCCGGGATCGGCGGTCGGGCCGGGCGTCGCCGCCGCGCCGCGCAGTCGCCGCACCTCGACGTTGAACCGCAGCCCGCTTCGGAATGTGACCCGAAAGTCAGGCGCCCGTTGGCCAACACCATACGACTCGTATTCGACCGCGAAGCGGCGCTCTTCGAGCAGGCGCAACGCGATCGCGAGCTCGAATGCCAGGTCGCGCCGGCTCTCGTCGTCGCGCAGCCCGCGAGCCTTCTTGCGGATCTTGTCGCGGTAGGCCTCCGCGAACGCGCGGAAGCGTGGCGACGCGACCAGGCATGGACCGACCTCGGCGGCGAGGAGGGAATCGGCGCCGAAGAGGTAGGCGATCAGCTGATCGAGCGGGATGGTCGAACGTAGCACGAGCCAAAAAGGCTACAGTCGCGATGGACCGGGGAGGTTCGCACGATGGAAGGGCCGCCGCCGCAGTACACCGCAAAGACCCTCGACGACTACCTCGAGCATCTGAGCAAGGGCGTTTTCCAGGCAGGGATCAGCTGGCGCGTCGTCGAGGCGAAGTGGCCATCCATCACCAAGGCGTTCCATGGGTTCGATGTCGAGCGCGTCGCGCGCATGTCGGATCGCAATATCGACACGCTCGTGCAGGACGAGCGTGTCATCCGCAGCCGGCCGAAGATCGCGGCCGTCGTCCACAACGCCAACGAGCTGCTCGCCCTCGAACGCGCGGGTGGCTTCAAGAAACACCTCAAATCGTTTTCAGACTACGAGGAGCTCGCGACCGACCTGAAGAAGCGGTTCAAGTTCGTCGGCGACAGCGGCGTGTACCACTTCCTGTGGACGGTGAAGCACCCCGTTCCCGACTGGCACGAGTGGTCGCGGGCGCACGGCATGAACTGGGAAGCCAAGGCGAAGGCAGCGAGCGCGGCGCGAGGTC
>Ga0209155_1000308_pt1 | contig 22747 bp, 24 predicted proteins | sample GraSoiAngelo_122_FD_185879 | JGI IMG/M metagenome (GOLD analysis project Ga0209155, IMG submission 185879) | Grasslands soil microbial communities from the Angelo Coastal Reserve, California, USA - 14_0927_02_20cm (SPAdes) (version 2) | ecosystem: Environmental > Terrestrial > Soil > Grasslands ... | reverse complement strand
GACGAGGATTCCACTTCGCGCTCCCATTCAAGGGCGATCAGGGTCCAGCCAGCGTCGTGCATCTTGGAAAGATAAGTGGAAGTGGGGAGGATGCTGACTCGTTCACGCATGCGATCAATCTTTTTCACGGAAGCCTCCAAGATGAGCTTTAGTTGGATGCCGGGGGACGCAGTTTCCCGCTGAAGAAAAGGCAATCTTCATGCCGTGTGAAGGAAGTATGGAAACTATAGATTCAAAAAGACTTCTTGCGACGGACTGAGGGTTGGTCTGCTTGGGGGCGTCCGCTGGCGGGATGAAAGTGTCGCGTTGCCGGACACTTCGGGAGACGCGAGGAAGGCGGCCAGGCCGACCAAAAAAGTGGGAACGAAAGGGCCTGCACAGAAGGTAGAATCTCAAGGCAAGTATTCCTGCGGGGGAAAAAATGCCGAAAAAACCGACGATTGATGATGCGAGGCTGATACTGGAACTCTACGACCTGCGGCGCGAGGCGGAAATGCGCAAGGCACGGCATTGGTGGGTAGCCACGTTCTGGCCCAAGTGCGCGGACGACTTCGTGAAAGTGGCGACGGCCATGGGGACGGAAGAGAATAATTGGCTGAGGCAAGTGGGCGGGTACTGGGGAATCGCGGTGTCCTTTGTCCTGAATGGCGTGCTGAGCGAAAAGCTGTTCTTTCAAGTGTCATTTTGCGGCGAAATGTACTTCATTTTTGCAAAGGTGAGGCCGTTCTTGCCGGAGCTTCGCGAGAAGATGAAGAACCCCGAGATGTTTCTGACGATTGAGAAAGCCATCATGGGATCGAAGCTAGCGCGGGCGCAGTTTGAAAAAGTGGAGGCTCGTGTGGCGGCGATGCGGCAGCAGAAATGAAATTGCGGGGCTGGCGGGAAATTCGACTTCGGCGGATGAGACTTGCCATCGTGATTTTGGCAGCAGGCGCCGCGATGGCTCCCGCGGAAGTGTTGGCGGACAACGCGAGAACTTGCACTGCGGGAACGACGTTGCGCTTGAGCGCACCCGAAGCGAGCCAGGGAAGTTTGCTGCTGATCGCATTGAAGAGTACAAAGCCACTGGCGGGAGTGCAGGGCGATTGGGGCGGCCGGACTGTCCCGATGTGGCGGGAGGGCAGCGACGAAGCGAAGCGAAGAGGCTTGGTTGGAGTAGATCTCGAAAAGGCACCCGGCGATTACGAGCTGAAGTTAACGGGGGAAATGTCCAGCGGAGAAAAAATAAGCTGCAGCGTCAAGGTGGCAGTGAGGCAAGGCCGGTTTGCGACGGAGCGATTGCAAGTCGGAAAAGAGTTTGTCGAGCCCAGCCCTGAGCAAGTCAAGCGCGCCAATGAAGAGCGCCAGAAGTTGCGCGACATTTTTGACAGCGTGACGCCAGAGCGCTTGTGGGACGGTGCATTTCGCATACCGCTGGATGGTGTGACGACTGGATCGAATTTTGGGAAGCGGCGGATTCTGAACGGGAATCCTGGGTCACCCCATGGCGGCGTGGATTTGCCGGGCGTAACCGGAACGACGGTGCACGCAGCGCAGCGCGGGAAGGTCGCGCTGGCGGAGGAATTGTTTTTTTCAGGGAACACGGTCGTGCTGGATCACGGACTCGGGATTTACACGTTTTACGGGCACCTTTCGGAGATTGACGTAAAAGTGGGCGACGTTCTGGAAGCGGGCACGGTGCTGGGAAAAGTTGGGGCTACCGGGCGCGTCACGGGACCGCACTTGCACTGGGGACTGACGGTGGAACGAGCGCGGGTGAACCCGATGCTTCTAGTGAAACTGTTGGTGAACTCCCCGGGGTCCCGCCAAGGAAAAAGTCCTCCAAGCGGAGAACAAGATGAAACGATCGCGACGGCCGAAACACTAGAAGGGGACAGGCTGGCTGGCGCTGGGAGGGAGTAGGGGGCAAGAATGGCTATGTCCTTGCAGCTGTGGAAGATAGCGGAATTACGGCGGATATTGAGGTTGGGTGGCCTGGATGGTGGGGAGGGAAGTACGAGGGTACTGTTTTGGAATAGACTTTTGTGGTACCGTTCTGCCATTGTCCCGGGAGAAGTATGAAGGCAGTATGGGGCCGTGTGGGCAAGGTTCGTGCTAGTCACTTCCGTTCTCCTGTTCTTTCGCTTTAGCACCCTGCTGGCACGACTCAGTAAGCGGACACTCCTCGATCGAAGCTAGTCGAAAGCGCCGCGCGTTCCCAAATTAGAGTTTGAGGTCGAAGCCGAAATGTCCCTGCTTCATTTTCGTTGCAAAGAGCGCCGGCGCACGCTGCGAGTAGCATTAATGGTGCCGTTGACGATCCACGGGAAGACGGATTCGGGCGAAAAGTTCAGCGCGCAGACAGTTTCGCAGTCGGTGAACCGGCACGGTGCATTGTTTCAGCTGGAAGAGATCGTGAAGATGGGGCAGACGATTGTTTTGATGAATGACCACACGTCACAATCGACAGAGTGCCGCGTTGTGTCGATTCACCGGGCCCGCGACGGCAAGCAGTATGTCGGGGTGGAGTTTAATTCACCCGAAATGAATTTCTGGCACATGCAGTTCCCGACTCCGGGCGCAAAGCCACTGCGCCGGATATTTCCCAACAAAGTCTCCGCATAACATCTAGTCCCGTATTTCTGCTGCTCCACTTCTCTTCTCGGCGGTAGGATTTGCCGATGACAAATAGTATGACGAGGATCGGTCTCATATCGGATACCCACGGATTGCTGCGTAAAGAGGCCGTGGAAGCTTTGCGCGGGTCGGAGCTGATCCTGCATGCCGGGGACGTTGGCAAGCCGGAGATTTTGGAGGAATTAAGAAAGATCGCCCCGGTCGTAGCGGTGCGGGGCAACGTGGATATCGAGCCGTGGGCGCAGGCGCTGCCGGAGACGGCCGTGGCAGAGGCGGGCGCAGTCTTGATTTATGTCCGGCATGATGTGAATGCCCTGGATTTGAATCCTGCGGCAGCTGGTTTTCACATCGTTGTAAGCGGCCATACGCACAAAGCGGGAAGGCTAGAGCGCGATGGAGTGCTGTACATCAATCCGGGAAGCGCCGGGCCACGAAGATTCCAATTGTCGATAACGGTCGCACATTTGCGGTTGGGGCGAACCGCACCTGAGGTAGAGTTCGTGGACCTAGAGGCGCGTAAGACCTAGCGTCGCTTTCCACGATGTTTAATGGGAAGCGCTGACCCAAACCATGCCATCGACGCCGGGAGTTAGGTCGATCGGCGGCAGCAATTTCCAGGAGCGAAGGTCGAGCATCGCGATCTTTCCCGCACCGGTCCCACTTACGTAAGCAAGTTCCCCGTCCGGACGAATCAGGATTTCCGACGACCTCTCCGGAGCTTCAAACGAACGCACCACTTTCAGCGATTGCAAATCGACCACGAAGAGTTTGTTCGCAGTCATACTGACCGCCAGAAGCCAGCGACCGTCAGGAGTAGACTCCGACGCATAGGCGACGGCTGGCAATTCGATCCAATTCGTAATTTTATTTGTGGCAGCGTCGATGACGGCGATGCGAGGCTCGTTTTGGTCATGAGTAAAAATGCGGCGGCTATCCGGCGAAATCGAAATGCGCTGAACGATCTTGGCCACGGGAATCGTGGTGATGAGGCTTCGCTTGACCAAATCCAGCACGCTTACGCTTCCGGCACCGACGTTGGCGGTGTAACCGCGCTGGCCATCGTTCGATAGAACCAGCATGTGGGACTGCAGCTCACCGGTGGGAATTTCCGCGAGAACCTTGCGTGTGGAAGGATCGATAACGTCGACGGCATTGGCTAGCTCGGCGGTGACGTAGAGCAGCCCGTCGGGCCCGAATTCCGCGCGGTGCGGGCGAAGCGGCTTGCCCAAATTGATCGTAGCGGCCAGCTTGCGCGCTTGCAAATCAATGACGTCAATCGTGCTGCCGTCCGTCCCGGGCCTACCGACGCCGGAGTTCCCGTAAATCGGGACGTAGGCGAAGCGGCCATCTTTCGAGGCCATCACTTCATGGCCGTTCACCCCGACAACGATTTTTGCGAGTTCGCGGCGATTGTCGGGATCGACCAGGAGCAGGGTGTGCTCTTTCTGATTTGCCACGACCAGCAGACCGCCCGCGGGCGGCGCAGACTTTGCAACTCGGAGCACCCCCGAAGTTAGGAGCATCATGAAAGCAACGAGCAGTGATAGGCGTGCGAGCATCGTTCACCTCGACGAAACATCTTTCTTTTCCAACGCGCCGAAACTCAGCGCAGTATAACTTCTCCCAAAGTCAGCGGCTACGCCTGAGTTTCTTCTTCGCCGCATTTTTGCCCCGAACCTTCGGCTTTACTGGCTTTCCGCTGGACACCGTATCGCGCGCTTTCTTGGGAAGCTTCGCGAAAACCATGTCATACGATTCGCGCAGCAAACGCGCGAGTTCTTCTGTCGGCAAAGCATCTCTGGTTTGGAGCGCCACCCATTGTGCGCGAGCCAGGTAGGGAGCAGGAATGATATTCGGCCGCTCCGTAAGTTCGGCAAAATTTTCCGGTGAGGCTTTGAAGGACAGACATACGGGAGCCGGCTCCAGCGGCGTCACGGCGAACATCTTTCCGCCTACTTTGAAGAGCAAGTCGTAGCCCCACTGGATCTGTTCCGTGACGCCGGGAAACGAAAGGCAAACCTCGCGCAACCGATCGACGTTCATGACCACGATTCTAGGACGAAGCGTGTACCGGCCTCAACAAGTGACACGGCCGGTTAAGCGCCGCCTGCGGAATCTCCTTCCCACACTATTTCCTGCACCGGGCCGATCACAAAAAAATAAGAAAGAGCGGCGAGCATCGCGACGATTGCCATAATCACAAAGGCCATGAAGAAACGTCCGGTGAAATCGACGACGAATCCGGTTATGGCCGGTGCAATGATGCCCGCAAGATTCCCCAGAAAATTTTGGAAACCAGTCCAGCGGCCTGCCATTCGCGGCCCCGCAAGCGTTTGGGTGATGGCCCAGATATTGGAGCCGCACATGCCTCCAGTTAGGAACGCCAGCAATAGCAGAATCACCGCAGTTCTTGGGCCCGCCAGAGCACAGCCCAGGAGGAGCAGTCCCGCGCTTCCCGCCCCCACACCAGCAATTGTTTTGCGAACCAGCGTAGCCGTTCCACCGGCGGCGATCCAGCGGTCGGAAACCCAGCCGAAGATCGCGGCGCCTGCTGAATAGCACAAATATCCGACGCCAACGATTTTAACCATAGTGGCCACCGGAAAGTGCCGCTCTCGCTCGAGGTAGTAAGGCAGCCAGGTAATCTCGAAATAGAGAACGTAGTTTGCGCCAAACAGGCCACCGCAGGTTCCCCACATGGAACGCTGTTTCAGGAGTCGGAGAAACCCTGCGCCGCTTTCCTTCACAGGCGAAACAGTCGTCGCCCCACGCTGCGTCATCCAAGCAAACCAGGGAATCAGCCAAGCCATGCTGACCAGGCCCAGGACAATGAAGAAGGGGCGCCAGCCGTAACGCGCCATTAATGTCCCGCCGAAGAAAGTTCCCAGGGCGGGGCCACATCCCACTCCCGCGGCGATGAGCGCGTTTGCGAATCCGCGGCCCACTTCCGGAACGTGGCGCACCAAAGTCCTTGCGTAGCAAGGGTAGGCGACGGATTCCCCCATGCCCAGAATAAGCCGCGCGGCAAGCAATGCCGCGAACGCGTGCAAACCGCCGGTCATGGCCGTTGCACCGGACCAGAGAAAAAAACCGAGGGCCATCACCCATTTGGCGTCAAAGCGATCCGCCAGCCATCCGGAAACCGGGAGGAAGAAGGAGTAGGTCCAGAAAAACGAGGACAACAGGATGCCGAGCTGCGAGGCGGATAAGTTCAGCTCGTCTTTCAGCAAAGATGAGGCGATAGAGAGGTTGCCGCGGTCAATGTAATTGATTAGAGCGGCCAGCGCCAGCAACACGATCACGCGGTTGCCGGCACGCGAAGCTGGGGTGCCCTCGTTGTCAATTGGGGAGGACAAGTGTGGTTGGCGGACATTCTCCATGCCAGCATGGGATGTTGCAAGCGGCTTCTTCGCGTAGTGGCTCTGGTTTCCCGAAATGGCAAGGCGAGGAAGGGAGTCGTGGGAGGAATACTGAAGGACCCGGCTGCTAAAGCCGGGCCCTTCAGCAGGTTAACGAGGTTACCTGCCGCCCCAGCGGTAGACGATGCCCGACTCGATCCGGGCATTATTCTGTCTGGTGCCTGCAAAGTGAGTATAGAGATACTCGACTTGGATCAATCGCAGGGCGACATGCTCCGTCACCTTGTAATCAGCGCCGCCTCCCAGCGCCATCGCGAATGAGTTCGCGGTGCCGCCGCCGGTGCCCCCGAAGTGCTGCCCGCCGAATAGGACATGGGCGAACGGAGTCAAAGAGCCATAGGAACGATACGTCACTCTGGGCCCGAACATATAGTTGACCGCGTGAGCGCTGATGCCGGACGGCAGGCCGGTCACTTTGCAGTACCCGAAATCCCCGGCCACCCCGAGCCAGTTGCTCACGTTGGCGGCAGCCGCGCCGCCAAAACCCTGGCAGTTCGTTCCACCGGGATTAAGCCGGAGGTACTGATAACCCCCAAAAACTTCGGCCTTGGGGTAATCCTGAGCCCTGGCTGGTACCACCACCGCGAGAATAAATACTCCAAGAATCAGTAGTTTACGCATCTTCCCTCCTGAGATGGTTATGCTGGGCCTACCTCCATCATCCTGAGTCGGACTGTCCGCCGCAAGGCAGTACCTGGCCGTGTTCCCTATTTGGCAACAGGCCCCCTTGGACCAGCAAGTTCACCACGCAGGGCCGGAAAAACAGGCTTGGATCCCCATCCCCGCAGGTGGATTTGAACTGTGCGAGTGAAAAGAAGGCGGAAGTGAAGGCTGGCATGCCGCCGGGGGTGGACGGCGCGCCAGCGGCGGTACGGAAGCAAGCCCTTGTTCGAGCCAAGCTTTACTCATGCGCCCCGTCCCCGGCTGGCGCACCCGTCCTACTAGCAAGTGAACTCTGGCAACAGTATACGCCGCGGGGCTATCGCCACAGGGTTAGGATGACGCCCATCAGGAGATAGCAAACGAGTTGGTAGCCGGTGTTGATGCCGAAGAGCTTCATGGTCTGCTTGCTGAAGAGCGCTGCAGTAAACTGCACAGTGGCCACAAATCCCAGCCACACATGGAAGCTGGTCATCAGACCGAGGTGCAGATCCTCTGCGCGAAGCCCGTGAAGGATCAGCGCCAGCGTAAAGGCGGACAACAGACTGGCAACGAAGGAGCCGCCGTAGGCCGGGCCAGCGCTCTTCTTCATTTCTTCCATGCGAGCTTTGTCGTTCGCGTCGTAGCCCATTTCGCGCATCCAGGCTTTGGCGAAGAGCAGGGGTGAATACCACAGAAATCCCACCATCATGGTGGAAACCGCTGCTACCAAGATCGCGATCCAATTCAAATGGTGCATTTGCAGGTGCATGAATGTTTTCTCCAGTCAGCGATGAGGGAAACAGTGGGCGTTATCCTATGACGCGCTTCGCAGCGATGCAAAGGAAATAGGCGAACAGAAGTTTCTGCAAGCGCTTAGTTCTGACTTGTGCCGTAGGCCATGAGAGAAGGGTTGTGAGGTTAAAAGAGGGCCGTTCTCTCATCGGTATCAGGTGACGAAAAATCTCTTTTCAGACCGAGCCAAATGGCCTAAAAGAAGGGTATTCAGGTCAGTGTAGTGCTCCCCTCTAATTTAGACAGTCAGGGTCCCGTTTTTTAGTACAGCGGCGAAAGCCAAGAAGGCCTCGTGCGGGGTGCGATTTTCGATTCCGCGATGAGGCCGGTCGTGATTGTACTCCTCGATCCAGCGAGCGATGCTGGCACGCGCTTCTTCCAGGCTGCGATACTCCGCCGTCCAAACTTCCTCTTCCTTCAAGCTGCGGTGAAACCGTTCGATGTAGCTATTGCCTTCCGGGTGATGATAGGCCGTCCGCCGGTGCGTGATGCTGAGCTGCCCGAGCGTTTCTAAGAACCGTGAAGAAGTGAACTGCGTTCCATTGTCGGTGGTTAACGTCAAGCGAGCCTCGCGGCTGCCCTCGGGCGGGGACCGGCCCAGATTTTCGTCATGTCCGAGTGCCAGATCTGATTGGGCTCGGCCGCTTCCACACGGCCCCACTCTTTCTTTCTTCGTGCGCGCAGACGACGCGAGCGCACCAGCAACCCACGTTCGCGCATCACCCGTAACACCCGCTTGCGATTCACAGGCAGGCCTTTCTTCCGCTGCAGCCACCAGGCCACTCGCCGATAGCCGTACGCCAGCTTCGCTCCGCACGCCATCACGATCTGCTCATCGTAGGTTCGGTCAGCTCGGTTGCCTCGCGGCCGCTTCCGGTAATACAGACTCGACCGGCTAATGGCCAACGTTGCCGCCACCAGCGTGGCCGTGTAGCCCTCGGTCATCATCTCTCGCGCCTGGGAGTGAACCGCACCACAGCGCACTCCCCCACGACGTTTTTTAGGATTTCGATCTCCAGCGACTTGCGGCCCAGGGTCCGCTCCAGTTGCCGGATGCAGCGATCCTTCTCAGTTTCCGCGGCGGCAGCGCTTCTCCCCCCAAGCGCTGCCTTGGCTCCCTGTTCCGCTTCATCCTTCCAGCGGTAGTAGAGCGTTTGAGCGATTCCAAATCTCCGACAAGTTTCAGAAACGTTCCCGCTCTTCAACCCTTCCTGCACGATCTGCCACTTCTCTTCCGGGGATCTACGCGTGGTTTCCTGCCCATGGTGCCTCCTGTTTTGGAGGCCCTGATTCTACCTAGATGAGGTGTCCAGTTTTAGAGGGGAGCACTACAACTACAACCTCAAACATGCGTCGAAAATACAAAAATCAATCATTACTTGCCAATTGTGACAAAAACGGTTGACGCGAGTTAGGTGCATTGTCTACCGTCAAACTGAAAAAGCTTCAGAGTCGTTTCCAACAATTAGAGGGCACCTTGCGCTCCAGGAATCTACGAGATGAAGGCGTTGTACATAGATCAAGTTAGTGCAAATCCCGAAAGCCTCCAGAAGAAGGGCCATCAGACCATCAAGGGTGCCGACATATTCGAGTGGAACCTGCTTTCGGCTCTGCTTGAATACGGAACCTACGACGCCTACTTTGCGCGTGGGCTAACGGAAGAAAAGAAACAAGCACTGTTGCACGGCGGTTTACCTCAGGACAGTATCGAGCGGCTTGTTCCTGCGCCTCTTGGAGGACAGTTACCCTTCGAAGATTCTGACCATGTGGTCTTCCTGACGGCTGGCCGATACCTGAACGCCTTGGCTGCGGTGCGTCAAAAACTGAAACGGTACGATGCACCGGTGTGCGGGTTCATACATTCCATCAACTCCGTGCGTATTGCATTCGCTTTGCTGCAGCAATGTTTTGCAGGACTCTCTGAAGCTGATCTGCTGTTTTGTTCAAGCCGAGCGGGAATGAAGACGATTGATATTTATGCTGATGAGATTAATGGGCTGCTGTCACCAGAGTTGCGTTACCGGACGCGCCGGGTTCTTATTCCTCTAGGTGTCAATATTCCGGCTGTCGAGCAAGGAGCGGCAGGCGCTCTGCGGCAAAGATTGAGTATCGAAACACAAGTCAGCATCGCGTTGTATTGTGGCCGTCTGTCGCAAGGTAGTAAGTGTGATCTGGGGCCCCTATTGGTTGCCTTGTCTCAGTTGCTGAGGAGAGGGAATGATCTTTATCTGATTATTGCAGGTGATGATACCCAATCGAAAGAAGCCCCGCGTCTGGAGGCACTTGCCAGCGAATTGGGTTGTCAAAAAAACGTGATGATATGGCCCAATCCGTCAGCGGATGAAAAGCATCTGCTATATTGCGGGGCCGATTTCTTTGTATCGCCCAGCGATAATATGCAAGAGACGTTTGGGCTAAGCGTCGCTGAGGCTATGGCTTATGGTCTTCCCGCTGTTGTCTCGGATTGGGATGGGTATCGAGATATGGTAAGAGATGGACAGAACGGATTCTTAGTCCCTTCGGTCTTGCCGACGAGCGTAGGGCACTTCCGCCTCTGTGATTGTGTGACGTCCATGCTGGAGGAGGATTCGCTGGCCCAGTCCACAACCATCGATATCCCCTGTTTGTCCGCGAGAATGGAAACACTTGTCGTGGATCCGGAACGCCGCGCGCAAATGGGGCAAGCTGCCAGGCGATTCGCAGAAGACTATTGCAGCTGGCGAGTTGTCGTAAGGCGCTATGAAGAATTGTGGGAAGAGTCCTTGAAGGCTGCGAGTTCCAACAAGCTGCGGTCAGGGAAGTCTAAACATCTGCTGAACCTCTCGTTGGAAAAGGCCTTTGGGCACTACGCCAACGGAAAGCGAAGTGGGGAAACAAAATGTTTTATAACCGAAGAAGGCCGAGAATGGCTAAAACGGCCGGGGCGTTTGTATTTTCTACCCCAATTGTCCGCTGTCCCATGTCCGGGAAAATTCGCCGATGTGCTGCGTGAAATATCGGACCGCCCGGGCTTTTCAGTCGCTGAGGTGGTGGAAGCTTTCTCAAATGGAGGCGACCACTCCCTATCGGGTGATGCCCATTGGATCCTAGGAAGGTTGTTCAAATACGGTTTGGTGACCGATAGACAAGACGCACTCACATAGCACGCAATCCTGATGAGAAATCTGCTTTGCCGGTCCGGATTCTGAACGTAGCACTGAGCCAATTCCTATTCCTCACTCTGCTCAACGCCCCACGAGTCGACTGCGTCAGTCCCACTCCAAGCATTGAAGTGGATTGAAGGGGAAAGGCCGCATGAAAAGGAAAAAGACGAGAAATAAGCGTATGCAAGTTCGGGTCTCTTGCCTCTTAATCGCAACCGCACTTTGTCCTCATCTGCTCCGCGCTCAGAACCCTATCTCCGAGCAACCCAGGCCTGCTTACCTAGATCCGGATCTGCCCTTCGAAAAACGCGTTGACGATTTGGTGTCGCGCATGACTCTTGAAGAAAAAATTTCTCAAATGCAGAATAACGCTCCCGCCATTCCTCGTTTAGGCATTCCTGCCTATGGGTGGGCGAATGAAGCATTGCACGGAGTCGCGCTTGCCGGTCACGCCACCGTTTTTCCCCAGGCTATAGGATTGGCGGCGACTTGGGACACGAATCTAGTTCACAGCATCGCGGACGTCATCTCGACCGAGGCTCGCGCCAAGCACAACGATGCCATTCAACATGGCAATTTTGGTGAACATTACGGCCTCGACTTCTGGTCACCCAACATCAATATTTTTAGGGATCCGCGATGGGGCCGTGGCCAGGAAACCTATGGTGAAGATCCCTTTCTTACTGCGCGGATGGCAGTGGCATTTGTCACTGGCCTTCAAGGCGACAATTCCACCTATCTCAAAACAATTTCAACCCCTAAGCATTTTGCGGTTCACAGCGGCCCGGAAGTATGGAGGCATCAATTTGACGCCGAGCCTTCACCGCACGATCTGGCGGACACCTACACGCCCGCATTTCGAGCAGCCATTGTAGAGGGAAAAGCAGATTCGGTTATGTGCGCATACAACGCCGTTGACGGCGTTCCAGCCTGTGCGAATGACAAGCTCTTCGGCCTGTTGCGCAACAAATGGGGATTTCGCGGGTATGTGGTTTCAGATTGCGGAGCCATCGGTGACATCTACACGGGGCATGGTTACGTGGCGACTCTGGCGCAAGCGGCAGCCATGTCGGTTAAAGCCGGAACGGATCTGAATTGCGGGAGCGGGTACTACATGCTTCGATATTCAATCGCAGACCGGATGATTTCGCGCGAGGACATTGATCGCTCTGCAAAGCGTTTGTTCGAAGCACGCTTCCGTTTGGGAATGTTTGATCCGCCGGAACGTGTGCCGTGGTCTGGCTTGACGCTGGCGGACAACGACACGGTCGAGCATCGCCAGCTTGCGCTCAAAGCCGCACAGGAATCCATCGTACTGTTGAAGAATGAGCGGAACACTTTGCCGCTCAAGCCCGCCGTCAAGAAAATCGCAGTAATCGGACCGAACGCTGCCTCGCTCGACGTCTTAGTGGGCAACTACAGTGGCATGCCTTCAAGGTACTCCACGATTCTCGATGGCATCCGCAAAAGGTTCACCGGCGCAAAAGTGATTTTTTCGGTTGGATCAGTGCCTGTCGAAACCGTTGGTGTGCCTATAGGCAAGGAGAGCTTACGTCCCGGAGGCACGAACTCAGAACCTGGACTAACCGGCGAGTATTTCGGAAACGCAACTCTGGAGGGCAAACCAATTGTGACTCGTGTGGATTCCGGTATTGATTTTACCTGGAATGGTGTTGCGCCGGCTCCAGGCGTTTCGAATGGCGAGTTTTCGGTCCGGTGGAGCGGCGAACTTATTCCCCCAAGCACAGGCGGCTATCGGTTTGGTCTCCGCAGCGAAGGCAACTATGGCCTCCGGCTCTATTTGGGCGGTAAATCCTTGATCGACGAATGGACGCGTTCAGGGGAGGGCGGTTTAACTCCTTTGGTCCATTTAGAGCGCGGTCGAGCCTATCCAATTCGTGTCGAGTATGCGCATCGTAGGTGGGAATCTTCGGCACACTTGCTTTGGCAAGCGCCGGATTTTCAGGAACGCGCCTTGGCCGCGGCGCGCGAAGCTGATGTGGTTGTCGCTGTTGTCGGCCTTACGGCCCGTTTGGAGGGAGAAGAGAACGGCCTTGTCATTCCCGGCTTTTTCGGAGGAGACCGGGTTGATCTGGATCTTCCGGCGCCACAGCAGCAGCTCCTCGAATCCGTGGCCGCCACGGGAAAACCACTAATCGTCGTGCTGACCAATGGCAGTGCGCTGGCGGTGAATTGGGCACAGGAACATGCTTCTGCGATCATCGAGGCGTGGTATCCAGGGGAGGAAGGCGGCACCGCCGTGGCCGACGTCTTATCAGGCGCTTTCAATCCCGCTGGACGATTGCCAGTGACTTTTTATAAGTCCGTGGAGCAACTACCACCGTTTCGTAGCTACTTGATGGCCGGGCGCACCTACCGTTATTTGACGGAGCAGCAGTTGTACCCGTTTGGATACGGCCTGAGCTACACAACGTTTCACTATGACAAGGTAGAAGCGGAGTCGCCCAAGATTGCGGCCGATGGAACCGTCTCAGTATCCGCGCGCGTCACCAACACCGGAAAAGTTGCGGGCGACGAAGTGGTTCAGGTTTACCTCACGCACCCTGGCGCTGAGGGCGCACCGATTCGCGCGCTGGCGGGATTTCAACGCGTTCACTTGGAGGTAGGTGCGTCTAAAACCATAAAATTCTCCTTGCGTGACCGTGATTTGAGCATCGTTGATTCAGACGGCGTGCGCCGGATCGTTCCTGGTGAAGTCAAGGTGTGGATTGGGGGAGGACAACCGATTCTGGGACCAGGCCAAGGATCCACTGCCGGTGCGGAAACTCGATTCCAGATTACATCTGGAGCCGTATTACCCGACTAACTTTGGGCCACCGGCCGACGCTCCAATGATGGGTCGCCATGCCCAATTGCATCTGCCACGACAGAGTCCATTGCTCACCTCTCTTCAATTATCCTTGGAGAGGTGTGGGAATGCGTCGGCATTCAGAAGCGCTCCTGGTGCGCTATGCAGGTGCGTGTAAAGGCCACCTGTGTGAATCAATTGATCGTGGGTTCCTTGCTCTTCGATTACGCCACGGTTCAACACGATGATTCTATCCACCCATTTAAGAGAGGCGATCCGATGCGAGACAAACACGATGGTCTGCTTCGGGAAGTGCTGGGCCAGATTCATGAATATTCGGCGTTCCGAAGGTGCATCAAGAGCAGATGTAGATTCGTCGAGCAGCAAAATCGACGGATTTTGTAGCACCGCACGGGCTAACGCGACACGTTGCCTTTCACCGCCCGACAGCGCGTTGCCTCTCGGGCCCACAGGCGTGTCCCAGCCCCTTGGCAGCCTTCTAAGCAATTCCTTCATATCTGCAATTTCGAGGGCGCGATGAAGTTCCCTCGCCGACGCCAAGGGGTTTCCGAGCAGCAGATTCTCCTTCAACGTTCGATCGAAAAGCACGGCATCCTGCAAGAGGTAACAGACCTTGGTTCGCAGGCTCTCCAGGCGGAGATTTCGAACGTCCATCCCGTCGATGTGAACGGCCCCCCGGTGCACGTCATACAAACGGGCAACGAGCTTAACGATAGTGCTTTTGCCACTCCCACTCATGCCGACTAGGGCGACCTTTTCGCCGGGCTCAAGTTTCAGATCGATGCTGTCGAGCACGGGTGCAGCTTCACAGTAGGAAAACGAAACCCCCTCCATTTCCACATAGCCTCGGAGAGGGGAGGGGAAACTCACGGCGCCCGGCATTTCCTGCACACCGGGTGCCCTTTCCGTTACCTCCAGAATGCGCCGAATATTTGTGCCCAAGCGGTTCAATTGGGAGTAGATATGCACGGCCGCGCCCAAGGGATCAAATAGTGCGCCCACATAGCTGTAGAAGGCGACCACGCCTCCGATGGTCAAGGCCCCGATAAATACCTGATAGCCGCCATAACCGAGAATCGCTATCGTGCCCAACGCGATGATCCCCATGTAGCAGGCACTGAACAGGACCTCGACCAGCTCACGGTGATTCAACGCCTTCATGCGTTCTCTGGCGCACTGCAGGAAGACCTCCGTCTGGCTCTTCTCCTGGTGCAGGAGTTGGACTTGGACGACGGACGAGAGATGCTCCTGAAGAAAACTGTTTTCCTTGGCGGCCCTTTCCTGGACCGAATCCGAGGCCCGGCGCAAGGGCCTTTCAAACTTCTTTCGGAAAACAAAGAACAGGGGCATTAGCGGGAGAACCATCAAGGTAAGCCTCGAATCGAGCGTAAACATGGTGCCCATGACGAAGACAGCCTTGAAGGCCGTTTGCAGCACAAACGGCACTAGGTTCGATCCCACTTCGGCGACCTGGTCGACGTCCTGTTCCAGACGATACAGTCTGTCCCCAACCGGTGTAATTTCGTGGTAATCCGCGGAGAGAAGGTTCATCCGTTCCAGGATGCTGAGGCGCATCCGCAGCACCAGCTTCTGAATCGTTCGAAAATTGATAAGTTGCGCCAACGTAAAAAAGCTGAGCCGGAAAACGTATAGGCCGAAGAATCCACAAGCCGCAAAAACCAGGAGGCGAAAGTCTTTCTTGGGAAGAACGCGGTCAATCAGCCACTTCATGAGCAACGGGTCGAGGAGGAACATCAAGCTGCTTAGAACCACCAAGACCACACTCGAGGAATAGGCAGGCAAAAGTGGTCGCATTTGATGAATGAACCACCTTGCCTGCGCTTTAAAAGTTGGATTCAAAAAATTCTCCGTGCTTCTGAATAGCCAACTGACTTAATTCCGGCGCTAAGAGGCTCAAGGGCGATGAGTTCGTGCGGGCTGGAAAGGGCGGCGTGGATGGTTTGTTCTAAGTGTGTTTGAGAGCTCCCTTGACCTCCGTTCAATTCTGAATCGTACAATTGGATGTGCATCGCTATCCGGGTCTATAACGAAATCGGCGAGCCTGAGCTTTTTCCGGGGAAGCCATATGTCATGCCGCGATATCTCTTCCGCGCCAGATTCGCCTGAATTCGATCGGGCTTACGCGGAACTGTTTCAGGAAGCTTCTGGTGAAGTTGCTAACGTGCCGATATCCAGCGTCCACTGCAATCGCTTTGACGGGTGCATCTGTTGTTTGTAATTGCCGTGCGGCCACGTCGAGGCGCTTTTTCTTTGCGTATTCCTTGATGCCTATGCCGGTGCACGTTTTGAAGAGGCGGCGTGCCTGACGCGCTGACATACATAATTGAAGCTGCTTGCAGATTTGCTCGAGATTCCACCGAATATTTGCCGGGTCACTATCGATCAAATCTATGAGTTTTTGGACCCGCCAGTCCTCCTTGACCGGGCTCACTGGCAGCATGAATTGGCTGGGGAAAAGTAGGTCGAGAAAGGTGCGCACTGTGCCCCAACTCTGAACAAAAGGTCTCTCGTAAATCATCAACCTTACCTCCTAGGTTTCACGATCTCCAAATACTGAGAAGACTCCGAATCCGCTGGGCCAAAAACTCTGTTTGAAAATAAACAGGGAATGTTCATTCCGGGCGCTAATTCCAAGTGCATGGACAAAACGCCAGATTCATTTAAGGAATTACGAGGGTGCAGCGGTATGTTGAGGAACGCTCCGGTGGACCAACCCTGCCTTCTCGAGTTTCTCAAGATGCTCGGCGATGTCAGCTTCCAATCTTTCAGGTGGTGCGTCGAACTGTTTGCGCAGCGAATCGATCAGATCCTGAAAGGTAGAGCCTCCCTGGCGCGATTCAAGGGCGTTCCAAGCCTTGGCTGCTACAACGTTCAGGCTGTAACACAAGCCCTTTTGAATATCCAATATCACGGCACCATCCTGAGTGTAAGTGGAGCGAGCAGAGTTAGACACTTTCCAGACAGAATTCGGAATTGCTTTCATAATTACATCTCCTGGTTTTGTTTAATCTGTTGTCGTCCAAATATAGTTATGACCACCAACCATCGCCTTCCTAGGGAAGGTTGTACTCTATCGTTAATGTTTCCAAACAAGCGCTGGCTGGACTGCCAGGGATTGAAGGGCCTGGGGGCTTTCCTGAAGAACAACTTAGTCGGTTGTCCGCGCGCTGTCGAGCGATGTAGCTAACTCTTTATAACAATAAGCTCGCGCTCAACGCAGCACTGTCGGATTGTATTGGCGAAGCATTTTCGGCGCAAGTATTTTTTCGATAGGTACTAGAACTTATGAGGCGTATTCATTTCAACTGCCCTGTTTCGTGAGCAAGAATGTCAACTCTTGGCGGCTCAGGCATTCTTGCAAAAAAGAGCGCCCCGATTCCAATCGCCGCCAAGGCTGAGTTAATCTCGAAAGCAATCTTATAGCTTTGCCACAGGTCAAATAGTTTCCCGCCCAAGTAACCAGCCGGTGAGCAAAAGAAAGCTGCGACCAGCAGCATCATTCCACTCACCTTAGGAAAAGCCAGGGGTCCGTAGTAGTGGCCTGTAACCGTATTGAAGCAAATAAACGTCCATCCAAATCCCGTGCCATAAAGAATCGCGGCGGTGTAGGCGATCCACAGTGCTTCCGGAGAAACGCGAATTGCCAGGAAAGATCCCACGAAATAACAGCAGAAACCCAGCATGAACGCGTAGCGCCCTTCGATCGCGTCCATTAGCCAGCCCCCGATCAACCGGCCGAAAACGGCCCCCAGCGTGAAAAGACCCATGGCGAATGCGGCGTCTGCTGGACGAACGCCAGCTCCTTTCAAGTGCAGCAGCCAATGGGCGGTAAAGAAAAAAAACGGGAATTGGCACGCAATCGCGCCAATGAGAATCATCCAGTAGGCTCGTGTTCGATAAGCCTGGTGTGGCTCCCAAGGAAATTTTGTAACCCGCGCAGATGCCGACGTCGAATCCGCCGATGGGGCTGCATCCGGTCCGCCGTCCACCATTTGACCAAGGTCTTCGGGACGTTCTCTCACAAAGAGAAACGCTACAATTGCAGACAAAACGGAAACGGCTGCCACAATCGCCCACGCTTGCCGCCAATTTCCTCCATTTCCGGTGAGGATTCGATTGATCGTCGGTGCAACGAAAAAGCCCGCAAATCCCGAAGCTGACAGCGTCACCGCCATGGTCCTTCCCCGATAACGGCTGAACCATCGGGTGATCGCGGTCGCCGCGGGAATGATGGTCCCGAAACTGATTCCCATTGCCGCCAGGATTCCAAATCCCACCCAATAGTGCCAAGGCCTGGAAGTCATAAGGGAAAGCCACAGAGACCCGGCAAGAATCAGCGCAGAGCCAATGCCGAAAGTCTTGCGAATGCCCCAGCGAACAATAGACGCTCCCACAAAGATGGACGGAATGCCTACGAAGATATTTAGGACCGTAAATCCCAGGCCGAAAGCGCTGCGGCTCATGGGGATTTCCTTCAGCATGTAGGTGTTGATGACTGCTCCGCCGTAAAGCGGAAATCCCATGTTGAGGAAATCCAGAAGCCAAAGAATGAAAACCAGCTTCCAGCCATAGAACTCTCGTTGCGCGGTCATATCTATTCTTGTCCGTGACCCAGTCGGGGCGCGCTGCTCTTGTTCTAATGCAAGCAACAAAGAGCTTGGAGGATATCAGGTTCTCAAGAAATCAGAGAAATACGGAGTGACTGAGGGAGGGCCGGGAATTGCGATGTTGATCGAGAATCCGAATTGGTTATTCGAGAGCATAGCGGGTGAAACTCTCTCGCTCGGTCCGCACATTATCGCCACGCAGCTCGCGCAGCGCGTAAGTCACAAATTCAGCGGTGACTCTCTTGCGCCAGGTCATATCGAAATCAGTGTTGTCGAGCGGCTTTGCGATTCGAGCCGCAAGTGCGGCCGCTTCTTCGATGGCCTGCTGATTCAAGAGCCGGCCCAATAGCGATTTTGCTGCTTCCATGGCGGCCAACGGACGGCAGGCCGCCGAGCCAACGACAATCCGAGCGTCCTCGACAGTGTTATTTCTAGACAGGCGCACGGCAGTGGCAACGGAGAGCACGGGAAAATCGAATGAGCCGCGGCGGCGTAATTTCCAATAGGTGCTCTTCCATCCGTGCAAAGGACCGAGCAAGACTTCCGCGAGGATTTCATCAGGCCTGCGCTTGATAAAGTCGATCCCGTCATTGTTGTACAAATCGGAGAGCAAGACTTCGCGCTCTCCTGAACGCGACACCAGTCGAACTCTTGCGCCGAGCGCCATCAGTGCTGGGCCAGTGTCCGTAGAAGAGACCGCCACGCACTTCCGGCTGCTAGGTGCGACCCAGCAGGTAGTGCCGTCTTTTTTCAGGCAGAAGTTGATCGACTTTCTCCACTCATAGCTTTGATCGTAGTAGTTGCACCGCGTATCGAGGCAAATGTTGCCGCCCAGTGTGGCCATGTTGCGAATCTGCGGAGTGGCCACGAGAGAAGCCGCTTGCGCCAGCGCCGTCAATCCATTTCGAAAGCGCCGGTCTGCCGCGATTTCGGAGAGTGTGACGCAAGCGCCAAGCCGTGAGCCAGAATCGTGTAACGCCAGCCGGTTCAGGATTTCAATGTGACGCAGGCTCATCAGCATGCGCGGAACCTGTTGCCGCCGTTTCATGTTGGGGAGCAGATCTGTCCCGCCGGCAAGAGGCATAGCGTTGGCTCTCTCAGCGTCCAGAATGCTCGCAGCCTCTTCTAGCGTACGCGGCGCACGGAATTCGAATAGAGGCAGCCGCATCATGACGTGCGTACCTTTTCTTTCTTTGACACCGTCCTTGTGCGTCGCGGAACGTCATTAACTGCGTTGCCGTCGCCGCCTTCCCAAGGCGGGGGGACGCGTAGTGCCTCCGGCCAATTGACATGTGGAAAATGACTTGGGCCGAAACGCGGCTCGCGTCCCGCCTTTTTTTCGGCAAGGGCTTTCATAATTTTTTCAGGAGTAATGGGGATTTCGTCGATGCGCACCCCGACAGCGTCGTACACGGCATTGGCAACCGCCGGCATGATTGGCAGGAGCGGGCCCTGCCCTACCTCCTTTGCGCCGAATGGGCCCTGAGGATCAGGTTCTTCTATCAGTTCGGTGATCACTTCGGGCATGTCCAGGGACGTAGGGCTCTTGTATTCAAGGATCGAAGGAAACTTGTGCACCAGCGCATGAGAAAGTTTTCTCGGAAGGCGCCGGAATTCCTGCTCTTCCATCAGTGCTTCACCGAGTCCCATGTAGACGCTGCCTTCGACCTGACCACGCGCGAGCGTAGGATTTAAAGCGCGGCCGATGTCATGCGCGATCCAAATTCTTGGGACAGTGACCCAACCCGTCACGGGATTTACTTCGACTTCGACAACGGCTGCCGAATAGGAATATGTGGGAGACGGCCCTACGCCGCCGCCTTTGTAAAGCGCGGGAGATTTCGGTGGCGTATAAGAGCCTACCGTGCCAATCGTGCCGAAGCGAGCTTCCGCGATACAAACAGCCTCTTCAAAGGAGACGCCTTTTTCGGGCGCAACGGAGTCGAATACGCGCTTGTCAGCAAAGCTCAGCCGTTCTTTGGGTACTTCGAGTTTTTCTGCCACGCCCTCTGCAATGATTGCTTTTCCTCGCTCCGCTGCCTGCAACGCTGCATTTCCTGCCATCAGCGTCACGCGGCTTGAGTAGGAACCAAGATCCACTGGCCCAAGGTCCGTGTCACCGGTGAATAGCCGAATGTCGAATGGATTGATGCCCAAAACTTCTGCGACGATTCCAGCAAGGACATCATCTGAACCTTGTCCGATCTCCGTCGCGCCGCAGAAAATGCTGACGCCGCCGCTACGGTCAAATTTTAATTGAACCCCAGAGTGCGGCATCTTGTTCCAGTAAATGGGAAGTCCCGCGCCGGTCAGGTAGGCGGAGCAGGCCAATCCCACACCGCGGCCCTCGGAGAGTTTTCGGAATTTGTCCTTCCACCCGGACACTTCAACGACGCGGCGAATGCACTCGGAAAGGTTGACGGTTCCAAGGCGGAAGAAGTTCGCCGTCACCGCGTTTGGTGATTCCACGATATGCAGACGTAAGTTCGCTGGATCAATCTTGAGCCTCTCGGCGATTTTGTCGAGCTGCACTTCTTGACCGAAGCGTGGTTGAGGGGTGCCGTGTCCGCGCTTTGGTCCGCAGGGCGGTTTGTTCGTGAAGGTGCGGCAACCTTGGTAGCGATACCGAGGGACATGATATGTAGTGGTTTGCAACGCGCCGGCGTAGAACGTGCTTGCAACTCCGTACGAGCCGTAGGCGCCGCCGTCGATTAACGTCTGTAAATGCATTCCTGTGATCGCGCCGTCCTTCTTGACGCCGGTCTTGAATTTCATCAGGATGGGATGCCGGCCACGATGGCAGTAAAAAACCTCTTCACGCGTCAGGCAAATCTTAACCGGTCGATCTAGCATGAGCGCAGCTTTGGCTACGACGATTTCGTGATTGAACGGGTCACTCTTCCCGCCGAAACCGCCGCCGTTGGGCGTGGCAATCACGCGAATATGAGCGGCCGGCATTTCCAGCACCTTCGCTAGCGCGCGATGGAGATAATGCGGAGTCTGCGTGCTGGACCAAATGGTCAGCTTTCCATCCGGGTCCTTGATGGCCACGGAAGCATGCTGCTCGATGGGAAGATGGGTGTTTCCCTGAAAGAAAAAAGTGTCCTCAAAGATCTCATCGGCTTCGGCAAAGCCTTCTTCCACGTTGCCAAACTCCAATGCCACGAGCTTGTGAATGTTCCCCTCTTCGCCGTATTCGTGAATGCGCGGCGCAGATGTTGCCAGAGCTTCTTTGGGATTGGAGATGGTCGTCAGGATTTCATAGTCGACGTCGATCAAGTCGAGCGCTTCGAAGGCCGTCAGCTCCTCGCGCGCGATGACCGCAGCGACGGGATCTCCAACGTGCCGCACACGATCGACGCAAAGAGCCTGTTCGTCCTGGCTGACGGGAAGAATTCCGTATTGGATGGGAACGTCCTTGCCCGTAAGAACCAAATACACTCCTGGGTGAGCGGCGGCGCGCGCGGTTTCGATTTTTCGGATGCGCGCGTGGGGATGAGGAGAGCGTAGAAGTTTGCAGAACGCCATTCGGGGCAGGAAAATGTCGTCGGCGAAGCGCGTTTGGCCGGTCACTTTTGCGCGAGCATCAACTCGGCGCCGAGGGACACCGATCACGCGAAGGTCATTCTCGTTGACTTTTGGAGAGTCGACTCGGGTGACTCGCGGATCCTTTTCATTCGGCATGCGCCCTCCCGGCGGACTGTCTACCTAGCGGGCAAATCAGGTTGCAGAAGTTTCCTGACCTGCGATCTTCAGCATCGCGGCTTCGACGGCTTCGAAAATCTGAAGATAGCCGGTACAGCGGCATAGGTTCCCGGAGATCGCTTCGCGGATTTGATCTCTCGTGGGGTGCGGATTTTGATCCAGCAAAGCTTTCGCTGTCACCAAAATTGCCGGCGTGCAATATCCGCACTGCGCCGCTCCTAGATCGGCAAATGCATCTTGCAAGGGATGTAGATGTCCGTCTTCCCCGAGGCCTTCCACGGTCAGGACTTTCTTTCCAACGCACTCAAGCGCCAAGACGAGGCAGGAAAGAACAGGCTTGCCGTCCAGAAGAACGGCACAGGCGCCGCATTCTCCGAGCTCGCAGCCGTGCTTCGTACCAGTGTGACCGAGGTCTTCACGCAGGATCTCCAGCAGAGTCTTGTACGGCGCAAAAGAGACGTCTGTCTCTTCGCCGTTCAGCATGAATCGTATTTGCGAGGTCTTTTGCGATTCGATGGGAAGTGCGGCCATGCTCAATCTCCTCGCGAAAGAATTATCGGTTGACGCGCGCTTGCTCCTCGGGAAGCAGGTACGTTGCCAGTTCTATTCGCGTGCCTGGTGGCAGGGAGTCGCTGAAAAGCATCGGGCTTGGCAAGCAGACCCCGGATCAGATAGTCCGCGAACCTCTCGGCGATTTCTGTCGAAGTTAGCGGCCCTTCAGGGTTAAACCACTGCACGCTCCAGTTCAGACTTCCCAGGATGGCGCGCACTGTAAACTCCGGGTCGCACGACGCGAATTCACCCGAACGCATGCCCGCGACGATCAAATTCCGGACGCCCGCTTCATACTTGTCGCGTTTGGCTACCAGATACCGTTGCTGGCGAGGCGGCAGGGCAGTGGTCAAAAGATGCGCTGCAGAACCCTCGACTTCATCGAGTACGCATCGCAAATGCGAGACAATTATCATGCGC
>Ga0209155_1000306_pt1 | contig 22795 bp, 22 predicted proteins | sample GraSoiAngelo_122_FD_185879 | JGI IMG/M metagenome (GOLD analysis project Ga0209155, IMG submission 185879) | Grasslands soil microbial communities from the Angelo Coastal Reserve, California, USA - 14_0927_02_20cm (SPAdes) (version 2) | ecosystem: Environmental > Terrestrial > Soil > Grasslands ... | reverse complement strand
GGCCGAACCAGTTGGTGAGCTCGTAACCGGGAAGCGATTCGGCGACGGTCGGCACCTCGGGGAGCAGCGGCGAGCGCGCGGCGCCGAGCACGGCGAGCGCGACGAGCCGTTTGTCGCGTACATAAGGCAGCGCCTGCACCAGGCTGTCGCAGGTGAGGGACACCTGCCCTCCGAGCAGATCCTGGAAGCTCGGCGCGCTGCCCTTGTACGGGACGTGGACCAGGTTTACCTTCGCCATGCTCTTGAAGAGCTCGCCAGCGAGGTGCGGCGCGCCTCCCGGCCCCGAGGAAGAATAATTGATCTGTCCGGGGCGCGATCTGGCGAGCGCGATCAGCTCGTTGACGTTGCGCGCGGGCAGCGAGGGGTGCGCGACCATCACGAAATGCACCGCGACGACCTGAGTGACCGGGGCAAAATCGCGCAAGGGATCCACCGGCATCTTCGCGATCAGGTGCTGGTTGACCGCGAGGTTGCCCAGCGTTCCCAGGAAGAGCGTGTGGCCGTCCGGCGCCGCGCGCGCGGCGAACTCGGTGCCGATCACGCCGCTCGCCCCGGCGCGATTGTCCACGATCACCTGCTGACCCCAGATGTCCGTGAGCTTGGGCGCGAGGAGGCGCGCGACGATGTCGGTGCCCCCGCCCGCCGGGAATGCGACGACGATGCGCACGGGCTTCGCGGGGAACGTTTGCGCGAGCGCGCCAGCGCCGGCGGCGGCGAGCAGGGCGGCGATCGCGATCCTCTTCATGTCGGTTCTCGGGAATCCAGGGGCTGGGCCGAAACCTCGAGCTTTGCAACACCGGCGCGTGCGGCCTCATTCTGCAGCGGATCGATCTCCGCGGCGCTGTACGGGATGCCGCTCCTCGCGCGCCTTTCTTCCTCGCGCGCCTCGAGCTCCCCCGGCAGCAGGATCTCGTCGAAGCCCTCCGCCCTCGGGCAGGCGCGCACGCGCGAGACCAGCGTGTCCATGCGGGCGCGGTATTCTTTCCTCGACACGAACAGGTCCGGCCTCATCGCGAGGAAGAAGTGTCCCACGTTCTGCGGCCGGTCGAACACCTTGTATTGATCCGTGACGTCGCCCGCAAAGGCCGCGCCCGAGAGCACGCCACCGAAGATGTCCATCAGCATCGCGAGGCCCGAGCCCTTCGGTCCTCCGATCGGCAGGACCACGCCCTTCAGGGCTTCCGCCGGGTCGGGCGTGGGGCGCCCTTCTGCGTCGAGCGCGTAGCCCAGGGGAATCTTCTCGCCGCGCTTCTCGGCGATCCGGATCTTGCCGCGCGCGGCGACTGCGGGCGACATGTCGAGCACGAAGGGCGCGAGCTTTCCGCCCGGGGCGCCCGCGGCGAGCGGGCTCGTGCCGAGCAAGGCCTCGCGCCCTCCCCAGGGCGGCATCGCGCGCGAGGCATTGGTGAACACGAACGAAACGAAGCCCGCGTCGAGCGCCTGCAGCACGTAGGAGGCGGCCATGCCGAAGTGGGTGCTTCTGCGCGCCGAGGCGACCCCGATCCCCGACTTGCGAGCGAGCGAGATCGCTTCCGCCATGGCGCGCGTGCCGATCACGAATCCGAAGCCGTTCTGGCCGTCGAGCGCCGCCGCCGCGGGCGCGACCCGTTTCGGAAAAAGCTTGGGCCTGGGGTTGATGAGGCCGCGGCGAAGGCGCTCAAGATACCCCGGCAGGCGCGTGAGGCCGTGCGTGTCCACGCCGCGCAGATCGGCGCGCACCAGGCACGCGGCGACGGTCGCGGCGTCCTTCTTCGGCACCCCGTGCGCGGCGAGCAGCGCCCTCGCAAAGGCGTCGGCCTCGTCGTGCTCGACGAATACCCGCTCGCTCATCGCAGCGCGATCTCGTGCACCTGCTTCGCGCGCGCGGTGGATTCTGCCAGCAGGAATGCGAGGTCAGTGCCAGTCGAAACGTAGCGCGCGCCCATCTTGACGAACTCGGCGGCGAGCTTGGGGCGCGTCGCGAGGCCGCCCACGCCGACGTGCTTGCCGTGCCTCTTGCAGGCGGCGATCGTGCGCGAATAGGCTTCGCGCACCCGCTCGTGCTCGTATTGCCCGGGAAGTCCCATGTCGGCGAGGAGGTCGTTGGTGCCCATCAGCACCATGTCCACGCCTTCGACCGCGGAGATCTCATCGACCCTGTCGATCGCATCCGCGGTCTCGAACTGTACCACCACCATGGTCGCCTCGTTCATCGCCGCGTTCGCCTCCGCGGCCGGAAGGGAGCGGTACTGCAGATGCGGCAGCGCACCTCCCATGGAGCGCTCGCCGAAGGGGGGATATTTCGCCGAGGCGACGACTTCGCGCGCCGCGGCCGCCGAGCGGATATGAGGCGCGATCACGCCGAGCGCGCCGCCGTCGAGCGCCCGGGAGACGTGCTCGGGCCGGGTGCTCGGCACGCGCACGAAGGGCGCGACGCCGATCTCGAGCGCGGCGATGCAGATCTGGCTGGTCGTCTCGAGCGACAGGCTCGAATGCTCGACGTCCACGTAGATCGAATCGAAGCCGGCGGTTTTCGCGATCCGCGCGATCTCGATCGAGCGCACCAGGCGCACGGTGATCGACGACACGACCTCGCCGCGCGCGAGCTTCTCTTTTACGTTGTTGCGCACGATCTCGCTGGGACCTGCGGACATGGGGTTTCTCCCGGGCAACGGCTCGCTATTGTATGCTTCAATTCCCACCCTTCCAGGGAGCCCGCTCATGCACAACCTCGCCGCGCCTGCCGGACGCATCCTGATCGCCCTGATTTTCCTGCTGTCGGGAATCGACAAGATCGTGCATTTCGCCCCGACCCTGGGCTACATGCAGAAAGCCGGCCTGCCGTTCCCGCAAGCCCTGCTCATCGCCTCGGCGATCATCGAGATCGTCGCCGCGCTGGCGATCATGGCCGGCTGGAAGACGCGCTGGGCGGCGGCCCTGCTGTTCCTGTGGATGATTCCCGTTACCTGGGTGTTTCACAATCCCGGCGGCGGCCAGGAACAGATGACTCACTTCATGAAGAACGTCGCCATCTCGGGCGGGCTGCTCCTGCTCTTCGCCCTCGGGCCCGGCGCTTTCAGCGTCAACCGGTCCAGCTAGCGGGACCGGCTCCCGCGGCGCGGCCGGGCGAAGAAGAACGCCAGCGCGCCGCCCGCGCTTTGACTTACTTCTTCGTGAACACCGACTTCGGGATCATGCAGTGCACGCCCTTGCGCACGTCCACCACCTGCGAGACGCGGCAATCGCCGACCATCGAGACGAGCGAGTAGGCCTCGTAGCGCGTGAGGGGCACCCTCTTCTGCGCCACGAGGAAATCCACCGCCTCGCGCACCGCGTTCACCATCGCCTTGTTGAGGTCCTCGTCGAATCCGACCGAGATCCAGTGGGTCCGCGTCTCGATGCGCGGCCACTCGAGCTTCATGTCCTTGCGCACGATCGGCTGAATCAGGATCTCCTTGAAGGAGCACTCGAGCGCGGTGAGGTTCACTTCGCCGTTGCCCTGGCGGCAGTGCGAGTCGCCGGTCCAGATGAGGCCGCCTTTCAGGAACACCGGAAAGAAGACGGTCGAGCCTTCCTGCAGCTCGTTGATGTCCATGTTCGAGCCGTTCTTCCACGGCCGCAGCGTCGAGACCGGCGCCATCGGGTTGTCCTTCACGCCGCCCTTGCGCGGCGAGGGATCGTTGGGATCGATGCCGACGGCGAGCGTACCCGGGAAGGGCTTTAAGTCGATGGTGATCCCCGGCTTGAACTTGGCGGTGCGCGTTTTCAGGTCGAGCGGCATGAAGCGCACGAAGCCGTCGGGCATCTCCGGCGCGAGCGCGCCTATCGTCGGGAATTCCTTCCCCGGAAGATTGAAGTTCACCGCGAAGGGCTTGGGGACGATCTTGCGGATGCGCACTTCGAGCACGTCGCCCGGCTCTGCGCCTTCGACGTAGATCGGCCCTGTCATCGAATGCGGCCCGCCGCCGGGATTGGCCTTGCGGAGCGCGATGATCTCGTCCATCGTGATCCCGGGCTTGATCTTGTCGTGCGAGTGCATCATGGTCTCGATCGAGATCGTGTCGCCGGAATTCACCTTGAGCTTGGGCGGCTCGTTCGGATCGAGCCAGCCCCACTGCACCGTCTCGAGCGTCGCCGCGAGCGTGTGGTGCTTGCCGCCTTTTTGCTGCGCCGAGACCGGACTGCTCGCAGCGAGCGCGAGCGCGGCGATGAACATCGCATACATCGGGGAAAGACGCTGCGGCATGGGATCCTCTCCGTGGTTGTTTGAAATCGTATCCTCGGTCCGGCCCGCGCCAACGTCAAGCCCGGCGCCGCCTCGCGCTACTCCGGCTCGATCTTCAGCTCCCGCACGACGCGGCTCCAGAACGCGCGCTCGCTCTCCAGGAACGCGTCGATCTCCTTGGGCGCGCCGGTGCCCTCGGTGTAGAGGCCGAGCGCCCGGAGCCGCTGCTCCATCACTCCGTCCAGGAGGATGCGGTTGAATTCGAGGTTCATACGCTCGATCGGTGCACGCGGCGTTCCGGTCGGCGCGACCACCGCGAACCAGCCGTTGAATTCGAACCCCGGCAATGTCTCGGAGAACGTCGCCACCTCCGGCAGCTCCGGAATGCGGCGGGGCGAGCTCACCGCCAGCGCGCGGAGCTGCCCGCGCTGGACGACCGCGGCGATCGCGGGGATCCCCTGGATGGCGAGCTGGATGCGGCCGGCGATCGTGTCCTGCACGCCCTTGTAGGGAACCTGCAGCAAGCTGACGCCCGCGCGGATCTTGAGCGTTTCGCCGAGCATTCCGGGGAGCGTTCTCGGGCCGGGGCTCGCAAAAGCGAGCTTGCCGGGGTTGGCCTTTGCGAGCGCGATGAGCTCCGCGAGCGTATTGACGTTCAGCTCCGGGTTCGCGATGAGCGCGAACGGGATCGAGCCGACCATCGCGACGCTCGCGAAATCGTCCTCCGGGCTGTAGGGAAGGATCTTCGCCATGTACTGATCGACGGCGAGCACCGACGCCGGTGCGAGCAAATAGGTGTAGCCGTCGGCCTGAGCGCGCGCCGCCGCCTGCGCGCCAAGGGTTGCGTCGCCCGCGCGGTTGTCGACGAGGACCTGCTGGCCCAGCTCGCGCGCGAGCGGGCTGGAGATGACGCGCGCGACGATGTCGGCCATCCCGCCCGCCGCCTGCGGAACGATCATCCTCACCGGCCGCGAAGGCCAGCTTTGCGCGATCGCCATGTCCGTCACAACGAGAGCGGCCAGCAGCGAAAGGGATGCGCGGCGCATCGGTTTGTCGTGTGAAGGCCTCGAACATCGCCATGCTAGCATTCCGAAGTGCGATCGGAGTATGCCCGGAACGTTCTCGCAGGGCTCGCAGCCGCGCTGCTTGCAATGGCAGCGCTCGCGCAGAGCTATCCCGCGAAGCCGATCCGCCTCATCGTTCCCTTCGCCGCGGGAGGCGGGAACGACAACGTCGCGCGCCTGGTCGGCAAGCACCTGTCCGAGAGCCTCGGCCAGCCGCTCGTCATCGACAACCGGCCCGGAGCGGGAGGCGCGCTCGGCGCGGAGCTCGCGGCGAAGGCAGCGCCCGACGGCTACACGCTGTTCCTCGGCGGGGTGGGGAGCCACGCCGTCAATCCGAATCTGAACGAGAGTCTTCCCTACGACCCGATCCGCGACTTCGCGCCCGTGGCGCTGCTCGCATCTGCGCCGCTCGTGCTGGTGGTGCATCCTTCGGTTCCCGCCGCGTCCTTCAAGGCCTTCGTCGCTCTCGCACGCGCAAGGCCCGGGCAGCTCAACTACGCCTCGAACGGCAACGGCAGCTCGTCCCACCTCGCCGCGGTGATGTTCGATTCGATGACGGGCGTGGACATGGTCCACGTGCCCTACAAGGGATTGTCGCCGGCGCTCACCGATTTGCTGAGCGGCCGGGTGCAGCTGATGTTCAGCAGCGTGGTTGCGATCCTGCCCCACGTCAAGTCGGAAAAATTGCGAGGCCTCGCGGTGACGGGTAGCCGGCGCCTGTCTTCGATGCCGGACCTTCCGACGATCGCCGAATCCGGCGTGCCCGGTTACGAAGCGAGCTCCTGGTACGGCGTGCTCGCCCCGGCGGGGACGCCGCGGGAAATCGTCGCACGCCTGAACGCCGAGCTGGTGAAAGCGCTCGAGCAGCCCGAAGTGAGGACGAGCCTGCTCGCGGAGGGCGCGGAGCCGATCGGCGGCACTCCGGAGCAGTTCGCCGCCCACATCCGCTCGGAAAAAGAACGCCTCGGCAAACTGATCCGGAAAGCGAAGATCCGCCTGGAATGAGCGCGCGCTCCAACCCCTACACGCGCGGCGTCGCCGAATTCGTTTCCGGACTCCGGTACGAAGCGATCCCGCGCGAAGTGCGCGAGCGCGCGAAGCTCCTCATCCTCGATTCGCTCGGCTGCGCGCTCTATGGCGCGCATCTCCAATGGTGCAGGATCCTGCAGCGCACGCTCAAGAAGCTGGACGGCTCCGGCGCGTGCCGTGTGTGGGGAACTACGCAGCGGCTGTCGGCGCCGCACGCGGCGCTCGCAAACGGCACGCAGGTGCAGGGGTTCGAGCTGGACGACGTGCACCGGGAAGGCGTGCTACACGTAGGCGCGGTGGTGCTGCCGGCGCTCGCAGCCGTCGCGGAGCTCCGCGGCATGAGCGGCCGCGAGTTTCTGGCGGCCGCCGTCGCCGGCTACGAGGTCGGCCCGCGCGTGGGACTGTGCATGGGGCAGGAGCACATCGGCCAGGGCTGGCACTCGGGCGCGACGCTCGGCGTTTTCTCTGCGGGCGCCGGCGCCGCACGCGGCTTGAAGCTCGACGCGGACAGGACGGTCCACGCTCTCGGCATCGCCGGCACGCAGGCCGCGGGGCTCATGGCGGCGCAGTACGGCGCGATGGTGAAGCGCATGCACGCGGGCCGCGCCTCGCAGAGCGGGCTCTACGGCGCGCTGCTCGCTCAAGGCGGCTTTACCGGGATCCCCGACGTGTTCGAGAGCGAGTACGGGGGCTTCTGCACCACCTTTTCGCGCTCGCGGGATCGCTTCAAGCTCGCCGAGCTGACCGCGGGATTCGGCGAAGTCTGGCAGACCATGGGCGTCGCGCTGAAGTTCTATTCCTGCGTCGGCAGCAACCACACCGCGCTCGACGCGCTGCGCGAGATGCGGGCGGAGCGGGCGTTCGGTGCGAAGGACGTGAAAAAAATCATCGTGCACGCCTCGCAGGTGACCGTGGATCACGCCGGCTGGAAATACCGGCCGGAGAGCTTGGCTTCGGCGCAGATGAATCTCGCTTTCTGCGCCGCAACGTTCCTCCTCGAGGGCGATTGCTTCGTCGACCAGTTCAGCGACGCCGTCGTCGCCGATTCCCGACGCATGGCCCTCGCCGAGAAAGTCGAAGTCCGGCCCGATCCTGAAATCAGCGCGAAAGGCGCGAAATACCGCCACAGCGTGCGGGTGGAGGTGATCCTCAACGACGGGAGCCGCATGGAGCGCACCGTGGAGACGCCGCGCGGCAGCGGGCCCCATTTCGCGAGTGAGGCGCAGATCGTAGCGAAATTCGCGAAGCTCGCTGCGCACGCGCTCCCGCGCGCACGCAGTGCGCAGCTGCGCGACGCCGTGCTCGGGATGGAGAAGCTCGACGATGCGGCGCGTCTCGCGCAGTTGATGGCGGTCAGGAGAAGAAAATGAGCCGAATCGCAGCCGGGCTTCTCGCGCTGGGAATGTCTTTGCCGATGGCGGCCCCACGGGCTCAGTATCCGAGCAAGCCGATCCGCGTGATCGTTCCCTGGCCGGCGGGCGGCACCGTGGACGGCGTCGCGCGCGTCATCGGACCGAGTTTATCCTCCGGGCTCGGCCGCCCTGTCATCGTGGAAAACAAGGCGGGAGCGGGCGGCTCGATCGGACAGGCGGAGGCCGCAAAGGCGCCTCCCGACGGGCACACCGTGCTGCTCGTGTTCGACACGCACGCCGTCAACCACCTGCTTTACAAGAACCTCGGCTACGATCCTTTCAAATCCTTCGAGCACGTGAGCCTGCTCGTCACCTCGCCCCAGGTGCTCGTCGGCGCGACCAACTTCGCGCCGGGCTCCGTGCCGGAGCTCGTGGCCTTCGCGAAAGCCAATCCCGGCAAGGTCACCTACGCCACGGTGGGGGCGGGCAGCTCGAACCACCTGAACGCCCTGCTGCTTTCGAACCGCACCGGGATCGAAATGACCCACGTGCCTTACAAGGGCGGCGCGCCGATGATGATCGATCTGGTGGGGGGACAGGTGAACGTCATGTTCGTGTCCGCGCCGCAGGCGATTCCGCAGGTGAAGGCCGGACGCATCAAGGCGCTCGCGATCGGAGCCGCGCGCCGCATCCCCCAGCTGCCGGATGCGCCGACCGTCGCCGAGACGCTCCCCGGGTTCGCCGCGCAGTCCTGGGTGGGGATGCTCGTGCCGGCCGGGACGCCTGTGGAGATCGTCGCGCGGCTTAACGCGGAAGCGAAGAAGGCGCTCGCCGATCCGGCAGTGCGCGGCAAGCTCGATGCCCAGGGGTTCGACGTCGTCGGAAGCACGCCCGGGGAGTTCCTCGCCTTTGCGCGCGCCGAGTCGGAGAAGTGGGCGAAGGTGATCCGCGATTACAATATCAGGGTCGAGTAGTCCAAGGAGTGCCGATGACGCGCGACGCGAAGTGGATTCCCCGGGGGGTCATCCCCGCGGTGCTGCTTCCCTTCCATGAAGACTTGTCGATCGACGAGCCGTCCTTCCGCGCACACTTGCGCGACGTCGCCTCGGTGGAAGGCCTCTCTGCGATCACCATCAACGCGCACTCGACCGAAGTCGCTTCCTGCACGTTCGACGAGCAGAAGCGCGTCCTGGCGATCACTCAAAACGAGATCGGCGGGCGGCTGCCGATCGTGCACGGCGTGTACGCGGAAGGCAGCTTCGAGGCCGCGCGCATCGCGAAGATGGCGGCCGAGGGTGGAGCGGGCGCCTTGCTCGTTTTCCCGCCCGGGCCCTTCACGATGGGACAGCGTCCGGAGATGGCGGTCGAGCACTTCCGGCGCGTCGCCGGCGCGGCTGACCTTCCGATCATCGCCTTTCAGTACCCCCTCTCAGGCAGCCAGGGCTATCCGCTCGCGACCTTGCTGAAGATCATCGAGGCGGTGCCGCAGGTAACGGCGATCAAGGACTGGTGCGCGAGCCCGCAGCTGCACGAGCGCCAGATCCGCACGCTGCAGTCGCTCAAGCCCCCGGTGAGCGTGCTCACCACGCACAGCTCCTGGCTCCTCGGCTCGCTCGTGCTGGGCTGCAATGGCCTGCTCTCGGGCAGCGGCTCGGTGATCGCGGATCTGCAGGTGAAGCTTTTCAAAGCGGTGCAGGCGAACGACCTCGCGACCGCGAAGGAAATCAACGAGCGCATCTGGCCGACGGCGGAAGCGTTCTACTCGGAGCCGTGGGTGGACATGCACAACCGCATGAAGGAGGCCCTGGTGATGATGGGCAAGCTTCCCCGCGCGGCGGTGCGCCCGCCTCTGGTCAAGATCCCGCAGGCCGAGATCGAGCGTATCCGCAGAGCGCTCATCGCCGCGGGCCTGCTCGATCACGCCGGAAAAGCGCGCAGGGCCGCGTAGTCGTCGCGCGTTTCACGAGGAGGTCGATCATGCAGCAAGTTCGCCTCGGTCTGTTCGTGCTGGGGCTCGCAGCGAGCCCGTTCGCCGCCGCGCAGGCCGACGTCCGGCCCGGCTTGTGGAACATGAGCGTCGAATTCTCGGTTCCTTCGGATCCGGCATTCAAACAGCCCGCGATCACGCGCCCTCAGTGCCTCACCGCCGCCGACGCGCGCGATCCCAGCCGCCTGCTCGCGGAAATGTCGGTGCCCGGCGCGACGGGCTGCGCGATTTCCGGCAAGACCGGATCATCCGGGCATTTCGAATTCGATGTGAAGTGCGAAGGTATTTTCGCGATAGGGGGCCATGGTTCCGTCGACTACACGCCAGACACCCTGCAGGGCACGCTGAATCTGGACTTCAACCTCGGCGATCCGAAAGCGGCCAAGCGAACCGGGTCGGTCAGCCGGGTCATGGCGCGGCGCGTCGGAGACTGCTAACCGACTGTGCAGATCGAATGCGTCCTCGAGTGCGCCAACCATCTCGGCGAAGGCCCGGTCTGGGACGTCGAGGAAGGCCGGCTCTACTGGGTCGACGGGACCGGGCGGCGCGTCGGCAAGCCCTCGATCTGGAGGCTCGATCCGAAGAGCGGCAAGACCGAGAACTGGGCGCTCAAGCGCGACATCGGGGCGCTCGCGTTGCGCAAGAAAGGCGGCGCGGTGCTCGCGCTCGACGACGGTTTCTATTTCTTCGACTTCCAGTCCGGCAAGCTCGACGCGATCGAGCTCGTCCACGCCGGGCAGCCGCGCACGCGCCTGAACGACGGCAAGTGCGACCGCCGCGGGCGCTTCTTCGCCGGCGGCATGGACGACAAAGAAGAGCTGAAGCTCTGCGGGCTGTGGCGCCTCGATCCCGATCTCTCCGTCACCCTGGTCGACGACGGTATCATCTGCTCGAACGGCCCGTGCTGGAGCCCGGACGACAAGACCTTCTACTTCGCCGACAGCTTCCAGGGCGAGATCTGGGCCTACGACTACGACCTCGCGACCGGCACGCCCGCGAACAAGCGCCTGTTCGCCTCGTTCAAGAGCGAGGCGGGCGTCGCCGACGGCTCGACCGTCGATGCGGAGGGCTGCGTATGGAACGCGCAGCTCATCTCGGGCGAGCTCGTGCGCTACGCGCCCGACGGCTCGGTCGAGCGCAAGATCGGTATGCCGGTGAGGAACATCACCAGCGTCGTCTTCGGCGGGGAGAAGCTCGACGAAATCTACGTCACCTCGATGGCGAGGGTGAAGCACCCCGCCGCGCACGGCCGCTTCGCGAAGGAAGCGAAGCCGCAGTTCCTCGCGGGGAGCCTGTTTCGCATCACGGGCCTGGGGATCCGCGGGCTGCCCGAGCCGCGGTTCGCGGGCTGAACTCCAGGGAGCCTATGGAAAAACGCAAACCCAAGGGCCCGTCACCCGACGAGCTCCTAGACGTAATCGATCTCAGGGACTTCGCCCAGCGTGCGGTAACGCGGACGTTCCCGAAGAACACCGTCGTCGTCCGCGAGGGCGAGCGCACCGATTCGCTGTACATCATCGTCTCGGGACGCGTGAAGATCTACGTCAGCGACGAGGGCAAGGAGGTCGCGCTCGGCGAAGCCGGGCCCGGGGAGTACTTCGGGGAGATGGTGCTCGACGAGGGTCCGCGCTCGGCTTCGGTGATGACGCTCGTGCCGACGCAGTTCCTGGTCGTGCCGAAGGAGGATTTCAAGGAATTCGTGAAAAAGAGCCCGGAATTCGCGCTGCACCTCATCCTCAAGCTGATCAAGCGAGTGCGCGCGCTCACCAACGACGTGAAGACCCTCGGGCTCATGGACGTGTACGGCCGCGTGGCGCGCATGCTTCTCGACCTCGCCGTGGAGCGCGACGGCGTTCTGGTCGTCGAAAACCGGCCGAAGCCGCAGGAGATAGCCGCTCGCGCCGGCGCTTCCCGAGAAATGATCGGCAAGATCCTCGACGACCTCGCCGAAGGTGGCTACATCGAGATCAAGGGCGACCGCATCACCATCGCCCGCGCGCTGCCGCGGACGTGGTAGCGGCGCGGATCAATCCGCGCGCAGCTTGTTCGCGCGGATGATCTCGCCCCAGCGCGCGTAGTCGCGCCGCACGATGTCGTTAAAGGCGTCGCCGGAGACGCCCGAAGGCTCGACCCCCAGCTCGCGGAAGCGGTTCGCGACCGTCGCGATCTGCAGCACCGCGCGGATGTCCGCGGCGAGCTTGTCGAGAATCAGCTTTGGCGTTCCGCCGGTCGCGAAGATGCCGTGCCAGCCCGGGATGCCCAGTCCCGGAAAGAGCGAATCGAAAGGAACCGCACCCGGCAGCTGCTCGAGCGGCGCGCTGCCGGTGACGAGGAGGGCGCGCAGCTTTCCCGCCTTGACGTGGGGGATCACCGCAACGGTCACGTCGAGCATGATCGGGGGCTCTCCGGAAAGGACCGCCTGGAGGGCGGGCGCGGCGCCTTTGTAAGGCACGTGGGTGAGGGTGATCCCCGCCGCGCTCTTCAGCAGCTCGACGTAAAGATGCTGCCCCGAGCCGTTTCCCGCGCTCGCGTAATTGAGACCGCCTGGTTCCTTCTTGGCCCTCGCGATCAGTTCCTGGATCGATGCGATCCCGGTCGCCGGATTGACGACGAAGGCATAGGTGAGGAGCGTGGTCTGCGTCACGCCGACCAGATCCTTCAACACGTCGTAGGGCACCTTCTGCAGGTGAGGCAGGGTAACGAGCGGGGTCGAGCTGATGATCATGAGCGTGTAGCCGTCGGGGGCGCTCTTCGCGAGGTACTCGGGACCGATGGTGCTCCCGGGCTTGTTCTCGACGATGACCGGCTGCCCCCAGCGGTCGTGCAATTCCTTCCCGATCAGCCGGCCGGAAATGTCGAGCGGACCGCCCGCGGGAAACGGGACGACGAGGTGCACCGGCTTCGAAGGGAATTCCTGCGCCGCCGCGTTGGCCGCGAGCGCAAGCACCCACACGAGAACCGCCGTGGTCCCTCTCATGACTCCTCCTCGGCTAGAGACTATCAGAGCCCCGCCTCCGGGGGAAAGCGCGTCGTCGCGGGGCTATAATTGCCCGAAGCCATGAGCGAGACAACGGTCATTGGGTCTGAAGCCGGCGCGGTGAGCGCCGGGCTCCACTACACCCTCGACACCGGCGCGAAACCGGTAAACGAGACCTTCGGCCCGGGGAACATTCACCGCCGCCAGTCGGGTGAAACCGAGGAGCGGGCGGTGGCGATCCACGACGGCCGGCCGCTGAAAGACGAGTTCGATCTCGAGGTCACGGGCTTCGAATTCGCCGAGCACAAGACGCAGGTGCGCGATTTCTTCGACGTCGACGAGTTGAAGCGCGTCTACTACCCCGAGGTCGAGGCGCTCGTGAAGAAGGTTTCCGGCGCCACGCGGGTCGTCGTTTTCGATCACACGCTGCGCTCGGGCGACGAGGCCGAGCGCGAGGCGAAGCTCGTGCGCGAGCCCGTGCTCACCGTGCACAATGACTATACGGAGTGGTCCGGGCCGCAGCGCGTGCGCGACCTGCTGCCTGACGAAGCGGACGCGCTCCTGCAGGGACGCTTCGCCATCATCCAGGTGTGGCGTGCGACAAACGAGCCGATCCAGTCCAACCCGCTCGCGATCGCCGATGCGCGCACCCTCGCCCCGAAGGACCTGATTCGCGCCGAGCGCCGCTATCCGAACCGCGTAGGCGAGACCTACCGCATCGGCTACAACGCGGATCACCGCTGGTTCTATTTCCCGCGGATGCGGCGCGACGAGGCGCTCGTCTTCAAGGTATTCGATTCCGCGAAGGACGGGCGCGCGCGCTTCACCGCGCACAGCTCGTTCAACGACCCCAACACGCCTGCGGGGGCGCCGCCGCGCCGGAGCATCGAGGCGAGGACGCTCGCTTTCTTCGCGCGCGCGTGAGCACGTGCCGACCCGATGGCCCTGAAATTTCTCGGACATTCGGCGCTGGCAGCCGGCCTGCTCTTTCCCGCGGCGGCGGCGCATGCGCAGCCGTCGTACCCGGCTCCCGGCAGGGTCGTCACCATCGTCGTGCCGTTTTCCCTCGGCACGGGGCCGGACATCCTCGCGCGCCTCGCAGGGCAGAAGCTCGGCGAGCGCTGGGGCGCATCGGTCATCGTCGACAACAAGCCGGGCGCGAGCGGCAACATCGGCGCGGAGCTGGTGGCCAAAGCACCGGGCGACGGCTACGCGCTGATGATGACCGCGACGTCTTTCGCCCTCAACGCGGCGTTGAGCAAATCGGCGCCGTACGATCCCCTGAGGAGCTTCGCTCCCGTATCGCTCGTCGCGACAGGGGCGCTCGCGTTCGCGACCAGCGCCGAGACTCCCGCGAAGACACTGAAGGAATTCGTCGCCCTCGCCAGAGCGAAGCCGGGCGGGCTCAATTACGCCTCTACCGGGAACGGCACCCCGCAGATCAGGCGCGATTGACGCGAGCTAGAGTTTGATGCCCTCGTCGGCGATGTAGTCGCGGATCACGGTCTCGATGTCGGGATCCGCTTTGAATCCGAGCTCAAGCGCGCGAGTTGTCGCGAAGCGCACAGGCCAGGTCTTCACGATCGCCTCGATGCGCGCGTCGGGCTTCCAGGACACGCGCTTCGCGACCTCGGATCCCGCGATCTTCCCCATGGCCGCGATCATCTCGGCGACCGTCACCGTGATCCCGGGCAGGTTCACCACGCGGTTCCAGCCCCATTCCGAGGCCGGAAGGTCGTAGGCGTGGATCAAGGCCTCTACCACGCGGCGCGGCGAGAGCAGCCAGACTCCCGTTTCGGGCGGAAGCGGGCATTCGTAGGGGATTCGGTTGAGGGGCTCGCGCACCACGGCGCTCGCAAAGGACGAGGCCGCCGCGTTCGGCTTTCCCGGCCGCACGACGATGGTCGGAAGCCGCAGCGACCTGCCGTCTACGTAGCCTTTGCGCGAGAAGTCGCTCACGAGATATTCGCCGATCACCTTCTGCGAGCCGTAGGAAGTCTGCGGCGCGGGCGTGGTCGAGTCGTCGAGAACCTTGGGCAGGTCGCCGCCGAAGGCCGCCACCGAGCTCGCGAAGACCAGACGCGGCGGCTGCGCGGCCGCGTCGCAAATGCGTCTCGCCTGCTCGAGCACGTTGCGCATGCCTTGCAGGTTGACCCGCATTCCGAGATCGAAATCCGCCTCCGCGGCGCCCGAGACCACTGCTGCCATATGGAACACCGAGCCAGTGTCCGGCGCGATCGCGCGTGCGGCGAACTTCGGGTCGGAGATGTCGCCGGCGAGCGTCGCAAGGCGCGGGTCCTCGGGAAGACCGGCCGGAAAAGCCTGATCGACGAGGGTGAGACGCGCGATCTTTTCCGAGGCGAGCGTTCCGCGCGCGAGCAGGGCTTTCGCGAGCTTGAAGCCGATGAAGCCCCCGCCCCCGGTGATGACGATTTTCATCGCGCTGTGCGTCATTGGGTATGTTTGCGAAATTCGGGCGAATCGAAGCCTTTGCCGCGATACCGTTGCCGTCAGCGTTTCGCGCCTCCGCTCACAGCCGACACCGCCGCTCGCAAGCCGAGCAGATAGCTGTCGACGCCGAAGCCGCAGATCTGGCCCTTCGCGATTCCTGCCACGACCGAGTGATGGCGAAACTCCTCGCGGGCGTGGATGTTCGACATGTGCACCTCGACGATCGGCGCCGTGAGAATCGAAAGCGCGTCCCGGATGCCGTAGCTGTAGTGCGTCCAGGCGCCGGCGTTGATCAGCACGGCGTCGACCTTGTCGGCGAAGCCTTTGTGGACGCGCTCGCACATCGCGGCCTCGCTGTTGGTCTGGAAGCACTCGACCGTCACCTCGAGCTCCTTGCCGAGCGCCTGCAATTGAGCGTCGATCTCGGCCAGCGTGATCGTCCCGTAGTGAGTGGGATCGCGTTTGCCGAACATGTTGAGGTTGATGCCGTGAAGCACGAGGACGTTCATGGCGTTTCTTCCCATCTCTCAGCGATCCGACAAGTATACGACCCGGCGCGTCTTTGCCGCTTCGGCGATGGCCTCGGTGACGCGCAGGGATGAGCATACCCGTGCGGCAGGCGCGCTGCTGCGCACCGCCGCTTCCCTCCGCGCGCGAAGGGACGTGCCGGACTGGGTCGTCAGTCGCGAGCGCGCTTACGACCCAGCCGGTTCCTCAATTTCAGAACTTGAATACGGCGCCGATGGCACCCATGCGAATGGTCTGACCATTGACGTCAGCGGGTAGGGTGAAGGTCTTGGTCAAGCCCGCCGAACCGGATGGACGGAAGCCGGCGTTGGGATCGTTGGAAAGCGAATTTCCGAGTCCGTAGATCATGAGTTCCTTCGTGACATCCCAGTAGGCCCCGAACGCCCAGCCATCCGCGTTCTTGCCGCCGCCGGAGTCGTCCTTGATTTGCCCATAGAGAGCGCCGACGCGCACCGTCGGGGTAATCTTGTAGTCGGCCGATACCTGATAGATGTTGTAGTAGGTATTGGCGCCCACGTCGGTACCCGTCACCAGTAATCCTGTGGTTCCCAGGGGGTTGCCGCCGTTGTTCAGCGTTCCCGCGGTTGCGGGGGTCGCAGGGGTCGTGCTCTGGTTGTTCGAACGAACGTACAGCAGATACACCTTGCCCATGCCGTAGTCGAAGTTGCCGTAGAAGCTGTTGTAGACGACCGTCTTGTCCACGACCGAGCCTGCCGGCGGCTTGCCCGCGATCCCGGCATAACCGACGCGGAAGGGGCCCATTTCGTAGTCCAGCGCGGCCTGGTACACGGCCTGATTGGTGCTGTGCTGCGGTTGGGACCCCTGGATCGAGTAGTGAAGTTCGGCGAGCAATCCCGCCCAGCGCGGCGAGATCCAGGCGATGTCGCTGTCGTAGCGGGAAGGCGTACCGAACGTATTGATCACCGAGCCCAGGGTCCGTCCGGTGAAGTCGTTGTATCCGCCGCGGTAGAAGATCGCCGTGTTTTGCCTGCCGAACCGGAATTCACCCGCCGGAGTCGCGAACCCCGCCCAGAGCTGGCGATCGAAAAGACGCGACAGGTCGGCCTGCGCTCCGTTGGTTTCGTTCAAGCCCTGCTCCAGGTTGAACGTGGCGGAATAGCCGTTCCCGATCTCCTTGCTGCCTTTCACACCCAAGCGCGTGCGCAGATAGGCGCCGTCCTGAAGGGCTATCAGCTTGCTGCCCGAGCTGCTGGTCATGTAGCTGAGGTAGTAGTCGATGTCGCCGTACAACTGGACATTGGCCCCGTCCTTGCTGTAGCTCAGCACCCCCTGCGCGCTGGCCACCCCTGCCGAGATCGAGGCCAATGCGCCGAGCGTCAGCGCGATCTTGCGTGATTTCATGATGCTCCTCCTTTTGATGGTTCGTTTGGTCGATGCGATGACAGCGACGACTCTCGCTTGGCTTGATGCGCCTCCCTCCCAAGGTTGAGCGAAAGCGCGGGGGCCCTCTCGATATCCGCCCGCGCTTCGGTCTGCCGATCGCCTCCGGACAACTCGCGTCCGGTACGTCGAGCACTGCGGATGTTATTTAGAGAGCGCGCGGAACCAAATGGGCGAAGCACGCAAATGCGCGTTAATCGCCCAACATCGTACGATAAGCGCCCAGTTTCGGCCGCGCTCGCGATGCGGAAGCGTGCCTAGAGCAGCGTTCGCAGCGAGTACTCGGCCTCCTGAAGGAGGGGCAATGCGCGGCCGATCGCATGGTCGGTGGTCTCCTGCTCCATCGCCAGGCTGATGCCGATCGCGCCGACGACGCCCGCGTTGCGGGTGCGGATCGGCACGGCAATTCCGCGGACCTTTCGCTCCAGTTGCTGCTCCAGCAGTGCGTATCCCTTGCGCCGGGCGCTGCTGATGAGCTCGCGCATCCCGTCCTGGGTCGTTACCGTATAGGGTGTGTACGGCATGAATGTGCGCCCGGTCAGCCAGCGATCCACTTCCCGGGAAGGCAGGCACGACAGCAGCGCGATTCCCGCCGACGACAGGTTCGCCGCCACGCGCGCCCCGATGACGAATCCGTTGTGGACTCGGGTGGAGCCGTCGCGCGCCACGCAGACGACGTCGTCTTCGTCCAGCACCGCGAAATAGCTTGCGCCGTCGAGCTCGGCGCTGATCTGCTGAAGGAAGGGCTGCACAGCACGCGGGACCTTGGCGGAATCGCAATAGGACCAGCCCAGCCGCAGCACGCGGGGCGTCAGCCAGAAAAGCCGCCCGTTGCTCTCCACATACCCCAGATGGTTCAGCGTCCTCAGGTAGCGGCGGGCCGCCGTGCGGGTGATCCCCGTGCGCCACCCGGCGGTGGAAGGCGTGAGGCGGGGGTGGGTGTCGTTGAACGCCTCGATGATACGCAACCCCTTTTCGAGGCCTGCGATCCAATCGCGTTTGTCGAGCGCGGGTTTCCTTGGCATACCTCCTCCTCCTCCAAAAAGCGCGCGAAAGTCGCTCCTGAGCGGCCGATTATCGCGCACAAGCACGCCCAAACCAATGGACGTGGTGCGACCCGGACCCTACCATCATGCCGGCGAAGCGTCCTGTTCGGCGTCGTCACCGTCCGTGCGGCGATGCGAAATCGCGGCATCAGGGGTTCCCGCATATGGTTGCGCCGGAAACGACCAAACCGCTTACTGACGAGCAGCGCCAGGAGCTGGACGCTGCGTTCGAACGTGCGAAGAGAGCGCTCGCTGTCGTCGAGACCTACAGCCAGGAACAGGTCGACCGCCTTTGCCGGGCTGTCGCGTGGGCGGTCGCGAACAAAAGGACATTCACGCGCCTGGTCGAGATGGGAATCGCCGAAAGCGGCCTCGGGGACGCGGACAGCCGGATGGGCAAGCGCCTGAAGATCCGCGGCGTCCTGAGGGACGCCTTGCGCCAGAAAAGCGTGGGCATCATCGAGGAACTGCCCGAAAAGGGCCTCGTCAAGTACGGCAAGCCCGCCGGCATCATCGCCTGCATCGTGCCGACCACGAATCCCGATCTCACTCCGGCGGGCAACGCCATCTACGCCATCAAGGCGCGCGACGTCGTCATATTCTCGCCCCACCCGCGCTCCAAGAAGACCTCGTTCGAAACCGTGCGGCTGATGCGCGAAGCGCTCGAGCGCGCGGGGGCGCCGGCCGACATGCTGCAGTGTCTGATCCGGGTGAACATCCCGATGTCGCAGGCCCTCATGGCGCGGGCGGATCTGGTGCTGGCCACGGGAGGCCAGGCGATGGTGCAAGCCGCGTACAGCTCGGGGACTCCCGCCTACGGCGTGGGCGCCGGCAATTCCACGATGATCATCGACGAGACCGCCAACATCGAGGAAGCGGCACGCAACACGCGCCTCAGCAAGACGTCCGATTTCGGCTCGGGCTGCTCTGCCGACGGCAACTTGCTCATCGAAGCCGGCATTTTCGATCGCCTGCTCGCGCAACTGCAGAGCGAGGGAGGGTATCTCGCCACGGAAACCGAAAAGACCGCGCTTCGCCGCGCGATGTGGGACGGCGAGGGCCATCGCCTGCCCGACACCGTCGCGATCGCTCCGCAAAAACTCGCGGCGGCCGCGGGCTTCAGCATCCCCGCCGACCGCAAATTCATCATCGTGCTCGGCGACGGCATCGGCAAGCAATACCCGTTTTCGAGCGAGAAGCTCACCACGCTTCTCGCGGTCTACAAGTACCAGGGGTTCGATCAGGCGCTGGAGATGATGCGCGCCATCTACGAAGTCGGCGGCAAGGGCCATTCCTGCGGCATCTATTCGTTCGACGAGGACCACATCCACCGCCTCGCCCTCGTGGCACCGGTGAGCCGGATCATGGTGCGCCAGCCGCAATCGAAGGCCAACGCCGGTGCCTTCAACAACGGCATGCCCATGACCTCGAGCCTGGGTTGCGGCACCTGGGGTGGCAACATCGTGTCGGAGAACGTGCATCTCAAGCACTACCTCAATACGACCTGGGTGTCGGTGCCGATCAAGGAAGACAAGCCGTCAGATGCGGAGCTGTTCGGTGAGTTCTACGACCCGGTGCTCGAAGCCGGCGAGCCGGCGATGGCTCCCTCTTGAAAGAATCGATGACGGCACGCCGGGCCGTGCCCGAACGGAGGAGAAGCGCATGAAAGAGCTCATATCCCGTCAGCTGGTGAAGTACCTGGAAGCCCGTGGCGTCGAGCACGTGTTCGGCCTGTGCGGCCACACCAACATCGCCGTGCTCGCGGAGATGGAGAAGAGCCGGGTCAAATTCGTCAACGTTCGCCATGAGCAGATCGCCGCCCACATGGCCGACGGCTATGCGCGGGCGAAAAAGCAGACCTCGGTAGTGCTCTCGCACCTCGGGCCCGGCCTCACCAACGCCGCGACCGGCGTGGCGAACGCCGCGCTCGACTCGATACCGATGGTCGTGATCGCCGGAGACGTGCCGACGCATTACCACGGCAAGCACCCGCACCAGGAAGTCAACATGCACGCCGACGCGTCGCAATTCGAGATCTACCGGCCATTCGTGAAGCGCGCCTGGCGCGTGGACCAGCCCCATCTTTTCCCCGAGATCCTGGAAAAGGCTTTTGCGCTGGCGGAGAGCGGCCGCCAGGGGCCGGTGCTGATCGACGTGCCGATGGATATCTTCTCCAAGGAGGTGGACGTCGCGCTGTTCGAGCGCCTGCGCCTGAACACGAAGGCGCTGCGCAAGCCCTCGCTGGACGAGCAGACGGCCACCGAGATCGTGCGCAGGCTCGTCGCTGCGAGCCGGCCCGTGCTCTACGTCGGCGGCGGCGTGATGCTAGCGGACGCGACCACAGAGTTGCGGGAGTTCGTCGACCACCTGCAGATTCCGGTCGCGCACACCCTGATGGGCAAGGGCGCACTTCCCGACGACCACCCCTTCGTGCTGGGCATGACCGGCTTCTGGGGAACCCGGTTCATCAACGAGCAGGCCCGCGCGGCAGACTACATCCTCGCACTCGGCACGCGCTTCGCCGAGGCCGACTGCAGCTCATGGGAGCCCGAGTACACGTTCAATTTCCCGCCGACTCGTCTCATCCACATAGACATCGATCCCGCGGAGATCGGCCGCAACTATCCGGTGGAGATCGGCGCCGTCGCCGATTTGAAGCAGGCGCTCGCGGCGCTCAACCGCGCCGCGCGGCGGCTCCTTCCCGATGGCATCAGGCGCCCGGAGCGCCAGGGTGAGATCGCGGCCGCCCGCGCGCTCTTCCTGGCCGGCAATCGCGCGCATGCGCAGAGCGACGCTTACCCGATGCGGCCCGAACGCATCCTCGCCGACGTCCGCGAAGCCCTGCCGCGGGACGCGTTCATCGTCACCGACGTCGGCTGGAACAAGAACGGCGTCGGCCAGCAGTTCCCGATCTACGAGCCCGGCACGATCTTCACGCCGGGCGGCTACGCCACGATGGGCTTCGGCGCTTCGGCGGCGATGGGCGCGAAGCTCGCGCAGCCCGAGCGCACGGTCGTCGCGCTCGTCGGCGACGGCGGCTTCGGCCAGAACCCGGCCCTGCTCGCCACCGCATTCGAGGAAAACATCGCGGTGGTCTGGGTCATCATGAACAACTACGCCTTCGGCACCATCGCCGGCCTGGAGAAGGCGCATTTCGGCACGACCTTCGGCACCGTTTTCGAAAAGGACGGCAAACCCTGGTCCCCCGACTACGCCGCCATCGCCAAGGCCTACGGCATCGAGGGCGTGAAGATCGGCTCCGCGGCCGAGTTCAAACCCGCGCTCGAGCGCGCGCTCAAGTCCAAACGGCCGGCGGTGATCGACGTGGTGATGCAGAACGAGCCGGTCCCGACCGCGGGGCACTGGAACATCATGGATATCTATTCCCCCGGAAGGAAAGTGAACCACGCGAGCACGACGGTGACGGCGAAGTGAAACACGAGTTCTCCCTCGCCCACCTGACCGCGTTGTCACTGTCTCCGCCGCGGCTGGTCGAGGTCGCCGCCCGTGCAGGCTACCGGTACGTGGGATTGCGCCTGAACCGTGTCACACCCAGCGAGCCGCTCTATGCGCTCGCGGACGATCGCGCGTTAATGGCGGAAACGAAAGCGCGGCTGGCTGATAGCGGCGTCGCCGTCCTGGACGTCGAGCTCGCACGTATGGGTCCGGAAAACGATCCCGGGAGCTACGTGCCTCTTCTGGAGGCGGCCGCCGAGCTTGGAGCGGCTCACATCCTGACCCAGTTGCCCGATCCGGAATTCAACCGCGCCGCCGAGCGCTTCGCCGCGCTGTGCGACCTGGCCCGGCCGCTAGGGCTCGGAATCGATCTCGAGTTCGTATCGTGGACGGAGACTTCGGACCTGGATACGGCTGCAAAGGTGCTTCGCGCGGTGAACCGGACCAATGCCGGCATACTGGTCGACACGCTGCATTTCGCGCGCTCCGGCTCCAGCCTGGAGGCGCTTAGGAAGCTGCCCCGAGAGTGGTTTCGCTACGCCCAGGTCTGCGACGCACCGGCGCAAGCGCCGAAGACCCGGGACGAGGTGATCCACGCCGCGCGCTTCGAGCGACTGTTCCCCGGGGAAGGCGGCCTCGGCGTCCGCGAAGTCCTCGCCTGCCTCCCGGCGGGCATTCCCTACGCGCTGGAGATCCCCCGGGTTTCGCTTTCGCGGCTCATTGGCGCGGAGGAATATATCCGCTTGGCGCTAGTGGCGGCGCAGAAATACCTCGATGCGCCCGAGGAAGTCATCGAATCGGCACGAAACTGAAATAGAGGCGAATTAGTCACATATATACTTCATAGGAGGGGGTTGACATGGATTTCAAGATCGATCGTCGTTCGGCGCTCAAGGCAAGCGCCGCTCTGGCCGCCGCGTACGTCTTGCCTGCCGGTGCGCAGGCCAAGCCCACCCTCCGCTTCGCCGCGGTGTTCTCCGACAAAGACATTCGCGCGGGCATGATCCAGATGTTCGCAAAAGAGGTCGAGGGCGACTTAAAAATCGAGCCTTTCTACAACGGGACCTTGTTCAAGCAGGGCACCGAGCTGGTCGCCCTGCAGCGCGACAACCTGGAGATGGGCAACATTGCGCCGCAGGATATCTCCAAGCAGATCCCGGCTTGGTCGATTCTGACCTCGGCGTATCTTTTTCGCGACGCCAATCATCTGAACGCCTTCTTCTCGAGCGATCTGGGCGCGCAGATGAAGAAGATGGTCGAGGACCAGGTCAAGGTCAAGATCCTCGGGCCGACATTCTTC
>Ga0209155_1000305_pt1 | contig 22829 bp, 19 predicted proteins | sample GraSoiAngelo_122_FD_185879 | JGI IMG/M metagenome (GOLD analysis project Ga0209155, IMG submission 185879) | Grasslands soil microbial communities from the Angelo Coastal Reserve, California, USA - 14_0927_02_20cm (SPAdes) (version 2) | ecosystem: Environmental > Terrestrial > Soil > Grasslands ... | reverse complement strand
GGCGTTGCGCTGATCGAGACACTGCTGCCACTGGTTTTCCAGGCGCTCGCAGGACTTACATGGCCGCCTGTCCCAGGGCTCATGGTCAAGTAATATTGGGTGCCGAATTTCGCCGTGTAAGTCGTGTTCTTGGTTGGGGCGACGCTATGGGAGATGGCCCCGCCGTCACTCCAGCTACTAAAGTAGTAGCGAACACCTGTATCACCGGCCTGCGGCGTAGTGGTCGCTATGGTATGGGACGAACCCGGCGTCCAGTTAAATGTTTTCGCGGCGCTGTAATTGGCGCCATCGACGCTGAAGGCGCGACCGGCGGGAGTTGTTTGGACAGTTACCTGAATCGTTGGAGTCGGCGTTGGCGTCGGTGTAGCTGTCGGCGTTGGTGTCGGCCCTACAGCGGCAAGTATGTCCACCCGCCCCCATCCATAAACGTTGTTCGGCGGCCCCGAGTCACCGCACGAGGCGAATTGGATGTGAACAGCCGAGTCATTCAAGGCTGTTCGACTGGCAGCGATATTGTGCCGCAATTCTGGCCGCGCCGACCATAGCAGTGCCATGGCGCCGGCGATGTGCGGAGTGGCCATGGAAGTGCCACTGAGACTTGCATAGGCAGTATCGGAGGTGCGGTAGCTCGAGCGAGTGCTCGTCCCAGGGGCAGTGATGTCGGGTTTCAAACGGTTGCTCGCATCGACTGTGACCGGACCGCGGCTGCTAAAGGAAGCGATGGTATCGGTGCCGGTGGTCAAGGCCCCGACAGTGTAAGAGGCATCATACAACGACGGTGGATCGGCAACGGTCGAGCAGTTCGGGCCGGAATTACCTGCGGCGACCACCATCATGATGCCGGCATCCCGTTGGGCTTCGACGGCAGCTTGCAGAGTGTCGGTGGAACAACCTTCCGAAGGCGGGCAGATCCAGGAATTAGTGGTAATGTCGGGAGCCTTGGTCGGGTCGCCTTGCGGTGACGTGCCGTTGACCGGATAAGGCGCAAGGAAGAATTCCATGCATTCGATGTATGTGGCAGGCGTTCCGCTGCCCTGGTCCATGTTGCGGCAACCAATCCATCTGGCGCCCGGCGCCATTCCGATCTGGTTGGTCCCGCCGTCGTCGCCTATGGCAATGCCGATAGTGTGGGTACCGTGGCCGTTGTCATCGCAAGGCACCTGCGAGTTGGCGCCGCAATCGCCGCCGCCGGAGTGGACGCTGTCGTGCCAGTTGTAGTCGTGGTCAGCAATCGCTCCATCCCAGCCGCGGTAATGAGGCTTAAGTGCGTTATGCGTCCAGCGAATCCCCGTATCAGCTCCCGCGACGACGATTCCCTGACCAGTGAAACCGAGCGCCCAGACTTGAGGAGCATGCGTGTAACTGATGCCGGGTTCAATCGCCTGCTGCTGATCAGCCTCAACGGTGGGGAGCGGTTGAGGGAGATTTTGAATCTGCGGATTGCCCTCTACGCGCGCCACGTCGGGCCGGGCAGCCAATGCCTCGGCGATCTGGCGGCTGCCTTTCACCCAAAGCCCATTCACGATGTAGAAGGAACGGTGCTCAATACCGCGTTCATTCAGCCATCGCAGAAGCGGGCCTTGCGTTGCCTGGCTCTTATTCCACAGCGCATCGTGCACATAGCGACTCTTTTCGCTCTTTGTCAGCAAAGTCGCCGCGCGGCTCAGGTTGGCCTGGTCGGCAAGTACCACGATGAATTCAGCCTGCTGGCCATTGGCTGTGCGCTCCATCACCCACGGCGCAATCTTGTCTTCAAGCGCGGAGTTCCCAATCACCGGCGCAATATAATCGCGCCGCTGGTCCTGGTTTGCGTTCTGGGCCAGGGCCGACGTTCTCGAATAAAGGCCAAAGGCAATCAACGCCAGAAGAGTGCCAGCTGAGGCAAGGATAAAACCGAGAACGATTCGCAGGTTAAAGAATTTGGATGAAAAGACGCGTCTCATATGATCGGCGCGGAAGGCGCCGGCCTCATCATTAATTCAACGCGTAAACTTCGGGCACCGCAACATGGTAACGCGGGTCACGGATAATAATTGCGACCAAGCCTTGCTCGCTAACGGTGCTATCGCCGACCCCACGGCCCGGCATGGTTCTTTGCCTACGCGAGCTGCCGCGGATCTCATGTCAGGCCGAACCTGACAGATCCCTCGCGATCGCCGCAAGCGTTTAATTGCGTCTTCGACGACAGCGTCGTTATTGTAATCGCACCCGCATAGCGCGACTCCGGCTGGCCTATATTAGTTTGCGTGGAGGGACCTGCTGCGGTTCTTTCCGCAATCCGGTCCGAGTTCGCCATTGAACGAATCCGTCCCAGTGGCGGACCGGACAGGCATTATTATGTCTCGTCAATACACCCTGCAGCGCGCGCCAAGATCGACATCGATCCACATCGATTACGCTGCGGAACTAAACGAGCAGCAGCTCGCCGCCGTGACGGGGCCGCCGGGGCCGCTGCTCGTGATCGCGGGCGCGGGCTCGGGTAAAACGCGCACGCTGACCTATCGGGTGGCGTATTTGCTGGAGAACGGAATCGATCCGCGAAATATTTTGCTGCTCACGTTCACGAACAAAGCCGCCCGAGAAATGCTCGATCGCGTGGCGAATTTGTTGCCGGTTGATGCCAGCGGACTTTGGGGCGGAACATTTCACTCGGTGGGAAATCGGATTCTCCGCCGCCACGGGAGCGCGCTTGGTTATTCGAGCGGGTTCACCATCATGGATCGCGAAGATCAAAAGGATCTGCTCAATGCTGTCGTGTCAGGCGCGGGAATTGATCCCAAAGAAATCCGGTTCCCGAAAGCCGATGTGCTCGCCGAAATCTTCAGTTTCGTCGTTAATACCGAGAAGCCGCTGGAAGAATTACTCGCAGAAAAGTTTCCCTATTTCCTGCCGTTGCTCGAACGAATCAAAGACGTCCACGACCGCTACGAAAAAAGGAAGAAAGCGACCAACTCGATGGACTTCGACGACCTGCTCCAAAAGACGTTGTCGATGTTTCAGCAGCACGAGCGGATCGCCGAATTTTACCGGCGGCAATTTCAATTCATCCTCGTCGATGAGTATCAGGACACGAACAAAATCCAGGCTGACCTCGTCGATCTGCTCGCTCGCGATCACAGGAATGTAATGGTCGTAGGCGACGATGCGCAGTCGATTTACTCGTGGCGCGGCGCGAATTTCAAAAACATTCTCGAATTTCCGAAACGTTATCCGGACGCGCAGGTGTTTAAGATCGAGATGAATTACCGCAGCATCCCGGAGATTCTGGACGTGGCGAACGCGGCGATTGCGGCAAACGTTGAGCAGTTTCGCAAAAATCTGCAGCCGACGCGCGAATCAAAAGCGATGAAGCCGGCGCTCGTGGCGTTGAACGATGGCGCCGAGCAAGCGCAATTTGTCGCCCAACGGATCCTCGAATTGCGTGATGAAAATGTCGACCTTAACGAGATCGCCGTGCTCTATCGCGCGCATTATCACGCGATCGAGTTGCAACTGGAGCTTTCGCGGCGCGGGATTCCGTATCAAATCACCAGCGGCATTCGGTTCTTCGAGCAGGCGCACATCAAGGATGTGACCTCATTCATCCGATTCGTGGCGAATCCGCGCGACGAAGTCGCATTCAAGCGAATGGTGAAGTTGCTCCCGGGCATCGGCAATCGAAGCGCCGAAAATCTTTGGAAGGCGTCGGACAGGTCGCTTAACGAACAAGGCGAAATCACATCATGGGGTGAGCGATTGTTGTCGATGAACGTGAGCGCCAAATCAAAAAAAATGTGGGAACAGCTTGCCCACACGCTGGACGAAATCGCACCAGCGGGGCAACCCAACCCGCCATCCGAGATGATCCGGTCGGTGGTCGAAGCCATCTACGATGACTACGCCAAGGTGAATTTCACAAACTACGAACTGCGGCGCGAAGACCTCGATCAACTCGCGCTTTTTGCGCGCCGGTTTAAGGACGTACACGAATTTCTTTCGCAATTGGCGCTCATCAGCAATGTCGACGCGGAAGCGGCGCCGAACCAAACCAGCAACAAGGAAGCAGTCAATCTTTCCACGGTGCACCAAGCCAAAGGTCTCGAGTTTCACACGGTGTTCGTGATTTGGTTGACCGACGGAATGTTTCCGAGCAGCCGCTCGCTCGACACGCGCGATGCGCTCGAGGAAGAGCGGCGTTTGTTTTATGTCGCCATCACGCGCGCACGCGATGAACTTTATCTCACGTTGCCGCACATGCGGTTAAGCGGAGGCTATGGTGACGTTTTCCAGCGGCCATCGCGATTTCTGAAAGAAATTCCCAACGCGCTCGTCGAAGACTGGCAGGTGCAACGGAAATGACGAGGAAAGCTCGGAATAATCAAATGACGACAACGTGTTCGGATTTCGTCATTCCTTCGTGCTTCGTCATTCGTCATTCGTCATTTTTTTGCGAATGAACCTCTCGCCCGACAAGAAGATCGCCGGGATTCTTGTCCCATTGTTTGCGCTGCGAGGCGAAAACGATCTCGGAATCGGCGACCTCGGTGCGTTGCGGGAGTTTATCGATTGGGCCGCCGAAATTGGGTTCGAACTTGTTCAGCTCCTGCCGATCAACGAAACCGGGACCGACAACAGCCCTTACAACGCGATCAGCGCGATGGCGATCGAGCCGACAACGCTGCACCTTGCGCCAAACTCCCTAGGAGATTTAACCCGCAACGACTTTGATGCCGTCATCGCAGATATCGATCTTGCGACCCTGCGGCATGGCGAAGTGAAATATCGGCAGGTCAAAAAACTGAAACGCCGCTTGCTTGAAAAAGCATTCGCGAATTTCTCTGGCCACGCCGGAAAGGAACGGCAGTCGGAGTTTGTGCAATTTTGCGAAGAGGAAGCCAGCTGGCTGGACGATTACGCATTATTTCGTGTCCTGATGGAGGAGAACGAGGAGAGCGCGGCGTGGACTCGATGGCCGGCGCAACATCAGTCGATTAGCAGAGCCCGCGTCTGGCTACACGATCTACCGCAAGATCGACAGGCAGCCATAGCAGAGCGCCAGAATTTGTTCCGTTATGTGCAGTGGTTGGCCCACCAACAATGGCGCGAGATCAAATCGTATGCCGAAGAACGCGAAGTTGCGCTAATGGGCGATATTCCGTTTGGCGTCAGTTACTACAGCGCCGACGTTTTCGCGCGACCGGATGAATTCGTACTCGATTGGTCCGGTGGCGCGCCTCCCGAACTCTATTTCAAGGACGACGAGTTCACTCAGAAATGGGGACAAAACTGGGGCATTCCGCTTTATCGCTGGGAGACGATGCGCGCGAACAATTTCCAGTGGTGGCGCGAGCGTGTGCGTGGTGTCAGGCGCATTTTTCACCTCTTTCGCATCGATCACGTGCTCGGATTTTATCGCCTCTACGCATTTCCGTGGCGACCGAGGAAGAACAAACAATTTCTCGCGCTCGATCGACAAGAAATGCTCGAACGGACTGGCGGCCGCGCGCCACATTTCGCACCGCGTGACGACGAAACCCCGGGGAACTGCGAAGCAAATAAACACGACGGCGAGGAATATTTGCGCGTTGTACTGGAAGAGGCTGGCGCCACCCGCGTGATCGGCGAAGACCTGGGAACGGTGCCCGAGTACGTCCGGCCAAATCTGCGCTCACTCGGCATCGCTGGATTTAAAATTCCGCAATGGGAAGTTCACAATGAACAAGTCACGCCCGGAGACAAATATGAGCGGCTTTCGGTTGCGACTTACACAACGCACGACCACAAGCCAATCCGCGCTTTATGGGAGGAAGCTTTCGAACGTCCTGCCGCGACCTCGGACCAATCGAGATACGAATTGGCCAAAATCGCGGTCTTCGCCGGATTCGATCCAAAGATCGATAAGATCAATTTCGAAAAAGATTTTTATCCGGCGATCATGGAAGCTCTTTTCAAAAGTGAAGCCTGGATTGCCATCGTGATGATCACCGATCTGCTGGCGCAGAAATACCGATTCAACGTTCCCGGCACCGCGGCAAATTTGAATTGGACACGGCGACTGCAAAGCAGTGTCGCACAGCTTCGCTCCAGCCCAAAAACGCAAGCACGAATGCGTTTGATCCATAATTTGCTGGAAAAAAGTGGGAGAATTTAGCCACGGATGAACACGGATTTTCTCGGATGAGAGAATTGCATTTGGAAAATCCGTGTTTCGTCCGTGTTCATCCGTGGCTAATTGAATCATGAAGTCTCCACTTAAAGTCGCTGTCACCGGCGCTGCCGGACAGATTGGTTATTCGCTGCTTTTTCGGATCGCCTCAGGTGAAATGTTCGGGCCGGACCAGCCGCTCGCACTGCATCTCATTGAAATTCCAGTTGCGCTCGGGGCGCTCGATGGCGTGGTGATGGAGTTGCACGATTGCGCCTTTCCACTGGTCGAATCGATTGTGCCCACGGCTGATCTGGATGAAGGATTCCGCGATATCAACTGGGCGTTGCTGGTTGGCAGCATCCCGCGCAAGGCCGGCATGGAGCGGAAAGATTTGCTGGGGATCAACGGCAAGATTTTCATCGGCCAGGGTCAGGCAATCGAACGGAATGCTGCCTCTGATGTGCGCGTGCTGGTGATCGGAAACCCGTGCAACACGAATTGTCTGATTGCGATGAACAACGCGAAGGAAATTCCGCGCGATCGCTGGTTTGCCATGACCCGACTTGATGAAAACCGGGCGCGGGCCCAGTTGGCGCATAAGGCAGGCGTGGAAATCAACCGCGTCACCAACATGACGATCTGGGGAAATCATTCCTCGACGCAGTATCCAGACTTTTACAACGCAAAGATCGACAATCGACCAGCGAATGAAGTGATCCAGGATGACAAATGGCTAAAAGAGGAATTCATCGCCACCGTGCAGCAACGTGGCGCAGCGGTGCTCAAGGCCCGCGGACTTTCTTCCGCCGGTTCGGCCGCGAACGCGATTGTCGGTAGCGTTCGTTCGCTCACGAATGATACGCCGGGCGACGATTGGCACAGCGTCGCGGTTTGTTCGGACGGAAGTTACGATGTCGATAAAGGATTGATCTCGTCATTTCCGGTTCGCGTGCGCGGTGGCAAATGGGAGATTGTGCAAAAACTTCCCATCAACGAATTCAGCCGCGGCAAGATCGACAAATCGGTCGCGGAACTGAAAGAAGAAAAATCGCTGGTTACTGATCTGCTGGGGTAGGGACGGATCTCCGAGCCGTCCGTTGCGACGCGCCCGCCGGTCGCGCAGCTACCTTAATTTTTCCCCGGTCAATCGCTCGAATGCTTCCACGTATTTGGCGGACGTTTTCGTAATTACATCCTGCGGCAACGACGGCGCCGGCGGTGTCTTGTTCCAATCGAGCGTCTCCAGATAATCGCGCACAAATTGCTTATCGAAGCTGGGCGGGCTTTGCCCGACGATGTATTGACCTTTTGGCCAGAAACGAGATGAATCCGGCGTCAGACACTCGTCGATCAAGAGCAACTGCCCATCGACCGTTCCAAACTCAAATTTCGTGTCCGCTACAATGATGCCGCGTTGCGCAGCATGATCGCGGCCGGCGGCGTAAATTTGCAAACTCAAATCGCAAACGCGCTCTGCCATTTCGTTGCCCAAAATTTGCCGGCACTCGTTCATGTCGATGTTCAGATCGTGGCCGGTGTCGCTCTTTGTCGCCGGCGTGAAGATTGGCTCTGGCAATTGCGAAGCCAGTTTTAGGCCCGAGGGCAATTTGATGCCGCAAACGCTTTGCGATTCCTGATATTCTTTCCAGCCCGAACCAGCGAGGTAGCCCCGCACGACGCATTCCACCGGCAGCGGTTTCGTTTTTCGCACGATCATCGAACGGCCGGCAAGCTGGGGGCGAAACGCCTGCAATTCTTTCGGAAATTCATCGAAGTTTGCGGTAACGAAATGATTCTTAACCTTGCTGAATCGCTTGAACCAGAACGCGGAGAGCTGATTCAGGACCGCGCCTTTGTGCGGAATCGGATCTGGCAAGATCACATCAAACGCGGAGAGGCGATCGGTGGCAACAAAGAGGAGCGTTTCCCCGAGATCAAAAACTTCGCGCACTTTGCCGCTGCGCAGTTTTTTAATGTCGGGAAGATCGAGAAAGGATTGTGGAGAGACCGCCATAAGTGCGACATCATTACTGCATGGGTGGAATCGTCGTCAAACCGCGTGCGCGAATTTTGCATGGACATGATTGGGTGTTTTCCAGTGAGGTCCTGAAGGTTTTCGGTAACCTGGCGGATGGCGACGTTATCTCGCTTAAAGATGGCCGTGATCACCTGATTGGGAGCGCCATTTACAATTCGAAATCGCAAATCGTGGCCCGGCGTTTCTCACGGCGAAAGCAGGATCTTGATCTGGATTTCTTCAAACGCCGGATCGCGCAAGCAGCAGAATACCGGGAACGACGAGCGGTGGATTCGAAACTCTGCCGCGTGGTCTGGAGCGAGAGCGACGGCTTGCCCGGGGTAATCGTCGATCGATATGGCGATTATTTCGTGTTGCAAACGGTCACGCTTGCAATGGACCTGCGAAAGGATTTGATCGCGAATGCGATTGTCGATCTTTTTGGCGCGGTAGCGATCATTGAGCGAAACGATGCGCCGGTTCGCCGCGCGGAAGGCCTTGAATTGCGCAGTGGCGTTTTGAGCGGGGATGCTTCTTCGCAAATCGCCATCGAAATCGACGGCCTAAAGTTCGAGGTCGATCTTTTGCGCGGACAGAAGACCGGTTTTTATCTCGATCAAAAGCAGAACTATCGAGCCGTTGCACAACATGCCAAGGACAGGCGTGTGCTCGATTGTTTCACGAATCACGGCGCATTTGCATTGGCTTGTGCCCAAGGCGGAGCGATCGAAGTTACCGGCGTGGAAGAAAATTCAGAGAATATCGCGGGTGCAAGACGAAATGCTGCGCGAAACGGTCTAAAAGTGGAATGGATCGAGCAGGATGTTTTTCAATTCCTGCGAGGAGCCGAGAAAGCGGGAGCACAATATGACCTGATCGTTCTCGATCCGCCGTCGTTCACGAAGACGAAAAGCGGGTTGCGTGATGCCGTGCGTGGCTATCGTGAGCTCCACGTTCGCGCCTTCAAACTTTTGTCGAAAGATGGATTGCTCGCGACATTTTCCTGTTCGCATCACGTCAGTGAAAACGCGTTCGCCCTAATGATCGCCGATGCGCTGGTGGACGCGCGGCGGTCAGCGCGCCGGCTTCGCCGCTTTGAGCAGGCGCCGGATCATCCGGTGCTGCCCACTTTGCCAGAAACAGAATATTTCAAAGGCGTCTTGCTCGAAATGATGCCGGGCCGGTGAAGGAGAAGCTCCAAATCCCAAGCTCCAACATCCAGAGAAACTTAAAGCTTCAATCTTCGATCCGTCTGTGGCGTTTTGCTTGATGGTTGGAACTTCTTTGGAGTTTGGATGTTGGAATTTGGCGCTTTGTCTGGGAAGCTTTGACGAAAATTTTCGCGCGTCCAACGCCGAAATGTGTGGAATTCTAATGTCTCCTCATTAATATGGCGCTTGGCGACCTCGGATCGAGCGAGCCGCGGTGAGTCACGATTTATCATGCCAGAAAAAATTCGACCGATCGAACAAATGCTGGACCTGAGCGAGGAAGAAGCGCTCTCTGCCGAGCATCTCGACTCGCAAATGCAAAAAGCCCAGGAGCAACTGCTCCAGCTCAAACGCCAACAGGAGCTGATTGAAAAACAAAAGCGCGAACTCGAGGAGTTGAGCCGTCGTCAGGAAGAGCTGGAGCGCGGCCGCACGGAAATGACCGACAAACTGACGCGCTCGCTGGTTGTGCTCGAGCGCGAAACGTACAACGCGCAAAAGCGGCTCGAGCAGCTTCGCGCGACCCGGGAAAGTTTCGGGCAGCATTTGGAATTAATTGAAGCCATCGATCCAAAAAACTGGGATCCAGCTGATTTGCACAAGGAATTGAGCCGGGCGTTGAGCACGGTGGATGACGCACGCACGGAGTACGCCGAACAGCGCAGCCGGCTGCAAGCGACCGACCAGAACGCCGGTGAGGCATCGCTGCCCGACGCAGTAGGCGATAGTTACAGTGTCAATGGCGGACGCTCATTTTCTCAGTGGTTGCAAATCGGCATCGCGCTCACTTTGCCGCTGATCATTTTTGGCGTAATTGCTCTTGCTGTTTTCTTCTGGATGGCCAGCCGGTGATGGCGATGTTTAGTCGTTCGCCTAAATCGACTCCGCCACTTCGCCGCAGGCAGGAAGAATTAATTAGTCGGGAGGCGGAGCTGCGCGAAAGGGTCGAACAACTTGAGCGCATGATCTCGAATACATCTCGGATCACGGCGGACACACCTCGACCGCGGCGAGAGGAGGGACGCACAAAAACCACTACCTCCGACAAGCGATTCCATGTCTCGGTGGCGCTGCCAGACGAAGGTTACTCCAATGAAAGCGGGAGCATTCGACGGCCTCGTTCGCTGCGCAAGGAACGACGTGAGGGGCGGATCGTTTTTCTCGTCCTGGTGATCGCGTTGGCGGTGGCGGTCATCTGGTTAGTGAGCCATCTGCATTTTTAATCGAGACAATCATGCCCAAAGCTTCGGATCTCGATGTTGCGTACGTCGCCAGGCTGGCACGGCTAAATCTGACCGACGCGGAGACCACGCTTTTTCAGAAGCAGCTGGGTGACGTTTTGAAATATGCCGACAAGCTGCGCGAAGTGGACGTCAGCCATGTGGAGGCTGCCGCGCATGCGGTTCCGATTTTCAATGTCTTTCGCGAGGACGAGGCGCGCGATTGGTTCAGGGCGGAGCAGGCGCTAAGCAACGCCCCCCGCCAGGCAAACGGCCTTTTCATCGTCACGAAAGTTGTGGAATGACGGAAAAAGATTTGCCGGCGCTGAACATCGCCGATCTGCAATCTCTTTTGCGTCGCCGGGAAGTCTCGCCCCGCGAAGTGCTCGATGCCTTGCGAGCGCGCATTGAAGATGTCGATGGAGAGGTCGACGCCTATCTCTCAACTAATTTTGAAGCTGCCACAAAGGAAGCGGAGAAAGCGAATGTCGATCTTCCTCTGGGCGGCGTGCCGATCGCGATTAAAGACATCATCAGCGTAGCAGGCGAGCCCTGCACGTGCGCGTCGAAGATTTTGCGCGGTTATCGCGCGCTTTACGACGCGACCGTGATTCAAAAATTGCGCGCCGCCGGAGCAATTCCATTTGGCAAAACCAATATGGACGAATTCGCCATGGGTTCGTCCACGGAAAATTCCGGTGTTAAGCTGACACGAAATCCGTGGGACTTGTCGCGCGTGCCCGGCGGTTCCAGCGGCGGTTCGGCTGCGGCAGTTGCCGCAGACGCAGCGTTCGGCGCGCTTGGTACCGATACCGGTGGCTCAATTCGGCAACCGGCCGCGCTTTCGGGGATCGTGGGTTTTAAACCTAGCTATGGCCGAGTTTCACGATTCGGTCTGGTCGCGTTCGCTTCGTCGCTCGATCAAGCTGGGCCTTTGACAAAAACCGTCCGCGATGCCGCGCTTATTATGAACGCGATTGCCGGTCATGATCCGCAAGACTCGACCTGTCTTAACGAACCGGTGCCTGATTACACGGCGGCACTGGGTCGCGATTTGCGTGGCGTCCGGTTGGGCCTGCCCAAGGAGTACATGATCGAAGGAATTGAACCGCAGGTAAAATCCGCGATCGATGCGGCGATTGCACAACTCGAAACACTCGGGGCAGAGATTGTCGATGTTTCTTTGCCGCAGACTGATTATGCCATCGCTGTTTATTACATCCTGGCCACGGCCGAGGCTTCGGCAAACCTGGCGCGCTTTGATGGCGTTCGCTACGGACATAGGGCGGAAGACCCAAAAGATTTGCTCGATCATTACGGCCGCACCCGCGAGGAAGGTTTCGGCCCGGAAGTGAAACGGCGCATCATTCTCGGCACTTACGTTTTGAGTTCGGGTTACTACGACGCTTATTATTTGCGCGCGCAAAAAGTCCGCGAGCTGATCCGCCAGGATTTTGCCAAGGCGTTCGAGAAAGTGGACGTATTGATTTCGCCGACTTCCCCGGTGCCTGCGTTCAAACTCGGCGAACGCATGGACGATCCGTTGCAAATGTATCTTGCGGATATCTTCACCAGCCCCGCGAATCTCGCCGGAATTTGTGGAATCAGTGTGCCGTGCGGCTTCGCCGAGACCGATGGCCATCGCTTGCCTGTTGGTTTGCAGTTGTTAGGAAAAGCCTTTGATGAGGGGCGCATTTTGCAAATCGCGCACGCCTACGAGCAAAGCACGGACTGGCACAAGACGCGTTCGCCGATCGCCGCGAGCATGCGAGACGTGTGAACGATTCGGCGAAATCGATCTGGGCTGCGCTCGATCGCCGGTTAAATAGCCCAGCCGGCTTTCGCGGCCTGGTGTCGATTTTTATCGTGCTGACGATCGCGTTCTCGGCCGTCCCGCTCCTCCATTATTTCCGTGGCCGCAGTATCATAGATTACAAACTATGGTACGACACCGGCAAATATGTGCTCGCTGGTGATGAGATCTTTTTCCTTCGCTCCGGGAAGTACGACTTTATGTATCCCCCGCCCTGCGCGCTGTTGCTGGCAGGGGCGAGTTTGCTGGGGCAAGGAGGATTAATTCTTCTACTGGTCGCGATCAATTCGGCAGCCTGGCTTTATAGCGCCCGGCTAACAGCAATTCTTGCCGCCGGCCACCGCTCCATAAGAAATGTATGGCTCTATCTGATTCCGAGTCTGCTGGTAATCGTTTACATCTGGTCTAGCTACCACCTCGGCCAGCCGAATCTGGTATTGCTTGCGCTGATGCTTGGCGCTTTTGTTGCGCTACGGGCGAAGCGCGAAATTTCCGCAGGGGCGTTGATTGCGGTGGCTGCTGCGATCAAAGCATTTCCAGTAATCGCGATTATTTATCTGGTTTACCGGCGTTACTGGAAAGCGACGGCCAGCCTGATCTTGACGCTAACGTTTTTGCTTCTCGTTTTACCGGCGCCGTTCCGCGGATTCGAGCGAGCATGGCGCGATCTGGAGAAGTGGAGCGTGGGGATGTTGAAATACGACGTAGCCGGCGTGGGCCAGCGCCCCAGGCGCAGCTTTACCTGGAAAAATCAATCTCTTGTTGGTGTCGCCAATCGCTTACTTCGGCACGTCGATGCCGATGCCGCTTCCGCTCCGGATACACCGACCTATGTAAACTTCGCCGACCTTCGGTTCCCGACCGTCAACGCGATCCTGATCGGCGTCGCGCTGGCGCTGGGCATCCTGTTTACGGCAGTGATGCCGCAGCGTGGTATGCGCACGGCGGAGACCGACGCGATCGAATTCGCATTGCTCCTTTTGATGATGCTCATGATCACTCCGCTTTCGTTCGGGTATTTCTTTTCCTGGCTCATGCTGCCGTTTGCAGTGATAACGCAACGCGTGATCGACGGAAAAGGCTTAGCCTCTCTTTGCTGGAGTTTGCCGGCGCTCGCGATACTTGCGTTGGCGTTACCATTCCCACGCGGCGCGCAACTTTACGGTAATACATTTTTTGCCGCGCTGCTGCTATTTATCGGACTCTCAATTGAGCTGATCCGCTGCAAGCGACAAGGCTGGCAAAGACAAGCCGGCGGCGGCTGGAAGCCCGCCGGCTAAGGAATTGGCGTGTCAGTCAACCCGAAACGCCAAAAGCTTTCGGGGTTTTCGCAGGACGATACGGCCAGCGGGCCAAATGCCGGAACATCGCTCGCGACCATCGGAGAAAAAATCGCAGCGCAACATTGAACGACATTTTCGATTTTCCACGGACGCGGTCGCGGAAAGCAATCGGAATTTCACACACGCGCAAGCTGCGGCCGCTATGCACAATCGTCTCGAAGGCAATTTTAAAACCGCTGGTATGTGGTCCGATTTCCAGCAATCGCCAGCGCGCAATGGCAAAGAAACCACACATCGAATCGTGCACGCCCGTGAGCGGATAAGCGAGGGCCGCTCCTGCTCGCGACACCATCCGGCGCCACAGCGGCCAGCCCGGCGTCGATCCGCCTTTAACATAGCGGCTTCCGACCACCATGTCCGCAGTGCCGGCAAACAACGGGGCCAGCAAATCTTTGATCCGCTCGGGCGGATGGCTCAGGTCTGCGTCCATCACAAGAAGAATTTCCCCTTGCGCAGCCCGCGCACCGGACATGATCGCGCCCGCTAATCCAAGCTCTGTGCCGTCTTGTTCTATCAAGCGAAGCGAGCAACGTCCCGCAAGACCGTAAATCATATCCCTGGTCGCGTCAGTTGAACCCTCGTCAACGAACACAATTTCGCGAAAGGGAACAGCGCTCGCCATAATTTGCGCGACCAGCGGTGCGATGTTTGCCTCCTCATTCAAAGTTGGAACAATGATCGAGACGGGCGAGGCTGATGCGGACATGTTTTTGACAGTTATACACCGAATACCCAACGCTCAACATCCAGTTCCGAAAGCTTTCGGGGCTGGAGCCGACGACGGGATTCGAACCCGTGACCTGCGGTTTACGAAACCGCTGCTCTACCAGCTGAGCTACGTCGGCATTAGACCCAGGTAAAATAGCCAATACAAAATCGACAATTTCATCTATTATATCACCTGTTTGCATCCTCTGACCTTAGCAATAATGAGCGCAGAGCGATCAACATAAGGCTGGGAAACATCAAATGATCAAACCTCGGTTCGCTTTTGTCCATCGGACACGTATCTCGCATTGTTTAAATCGAGCGGCAAGCACATCCGCAAAAGGCTGAGGGCTCCCGATCTCTGAGTATGGAAAAGATCGCCATCATCGGCCTTGGCTACATCGGTTTGCCGCTGTCTCTGCAATTTGCGCGCAGTGGAACGATGGTAACAGGGATCGACATCGACCCGGAAAAAGTCGAGGCGCTGAACGCGGGAAAAACCTACATCAAACATGTCCCCGGTACGGCAATTCAGAAAGTGTTAACGTCCGGAAGATTCACTGCATCTACGGATTTCGACCGCGTCAGGGAAGTTGAAGCGATTATCGTCTGTGTACCAACGCCGTTGACGAAAACGCGGGAGCCCGATCTGTCGTACGTTCTGGATACCGGGCGAGCGATTGCACCGCATCTTCGGCGCGGAACGGTTGTCGTTTTGGAATCAACTACCTATCCCGGTACGACTGACGAAGATTTTCGCGCCGTTCTCGAGCAAGGATCGGGGATGAAAGCAGGTGAAGGCTTCCACCTCGCGTTTTCACCGGAGCGGGAAGATCCCGGGAACCCAGAGAGCAAAGTGGCAAAAATTCCGAAGATTGTGGGCGGATACACTCCCGGATGCCTCGAAAAAGCCGTCGCGCTCTACTCGCGAGCTGTGGAGACCGTTGTACCCGTCTCATCGTGCAAGACGGCGGAGGCAACCAAGCTACTCGAAAACATTTTCCGGAGCGTGAACATCGCACTCGTGAACGAACTGAAGGTCATCTATGCCGCCATGGGCATCGACATCTGGGAAGTGATTGAAGCGGCAAAGACAAAACCGTTCGGCTTCATGCCGTTTTATCCCGGACCCGGCTGGGGCGGGCACTGCATCCCGATCGATCCTTTTTATCTGACGTGGAGAGCGCGACAGTTTGGGAGGCACACACGCTTTATCGAGCTGGCCGGCGAGATTAACGCTGCCATGCCTGATTACGTGGTTAGTCGCTTAATCGAAGCCCTCAACGCGAAGCAAAAGCCGGTCAACGGATCGAGGATTTTACTCATTGGTGTCGCTTACAAGGCTGACGTCGACGACATGCGGGAATCGCCCACTTTCGCTCTGCTCGACAGAATAAAGGCGCTTGGCGGCGAGGTTGAATTTTACGACCCCTACGTACCCGAGATCGGTCCCACACGCGAACATGCCAACTGGCAGGGCAAACGTTCGATTCAATGGAACGAGCAGACGATCCGCAGTTTTGATGCTGCCGTCATCGTCACGGCGCATTCCAGTGTGAATTACGAGCAACTTGTGAAGTGGGTGAAGTGCATCGTAGATACGAGAAACGCCCTTGCGCGGATTGCGGCCAGCTTGACGAGCGACAAGATTTGGAAAGCGTAGCCTCTGAAATGCGGATTGAGCAAAGGAGACTGTGAAGCAAGAGCTTGAAACGCAGACGAAACGATTAGCCAGCGAGATTCGAGGCTTCCTGAAAATAGAACGCGCGTTTGCTCATGTCACATAAGAAGAGACGGATTCTCGTTTTCCGAATCGGACAGCTTGGCGACACGATTATTGCGCTACCGGCGATGCGAGCAATAAGAAGTCATTTCCCGAGCGCCCACCTCACACTCCTTTCCGATTGTCATCCCGGCGAACCTTATGTGCTGGCCTCCGATTTATTGTGCGAAGCGGGATTATTTAACGAATTTCTATCTTATCCGATTCACACGAATAGAGTCTCGAGGCTATGGTCGATGGCGTTCCTCTTGGCCCTGATTCGGAGCAAGAGATTTGATACGCTGGTGTATCTGGCGCCGACAGCCCGTTCAAAACACCAAATCAATCGCGACCGGAAGTTTTTTCGCCTGGCCGGAATCAAGCATTTTATCGGTATGAAAAGATTCGCCGTATTGCCGGAAAAAATTCCGGGTAAACCAATGGCGCGGGTCAAATCGGAAGCGGATTTGCTCCTCGCCCGGCTTGAGGCGGATGACATCCCGGTTCCAGCTCCGGGCGAAGCTCGTGCCGAGCTCCGGTTGGGGACCGCGGAAGAAATGGAAGTTGCCTGCTGGCTCGATCAGTTGCCTTCGGATGATGGGCGCCCATGGATCGGCGTGGGCCCAGGTTCGAAAATGCCCGCCAAACGGTGGCCGGAAGACCGATTTCGCGAGGTGGTCAGAGAATTAATTGAAGAGTTTGAGATTTGGCCGGTTGTATTTGGCGGCGCGGGGGATGCGCCGCTTGGGCGACGGCTAATCTCTGGCTGGGGCCGCGGTTTCAACGCGGCGGGGGCGCTCTCGCTGCGCGGCTCTGCTGCCGCCCTTCAGCGCTGTTTGTTCCTGCTCACCAACGATACCGGCACAATGCATTTGGGGGCGGCCGTAGGTGTACAGTGCGTAGCGCTTTTTTCTTCTCGCGCGGCGCCGGGATTATGGAATCCACTGGGTGCAAATCACATATTGTTTCGCTCCGATATTGAGTGCGAAGGCTGTGGCCTGACGGAGTGTCTCCAGTACCACAACGAATGTTTACGGCGCATTTCGGCGGCAGATGTGCTAGAGACTTGCCGGGAAATTCTTTCGCTGAGAAACGTTGGCGCTCGAGAACCGGAAATGCTTTGAATTGCGGCGTTTCATTTTCTGGATGGCCACCAAATACCAGAGGATACAATGTCTTATTTCCGTTTGCCTGACACTTCAAAACCACGGCTGCTCCGCTTTCCTTTGTGGGTCAGCATGTGGCTGTTGGCTTTGTTTACTTGCGCACATTGTGGGATATCGGCAAGCGGAGAAAAACCGGCCCAGGAATTGGCAAAATTCGCTTTACGCGATTATCTGGGGCGGGAGTGGCAGAACGAGCTGGTGTTCTTCAAAGTCGATGCTGCCTTAGTCGGGCGTAAAGACGCCGTGCTGATGGATGCGAACGGACGGGAGATTCCTTATCAGTGGTCAACTGAAGATAACGGCAGCATTGCTTTCCTCGCATCGGTTCCAAAATTCACACGGGTTGAATACAAACTCGTTCGAGGGACACCCAAAACGGCGCCAAACTTGAAGGTCACCCAACAACCGGACTCGGTGGAGATGGTCAACGATAAAACGGGAATTCGAGTTTCCCGGAATTCCGAAGCGCTGCAGCGCGGCCCAATTGCTGGAGTGAAGCTGATTTCTGGAAAATGGGTTGGTTCCGGAGAACTCACCTGGCCTGGACCACCGATGGATTTCAAGACCACAATTTTGACAGATGGTCCGCTTTTTGCCGATGTAGAATCGGCTTATACATCTTCTACTGGCGATTTCTGGAAACTCCGGTTCCGCATCATTGCAGGCGAGCCTGTTATTTTAGTAGACGAAGAATTCAGCGGACCGGCGCAGGCTTATTACCAGTTTAATGCAGTTAAAGACTTTGGACCTGATTCTTTGCTTTGGCGCGCGGGACCAACCGCGACCACGAACCTGTGGAAGAATTTGACTGACGAGCATGCTTTCACTCTCGAACCGTGGTTGAGATGGGCGAGCCCCATGCACGGAACCTGGCTGGCTTTTTATCGTGATGACAGTCCGGACCTGCTGACCATAGGTGCGCGAGATCCTTCGAACTGGGTTGAGCCAGGAAAGACCACATGGAAGTACGCGATTGATGTGAGAAACGATCAGACGATGCGCTTTCAATTGCGCGGTTTTAAGCGCAATTGGATGGTCATCGCGTTGTCCAAAAAAGATGCGCTCCAAACGCAGAGTGATTCGGCTCCTTCGCCGCAGCAGTATATAATCAAGCACAGCGATTTACCTCTGAATCGAGTCAAGGACTTTATCTTGGAGTGGCCCGGCCAGGTGGAGCACCCGCGCCTTTTAGCCACAAAGAAAGAAACAGATGAGTTCAAAGCTAATTTTAAAGTCGATATAAACCGCTTAAACAGACTGCGGCGAAATGACCTGAATGCGCCCGGACTGGATGATTACATCGCCTACACACTGGCTACCGATGATGCCGAACTCAAGCGCCGCCTGGCGGGGTTTGCGTTGACCCAACTTCAAGCCGCCGTGGACCTCTACGTCCGCGAAGCAACGTTCCCAACGCAGGGATCGGATCCGCCACGGCATTACAATCAAGTAACCGTCGCGGTGAATGCAATTGATGCGGTGCTGCGACCGGACGTTCTTTCTGCCGCTGAACTCGAGCTTGCCCGGTCTCAACTTGCCTTCCTTGCATATACTCTCGCCGATCCGTCGGTTTTCTCGCCGGAGCGCGGATTCAAGGGGAATCCAAACATGACGACGACCAGCCGGTGTGTATTGGGAATGATTGCATGTCTCATACCTGATCATCCCAAGGCAAAAGATTGGGCTGAGCTGGGCGTTCGTGAAATGGCAAAGGAATTGGAAAAATGGACCGGCCCGCAAGGCGGTTGGCTGGAGGCGCCGCACTACATGGGGGTATCAATGGATGCAATCGTCCCCTTCGCCATCGCGCTTCGGCAAACTACTTTCGCAGATCAGGATTGGACTCTTCACCCGAAACTGAGAGAGGCGATACGCTGGCTGGCCTCCATATCCACGCCTCGCGATCCACGATTGGCGGGCCAGCGTCATATGCCTGAGATCGGAAATACCTATCTCGGTGAACGCACCTGTTTAGCCGGCTGGCTGGCGCGTTTGTGGAAAGAGAAAGATCCAGAATTCGCCAAGCAAATGCAATGGGCGTGGAATGAGCAAGGGTCCTTTACAAAGCCCGGCATCGGGGGCGCTTATCCGAGCGCCCTGGGTTATTCGTGGCTAATGTTCGATCGTTCCATCCCCGCTAAAGCCCCCAACTGGGACAGCGAATGGTTCCCTGAATGCGGTGTGGTGATGCACGCCCACTTTCCCAGTGAGTGTGAAACTTATCTGTATTTGATCGCGGGAAAATTGCACGCGCACTATGACTATGACGAAGGCGCGTTTGTTCTTTGGGGCAAAGGAAAACCGCTGTGCGAGGACTTTGGCTATTATGGCCGGGCCCCGGCGTCCGACCACAATCGAGTGGATCGAGGAAAGCAGGACAAGGGCGCCGCGGAAATCAAGGAATTCGCCAATGGCGCGCAGGCGGATTACCTGCGCAGTGACCTGACCGGGTGGCAGCGGCAGATTCTTTTCGTGAAAGACCAGGATTGCTCGGGACCAAACTATTTCGTTGTTCGCGACACATTGAATAACGACGAGCCGGCGGATTGGAGACTCTGGCTGGCGACGGACGTATCACCGGCTACGAACAGCTCGGAACCAATTCGCGTTCAAGGCCGCTTTGGCGTCGATTTGGCGGTCTATTTTCTTGAAACCTCCGATGGTACATTGTCCACGGAGACCTTGACGCGAAAAAACGGGGCCTCCGGGTTCAAGGATCGAAATGCCAATCAACGCTCGCTGCACCTGAGACTGAAGCCTCACGCCACAGTCGTCGCCGTGCTCTATCCCATTCTTCACAGCCAGCCCACTCCGCATTTCACCCGACTAGCGAACGGCGCCGGCGTCAAAATTGAAAGCGCTTTTGGCGTCGACTATGCCTTTCTTGGACTCGACTCTTTTGAATTCAAACAGGACTTAATCGCTTTCCGCGGTCGAAGCGGCGCCATACAGGTCCGCCCGGCAGGAACACAGATGACGCTGGCCACCGAAGGGCAGATGCAATTTCAAAACCACACCCTTGTGAATGAAGGGAACAAGATAAAAACGGATCGGACGGGAGGTTAGATGTCAGCAACTTTAGGTCCAAATTTAATTTGGATTTTTCGATGAACGACGCCGTCATCATAGTCGAAAATCTAAGCAAAAAATATCGTATCAAACATTACGGTGAGACATCGCTACCGCGGTACTCAGCGTTGCGCGACGTGATCGCCAGCAAGTTCACGGGACTGTTCGAAAATCGAAAATCAAAGACTAAAAGTCGAAAATCGGTCGAGGATTTCTGGGCCTTGAAAGACGTTTCGTTCGAGGTTCATCGAGGCGAAGTTATCGGCATTATTGGTCGAAACGGAGCTGGAAAGACCACACTCCTGAAAATTCTAAGCCGGATTACCGAACCGACCGAGGGAAGAGTGCGCATCAAGGGACGCGTCGCGAGCCTGTTGGAGGTGGGCACAGGTTTCCATCCCGAGCTGACAGGACGCGAAAATATATTCCTGAATGGTGCGATGCTCGGAATGACCAGAGCTGAAATCAAAAGGAAGTTTGATGAGATTGTCGCCTTTGCTGAGACCGAAAAATTCCTCGATACCCCAGTTAAACGTTATTCGAGCGGTATGTATGTGCGTTTGGCCTTTGCGGTGGCAGCGCATTTGGAACCCGATATTCTGATCGTGGACGAAGTCCTAGCTGTGGGGGATGCCCAGTTTCAACAAAAGTGTCTTGGTAAGATGCAAAATGTCGCCCTCGATGAAGGACGCACTGTATTATTCGTTAGCCATAACATGGGTGCGATCCGAAATCTGTGTTCGACGGTTGAACTTTTGGCGGATGGGCGAATTGAAATGAGAGGAGCGCCGAGAAAAGTCATTGCCCATTTTTTGCGGAGTGGTGCAAGCCGCGCCGAGATCCGTTGGACGAACGGTGATATGCCAGGTGACGAGACGATCAAGCTGCACATGGTGCGAATTACGGACACTGAAGGGTGCGGTATCCACATGGTGGATGGAGGGAGCGGATTTGTCGTTGAAATGGAGTATGAAATTTTCAGGAAGGTGCGTGGCTTGGAAGTCGGCTTTCGCCTTTCTACCGTCGATGGCACAGCAATACTCACGACAGATGACAAACCGTCAGATTACGCTGGCTCGGTCAGATTGCCGGGTCGCTACCTGGCTCGCTGCCAAATGCCTGCCGGCCTGTTGAGTTCTCAGACTTATTGTTTTTCTTTCGGTGCCCATGAACCAAATGTCCGTCTTCATTATTTAGTCGAGGCGGCATTGGAACTTGTGGTATCTCAAACACTTGCTAGAGCCGGGAACGACCCGAGTTGGGGTGTCATCTGTCCAACGCTTCCGTGGACCGTGTCGAAAATGAAATGATCGCCTCTGGTCCTGCGGAAATTGCGAAGAGTGAAGTTTGGTTCAACATGACAGCCAAGAAGTTCACACAAAGAATAACAAATAGATGCCGAACCATTGGGCGATTTTGCCGTAACGTTCTCGCAGCGGTCCGCTACGGCGCGGATTGGACTATTTCGAATGGAAACATGGCGCGACTTTGCCGTAGCGTTCTCGCGGCGCTCACAACTCTGGTGGTGCGCACAAACGTTCGGCGGTGGAAAAAAGTGGCACGGGAGAAGGAGCCTCTTTGGGATGAACGAAATCGAATCATCGCGACTTTCATTCCAGAGGCCAGTTCAGTCGTTGATCTCGGAGCGGGAGCACAAACACTGAAGCGTTACTTGAAGAGCGGCTGTGAGTATCAACCCTGCGACATCGTCAAGAGTTCCCCTGATATGATTGTCTGCGACTTCAATTCCGGAATTTATCCGAGTTTGTCGCGAAGATACGACTACGTTGTTTGCAGCGGAGTCTTTGAATATATGCGTCATCCCTCTCAATTCCTTTCTAACATCCGCCAGTACGGCAAGCGAATCATTCTCTCCTACGTGCCCGCAGGCCAGGCGATCGGTCCTTTCGAGCGTCTTGCCGAGGGTTGGGTGAACCATCTAACAAGTCAACAGCTTGAGGCCCTCTTCTCCACGAACGGGCTGGATTGGAAATTGATATGGCGTCAGGATAATAGCGAAACAATTTACGAATTGAAAAGTACGGATTCCTGCTCCGGATTCTGATCTCTCCGCGATGGCAGCTCAAGACCTATGCAGTACCTCTCCCAGTTCATATTTATCAGCGCTTTCATGATTTGGACTTGCTCAAGCGAAATCTCGTGGCCGGAGCGGCGCGATTTAAATCCGTTCGGAGGACCGCAGATGACACTCGCAAGGGAAGGGCAGATGCAGTTTCAAAGCCACGCCCTTGTGAATGAAGAAAACAAGGTAAAAACGAATCGGATCGGCGGTTAGATCTCGATAGCACCAAGTCCGCTCAGCTCTCCCAATTTAATCTTTATTTTTCGATGAACGACGCCGTCATCACAGTCGAAAATCTGAGCAAAAAATA